>Ga0207428_10007200_pt1 | contig 10174 bp, 7 predicted proteins | sample RhiMethybrSRZTD1_FD_187600 | JGI IMG/M metagenome (GOLD analysis project Ga0207428, IMG submission 187600) | Populus rhizosphere microbial communities from Tennessee, USA - Rhizosphere MetaG P. TD hybrid SRZTD1 (SPAdes) (version 3) | ecosystem: Host-associated > Plants > Roots > Rhizosphere >... | reverse complement strand
CTTAAAGACTGTGGCGAACGCTCCGGCTGCGGTCTTCAGCCAGGGTCCGGACGGTGTGGCGCCTTCTTCTTTCGGTATCAGAAAGAAAAGCATCGCGCCGATCGCCAGACCGAGAACACCCATCCCTATCCAAAAGGTGTTCCAACTAATTCCGGCGCCAATCATTGGACCAACAACAAACTGACCGGCGGATCCACCGGCCATCCCGAACATCTGCGTGGCGCCAATTAAAGTTGCTGCTTTGGAAGCGGGAAAGTTTTTGGTCGCGATATAGATCGCACCGACGAGTGCAAAGACGCCGCCGGCTCCCTGCATAAACCGGCCGACACTGGCGATTTGGCTCTGGCCGGTAGCAAACAGTAATGCTCCCACTCCGACAATGCAGGCGGCGAGCGGGAGCAATCGCTGTGGTCCAAGCCGGTCCATCGCGGCGCCGGCCACCAGACTGAACGGCGAGTAGCCGTAGTAAAACAGCCCGACGATTCCCGCAACTCCGACAACGCTGATCCCAAAGGCATCAGACAACTGCGGCATCATCACTGCCGGAGCCGAACGAAGCGCATACTGAAAGAAGTAATAGACCGCTGTCAGCAGCCAGGCAACGGTGGCCAGACGGACGCTCTTAACGCGCGCGTGTTTTTGGACCAGTTCAATCGTTGCCGGCGTTTGCATCACCGTAATCCGTGGTTAACACAGCGCTCAGACCGCGATCAGCAGAGCACCACGGAGAGCGCAAGGCCGGCCTCGCTCGTTTCCTTGTACTTGCTATTCATGTCCTTGGCGGTCTGGGCCAGCGCTTGCACCGTTGCATCGAAGTCGACTCGATGCCTGGATGCGATCTCGTTAGTCGCGATCGAGTAGGCGGTCCATGCCTTGACAGCGCCGAATGCGCATCGCTCGATACACGGCACCTGCACATATCCGGCGACCGGATCGCATGTCATGCCGAGATGATGCTCGAGAGCTGATTCAGCAGCATTCTCGACGACCCGCGGTTCTGCGTCGTAAGCAGTTGCGATCAATGCAGCAGCCATCGATGACGCCACGCCGATTTCAGCCTGGCAACCACCTTCAGCAGCCGACAACGTTGCGTGGTGCTTACAAAGGTAGCCGATCGCCGCCGCCGCCATCATGCCTTCGCGGAGCTTTTGTCGTGGAATCTTCCGATTCTCAATGAGCCCATAGACCAGAGACGGCATGACTCCTGCGGAGCCGCCGGTAGGAGCAGTGATCACAAGATGCCCGCGTCCGTTTTCTTCGGATGCCGCCAACGCGTAGGCCGACAGAACGCCGATACCGCGGTCTGCCTGATAGGTATCGTCCATCGCGCGCTTGTAGACGGTGGCTGCTTTGCTGTGGAGTTTGATTGGACCAGGAAGCACATCATCTTCCGGCATACTCAACCCTGACTTTACCGTCGCGGCCATTGCGTTGATGATCTTGTCGACGAAGGCGTACACTTCCTCCTCCGACCGGCCGGCGATCGACATCTCGTTGGCAAGCATGACTTTTGCGATCGAGAGCTTGTTGTTCTCGGCGTGCGCCCGAAGCTCTTTCATCGTTGCGAACGGGTACTTCGGCGCATTCTTCTTCGGGGGTATGTATCCCTTCCACTCGATGAAACCGCCGCCAACCGAGTAATACTCCTGTTCGAGCAGCACCTCGTCGCCGGCCATAAGCTTGGCGGTCATTGTGTTTGGGTGTTTGAAGTCGCCTTTTGTGGCGTCGTAAATGATGTCCTTAAGGCCCACCGTAACGGTCTTATCTCCGAGCTTCACCGGGAACGTTTGATCGGGCTTGTCTCGAAGGCTGTCGAGGAAGAGCGGATCAACCGTCGCGGGCTCCTTGCCCACGAGTCCAGCCAGCGAGGCACGCTCAGTGCCGTGACCTTTGCCAGTGGCACTGAGGCTGCCGAAGAGGTGAACCTTGAGCGCGGTCGCTTTCGCAAGTTTGTCCGCGGGTAGTTTGATCGCGCGCTGGTAGAAGTCGTATGTGATGCGCATCGGGCCGATCGTGTGCGAGCTGGACGGGCCCGGGCCGACTTTATAGAACTCGTCGAGCGTGGTTAAAACGGGTCCCTGACCCTTCTTGACGACGGCGAGATCGGCGGACAGTGGAGGCACAGGCCCCTGGGCCTGGAGCGGCAGCGCCTCGCTGAACGCTTTCAGAGTCCTTCCCTTGGCGGAGACAAGCTGGCCCGTCATCACGGCAGCCGCGCCCACTACGGCGCTCCGCATCAAAAAACTGCGACGATCCACACCTTCGGGAACCTTGTGCGAGACCACTGCGCTGGTATCGAGTAGCGAATCATCCTGAGATTTATCATTTTCTTTATTGGACATGGCGCACCTCTACGTCTATGGGTTTATTCCGATGGAACTAGTATCGATCCGCTGAAAAGAATTTGTACTGTCAGTATTACTAGGAGAGGAACGAGCTCACTTCCAGTGTGCCAATCTCACTGTTAAAACTTACAGTTCTGCTTCCCTTTCGCCGCCTCTACATTCCTACTGTCGTGCAGCATGTTCAACGAACAAATTGAAAGGGAAGAATTATGGAACTGATGAAACGGATACTGGCACTCCCCACACTCATTCTGATCTGCGCAACAGCCGCCTTTGCGCAAGAGGACTACACGAAATGGGAATTCTTTGGTGGCTATTCCGCACTGCAGTTTGACAACATCGGAGGCGACACGGGTAACCCCAACGTCGATGACATTCTCAGTGGCAGAAACACGCTACGCGGTTTCGAGTTAGCGGTTACCCGAAACTTCCACAAGTATGTGGGCGCCAAGTTTGATTATTCACTTCACCTGCGCGAAGACAATTTTTCCCGACCGGCAGGCAGCGGCACGGTGGATTCAACCATTCAGAATTTTCTGGGCGGGATCCAGATCAAGAACAACACGGAAGATGGACCGCGATTCAAACCTTTCGCTCACGCATTGTTTGGAGTTGCCGTCCAAAAGGTTGATGTCGACAGTCCGCAACTCGTCTCGATCTTCGGCATCAATGACTTTCACGTTAACGAGACAAGCTTCGCGATGGCTTTCGGTGGTGGCGTCGATATCAGGCTCAATCGCCGCATCGATGTTCGAGCTGGTCAGATCGACTGGAACATCATCAACCGAGGTGATCAGCAGACCGGTATAGTTTTGGTACCGACACCATTCCAGACTGTGGGCTCACCATTCGTGATTCCGGGAACGCGGCAGGACAACCTGCGCCTCAGCATCGGAATCGTCATCCACTAAAAAATAAAAGACATACTGTAGGGTCGGCCCTCCGTGGCCGCCCCTTGGCTGGACATTTGAACTGTTAGAGGTGGTCGTTGCCCAACGAGTGGCGGCGATTCTTTCGAGGGTAGTTCGATTCCAGGAAGGGGCGGCCACAGAGGGCCGCCCCTACAGTACGTTTACGGGCGTCCAGGACTTGTCGGGATTAAAGCGCTCGATCGCGTCAGACAGTAGGTTCACCATTCCGGGAACGCGGCACTAAAAAATAAAAGACGTACTGTAGGGGCGGCCCTCCGTGGCCGCCCTTGGCTGGACATTTGAACTGTTAGAGGTGGTCGTTGCCCAACGAGTGGCGGCGATTCTTTCGAGGGTAGTTCGATTCCAGGAAGGGGCGGCCACAGGAGGGCCGCCCCTACAGTACGTTCCGAAGTTAAAGTTGCTATTGATCCGTAACGGGGATCCAGGACTTGTCGGGATTGAAGCGCTCGATCGCGTTGGCGAGCTCGACTGTCTTTGGACCAAGGTCCTTTTGGTAGACCACGCCGTCATGGCTGACCATGAAGGTTTGCACTCCCGTCACACGATACTGCGCCGGGAACGCAACGAGAGCAAAGCCGCCGATCATCACGCCCTTCACGACGAAGTCCATCTCACCAAGGGGAGCCGCCGCTCCCTGCCCTTTCAGGACTTTGAAGAAATAACCGTGAAAAGGTTCCGAACGGTTTGAATAACCACGAGCGATCGCCGCCGCGACTTTCTCTCCGATTGGACCATCCCACGTGCCGTCGTCTTTTTTCCAGGCCAATCCGTCCTGCATTCCCGGCGTGCTGATGATGCGTTGCGCGTACTGATTGACTCCGGACGTGCCGCGCTTCTGAAGCGCGTATTCGTGCTGCGCTTCAACATACCCGCGACAAACCGCAATCGCATCAAGCTCGTTGCCGCCGATGCGGCGATAGAGGAGTTCCTGACGACCCGCCTTTGTATCAAACGACCAGGCCGAGCCGACCTTCACGATCGGCACTGCGAATGGCCAGTTGTCGTCTCCGATCTCGAGGATCGCGCGCCGCGGATTTTTCGGTTGCAATGAGACATTGGTTTTGATGCGCGCCTGCTCGGCAAACTTCTGCGCCACTTCACGATCGCGCGCCGGCTCGCCGGTATGAATGATGTCGTAGCTGTCCGGCCCGAGGATCTCAGTCAGCGCCGCTTCGTCATACTTCTCAGCGGCTTCAATCAATGCATTTGCTGCTTCTTCAGCAGTCGCAAACGATTTTGCCTTAGTTGCATTCTGTGCAGTCGTTGCCGGCGTATTCACCAACAGGAAACAACATGCGCCAAGCAAGCCTGCGGCAAAAAACAGTTTCGTCTTCGTGATTTTGTTCTTTTTCATGATTTCATTTACCTCCTGCGGCCACCGCCGCCGCCACGACCACCACCACCGCCGCCACGGCCACCGCCGCCACCACCAAAACCACCACCGCTACTACGGCCTCCGCCACCAAAGCCGCCGCTACTACGGCCGCCCATGCTGGAAGAGCCGCGGCTACTGCTCGAACGGGCGCCGGCGCCACTGAAACCTCCGGAACCACCGCCAAAGCCACCGCGACTGGAGCCGCCGCCTACGCTGCGATTGCCGACGCGATCACCACTGGCACCACCGGCGCGATTGTTTATCGAGCCTGGTCCAGTTCGATCACCGATTCCACTGCCGCCGCGATTACCGCCACGGTCGCCAATGGCACTGCTGCGATCACTGACTCCGCCGCGATTGCCTCGATCTCCGACGCCGCCACGATCGCCAACGCCACCACGATCACCAACGCCGCCACGGTTGCCACGATCGCCAACACCACCGCGATCACCGACACCCCCGCGGTTGCCACGATCGCCAACACCACCGCGATCGCCGATACCACCACGATCACCAATTCCACCGCGGTTTGCGCTGCCGAGGTTGCCACCTTGCCGGCCGATGTCTCTCTGTGCAGCTCTTTGCCGGTTGCCTAATGAATCGCCGCGCGCAGTCCCGCCAAACCTGTTTGCCGTACCTCGATCACCATACGGCGCGCCACCGCGATGTGACGGATTGTGTTGCCACTTATTACCGCCACCCCTGTTGCCACTAATGTTATTCACGCGATTGCCGCCGCTGATGTTTGTGTTGCGGTTGAAGTTGTTATTCCTGTTGATATTAATATCGCCGCCACCCCAGCCACAGCCCCAACCCCAGCCGCCACCCCACGCGGCGCCCATGGCCAAACCGACACCAAACGAAATCGCGCTGGCTGCGATCACGGCTCCTGTCGACGGTGGGTAATAAATCGGTGGATACGGATAAACCGGCGCACCGTACACAACGGTCGGGTTGTAGGACGGTACATAAACAACTTGCGGATTCGCCTGCTCGATAACAATCACTTCTTTGCTCTCGACGACCTGCGTCTCCACCTTCTGCTGCTGGTTCGAAGCCAATGCACCTGTATCCTGTGCCTTGTTGCGCATGCGCTGGATCGCATCCATCACGTCCTTCTGTTGCGCAAGGAAGGCATTGCCCAGATCGGTGGTCCACTGAATGTCGTCAGACAAACGCTTCACCACGTCCGGCATAGGAGCCATGGCTTGAATACTCGGATCCCATGGTTGTTTCTTGACCGCGTCCGCTAATTTTTTCTGGTCCTTTGCAAGGTCCGGATTCCGCTCCAGCCACTGCTGAAGCTGAATGATCTCCAATGGGTACGTCGAAGCAACCAGGGTCTGGCTGAGCAGATTGTCCGGGTAGAGAGCAATCGGCGCGACCAGAGAATCCAGTTGGTCAGTCGGAATCTTTACTGCAGCGTCCTGCACCGGTTTCGCGGGCGCGGGCCGTGCAAGCAATGGTGTGGGCCCAATCAAAGCCAACGCGCAAACGAGCGCGATGGCATATCGGGCCAATCCTCTCGGTGTAAAAATAATGCGTTTCATTTCAAACCTCCGCTATTGGCAGAACCGTTTTTTAGGTTCATTTGCTCCCAGCTTCGCACCTTGCGCCGGGCTTCATCGAAGATGCGTTCGTAATTTTTCTTGCGTACTTTCTCGCTTGCTTCCGGTGTCAGAAGTTTCCAGAAAGGTTCGTACTGGTTGTAGACCCGCAAGTACTTTTCCTGATCCGGCGGCGCCACTTCGTCTGTACCGAACAGAAACCGATCGGGATATTTATTCACGACCGCCGCCGCGTTTTTCATCGACTCAGGTGTAGACACGACATACTTCGCCACTTCATCCCAGGAGATGTCGAAATGGACGTGACTAAGTTGCGGATCGTTGATGATGTCTTCGACTATGGCAGCCTGCTCTTTGACGGGCCGAATGATGCGCCCGACACCGATGTGCGCCCAGATGATCGTGGCTTTCGGGTGACGTCTGAATAATTCCTTGATCTGCTTCGCGTATGCCGGCTCCGCGCCGGGTTTCGCAAACGGCACGTCCACATCACAATGGATCAGGACCACCAGGCCGGCTTCACTCGCAAAATCGATTAAGCGATCGAGAGCCTGGTCCTGAAGACTCGCGACTTCCCCGGCAATCTTCGCCGAGACAAACTCTTTATGGATCGTGAACTCACCGATGCCGCTGAACACTTGTGGAAAGGTACGCAGGACACGTCGAATATGATCCGCTGCGTACATGTCTGTCGGATTGAATCCGGTGATCATCGGATCGAAGCGCGCCTGCTCTTCTTTTGAGAGAGACTTGTAGGCGGTCGCAATCCATGCGTCCGTGAAAGAGTAGTAATAAAGAGGAGCGTCGGAATTCAGGTAGTAAGTTGGCCCACGCTCCCCATCGACGCGATACGACCACTGCTGCTGCAACGGAATTCCGAAGAGTGCGACACGGCCAACCTTGTTTCCCATGATCTTCAGGAAGTCGTGAATATCGATTCCTTCCTGAATGTAGTTGGTGAGATGAAAGTGACTGTCGTTGAAGAGATAGTCGTTGGCCTGCGCCTTTACAGTTACGGTAACCGACGAAATGACGAGGGCGACGAGAATCGGGTATTTGAAATATTCTCTGTGCAACAGAGAAAGCCAAAATCCCACGCAAAGGCGCAGCGGCGCAAAGAGCGTCGTGCCCCCAGAATTTCTTTGCGCTTTTGCGCCTTTGCGTAAGAACTTGTTCATGGTTCAGCACGTCAGATGGAACTTTGGGCAAACACCTAATCACTTTTCAAACCAACTGAACGAGGCGAGAACAGATTGAAGTCGAGCCGGTTGGCTACAAGCTGGATAACCTTCTGCGCCTTCACACTGTTCCCTGCCTCATCCAATGGCGGAGCAAACACCGCAATCGCCCCCTTCCCTGGAACAACCGCAACGATGCCTCCGCCGACTCCACTCTTCGCAGGCAGACCTACGTGCCAGGCCCAACTACCTGAACCGTCGTACAGTCCGGCCATGATCATCGTCGAGAGAATGTGTGGAATGTTTTCAGGTTTGATTACCTGCTCGCCGGTTGCCGGGTTCTTGCCGTTGTTCGCGAGCGTCGCACCCATACGAGCCAGTTGAGTCACGTTTACGCCGACAGAACACTGCTTCGTGTAAACATCGACGGATTCAAACGGGTCGGCGTAAATGCGATCGTACTTCGCGAGTAACATCGAAAGAGCTTTGTTACCCGTATTCGTAGCTGCTTCCGATTTGTAAACTTCGTCGATGAGTTTCAGTTTCTCGCCCGCAACGCGGCTGTAGAAATCGAGTATCTTGTTCCACTTCTCGTCGGGGGTTTTTCCTGAAATCAGACTGACAGTCGCGATGGCACCGGCGTTTACATATGCATTGCCGGTGTGAGTCGGCATGTCAGCGACGGCAAAGACCGAGTTGAAAGCACGGCCGGTCGGTTCAGATCCAACCTTGTCGAACACTTTGTCTGGTCCAAACTCCTCCATTGCCAGCGCCTGCGAGAAAACTTTCGAGATCGACTGAATAGAGAAGGAGTAATCGACGTCTCCCAACGTGAGCGACTGGTTATCCGTCGTTACTATCGCAATGCCAAAAAGCTTTGAGTCAACGTGGGCCAGGTAAGGAATGTAATCGGCATTCTTTCCGGAAGTATCGTTCTTAAACTTTTCGTACGCTTCACGAACTACCGCCTCCACTTGCGCGCGCGCTGGTGCTACCGGGCTCGTCTTCTGTCCCACAGCCGGCAGCGATGGCGTTGCAAATGCCATCACGACCAGGAGCGCCATGATCGAGCGTAACTGAGGTCTTCTTCTCAACATGGGGCTCCCGATCAAAACGCAAACACTTTCGAGAAATTGTATTTAAAGGAAAACTGCAGATGGACGTCTTCAGAACTAAAGCCGTCGCGGAAGTTTTCACGTCGTCCCCAAATGATTTCCGTTCCCAGCATCACGCGATCTGTCGGATAGAACAGGAGATTGCCCGAAGCGTAGTGACCACGACGAAACGCGTCCGCCGTCGCCCCGTCGGAATTCGAGATATCAATCATCGAGTAGCCAATCGAGCTGCTGAAGCGCTTGTTCCAGGTGTGATCGAGATAGGTCATCCAGGCCCACATCGGCAAAGCCACACCTTTTAACGGTCTGTGTGGATCGCCTAAATTTAGCTCGACGCCGACGTCGACCGGTGCGTCGTTCATGTAGTTCTGAATGCCGTGCCCATAAACATAGGAAAACTTGCCGACGTCCTTCTTTCCGAAATTAAGGCCTGAGGTTATTGCGAAGCCCGCGCCCGTTGCGCTGCCGCTAAGATCAACGTCGTCGTCGACCGTGTCCACCCATTTCATGTGGCGCACGACTCCGGCGATCTGGACATGACCCCAGTCCCGGTCGAAACGAACGTTGCCGGTAAGGTCCGGCAGGTTGAATCTCGGTCGGACGCCTTGCAATGCGATGCGGTCTGCGGCCTGGCCCAAGTCAGCGCTCGCACCCGGTCGCTCGGCTGCAATCGTGATCGAGTTCTTACCTTTGAGAGGCATCCAGCGAAATTGCACGTTACGAAACCATGCAATTCCGTTTGGTCCCCAGTATTCATTCGTGTTTGGAAAGACATCCGGATCAACGAAGGTGCTCCAGTATTGACCGGCACCGAACTGGCCCAACTCTCCCCAGGCATGCCGCAGACGGAACGTCGTTTGACCCGCATCGACGCCGGTACCAAATAATTCAAACTCGAAGATCGTTTTTAGCTCGCCGTACTTCGTGGGCGTGGTCGACTTCGCGCCGAAGCGAGTTTGCCTGACGCTGAAATAAGTATTTCCATCCGGAGCAAATTGATCTCGAAACGCCGGTAGCTTTACAGCGCGCACCGTGTCAAACCATTTCGGATCGGCCTGCTTGAACTGATAGCCGGCGTCGAGCATCGCAAATCCATAGATCTGAAAAGTGCTTTCGCCTTTGCCGTCCTGTGGTGCTGGAGAAGCTGGTGATGTTGTAGGGGTTGCTGGTTGCGAATAGGTTGCGTCGATAACCGTCGCAGGAGCAGGGATCTTTGCTTTTGTGTCTTCGATGGCGTTGATCTGCCCTTTGAGCTCAGACACGATCTGCTCGAGTTGTTGCACACGTTGTTTGAGTTGTTCTACGTCTGAAGCCGGCTTCGCCGGTTCCTGTGTTTGGGCTGTTTGTGCGAGTACCGAACTGGAGAACAAACACAAGACGACTAACACCACTACTGATCGCAAGCCTGATTGACTATCCGCGTTCATACACCTTCCTCCAATTGATCGGGGGCGGAGTTTGCTTTCTTAATGCGGAATGTAGAGGGAGCGGTGAGTAGCTGGAACTAGCAAAAGTTACAGGGATGGCGTTGCCCGGTGATTCTATCCACAGATTACGCAGATTCCATAAATCAATCTGTGTAATCCGTGGATAAACGACCTGTCAGAAGTAACAGGCGAGAAGTGCGGGCGTTGCCAATACATTAACAGCATGACGCCCCA
>Ga0207428_10007198_pt1 | contig 10177 bp, 15 predicted proteins | sample RhiMethybrSRZTD1_FD_187600 | JGI IMG/M metagenome (GOLD analysis project Ga0207428, IMG submission 187600) | Populus rhizosphere microbial communities from Tennessee, USA - Rhizosphere MetaG P. TD hybrid SRZTD1 (SPAdes) (version 3) | ecosystem: Host-associated > Plants > Roots > Rhizosphere >... | reverse complement strand
GGCCGGCTTTGTCGAAAACACGATTGAAGCGTTCAAGGGACGGACTATCCATACGTATCACACGGAAGGCGCGGGCGGGGGACACGCCCCCGATATCATCAAGGTTTGCGGGATATCGAACGCGTTGCCCTCTTCCACGAACCCTACCATGCCCTTCACCGTAAATACGCTGGATGAGCATCTGGACATGATGATGGTCTGCCACCATCTCAATAAAAAAATCCGGAGGATATTGCATTCGCGGAGTCGCGGATTAGACGAGAGACGATCGCCGCCGAGGACGTCCTGCATGACATGGGCGCAATCAGCATGATGTCATCGGATACCCAAGCGATGGGACGTATCGGGGAACTCATCATCCGGACATGGCAGACCGCCCACAAGATGAAATTGCAACGCGGGCATCTCTCCTCGACCGGGCGAAGGGAGGGTCTGACGCCAAGGATAACTTTCGTGCGGAACGCTACGTGGCGAAGTACACCATTAATCCTGCGATCACCCATGGCGTTGCGCACGAGGTCGGTTCGATTGAAATCGGAAAAGTGGCCGATTTAGTGCTGTGGAAGCCAGCCTTCTTCGGGATCAAGCCGGAAATGGTCCTCAAGAGCGGGTTCATTGCGATGGCTGCAATGGGCGACCCGAATGCCTAAATTCCGACGCCGGAAACGATTTTGAGCCGGCCCATGTTCGGGGCGTACGGTCGAGCCGTATCGAGCACCTGCATTACTTTTGTGTCCCAAGTCGCGCTGGAGCGGGAAGTGCCCAAGAAGCTCGATCTTCAGAGACGCGTTGTGGCGGTAAAGAATTGTCGCAACGTAAAAAAGCGAGATCTGAAATTGAACGATGCACTTCCGAAGATCGAGGTCGATCCGGAAACGTATGAGGTGAGAGCCGACGGAGATTTGTTGACATGTGAACCATTAGCCGTTCTTCCAATGGCCTAGCGATACTTTCTCTTCTAGTAGGCCGATGAAAAAACGTCCAGTCAGAATGGAAACATTAGCACTGCTCCACGGACTCCGCTTTATCGATAGTTTTTTTCATCCGGCGGCTATGCGTTCTCGTCCGGATTGGAGGCGGCAGTGCAGGGCGAGCAGATCCATAATGCAGAAGACCTGTCACGTTATGTGGAAGATCTGTTCGCGCGAGGCGTCGGTCGTTGCGAGGCGGTTGCGGTCGGTCTTGGTCATGACGCCGCTGTTTCTGGAGAGCTTCAGCTCGCGCTTGGTACTGACCAAGAATTGGATAACATGAAACTGAGTCGAGATGCGCGCATGGCAAGTCGGCAAATGGGGCGACAGATACTCAGAAGTGCCGGCGAACAAGCAGAGCCATCGTCGACGTTGCGTGATTTTGCGTCGGAAGTGGTGAAGGGGATCGGTCGCCGGGACATCTTGCTGTGAGCTTTGGGCTGACTTTGGGGACCTTGAAGTGGCCACGACAAGAGACCGTGGCGGCCTTTCTGTATCATACGGCAGTAGGGTTTGTGTCGGCCTCGGTGAAATTGCTGCCGATCGGGCAACGAGAAGGACAGCGTCTGCTCGCTCGCTGGATGCCGCTGATCGTTGAAGTCAGCCGTCGGGTCGAGCATGAGAAAATCCCGACGTCCTGGTCACCGGTCCAGGATATTTATTCCATGCGCCATGCACAATTAGGGACCCGACTGTTCCGATGATCATGAGCGGAGATCACCATCATCATCAGAGCGATCGCCCGACGCTCGCGCGGGCTGCGAAGATTCCCGTCATTGGTATCGGGGGGCCGGTTGGATCAGGCAAGACCGTGCTCGTAGAGGCGCTTTGCCGGCAATTGCGCGATCTGTACAGCCTGGCCGTGGTGACAAACGACATTTTCACGAAGGTAGATGCTGAATTCCTGCTGAGACGTGGCGCTTTACCGGCTGATCGTATCGTCGGGGTCGAAACCGGCGGCTGTCCCCATACCGCCATTCGGGAGGATGCGTCGCATAACCAGGAAGCGATCGATGCGTTCGTGAAGCGCATCGACGGTGTCGAGCTGATCTTCGTGGAAAGCGGCGGTGACAACCTTGCGGCCACCTTTAGCCCTGAGCTGGCCGATCATGTAATCTATGTGATCGACGTGGCAGCCGGGGACAAGATCCCCCGGAAAGGGGGTCCAGGTATTACGAGATCCGATCTGCTGGTTATTAATAAAATCGATCTAGCCCCGCACGTCGGCGCCGACCTTTCAGTAATGGAACGGGACAGCAAGCGGATGCGTGGTGAAGGTCAATTTATCTTCACCAATCTGCTGACAGGTGTTGGCCTCGTCGACGTCAAATGGGTTCAGCAATTCTTGCTTTCTCGAACCGGTTGACTGCGGTCACTTGTGATCGAATCCGTGGAGCCTGATACAGGTACCCATTTCACTCGGATTGGACGGACAGGTGAATTGGTCTTAAATTATATCCGGCAGGATTCTAGAACCGTTCTTACGCATTACGCCTGCCGAAGCCCCTGGTATTTCTTCCACCGATTGCGCATGATGAAACGGGCGCCGCTTATACACTCCTGGTAAACCTGTCAGGTGGGCTGGTCGGGGGCGATCATCTTGCTCTTCGTGCCTCCCTCGGGCCGAAATCGCACGTGCTTTTCTCAACGCCCTCTGCAAATCGCATTTATCGATCCGTTGCAGCGTCATCTCGACAAGAGGTTCAGCTGACGGTTGGAGCGGGTGCTATTCTCGAATGGATGCCAGAGTTGACTATTCCTTTCGCGGGATCACGGTTTAACCAAACGCTTTATGTCGCCTTGGAGTCTAGTGGCACGCTCATCTTATGGGATGCCCTGGCGGCGGGACGCATTGCGAGTGGGGAACGATGGAGGTGGACCACTTTGGACAATGAGATCAGGGTGTCGGCCTCGTCAGGAACTTCGGTGGTGGAACGGTACAGTCTCTCTACCGAGGGCCTGATAGATGGGGTTGGGCTCGCAGAAGGTTGGGATTATGTGGCATCGCTGTTTATCTTGAATGAAGCGGTGGAAGAGGAAGTCTGGAAGCGGCTGGAGGAAGAGATTGTGCCGATCTTAGAAGATCGGCAGGGCCGGGTCTTGGGAGGAGTGTCGGAGCCAGCGGTGCGAGGCCGCGTCGTCAAACTTTTGGCGAAATCGGCACCGGACCTCAATGCCACATTCGAATTGATTTGGGCGGCTGCTCGGGCACTGTTATGGGGTCTCCCGTTCCCGGCCCTGCGACGGTATTGACCGTTACCAAATTCCAAGGCCCATCATCACCATCCCGATCAAAAGCCAAACCAAATACGCCAGCAGCGATCAGGGTCTCCAACGTCATACATACTCCTTACTCAAGAAACGTGATGACAAGCGGTAATTAATCTGACTGCAAACCGAGTGCCCAAGAACTCAAATCCGAAAAAATGACAATCGTGAAGCCTGTGGCCAAGAGTAAAATATGAGATATTTCGAGGCGTCCAGCTCATGAGCCCAAATTTGTACACACTGCGACATTTTTTGTCAAAGCTGAATAAGATCTTGGGAACGATGGCAGTCATGAATCGTCCGGCATATGCAATATTTCTTAAATGTTGGACTCATGGGCCGAACAGGCGGATGCCCATTGCCAAGGAGAAGTCCCAAACCGATGGCCGCTCATCGATGCCCTATTTCAGAAGATTTGACCCTGCGATGGTCTTTTTTATAAAAGTATCCTTGATACCTGTGTTATCCAAATTGACAGGGGTAAGCAGCGTCCGGCCATTCGGTGACTCCTTTTCGTCGCTTGTGAAGAACTACATCTTTATGCGTTTTTAGGTGTTTATAGTCGTCATGTCGACAAGCTTCACCTCCAAAAGCTGCGTTCCACTAATAAAACGGATAAAACCATGTCGCAACTAAATGCGTTGGCACTTCAAGTGAGTCGAATGGAGCCGCAACAAGCCGCAGCGATGATAGGCGAAGAATCGGAAGCCACGATTGCGGCCGTTCTCAGTTTGTTACCACCGGCTAAGGCGATAGCGCTGCTTCCTCGATTCGAGGCCGCACGCCGTTCCGCCATTCTTTCCGCCGCAACTGCTGAACAGCGCCGACAATGGCTTCACAATCAAGAGTATTCAAAAGGGACGGTCGGGGAACTCATGGAACCTGCTGTTGCCCTCTTTCCGCCGAGCTGTAAGGTGTTTGAAGCCGTTCAGCAATTGCGGGACATGGTCCGTCAAGCATTCATCACGTATGTCTATGTAGTCGATACAGACCGTCACCTGATCGGGGTGGTGGTGATGCGGGAACTGCTGCTGGCCCAGCCGGCTCAAGCGCTTGCAGATATTATGATCGAACATCCTTTCTTCCTGAAGGCTACCCAATCGGTGACGGACGTGATCCCTCTCGTGCATACCCGGCATTTTCCTGAGTATCCCGTGTGTGCTGAAGGGGGAGTGATGGTCGGAATTGTTCGCGGGTATGCGCTGTTCCATCAGCAAATGCTTGAGGTCAGCGCTCAGCCAAGCAAGATGGTGGGTATCGATCGCGAAGAACGCATACAGACAGGTCCATGGCGCAGCGTTCACCTTCGCCATCCATGGTTGCAGTTCAACCTTGTCAGCAGCTTTTTGGCGGCGGGTGTCGTCGGATTTTACGAGGATACCGTGGCACAGTTCCTCGCGGTCGCTGCGTTTGTCCCGGTCATGGTGGGGCAATCTGCCAGCACGGGAGCGCAAGCTCTGGCAGTGGCCCTACGCGGCCTGACACTTGGCGAGTTCCAGCATGAAGACTGGAAGGCCCTAATCGTGAAGGAAGCCCGTGTGGGCTTAGTCAACGGTGCACTGGTCGGTGCCACGGCTGCGCTCGCGATGTTTGTGTATGCGTCGCTCCAACATCAAGCGCGAGCCGCTTCGCTCGCCATCGTCATGTTGTTGGCCATGATCGTCAGCACACTACTCAGCAGCGTTGTGGGCGCCGCCATGCCTCTAGCGATGAAGCGATGGGGGTGCGATCCTGCCGTCGCGTCCACGATCCTCGTCGGAGGCCTCACTCGCATCGTCAGCATTGCCTCGTTTTTGGCTCTCACCCACTGGATACTCCTGTAACAGCACAGTACTCTCCGCGGAGAGCCGTTATCCTACGCAACCGATTAGGGCCCTAATCCTTGGTTCGATTCCGCACGTACGTCTGCCAAGAATTACAACAAAGGCTATTCTGATCAATCTAGCGCTCATCTCTACGATCGTGTCCTCTATTATCCAAGACTCGCCTCACCTTATCTGCGACTAAAGACCAATTGAATTCGATTTCACGTCCGAATATTCTCCTTATGTGTGGTTGGTCACCATTTTACGTTTTCGCTGACTGGACGACAGGGTAGGCGGGCGGGTACACTAGGAACGTTCACTGGCTGATCGATCCTTGCACTTTCAGGAGGATTGAGTCCATGGATATGATTAAGGGCTCGATAGCGCTGTTCGCCGCAGTCACGATTTTCCTCACCTTGTGTTTATTTGCTGCCTTGTCGCTTTATCTTCAACCCCAGCGATGGAGTGAACGAACGTCATGAGCCGTACCTGTCTGGCCGTCTTCACCACACTTATGCTCGCTGCTGCGACCAGCTTTCTTTGGGTGTGATATTCAGTATTAGGATCTCGTCCAGCATTCAGCGCGACGACGCTATACTTCTTCGCTTTTTTCCAAACAGGGATGACATTGCTCCATTCCCCAGGAGCCGTGCGCGCTGCAAAAATGCTTTCCACATAGTGCGCACGTCATAAAGCTCATTCGGATAAGATCGGCCCCTTCGCACACGTAGCAATTTTTTTCTCGTTTCGCTTTTGGCACGTATCCCTCATGTAAAGTGGTTGAAAGCCCTGCATCGGATGATGTGTCTTATATTACGGTACGCAGTTCATGATCGTCCAATCCGCCGCGTTGCAAGAAACGAACGTCTATACGGTGAATAATTCTCTGGACAGACAGACTGTGAATGCCTATAAGTAGATTGGGGCATATGAAAAACGTAAGGTCTGCGGTAGGATGAGAAGCAAGACGTATTCTTACAATTATTTCCCCGATCAAGGAGGTGAGCTGTGCGCATGCACCCACTGACGTATGATGAGCAGAAAGCTGCTGAGGCTGCGTTCCGCGGACGTCCCTTTGACGCCGCGTGGTCGGAAGGAGCCCAGGCTATCTATCAGGGCATTATGGCGCACACGAATGGTCGTGACATAGTTGAAGCATCGAATCAGGTCGATAGCGAATCTGATGAGTTGTCCGTCTTAGTGGGAGCGAATTCATGACGGAGGTTCGCCGGTTTTATTGTGTGAATGAATGGGATCAAGTGAGTCGGATTCCACAGCCCCACTATCAGCGGCTCCTGTCCGGGGCTTCTGAGTCGAGGACATTTGCAGGGAAAGTCATGCGCTTTGCGGAGATGACCCTCTGGTTGGATGATGACCGCATGATTACCAACGCGCTCACCTGGTTTCCGTTGATCCATTTCAACAGCGAGGGACGGCGTGATTCATACAAGCTTCATGAAGAAATGGAGCTCGTCCTGAAGGAAATGAAGTCGCCTCCGGATAGCGACTGGGGTGAACTCTATCGAGCCGAACGTTTCGCGGCTTTTCGGTGGACACCCACCCAGCACATCCTGAACCAATTGCTCAAACAGCTTCCTCATACACCCTCTCAATGGGCTGCGAATAAGCACATCTCTCTCTAGCTCTCCTCACCATTGTCGGCAGTACTTCTCTCAAAAATACTTGTATTTTATTCTTGCCGAGCGTCCTTACTTCATGGATAATGCACCCCTTTCATTTATCCAGGAGGTTTTATATGTCGTGTCCACGCTGCCGGGGCGTGATGATCGCCCAGGATCTTCATGATCATCATGGAACGTATCTGACTCTGCCGGGGTGGCGATGCCTGTCGTGTGGTGAAGTGCTCGATGCAACCATTCTCACAAATCGGCAATCATCGCCGGTGAAAAGCTCTTCAGTTCGGCCCCCCGCTCCTTTCTGCTCCTAACTGGTAAGAGACCCTAGCTCACATGCTAGGGTCTCCACCATTCTTCTCGATATTTGAGTAAACATTCATCTTCAGATAGCTAACCAATATCTCCAGATGGCAAATTAACCCTCTGATGGTCGCAGAGCCCCGGCACGTTCAAGGCGCAACCACATTTGCCGGAATCAACTGCTTCGCTTTCGCCGTCGTTCTGGCAAAGCCAATTTTTTAGTTGACCAAATAAATAGCAACCCTTATTGTCAGGTGTCTTCTGATAGGCAATTACATGCCTGATCTTCTTACTCGCTCATGAATGAAGTATGAATCACGCTCACCTGCCGGCAGATCGGGAAGACCCATGAAAGGTGCGTTCCCACAGTCTGGTGTCCTATTTCTTTTCTTAGGTCTTCTCTTTCTCCTCTTTAGTGAACTCTTTGGAAACGATTATTCTGGGATGTCCATTGTCATGAATCTTGCCTTGAGCGCCCTTTGGGTGTGGCTTCTTGCTCAAATTGCGCCCCCGTATTTTTTTAAAAAAGCCGATGCGTCCTCAAGGGCTATTTCCGCTGAGACTCAGAGCGCCCTGTCAGAGCCGCGCCCATACATGTCCCCTAGGCTGCCCCCACAGGCGAAGGGTATTTAAGGTGCATCCTTGAATTCCGCGGCTCAATTTAAAGTTGCCGTTTCCTCCTTGATAAACCAATCATCGACTCCAAGTTGAAGCACATCCCGTAGCCAGTTCTGACCATACGGTATCGCTTCCGATACATTCGTTTCTTGTTTCATTCTAATTAGCTTGATACTTCGTGTCGTCTGCTTTATTTTTCGTGGAATCCCTTTTGCTACACCCTTTCCACTATCTAATTGTCTTGGAATGTTTGAAAGATGCCCAGGAATAAATGAACACCATGTCCCGATCGTATTGATTCAAGAAGAGCGAACGTGTCAACGATAACGCAGCCCGACGTGTCGGTCTATCGCACGAGCAGTAACGATGCGCAACGCCTGAGCAATATCGAAGGTCGCGCGCAAGCCATCACAGTCCTGTCGCCGATCAAGCCCTATTGGTCCATATGGCTTCGGATCTTGTTCTGGCTGACGAAACAATTTCCATCGATTACCGGCCCTCTCCGTCAGCTTTCATTCATTCACTTCGCGCGGTGGAATCTTGTCTCTCGCATTCCTTTCAACGGTCCGCCCCAATTGAAGGAACGTCTCAACTACACCTATCTGCTGTTCACGAGCAATTTTAACGGTACGTGGGATCAATACATCGACGCATTTTCCTATACCGTCTCGCGACAAATGTCGCTGATCTGGGGGAGTTCCTACGGATTCCCAGGCCCGATGCCGGTGCAGCCGTTCAAGGACTATATTCGTCGAAATGAGTTTCTTGCGAATCATTACTACTCGGCCTATCCCGGTTCTTCGACGACCGTGATTCTCTCGGCCTTGGAACTGACACGCCAGTTTGAAATCTTTAAAAATGAAGTGGCGCACGCAACGCCAGACGAGTTCCAAAAAAAATATCATGCATTTTTGACGAAGGTGCAGCGCGCTCTTTAGCGTGGCGCCTGAATATTTTCGGAGGTGCAAGGAGGTGGCTGTGTCGAACGTGAGTGGTCAGGCCTATGGATTGACGGTGCTTACGCCCATCATACCTGGACGTGAGGAGAGCTTAAGGCAATATCTAGAAAGCCTACCCTACGGCTCGGGCAGTCCGCTGGAGAAGACGGGATGCACCCATCTCGCGCGGTGGGTGATCATTCCCCAGCTGATCTACGAGGGGGAGCCTCAAAAGCGGGACGTCCTGGCATGTCAATATGTCCTATTTGAAAGCAGCTTCGACGGCGCAGACCTCGATGCCTATCTCGAGCTGCTGTGCCATCGGATGCCTCAAGAGGCTGACGCGATTTGGGGCTGCTGCGTCGGCTACCCCGGCGTGAGGAATGTCGCCGCTTTTCAGGTGTATATGCGGCATAACCAAATCGATTGCACATTTTTCGTTGCCGCCTATCCCGATGCGACGATCGACGCTGTGCGTAAGAGTCTCGAGCTGCGTGAAGAATTTACGAAGTTCGCGATTGCGTCTCAGCGCCTGGATCCAACCGCGTTGCAGCAGGCCTTTCGAGCCGCCTTTGGTTAAGAGGCCGTCTCCTGATCCATATCCATCACCAAAAGGATCTCTATGCCCACGATCGATGTAAGCACTCTCCAGGGAAATATTTTACGCGGTTATCGATTTTCGGTTGTCACCTATCTCTTTTTTAAAATTCAAGACGCGGCGTGCGCACGTCAGTGGTTGAAAGAAGTTTCCGGTCATGTGACAAACGCGACACCTTGGCAAAATAAACCGGCGTCGACCGTTAATGTCGCCATGACTTATCCCGGCCTGCAGGCTTTGCAACTTCCAGACGTGTCACTTGCTTCGTTCCCACCGGAATTTAAACAGGGCATGGCGGCCCGCGCAGCCGTCCTTGGTGACATGGAAGAAAGCAGTCCCGAGCACTGGGATGGTCCATTGGGAACAAAGGACGTCCACCTATTGGTGATGCTTTATGCGGTCACGCCGGCATGTATGAGTGAGCGCCGCCGATGGATTGACGAAATGCTGGCCAGAATTGGCGGTCTAGAACTCATCTATGAGCAGCATGGAAATCCGCTTTAAAGGGCGAACACTTTGGATACCGAGACGGATTTTCTCAGCCTTCGATTGAAGGGAGTGGGGTTCTACCCTGTCCGGGAGAAGGCACGCCGCAGGCCGATGGTAGTTGGAAAGCGTTGCAACCCGGCGAGTTCATCTTGGGCTATCCGGACGATGAAGGATTATTACCCGAGGCTCCAACGCCAGATGTCCTTGGACGGAACGGAACCTATCTCGTCTTTCGCAAATTGCACGAGCTTGTCGCCCTGTTTAGGACGTTTCTCCGGGATCAGGCAAAGGGGTATCCGGGAGGAGAAGAGCTCTTGGCGGCAAAACTCGTCGGCCGTTGGCGCGATGGAACACCGCTGGTGTCCTCTCCAGATCGCATGGACCCCGAGCTGGTAAATGACAATCATCGTAACAACGACTTTCGCTATGGGAGCGATCCGGATGGATACCGTTGCCCCTTCAGTGCGCACATCCGGCGGACCAATCCGCGTGAAGATGGGATTGGGAAGATTTCGAATCGCCACCGGATTATTAGACGCGGCGTGACCTATGG
>Ga0207428_10007195_pt1 | contig 10178 bp, 10 predicted proteins | sample RhiMethybrSRZTD1_FD_187600 | JGI IMG/M metagenome (GOLD analysis project Ga0207428, IMG submission 187600) | Populus rhizosphere microbial communities from Tennessee, USA - Rhizosphere MetaG P. TD hybrid SRZTD1 (SPAdes) (version 3) | ecosystem: Host-associated > Plants > Roots > Rhizosphere >... | reverse complement strand
GACTTGCTGACTTTCGAGTGCTGATTGCTGATTGAAAGAAAGCAGGGCCGGATCCCGGATCACGGTACAATTCATCAGACAAATGAATACCCCCGTTTCCGAAGCCGCCGTCCTCGACGCTCTTCGGGTCGTCCGCGATCCTGACCTCAATCGCGACATTGTCGCGTTGAAGTTCATCAAGAACCTCCGCATTGATGAGCGAGGAGCCGTCGCATTTTCGATCGAGCTGACGACGCCGGCCTGTCCGGTGAAGGATCAGATGCGTGACCAGGCTCGGCAGGCGGTGTCGGCGATTCCAGGCGTCACATCCGTTGAGATCGAGATGACCGCCCAGGTGCGTTCGACGTCGAATGTCGATAGCGCGAAGACACCGGTCGCTGGAGTCAAGAACATCATCGCGGTCGGCGCCGGCAAAGGAGGCGTGGGCAAAACCACGGTCGCCGTCAATCTCGCGATCGCGCTGACGCAGATGGGAAGCCGCGTCGCGATGATCGATGGTGATGTCTACGGCCCCAACGTGCCGATCATGCTCGGCATCCACACCCAGCTGACGGGTGATGACCGCGGACAGATTATTCCCGCGACCCAATACGGCATTCAGCTCGTCTCGATGGCGTTTCTTGCGAGCGACGATTCACCAGTCATTTGGCGCGGGCCGATGCTGCACGGCGTGATCCAGCAGTTCTTCCGGAGCACGCGTTGGGAAAATGTCGACTACCTGATCATCGACATGCCGCCAGGCACCGGGGACGTCGCGCTGACGCTCAGCCAAACCGTACCCGTCGCCGGCAGCGTCGTCGTCACGACACCGCAGACGGTCTCGGTTGCCGACACGCGACGTGCCGTGCGCATGTATCAGAAGTTGAATGTCCCGACGCTTGGTGTCGTCGAGAACATGAGTCACTTCGTTTGCCCGGAGTGCCGTCACGAAAGTGATATTTTTGGCAAGGGGGGCGGAGAAAACCTCGCGACAGATCTGGGCATTCCATTCCTCGGCCGCGTGCCTCTCTATGAGCCGATTCGAACCGGCGGCGACACCGGCGTGCCGATTACGATTGCCGAACCACAGTCGCCGGCCGCCGATGCGTTCCGTGCCGCCGCGCGTCAACTGGCGGCGCAGCTTTCAATCGCCAGCTACAAGAAGACCACCATACCGTTGACGGCCGTTCCCTTCAGATGAACATCCCGTATTCGCGGCACACACTCGAGAACGGGCTCGACGTCCTCGTGCACGAGGATCATGGTTGTCCGATCGTCGCCGTGAACCTCTGGTATCACGTCGGATCGAAGAACGAGACGTCGGGTCGTACCGGATTCGCCCACCTCTTCGAGCACTTGATGTTCGAAGGCTCGCAGCACTACGACAAGGGCTACTTCCAGCCGTTGCAGGAAGCCGGTGCGTTGTTGAACGGCTCGACCAACGCCGACCGGACGAATTATTGGGAGGTTGTTCCGACCAATGCACTCGAGCTCGCCTTGTGGATGGAATCCGATCGGATGGGATACCTGCTCCCAGCGCTCACCGACGCGAAGTTCGAGAATCAGCGTGAAGTGGTGCTGAATGAGCGCCGGCAGAACTACGAAAATCGTCCCTATGGGTTTGCCGGCATGGCGCTGATGGCGGCGCTCTATCCGTCGGATCATCCTTACAGTTGGATGACGATTGGGGCGGCGGAGGATATCCGCGCCGCCCGGCTTGACGACGTGCGCGCCTTCTTTCAGACGTATTACCGTCCGCGGAACGCGTCGCTCGCGTTGGCCGGCGACGTCGATACCGAACGCGCCATCGATCTTGCGGCGAGCTATTTCGGCGAGCTCGATGCTGGCGACACGCCTCCTGCGGTTCAGGCGACGGCACCTCCGCCAAACACCACGGAACGGCGGCTGTTGCTCGAGGACCGGGTCGAACTCCCGCGACTCTACATCGTGTGGCATTCGCCATCGATGTTCGGCGAAGAGGATGCGGAGCTGGATCTCGTCGCGGAAGTGCTGGCGAGCGGCAAGACGTCCCGCCTGTATCGTTCGCTGGTCTACGACGACCGAATGGCAACCGAGATTGCGGCCTCGCAAAACTCGCGCGAGCTGTGCGGCTACTTTCAGGTGGTCGCGACGGCGGCACCTGGCCGCACACTCACTGAACTCGACCGTGCGATTAGGGAGGCGATCGCGACCTTTGTCGATGAGGGACCGAGCGGGCGTGAAATCGAGCGGTGCCAGGCGCAGGCCGAGGCCAACTTCGTCTACCGGTTGCAGACCGTCGGCGGGTTCGGTGGGAAGTCCGATCAGCTGAATGCTTACAACGTCTTCATTGGCGATCCCGGGTTCTTCGAACGGGATCTCGATCGATACCGTCGCGTGACGGCGGCATCGATGCAGCGCGTCGCGCGCGACCGGCTGGCTCCCGAGCGGCGTGTGTTGTTGAGTGTGGTGCCGAGAGGACGGCGCGATCTGGCGCTTGCCGGCTCCGAGCCCGTCGCGGTGTCGTGATGCAGATCGATCGCGGCCGGTTGCCTGCGCTCGGCGCAGACCCCCAGCTCCGCTTTCCTGAAATCCAGCGGCGCACGTTGGCCAATGGCCTGCGAGTCTGGACCATCCAGCATGAGGCGGTTCCGCTTGTCAGCTTTTTGGCGATGTTACCTGTCGGTGCATCGGCCGATCCACAGGACCGCCCCGGGCTTGCCGCGATCACGAGCGATATGCTCGATGAAGGATGCGGCGATCTCGACGCGATGGAGTTGCATGATGCGCTCGGGCGTATCGGCGGCCACCTCGATTCGGAGATTGGCTCCGACGCGACAATCCTGACGATCTCGAGTCTGGCGCGCTACGCGGATCGTGCGAGCGGGTTGCTTGCCGACATGATCACCCGCCCGCGTCTCGACGCGACGGATTTTCACCGGGTGCGCGAGCTCCGCCTGAACCGGCTGATTCAGCTGCGCGATCTCGCGCCCGCCCTCGCCGATCGCGCGTTCGCCCGCCTCTTGTACGGTGAGCATCCGTACGGGCATATGCCGCTCGGGACGGAGCCATCGCTGCAAGCGATTACGCTCGATGAGGTGAGCAGATTTCACCGCACCATGTTCGTACCGTCGCGAATGCTCGTGATCGCCGCAGGCGACGCGACGCATGATGCGCTTGCCGCCGCCGTCGAAGGGGCCTTCGGCAGCTGGCGGCCTCTCGCCGAGGCGAGTCAGCTCGATCGCTCGACCTGGCCGCTGCCGCCGGCCGTCCAGGAGCGGCTTGCTCTTCTGCACCGCCCGGGCGCGGCACAGTCAGAGTTGCGGATCGGCCACGTCGGCGTACCGCGGCGGACACCCGATTATCACGCCCTGATCGTGTTGAACATCATTCTCGGCGGACAGTTCGTGAGCCGGATCAACATGAATCTCCGCGAGGACAAGGGATACACCTACGGCGCCCGAACATCGTTCGACTTCCGTCTTGCGGCAGGCCCATTTGTTTTGAATGTGAGTGTGCAATCGGAGGTGACCGTGGAGGCGATCCTGGAGGCGCTCGACGAGCTGCACGCAATCCGCGGCCCCCGCCCGGTCACTGCCGCGGAGCTTCGCGCCGGCCGCGCGGCGCTCACTCGAGGGTATCCGCGGAATTTCGAGACGGCGGACCAAATCAGCCGGGGCGCCGCACAACTCGCGCTGTACGATTTGCCGGACGACTACTTCTCGACGTTCACTCCTAGAGTGCTTGCCGTCGACGAGACCGCAGTGACGCGCGTGGCAGAACAGTACATCGACCCGTCACGGCTCGTAACCGTGATCGTCGGCGACCGCGAAAAGGTGGCACCCGCGCTGTCGCGCCTGAACCTCGGTGCCGCATCGGAATTGGTACCTGTTTGACCCCCTGGTGAACCGTTAGTCGGGTAGTTCCGTCCAACTGACAGTTATGCGGGGTCGATGTCGATGTACACTGTATCGATTCCTATGGGCCTAGCTCAACGCAGCCTCAGCCTTGCGGGGATCATCGGGATCCTCACGGCCGCGTTTGCCGCCGGGTTGATTTACCTTCTCGTTACACAGCCAGTCAGCACCGCGGAGAACATCGCCAACGGCGAGGTGTCTCCGATCGTTCGCGCAGTTGCAGGGGTGTTGTACGACGCACTGCGGGGAATCTTGAAGTTTCTCTGAAATTCAGCAATCACGAATTTCAGAGACTCCTGTTCAAGAAACGACACAGGATGAGTCCATCGATCCACTTGAACGGTGTGACACCGGTGCTGTAGTGGCCGCACGGTAGGACAGCCACCTCGTGATCGACGTCGCGCCGCCGAAACTCTTCGACCAGCATCTTCGATAACGCCACAGGGAACGTCAAATCGTACCTGGCGTACACAAGCAGGACGCGTTTTCCCTGAACCCGTTCGAGATACGGGAACGGAGAGATCGGCATCCATATCTGCCGCAGTGTGTCGAGCTGAATCTGCCCGTCGAGGCTGGCTCGCACGTGTTCGGTCGACAGCCCTTCCCAGATGACATCGGCGAAGTATGGCGAGATGTGATTGAGCGCAGCGGCCTTCACGAGCGGTTCGTGGGCCGCGGTGAGCATCGCGAGACACGACCCGAGGCTGGTGCCGAGAATGCCAATCGACTCGTAGCCTTGCCGCGCGAGCCACCCAATTGCGCGGCGTGTATCGAGGACGGCCTGACGGCAAACTTGTGCGGTGCGCCCGACGTTCGAACTCACGATGTAGTCCGCGCGCCTGAGTTCCGGAGGCATCCGGGCACCGTGATAGGGAAGACTCAATCGAAGAGCGCTGATCCCGAACTTATTGATCAACCGGCACAGGCCGACGTGTCCTTCGTCGTCGGCATTCCACTGCGGGAGCACGACGACGGCGCGCCGTCGTCCTCGCTCGGACAGGTCGGGAAAGTAGCGCGCGTGCACGAGATTGTTTTGTGGATGCGGGGTCGTCACCGCACTCGGAAACACCAGCCGATCGCCGCTCAGCGTGTAGTCGTCACAGGCCGGCAGCGCGAAAAATGCATCACTCGCCGCAACCATCTGCGACGCCCAGGCCGCGAGACGCTCCGCAATCTCGTCGTCTTCCGCTTCAATCCCTTCTATCCACTCGAGGCCCCATTCGAAGGGCCGAACCACCCGATTGTCGGCGGCGGCGGCAAGTTTACGTTCCCAGCTGTGAAACACACGCGAGATCAATCGAGAACCCCTTTACGGCAATCATGTTGCATTTCATCGCAGGCATGATTGAACAACCACCTGTACCCGATACTCCACACCCGCCGGACCTGATCGACCACTTGCCGCCACCAAAAGTGCCGGTTCCTCCTGGTGATCCGGCGGCTGACGATAAGCCTGATGTTCATCCGGTTCCGCCGCCGACCGATCCGTCGCCGCCTGTGCTGTAGCGCTCCACGGTCGCGGCGACCTGAAGAAGCTGACTCGTCGTTCCACACTGTCCCACGAGCTGGATGCTCACGGGCCAGCCGTCGTGTGTTGTGCCTGCTGGCAGCGCGATAGCGGGATGCCCCGTGATATTGAAGAGCTGAGTCAAGCGCAGCATGATGGCGCGAACCGGCTCACGGGTCCCGTCGACGTCAACGCTGGTGGCACCGAGCTCGGGTGCCGGGATCGGTTGAGCGGGTAGCAGGAGGACGTCGCAGCCCTGCAGTGCCTGGTCGACGGCCCGGCGCAACACGCCTCGCAGGTGCATCGCGCGCACGTAGTCCTCCGCCAACACATACCTGCCCATCTCCAGTCGCAAACGAACGCCCGGTGAGTAGCGATCCGGATCCGACGTGAGCATCGGTGCGTGATACCACGACGCTTCCGGCAAGACGATGTGGAGATACACGTCCGCGGTGTGGGCCGCGTGCTCGATGACCACTCGACGGACCTGGTGACCCGCGGCGACCAGCGCTTGTCGGGTCCGGTCCAGCGCCGCTCTGACCTCGGGATGCAACCGATCGCAAAAATACGGTTCCGGAACGCCAAAGACGTACTTCCGCTCCTGGCCGACAACGCGCAGCTGGTGACTCTGAGCGTTCATCGCTTCGAACATCAATGCCACGTCGGCGACGCTTCTCGCCATCGGTCCAACGTGATCGAGCGTCGTGCTCAAAGGAACGATGCCGTCACACGGTAGTTCCGCATAGGTTGGCTTCAACCCAACGGTTCCACAGAGCGCCGACGGAATCCGTACCGATCCCCCGGTATCGGTCCCGACCGAGCCGTAACACATCCCTTCGATGAGTGCGACGGCAGCGCCACCACTGGAGCCGCCCGGGGATCGTGACGGATCCTTGGGGTGATGAACGGGACCGAATGCCGATTCTTCGCTGGTCGTGCCGAATGCGAACTCATGGAGGTTGGTCTTGCCGATGATGATGGCGCCGGCGTCGCGAAGGCGCACCACGATGGGCGCGTCCTCAGCCGGAAGTCGAGGCGCGACCGCGGAACCGGAGGTCGTCGGCGTGCCGGCCACGTCAACGAGATCCTTCACTGAGATCGGGATGCCGTGCAGCGGACCGCGATGATGTCCGCTCGCGATTTCGCGTTCCGCCGCCTCTGCGGCGCTAATGGCACTGTCGGCCATCACCGTGATGAACGCGTTCAATTCGAGCCGCGATTCGATGCGATCCAGGCAGCCGTGCACGAGTTCCAGAGGCGAGATCGCTCGCGACTTCACCCTCGCGGCAACGTCCTCGATTGACAGGGTCAAACTCATGACTTGCCGTATCCGCGATCGATCAGGCGATCGGCCTCCCGAAGGCCGGCGAGCGCTCGCGCGAGTCCCTCCAGCAGCGGCTTCAACTCGGGTAACCCCCGCCGTTCCGCGTCTTCACACGCGGCTTTTACCCAATCGTCGATAGTCATGGAACAATCAGAAAGTGAGTGTCGCCCGGATCGTGATCGGGACCGTGAAGAATTTGTGATCGATCGGTTCGTTGAGGTGGTTCCACGCGAACTTGACCGCGAGCTCGACGCCCAGCGGGCCTGAATTCAGTCCGCCGCCGGCCTCGGCGAAGTAGCGATTCCCATCGCTCAATTCGCTGGTGATTCGACCCGCACCTCCTCCCACGAACGCATGACTGCCAAGCCCCCAGCCAGGCGAGTGATCCGCAACGAAGAGCGACGCGCCCAGGTCGTACGCGCGCGCGCTTTGAAGCGTGTAGTTTGCTGGCGCGCCGGTCCCGGCGAAGCCGATCCGAATCGTCGGGAGATCCTCTCGACTGAGCCGGAGCGCGAATGCCGGTCCGACGCTGAGGCCAAGGGGATAGACGGTGATACCCGCACCGCGGCCGTGCCGGCTGAACTCCTGAACGTCGATCTGAATGGCTTCGTCGCGCGTTCGATATTCATAGGCCTGAAACTGCGCGGTGGCCACCGCTCGGCCAACGAGATCCTCCAACGGGTGTTCAAGGAAGTGCAGGGGTTGGGTGTTGAGCCAATCCGCGCTGACGGTGACGAACTGCCGGCGTGGTTTCCGTGGCGCATATGTCTGCGCCTCGGCGGTTGCGGCACAGCCAATAATCGCCAATAAAGCGCTTGTGATCACAAGTCGTTGCAGCATTGGGTGTACGGACGTGAATGGTAAGCTAGCGATCTTTCAGCCAGTGGACCGATCTCGACTGTCTCCGTTCATTTAAGGGTAACGTACGCCGTGAGCGATCGCATCCTTGCCGCCGTCATGGCTGCGCCAAAGCGGCCGATCGAGATTCGCGAGTACGCGCCACCTGATCTCGCGCCTGGTGCGGCACTGCTGCGCACGGCGCGATCGGAAGTGTGCGGCACCGACGTTCATCTCTGGCACGGCCGATTGTCAGGCGTCCCATATCCGATCATCCCGGGACACGTCTCGACCGGCGTCCTTGAATCCATTCGCGGGCCGCTGCGCGGCATGGATGGCACCAGCCTCCGTGAAGGCGATCGTGCCGTCTTCTTTGACGTCCATCGAACGTGCGGCCGGTGTCGGCCGTGCGCGGTTCATCGCACACCGACGCGATGCATCGAGCGGCGCGTCTATGGCATCACCGACTCGGCCGACGAAGGATTGCTCGGCGGATGGTCGCAGGCGATTTATCTCGAGCCGGGCGTTCACATTGCACGGCTCCCGGATTGTGTCTCGTTCGATCAATACATCGGCGGTGGCTGCGGCCTGCTCACCGCCGTCCACATCATCGAGCGCGCCGGTGTTCGTGCCGGCGAGACAATCCTGATCCAGGGCACAGGTGCCGTTGGCCTGAGCACGATCGCTCTCGCGCGTCTCAGCGGCGCGGCCCTGATTCTTGCCATTGGTGCTCCCGCGAGTCGTCTCGATCTCGCGCGCCGCATGGGAGCCGATCGCGTGTTCGATTTGATCGCGACCTCTGTCGAGGAGCGGCTCGAACAAGTGCGACAGCTCACGCACGGTGAAGGAGTCGACGTCGTCGTTGAAGCCGCGGGATCCCCTCGCGCGTTCGAGGAAGGATCGTATCTGGCGCGAGATGGTGGACGCTACATTGTTGCCGGGCACTATACCGACGGCGGATCGAGTTCGGTGAATGCGCATACGGCGATCAATCGCAAGCATCTCGACATTCGCGGCTGCTGGGGGAGCGAACCCGCGCATTTCCTTCGAGCGTTGACGCTGCTCGAGCGGCTGGGCTCCAGCGTTCCTTTCGAGGCAATCGGCGAGCGGGTGTATCGCCTCGATCAATTGGATCAGGCACTCGCCGATGCGGAATCCATGCGGATTACCAAGGCCGTGGTCGATCCAGGGGCGGCGACATCCGACCGCGAAATGGGTCAACGCATTTAAGCGCGGGCGAAGCCTCCCGGATCTGACAAATGAGACACACAAAGATTGTTGCGACCGTCGGCCCGGCATCGAACAGCGCGCAGATGATCGAGGCGCTGCTTGTCGCTGGCGTCGATCTGTTCCGGCTCAATTTTTCCCATGGCACTCACGAGTCGCACAAAGCGGCGTATCAAACAATTCGCGACGCGTCGGCTCGCACGGGACGGATTGCCGCCGTGATGCAGGACCTCAGCGGACCGAAGATCCGTACCGGTCTGCTCGCCGGCGGCTCGGCGATCACACTTGATGAAGGAGGCGACCTCACGATCGTCGGTGGCGACGAGGTCGGTCGAGCGGGGCGCGTCTCCACGACCTTTGTCGAGCTGGTTCGATCCGCGCGTGCAGGCGACCGACTGCTCCTCGACGATGGGAAGATCGAGTTGCGGGTGGTGGGCGGTTCAGCCAACGAGCTGAAGACCGTCGTGGTGATCGGCGGCCCGCTCGGTGAGCACAAGGGCATCAACGCTCCGGGCGTCCGTCTTCCGGCGTCGAGCATTACCGACAAAGACGCGGCAGATCTGCGATTCGGCCTCGCACTTGGCGTTGACTTCGTCGCCCTCAGCTTTGTGCAGACGGCTGACGATGTGGTTCGAGCAAAGGCACTGATGCGCGAGGCGGGTCGAACTGTCCCGATCGTGGCGAAGATTGAACGGCCGGCGGCCCTCGAGAACCTGACCGCCATTCTTTCCGAGGCACATGGCGTCATGGTCGCGCGAGGTGATCTCGGTCTCGAAATGCCGCTCGAGCAAGTGCCTCGAGTCCAGAAGCAGATCATTCGGTCGGCCCGCACCGTGGGCCGACCCGTGATTGTCGCGACCCAGGTGCTCGAATCGATGCGCGAGTCTCCCCGTCCGACGAGGGCGGAGGTGAGCGACGCGGCCAATTCGGTCGAAGAAGGCGCCGACGCGGTCATGTTGTCTGGCGAAACGGCAGCGGGAAGGTATCCGATCGAAGCCGTCCAGACGCTGAGCAGGGTCATCGAAGACGCCGAACGGATTCCATCTGAAAAAGTGGCGCTGTCAACGGACTCGATCGAAAGCCGTCACGGCCTGGCGTTATGTGAGGCGGCGGTCACGTTATCGACCACCGGTCACGCCTCCGCCATCATTGCGGTTACGCGCGAGGGAAAGACGGCGTGGCTTCTATCGGCTCTTCGCCCGGCCGCCACCATCTATGCGGCGACCGAGAATGAAGAATTGGCGCGCATGCTGACGTTGCTGAAGGGCGTTGTTCCGATCGTGTCGGCGGAGCGCAACGAGCAACGCCTGGCGCGCGTGCTGATCGAACGGCGAATCCTGCCCGCTGGTGAAGTGGTCGTATTCATCAACGTCAGCGACGAACTCGCGCGAATCGATGCGAACTTCTT
>Ga0207428_10007193_pt1 | contig 10179 bp, 9 predicted proteins | sample RhiMethybrSRZTD1_FD_187600 | JGI IMG/M metagenome (GOLD analysis project Ga0207428, IMG submission 187600) | Populus rhizosphere microbial communities from Tennessee, USA - Rhizosphere MetaG P. TD hybrid SRZTD1 (SPAdes) (version 3) | ecosystem: Host-associated > Plants > Roots > Rhizosphere >... | reverse complement strand
CCCGGAACCCCGGAACCGAACCTCGGAACCCCGGAACCTCGGAACCCACTAACGCAGTTGTCTGCTCCTCCTCTCTCGCAGATCGAGAAGAAATCCCACACCAAGCGCGAGCAGACCTGCCGCAAGGACCGTGAGCGCCCAGCCGATTCGATCGAACCAGTCGTAGCGGTCCGCGATGAAGAAGAGCGCCAGGCCGGCGTTGAGGAGGCCGGCGTAGTAAAAGCTCTTGCGCTGGCGCACCTGGCTGAGCAACGCGATCGCGATTGCCAGTCCGAGATAGATCCACGTGAATCGGCGCGAGTATTCGCCTCGCTCGTTGAGATACGCGAGCGGCTCGAGTACAGAGAACGGCGCAATGATCGACAGCAGATGCGCGGCGGGTGCGAGCGCCGGCGTGCCGTATCGTTCCAGAAGCACGGCGATGACGTAGAACGCCGCGCCATTGAGCGAAAGCGCGGTCAGCGTGTCGAGGAGCGTCGAATTGGTGACGTTCGGCCCCTGCAGGCGGGCGGTGGAAATGCCCGCGTAATGGAACAGGCGTCCATCGAGCGCCAGCAGATCGACGACGAGAACCAGGGCGAGCGCGGCGGCAATCGCCAGCGGCCGCGCGAACCAGAGCCGCGCCCGCCGTTCGAGCACCAGCGCGGCGGTGGCGTACGCGACGACGAGCGGCGCCAGCGCGATCGCGAGACTGTCGTAGCGCCCGTCGCTGAGCCAGTCGCGCAGGCCGAAGTCGCCGAGGATCGCGATCGCGAGCATCCAGGCGAGAACGGTCGTCACGGTGCTGAGCGCCGCCGTCTGCGTGCGGAGGGCGAGCCATCCCGCCCACGCCAACGACAATCCAATCGTCACCTGCAGCTGCCGGTTCGAGATCGAAGCTTCTGCCAGGAGCTGGCCTGGCGCGTTATCCGGCACGACCCACAGACCGGTCTCGTGGAACCAGATGAGCAGGAACAGCGGCAGCAGGCTCGCGCCCGCCAGGTAGAACGCCACGGCGACCGCCTGATGCTCGCGGCGATAGAGCCGGCGGCCGGCGAAGTTCAGACCGAGAAACGGCGCGCCGAGCACGATGAACGGCCAGAACGTCCCCGACGCGGCGTCGTAGACACGGTGCGCGACGAAGTAGAACAGGCTGCCCGCAAACAGGAAGAACGCTCCGAGGTAGAGCGCAATCTGAGACGATGTGAGGGCGCGGCTGGTGACGATCCAGTCGTCTTCGCGGGCGTCGAGCCGCCGGTACGCCGACTGCAACTCGGCCGCCTCGTGCGGGTAGATGAGCTTGAGCCGCAGCCATTCGCCGATCTGATCGAGGTGCGACCGCGTCCGGGCGGCGAGCGTCGTGCCATAGATCGTCGGCCTCGCCACGACCGGCTGGCCCTGCAGGTACCGATCGAGATCGAGCACGAGGTCCCGCGCCGTGGCGTAGCGATCGGACGGCTGCCGTTCCATCGCCTTGAGTGCGATCGCCTGCAGCGCCGCCGGGATGCGGCTGTCCACTTCGATCGGCAGGCGCGGATGTCCCGAGCGAATGGCCTCGACGACGTCGCCGTCGGTGACGCCGCGAAACGGCACCTCGCCGGCGAGCAGCTCGTAGAGGATCACGCCCAGGGCGTAAACGTCCGTCCGCGCGTCGATCGGCTGGCGGCGATCGAGCTGCTCCGGCGCGATGTAGTCGAGACTGCCGACGAAATGGCCTGAGGTCGGGTCGCTGCTGCTGAGCCCGAAGTCGAGGATCTTCGGTCGCAGCGCCGCATCCACCATGATGTTCGACGGCTTGAGATCGCGATGCTGCAGGCCGAGCGTGTGCGCGCGATGGATCGCATCCGCAACATCGCGCACGATCGCCGCACGCTGCCGGAACTCGAGCGAGGCTGCGACCCGGCCAAGCTCGAACCCGTCCACGTGCTCCATGATGATGACGGGCGGCGTCGAGTCCGTGCGCACCTCGAACACCTGCACGATGCGCGGATCCGAGAACAGCGCAAGCGATCGCGCTTCGCGGAAGAACGCCGTGAGCCGCTCGCCGCTGCGGCCCGTCGGATCGTGGCGGACGACCTTGGCGGCGACCGTGCGATTGAGGCGCAGGTCCAGCAGCTTGTACACCGTGCCCATCCCGCCGGCGCCGAGCCGCTCGATCGTCCGGAAGCCCTCGATCGCAGGCAACGCCTCGGGCGCGTCGTGCGCCTCGTGCGGCGCGGCCGCGTTGGCCGGGCCCGCGGCCACACTACCGGTCGGGCCGTCGTCGAGCGCGCGCGTGACCTCGAGATATTGCTGGACGAGCGCGCGTAGCGGGAAGGCGAGACGCGGCTGACCCAGCGTCAGGTCGGACAGCTCAGGAAGCACGCCGTGCTGAACGTGGTGCGCTACGACCTGTTCGAGCAGCGCCTCGAGCTCCGGATCGACGTTCACGATGGCGGACCCAGCGCCAGCGTGAGTGCCGTCATGGCGCGCGAAAAGGCCATCCGGCAGGCATCCTCGCTCTTCCCGAGCCGGGCCGCGATTTCCGGAAACGTCATTTCCTCGAGCTTGCGCAAGACGATGATCTCGCGTTGTGCGTCGGGCAACGCGTCGAGCGCGCGTTCGAGCCGGAGCGCGGCTTCGTTGATCAGCACCAGACTCAGCGCCTGACGTACCGGCGCCGGCACGTCCGCTGCCGCCTCGAGCGGCGTCTTCAGCGCGGCGTCCCGTCTCTGCCTGTGGTGGAAATCTGCGAGGTCACGGATCTCGTGCTCGGCGATCCGCGCCATCCAGCTCAGCACGGCGTCGCCGTGCTTCACCTGGTCGAGCCGTTCGAACGATCGGCACAGAACGGTTTGGAGGATGTCGCGTGACTCCACCTCCGCGCGGAGCTGACGGCCCAGCCGGAGCCGGATGATCGGGAGCAGTTTGCGGGCGCACCGCTCGTAGAACGCGTCCACCGCGCCGGGCGATCCCTGGCGGGCCGCGTCGAACAGCGCGCGCGTTTCTCCGGCCGGCATGGGCGAAAAAAGTATCACCGTTCGCTCTGGCGGGCCGCTGCCGTCTTCATTCATGAGGGAGGACACCATGAAACGAAGACGTAATCGGTGGAGCGTGCTGGCGGCAGCGGCAGGAGTGGTGCTGGCCGCGGCCGGTTGTCTGCAGAAAGACGTGACCGAGGCCTGGTACCTGGAGCCGGACGGCCGCGTGACCTGGATCGTGACCGAGCAGGACGTACGGTCAGATGCCCAGGCGGCGATTGACCGGCAGAGCGAGGAAGCCGAGTACCGGGCGGCGGTCGAGCGGGAGGACCATCCCGTCGCGCGTGGCCTGCGGCTGCTCGAACCGCTTCGGCTCCGGACGCTGGCCGTCCGCCGCGACGCGCCGTTCCTCGTCGTCACGGAAGCCCAATTTCCGTCGATCGAGCTCCTCGGCCGGCGGCTGATCGAGCGGTCCGGGTGGTCGGGGACGTCGCGGCTGACCCGTGAAGCCGGGGTCAGCGAGTGGACGCTCACGCTTCGCGATCCGCAGACGGCCGCCGAAGCTGATCGAACCAGCGAGGATCTTGCTGCGCTGATTGGCGATCTGGATCGCCTGCGCGTCGTCCTGACGGCGGGCCGGTTCGAGGACGCGGCCGGGTTCACGGTGTCGCCGGATGGCCGGGCGGCGACGATGGCGCCGGGAAATTCGGAGACCGAGCCGAACCAACCGCCCCTGATCCTGCGTCTCAAGTGGCATTGAGGCAGTAGTCAAGAATGTATACAAGACCGTATATACTTGGCGGTGGAGCCTCCCGCCATGGCGCATCAGCCGACGTCGCTGCCGTCCCACTGGTTTCAGATCCTGCTCGCCCTGGCGGATCGCGATCTGCACGGGCTGGAAATCACGCGGGAGGTGTTCAGCCGGACGGACGGCGTGCTGCACCTCTGGCCGGGCAAGCTCTACGGCGCCCTGAAGAAGATGACGGCCGCCGGGTTCGTGGCGGACGCCAGGCCGCCGCGCGATTTTCAGGCGGCCGGCGGGAGCCCGCGGTTCTACCGGATCACCGAATCGGGCCGGAACGCCGTCGCCGCCGAGGCCGAGCGGCTCGCCCGCTTCGTGGACGCGGCGCGCGCGAAGCGCCTGCTCAAACGGCCGCGAACGTCCTAGACTGCGGGATCAGATGCTGCTGGGTCTCTACCGCGCCATTCTCCGCCTCTGCCCGTCCGCGATCCGGGACGAGTACGCCGCGGAGATGGAAGCGGCGTTCCTGCAGTCGCTGGCCATCGAGCGCGCCCGCCGCGGGTGGTTCGGGCGCGGCGTCAGCGGCGCGCACGGCCTCCTCGACGCGCTCCGCTTCGCCCTGGCGACCCGCGTCGAGCCGGACTACGAGCCTCTGACCGGCGCCGACCTGCCGGTCGATCGAAGGAGACCGATTGTGGCCAAACACGACGTGCGCGCAACGCTGCGCCTGATGCGCAAACAGCCTGTCTTCACCTCGGCCGTTCTGGTCATGCTGGCGCTCGGCATCGGCGCCACCACGGCCATTTTCAGCGTCGTCTACGGCGTGTTGCTGAAGCCGCTGCCGTTTCCGGAACCCGACCGTCTCGTCCAGGTGTACGGATCCGTGCCAGCTCGCAGTATCGACACGACCTCATTGACCGAGGCGAACTTCTGGGATCTGCGCGACCTGAACCGCGCGTTCGAGGAGATCGGAGCACGGCACGGGGCCAGCTTCACGCTCACCGGCTTCGATCAGCCCGAACGCGTCAGCGGCGCGACCGTCAGCGCAGGATTCTTCCGCGCGCTGGGCGTGCGCCCGGTCGCCGGCCGGCTCTTCGAACCCGGCGAGGACGAGGCGGGCGCGCCGGCCACGCAAGTGCTCGTGTCCAACGGCTTCTGGACGCGCCGGCTCGGCAGCGATCCCCAGATCGTCGGCCGGTCGATCACGCTCGACGCCCGGCCCTACACCGTCGTCGGCGTGCTGCCACCGGGATCGCCGTGGCTGAATAACACCGACGTGTTCGTGCCGTTCATCCGGCGGCCGAACGCGAACCGCGGCAGCTGGGAGTACGTCGCGCTCGGACGGCTCAAGCCCGGGGTCACCGAGGCGGCCGCGCGCGAGGATCTGCAGCGTGTCTCGCGCGAGCTCGAAGCGCGGTTTCCCGAGAACAAGGGGCTGACGCACGTGGTGCGGCCCAGCCGAGAGTGGATTGCGAGCGACCAGCTGCGCCGGACGCTGTGGATCCTGCTCGGCGCCGTCGGGCTGCTTCTCGCCATCGCCTGTGTCAACGTCACCAACCTGCTGCTCGCGCGGGCGTCCGCGCGCGTTCGCGAAAGCGCCGTCCGCACCGCGCTCGGCGCCACGCGCGGCGATCTCGTGCGCGAGCGGCTGACCGAGTCGCTCATCCTCAGCGCCTGCGGCGCCGGGCTCGGTTGGCTCGTGGCCATCGGCATGGTGCGCGTGTTGAAAAGCCTCGATCCGGGCGGGATCCCGCGGCTCGCCGATGTCGAGCTCAACCTGTGGGTGTTCGCGTTCACGCTGGCGGCCACGCTCGTCGTCGCGCTCGTCACGGGCCTCGTGCCGGCGCTGCACGCGCCGTTCGCGCACATCGTGCCGGCCCTGCGCAACGGTCAGCGCGGCACCGTTGGCGATCGCCAGCACGACCGCGTCCGCCAGGTTTTCGTCGTGGCCGAGGTGGCGCTGTCGCTGATCCTGCTCGTCGGCGCCGGGCTCCTCGTGCGCAGTCTCACGCAGGTGCTCGCCGCCGATCGGGGGTTCGACACGGAGCAGCGGCTGCTCGCGACGGTCAGCATCCCCGGCTCGTATCCGGTGGACCGCCGCGCCCAGATCGTGACGGACATCCTCCAGCGCGTCGAGACGCTGCCGCAGATGCAGGCCGTTGCCGCGGTGAGCGGCCGGCCGCTCTCGGGTGGCAGCACGGGCATGGGCATCGCGTCGCTCGACGGCCCGGCGATCGCGGAGGCGAGCGTGCCGTGGGCGAGCTGGCGCGTGGTGACGAAGGCGTACTTCTCCGCGATGGGACTCTCGATGGTCGCCGGTCGCGGTTTTACCGAGCAGGATCTGCTCGGCAAGCCGTGGCGCGTGATTATCAGCAAGCGACTGGCGGACCTCTTGTGGCCCGGACAGAATGCCATCGGCCGGACTGCGATTCTCTGGAAGGGGCAGAGCCAGCTCAACGGCGAAGTCATCGGCGTCGTGAGCGACATGCGCGAGCGCGGCCTCGAATCAGCGCCGACGCTCGCCGTGTACATCCCGGCGTACGGCGATATGGGGACCACCAGCCTGCAGCTCGTCATGCACACGAAGGGCCGGCCCGAAGATGCCGCGCCGGCGCTGCGCGCGATCGTCTCGAGCATCGATCCCAATCTGCCGGTGTCCGGCGTGCGGACGCTGGAAGACATCGTGACCACGTCGGTGGCGACCCGCCGGTTCACGATGCTCCTGCTGCTGACGTTCGCCGGTCTCGCGGCGCTCCTCGCCCTGGCCGGGGTGTACGGCGTGCTCGCGTACTCAGTGGCCCGCCGCACGTCGGAGATCGGCGTCCGGCTCGCGCTCGGCGCGCCGCGCCGCGGTCTCCTGCGCCGCGTCGTGGCGCAGGGCATGATGCCCGTCCTGATCGGCGCCGCCATCGGGCTGCTGTCGATGTACTGGCTTTCACAGTTGATGGCGTCGCTGCTCTTCGGCGTCGAGCGCGGCGATCCGATGACCTACGCGATCGTCCTCACAGCGCTGACGGCGGCGGCGGTCCTCGCGTGCTACTTGCCGGCGCGCGCGGTGCTGCGCGTCGATCCGGTCATTGCTCTACGGACGGAGTAGCGCGGCTCGGGCTTCGAGCCGCGATCGTCGCATCGCGCCTCACAGCCCGAGGCGCGCTACGCTCGGCCTTCGCAGGGCGGCTCCGTTCTCGTAGGGCGGCTCGGGTGGTGATCCGCCTTTCTCCGTTTAGTATGAGGACACCATGAAGGTCGTCCTCGCCGGCGGCTCCGGGTTCCTGGGCCGGGCGCTTGTCGCGCGCCTGGCCGCGCGCGGACACGAGGTCGTCGTCCTTTCCAGACGCCCTGTGCCCGCGCAGTCTCCCGGCCGCCAGGTCGGATGGAATCCGGACGGGAATCTGCCGGCGACGGGGACGAGTGAGTACCTCACCTGGCCGCAGGAACTCGACGGCGCGGCTGCCGTCGTCAATCTCGCCGGCGCCGGGATCGCTGACAAGCGCTGGACGCCGGCCCGCAAGCGCGAGTTGCGATCCAGCCGCGTGCTGAGCACGCGCAGCCTCGTCGCCGCCGTTCGTGCGTCAACGCAGAAGCCGGCGGTTTTCTATCAGGGATCCGCGGTCGGCTTTTACGGCACGCGGCACGACGAAATTCTCGACGAGTCGTTCCCGCCCGGCGATGACCTCCAGGGCTCGATGTGCGTCGCGTGGGAGGCCGAAGCCAATCCCGTGGCCGCGCTCGGCTGCCGCCTGGTCGTGGGCCGATCGGGTGTGGTTCTCGCGAAAGACGGCGGCGCGCTCCCGAAGATGGCGCGCCCGTTCAAGTTCTTTGCCGGCGGGCGCGTCGCGTCTGGGACGCAGTATCTCTCCTGGATTCACCGCGACGACTGGCTCACGTTTGTCACGTGGGCGCTCGAGACCGCGTCAGTGAGCGGTACCTACAACGTCACCGCGCCGGAGCCCGTCACGAACGACGCGTTCTCGAAAGCGATTGGCCGTGCGCTGCATCGTCCGAGCTGGTTGCCCGTGCCCGGCTTCGCGCTGCGCGTGCTCTTCGGCGAGATTGCCACCGAGATGCTGATCCGCGGCCAGCGGGTCGTCCCCAAGCGCGCGCTCGAGGCGGGATTCTCGTTTGCGTACCCGACGGTCGCGGCGGCGCTGGACAAGGCGCTGAAGTAGGGCGGGCCGGGCTTTGGCCCGCCGGAGCCGTCGCCGCCGCCCTGAAGAACAAGTAGCGCGGCTGGGGCTGTCAGCCGCGTTCCTGCTTCAGTACGTCGATCGTCCACCGCTCAGATCCCACACGGCGCCCGTCGAAAACGAGTTCTCGTCTGACGCGAGCCACGTCGCGAGCGACGCCAGCTCGTCCACTTTCAGGAACCGGCCGCGCGGAATCTTCGACAGCATGAAGTCCACGTGCTGCTGCGTAATCTGCTCGAGGATGCGCGTCCGCGCCGCCGCAGGCGTGATGCAGTTCACCGCGATGTTCTCGCCCGCCAGTTCCTTCCCGAGCGATTTCGTCAGCGCGATCACGCCGGCTTTCGACGCGCTGTACGCGGACGCGTTCGGGTTGCCGTCTTTCCCCGCTACCGATGCGATCATCACAATCCGGCCGTAGTGCTGCTTCAGCATCACCGGCACGACCGCGCGGCAGCAGTAGAAGGTGCCGGTCAGGTTGACCTGCATCACCTGGTCCCAGTCGTCCAGCGGGTACTCCCAGGTCTTATGGATCGTGCCGCCGACGGCGGCGTTCGCGACGAGGATGTCGATGCCGCCGAGCGCCGTGACCGTGGCGGCGACTGCGGCCTCGACCTGATCGTATTTCGCGATGTCGACGATGGCGTGGTGGACCGCGCCGTGCGCGGCCAGTTCGCGCGCCGTCGCCACGACGAGCGGCTCGTTTCGGTCCCACAGCGACACGAGCGCGCCGGAAGCCAGGAAGCGCTCGGCCATGGCGCGGCCGAATCCCTCGGCCCCGCCGGTGATCACGGCGCGTCGTCCGGTCAAATCGTAATGGTGCACACGTCCGGCCCTCCCGGCGCCGTGCCGAGAGGATGACACAGCGCGGCGCGGTCAGACCTCGGGGTCAGACCGGGGTCAGACCATGGGCCACCGCCGTATACTGCGCTTACTCATGACGTGGACCCGGCGTGCCCTTGACGGTTCCTTGCCACGCACTCTTGCGTTGGCTTTGACGTCTTTCTGCCTTGCGGTTCCGGCCGCGGCGCAGACGAAGGGCCGGATCAGCGTCGGCGCCTCGGTCTCGTTCGTCCAGACCACCGACAGCGAGGTGAAATCGCTCATCGGCTACGGGTTGCTCGTGCGCCTGAATCCCAGGAAGGGCTGGGGCGCGGCCGGGGGCTTGAACTGGTTTCGCGCCGACATCGACAACCCGTCAGGCGCGGGTGGTCCGTTCGCCAGGCTGCGGGTGCGCCCGCTGATGGGTGGCGTCTCCTACACGTTCGGCAACCAGCCGGTACTCGTGAGTCTTTCCGCGATCGGGGGTCCGTCGTTCAACGACCTCGACTTCGACGACGATTTTCTGCGATCGCTGCCGGCAGGAACGCGGACGCCGGAGCTCGACATCACCAACAGTTTCGCGTTCCGGACCGGCGTCAACGTCACGATCACGCTGGCACCGCGTGTCGCCATCGTCGGCTTCGGCGGGTACGTGATCAACCGGCCCGACGTGATCTATCGCGACAGCAACGGTCAGGAGTTTCGCAACCGGTGGAAGGCCGATGCTGTGATCTTCAGCATCGGGGCGGTGTACTCGATCTTCTGAGGTTCGAGACAGAGACCGATCACACCTAGTCGGAGTTTCGGGACAGGCGCAGTGTCGCGCCTTTCATTCATTTCGCACAGGGCTGAAGCAGGCGATCGAACTCCCGGCCTTCTCTTCGGCGAGATCCCATTTGCTGAAACGCCGCGGCGGCGCCGGCACAGTCGCGCCTCAAGAGCGCGAGCAGCCCCTTGCCCTCCCACGCGTCCGAATTCCTCGGGTTGATCTCGAGCGCGCGACGCACCGCGTCTTCCGCCCGTGTGATGCGCGGATCGTCCGGGCCGCCAGGCTTCTGCCCGACCTCGGTCAGCAGCAGTAGCGCGAGCCTCGCGTGCGCTCCAGCCGACCGTGGGTGATCGGCGATCGTCGTTTCCCAATGTCTCATCGGCGTGTGCCATCGCCACGCCACTCTCACTGAAAGCGCAATGCCGACGACGGTCACCGCGCACAAGGCAGCAATCGCCGTCCTGGCGCTTCGCGCCTCCAACCATGCGTACGCTGCGGCGGCCAATACGCACAGACCAACACTCGGAAGATACAGACACCGTTCGCCGACGACCATGCCGATCGGAAGCACATTCGCGACGGGAAGCAACGTGATCGCGAGGACGACTGCCGCCCGGTCGGCCACAGTGGGGCCCAACGTCTGCCGCAGTCGCAGAAACGACGCCACGGTCACCAGAACGACGCCGATTTCCAGCGCTGGCGTTCCGAACAGGGCTTCGCGAA
>Ga0207428_10007192_pt1 | contig 10180 bp, 10 predicted proteins | sample RhiMethybrSRZTD1_FD_187600 | JGI IMG/M metagenome (GOLD analysis project Ga0207428, IMG submission 187600) | Populus rhizosphere microbial communities from Tennessee, USA - Rhizosphere MetaG P. TD hybrid SRZTD1 (SPAdes) (version 3) | ecosystem: Host-associated > Plants > Roots > Rhizosphere >... | reverse complement strand
CTCCTGACCTGGCTTCCCTTGCTGGGACTCGGGCTGGGGTTCTGTCTGGGCGTGGATCCGCTGGCGATGCTGCTGGGTACACCGATCGGCGTGGCGGCGCTCGTCGCGGGGATCCTCCTAACCGTTGCCGGCAGGATGTGGTCGGCCAGTCTCGTGCGGGCAGCTGCCGGAGCGGCAGTGTCATGAGTGGACCGGGTGACAGGCAAACCACAAGACTGTGGCTCGCAACGCGGCGCCGGGCGGCAAGACCTGCCCGGCGACAGGTTCCCGCACCGGCGCCACGGAGTCCCGAGATGAGGGGGCCAAGGTGCCACGGAGTCCCGACCTGATGGGTCCCGGTAAATGACCGGGCCGATTCTTTCAGCTGCGCTCGTGGCCATGGTTCTGGCTGTTGCTGCGGCGATTGCCTTCACCGGCCATTCGCGCGCACGCCGGCGCCTTCTCAGCAGCGGCGGCCTAATCCTGAAGACCGGGTCGCCCGATGGCGGCTCAGGCAGGTCCGCTCCCGCCGGGCACGGGACCGGACTGCGCGACACCGCCATGATGCTTGAGCTGGTCGCAGCCATGCTCGACGCCGGATCGGGGATCGGACGGTCCCTGGAACTGGTGGCAGCGGCAGCTTCGCCCGAGTACAGCCGGTCGTTAAGGCCGGTCGTGGGGGCCATGGCCATCGGAGCTGACTGGGAAACCGCGTGGCGGAGTTCACAGGCGCGCTCACCCGAGATACTTGCCCTTCGTGACGCCCTGGGATTCGCCGCGCTGACCGGTGCGCCGTCATCGGCGATTCTCTATGCCCAGGCCGCCAGGATGCGGCGTGAGCGGTTCCGTTCCGCCGAAAAGCGGGCAGCCTCCCTGAGCGTCAAGCTCGTGATTCCCTTGGGCTTGTGCTCCCTGCCGGCGTTCATTTGCCTGGGGGTCGTCCCCGTGCTGCTCGCGCTCGTGCCCTCCGGAGCCTGACCGCCGTCCCGGTGCCAAACGGGCACCGTTCCTCCACACAGCGGCACGGCCGCTGCTTTTCCACTTAGGCGAATTCATCACTTACCGGCCCGCGCGGCAGGCGGAACAGTCGGATTAGCCGGCAGTTCCGCCGGATGTCCAGAAAGGAAGAACCATGTCCCTCAACCAAAACAGCACCGGCGAGGCCCAGCCCTTGTATGAGGCCGGCGGCCCGGCAGGTGTCCGGGAGATCTATCCCGGAGCCAGTTCGGCGCCGCGCATCAAAGCACGCACCCGCCGGCGCCTCATGGCCTCGGAGGCCGGGATGGCAACAGCCGAGTATGCCATAGCCACGCTGGCCGCGGTCGGATTCGCCGGGCTCCTGGTGTTCATACTCCGCAGCGACGAAGTCCGGGGCTTTCTGCTCAACCTGATCCGTACGGCGCTGGCCTTGCCGTGAGCCGGCTACCGCTGGCCCCGCTGGCGGCGAGCCCGCTCGCGGCGGCCTCGCTCGCGGCGGTGGCGCTGGCGGCGGTCCCGCTGGCGGCGAGCCCGCTCGCGACGGCCTCGCTCGCGGCGGTGGCGCTTGCGGCGGTCCCGCTACCGCCGGACCCGCCACTGCCGGCCCCGCTGACGGCGATCCCGCCGTCGAGGACCGGGTGCCCCCGGAGCAGGACGGTGCCGCAGGGACCGGGCCGTGGGGCGGGGAATCCCCACGGCCGGAGGAGTCTCCGCGCAAGGAACACCAACGGTGCCGTGACCGCGGAATTCGCGGTCGCACTTCCCGCGGTCCTGATGCTCCTGGCCATGCTGCTGGCAGGGTCTGCGGCAGGGATTACCCAGCTCCGGCTGGAGGAGGCGGCCCGGGCGGGCGCCCGGGCGCTGGCCAGGGGAGAGGAGCCGCCCGCCGTCGAGGGAATGGTCCGGAAGCTGGCCGGCGCCACGGCATCGTCCGCTGTGGTGGCGGACGGCGAATGGCTGAGCGTCACGGTGTCGGACCGCGTCGCCGGACCCTTTGGCACCGTGGTTCCGTGGACACTGACAGCCAGGGCCGAGGCTCGGGGCGAAACGGCGGAATCGGTCTTGAGCCCGCAGGGCATTATTCCGGCCGCATCCGGCACCTGGGCCGACTCCTCCGCGAAGGGGCAGGCGTGAGCCGGAGCAAGAGCCGGGGTGAACAGCTGGGCGGGGAGCATGATTCAGAGCGGGGCTCGGGCACTGTGCTGGCTGCAGGCCTCGGCCTGGTGGTCATCACGGCCATGGTCATGCTGCTCCTGCTCGCGCAGGCAGCGGTGATGGCATCCAGGGCAGCAGCAGCGGCCGACCTCGCCGCCCTGGCGGCTGCGGACGCGCTGCGTGGCGTTTCGGCCGGGGAACCGTGCCCGGTAGCGGCGGCCGTGGCAGCCCGGCACGATGCGAAGCTCGTCAGTTGTGTCGAGGGAGGTGATCAGTCCGTCGAGGTTCGCACCGAACTGGCGGCTGGCGCCGTTCTTGGCGTGGCCTCCGGGCATGCCCGGGCCGGCCCGCCGCCCTAAGACGAGTCAGCTGGAAGGCCGCACTACAGGCCGGTAGCCGCGCGCGGACCCGCCGCATGTTCCGGCTGTGGGGCCGCGGTCTCCGTGGCGTCCCGGAGCAGGACGTCGATCAGCGTCACGGCGGCGTCCTTATCCAGCGGGTTGTTCTTGTTCCCGCATTTCGGGGACTGAACACAAGAGGGACATCCGGACTCGCACTCGCAGGCCTCGATGGCGTCCCTCGTCGCAGTCAGCCACACCTTGGCTTTCTCGAAGCCCCGTTCCGCAAAGCCCGCGCCGCCCGGGTGCCCGTCATACACGAATATGGTGGGCACCCCGGTGTCGGCGTGGATTGCGGTTGAAACGCCGCCGATGTCCCAGCGGTCGCTCGACGCAACCAGCGGCAGCAGCCCGATGGCGGCGTGCTCTGCGGCGTGGAGGGCGCCGGGGAACTGCGCCTCGATCAGGCCTGCCCCGGTGAGCGACCGGTTATCCATGACGAACCACACGGCCTTCGTAAACAGCTCCCGTGCCCCGAGTTCCAGGGGCTCTTCGCCCAGGACCTCATTCGAAATCAGGGCCTTCCGTTGAAAGGAGACCACCTGCGTCGTTACCTTCACATCACCGAAGTGCACGGCGACGTCCCCCCACTGGACCGACCGCTGGGTTTCGAGCACCTCGATCTGGGTGATGTCCCGGGCGGTGGTGTAGTAGTCGGGGTTGGCGCGGCGTACCACCACGCAGTGATCGGCCTCATTCAGGTCCTCCACCACGTAGCTGTCGCCCTGATGGACGTAGATGGCGCCCGTGTGCGCCTGGTAATGGGTCTGCGGCGAGTCCATGGTCCCCAGCAGGGACCCCGTGTCCGCGTCCACGATGCTTACTGGCCCTCCGCCGTCGGCCCTCAGGTTCACCATGCCGGCCGCGCTCTGGGGATGTGTCCAGAACCATCCCGCCGGGCGCCGCCGCAGATAGCCCTGCGCCACCAGCTGTCCCAGGAGTTTCTCCGCCGTGGCACCGAAGAGAGGCAGTTCCGCCACGCCCAGCGGAAGCTCGGCGGCGGCGGCGCACAGATGGGGGCCGAGCACGTAAGGATTCGACGGGTCAAACACGGTCGCCTCGACCGAAACGTCAAAGATGGCCTCGGGATGGTTCACCAGGTACGTGTCGAGCGGGTCGTCGCTGGCCACGAAGGCGGCGATCGCGTCCTGCCCGGCGCGGCCCGCCCTGCCGATCTGCTGGAAGAGGGATGCCCTGGTCCCGGGCCAGCCGGCCACCAGCACCGCATCAAGCCCCGAGATGTCGATGCCCAGTTCGAGGGCGGAGGTGCTCGAAATACCCAGCAGCTGGCCTGACCGCAACGCCTTTTCCAGGGCGCGGCGCTCCTCGGGAAGATAGCCGGAGCGGTACGCGGCTACTCGTTGGGGGAGGCTCGGATCAACCTCGTCAAGCAGGCGTTTGGTGATCGACGAGATGGTTTCGGCGCCCCGCCTGGACTTGATGAAGGCAATGGTCCGGATCCTGGATGAGACGAGGTTTGCGAGCAGGTCGGCGGTCTCGGCCACCGCGGTGCGGCGTTCCTTGGCGCCGTTCTCGCCCCGCACTTCGGTCAGTGCGGGCTCCCAAAACGCCACGGTGGTGGCGCCGTGCGGTGAGGTATCCTCGGCGACGCCGCGGACGGGCGCACCGATTAGCCGGCCAAAGGAAGTCTCGGGTTCCGACGCCGTCGCGGATGCCGCAATGAAGACCGGGCCGGGGAAGGACGTGCCCGCTCCGTAATAGGCGCAGATGCGCCGCAGCCGTCGCATCAGGTTGGCCACGTGGGACCCGAAGACACCCCGGTAGCTGTGCGCCTCGTCCACGATCACGTAGCGGAGCCGCCGGAAAAACCCTGCCCACCAGGCATGGTTGGGCAGGATTCCAAAGTGCAGCATGTCGGGGTTGGCCAGGATGAAGTTCGCGTGATCCCGGATCCAGCGCCGCGAGGCCTGGTCCGTGTCCCCGTCGTAGGTTTCGGCACGGACTGTCGGAAGCTTCAGGGAACGGATCGCCGCAAGCTGGTCGGCGGCCAGCGCCTTGGTGGGGGAGAGATAGAGGGTCACGGCGCCGTCGTCGTGGATTTTTCCGGGCTCCGAGAGGACACGGAGCTCGGAACGGTGGATCGCGTCCAGCGCCGGCAGCTGGTACGCCAGCGACTTCCCGGACGCCGTGCCGGTGGCGATCACGACGTGCTCGCCGGCATGGGCGATGTTGGCCGCCCGGACCTGATGGCGGTAGGGCTGCTGGATGCCCAGGCTGCCGTAGGCCGCCACAAGGTCGGGATGGGCCCAGTCAGGCCACGGTTCGTGCACCGCCTCGCGGGCCGGGATGGTCCGCACATGCCGGAGCTGCTCCGGGTCCGGGCCGCGGCCCAGCAAGGGAATCAGCGAGTCATGGGGGTTCACCCCAACATTGTTTCATCCGGGCAAAAATCGCCGCCGAAACGAATACCGAAACGAATACCGAAGCGCAAGCCGGAGCCCGATGCCAGGGCCCAATCTGAAGCCTGCCGGAGCCCCGCCTGAGCGGACGGTCAGCTGACGGAAAGGTCAGCGCCCTCATCGGAGGCGGAGAGCATCAGGACGTGGCACACTGAGGTCCAGCCAAGGTGCGAATACAGCTTCTGCCCGTCGAGGGACGCCAGCAGCAGGCCTTCCTCCACATCGTGCGCGTACGCCTGGGCCGCCAGCGCCTTCATGATGAAGCTGCCCAGCCCGCGGCGTTGGAAGTCCGGCTGGGTCACGATCTTGTCGAAGACCGCGGTCCCATTGACTACGAAGACCTGGCCGCTGGCGGCGAGCGTGTCGCCGGAACGCACCACGGCATGGTGCACACCGTTGGATTCGGTTGTTTCCAGGGTCAGTTCATCGTCGGAAAGCCACGGATCCTCGGCGTCTTGGGTTTCCATGTCCACCACCATCATGGTCTGGGACGCGGACGTGACGTTGAGCCCGTGCTGCTGTGCCAAGGTCTTGTAGCGAAAAACATCATTGGTCAGGATGGTCAGCACCCGGGCCGGAGCCTCGACCGTCTTGGAGGCCAGCGCAGCAAACTCAATGTCCGACGGGTCTGAGGCAAAATACTCCCAGTCCCCGGTGGTGTCGGCACGCAGGGCGGCCGGGAACCGACCTTCCGTGCCGGTCTGGTAGCCCCGGCAGGCAGCCCAGCCGGCTACCCAGACTTCAAGCAGATGGGTGATGTCTCCTACCATGGCTTCTGGCGTCATGTGATGAGACTATTCCAGCGCTGTCACATGCAACAGGGCTTTGGCACTTGCTTATGCAATTGTGATGGGCTGGCCCTGCAGAGTCGCAGGCCCCGCGTCAGGCGCCTTGCGGACCCCTTCCACCGGGGCGCACTACCCGTGCCCTCGCACGTCATGGCCCGGTGATTCCTGAGGTTTCCAGTCACCAAGTACCCTTAAATACGTGGCTTTGAACCGAATCGTGCTCTTTTACGGCTTTACCCCTATCGCGGACCCGGACGCCGTTCGGCTCTGGCAGCGAGCCCTCTGCGAGAAGCTGGGCCTGACCGGTCGCATCCTCATCTCCAAGGACGGCATCAACGCAACGGTCGGCGGCGAGTTGAACGCTGTCAAGCAGTACGTGAAGACCACCCGTGAATACAAGGGCTTCCACGGCATCGACGTGAAGTGGAGCGACGGCGGGGCGGCGGACTTCCCGCGGCTCAGCGTCAAGGTCCGCGACGAGATCGTTTCCTTCGGCGCCCCCGGGGAGCTGAAGGTGAACGAGGACGGCGTCGTGGGCGGCGGAACCCACCTTAAGCCCGAGGAGCTCCACGAGCTGGTGGACGCGAAGAAGCAGAGCGGCGAAGAGGTTGTCTTCTTCGACGGGCGCAACGCCTTCGAAGCGCAGATCGGCAAGTTCAAGGACGCGATTGTCCCGGATGTTGCCACCACCCATGACTTCATCAAGGAACTCGACTCCGGCAAATATGACTCTCTCAAGGACAAGCCGGTGGTCACCTACTGCACCGGCGGCATCCGCTGCGAAGTGCTCTCCAGCCTCATGGTGAACCGCGGCTTCAAGGAGGTTTACCAGCTCGACGGCGGGATTGTCCGCTATGGCGAAACGTTCAAGGACCAGGGCCTCTGGGAAGGCTCCCTCTACGTCTTTGACAAGCGCATGCACCTTGAATTCAGCGACGACGCCAAGACCATCGGCGAGTGCGTCCGCTGCGCAGGACCCACGAGCAAATTCGAGAACTGCTCCAACCTCAGCTGCCGCACGCTCACGCTGTACTGCGCCGAGTGCGCCTCCAGTCCGGAAACACTGCGCTGCCCGGACGGCTGCGCCGCCTGAGCCGCCCCGGTCCCAGGCCGCCTGCGCCACCGCCTGAGGAGCCGCGCCGCCGCTCGGAGCCCGTCAGGCCGACGGGATTCCGTCAGATCCTTCTGATGCGGTAGGCGAAGTTCGCCTCCGACCTCGCCTCCACTGTCATCCGGAGCACGGAGTCCTTCGAAAGGTGCACCACGTTTACCCGCGACGTGCCGCACCGGAGGCTGAGGTCCACCAGCGCGAATTCGGCGTCGCGCACTGTGAACGAAACCCTCCGTTCGCTGCGGCAGGCGAGCGTGAGGGAGTACGTTCCGCTGGGCAGCTGTCCCGTGGTCCCGGTCTTCTGGCGGCCTGCGGCAATGATCCCGTAGTTCGTGTGGAAAACCTGGCCCTCGGCATCCGGCAGGACCTCTTTGGCCCACGCATCGAGCGCGGCGCCTTTGACGGGCAGGTTTTCGAGGGGATCCCGCGGTAACGCCGCATCAGTCACCACAGGGGTCCCGGGGAGCTCGCTGCGGCCGTCGTCGTAGCTGTATTCACAGCCGGCCAGGACGGCTGCGGCGGCCAGCACGGTGGAAACCACGACGGCGGCTGCCGGGGTCCGCTGTTGCGGAACCTGCGGATCCCGCCCGACGAGACAATGCACGGAGAACATCCGCACCGTGGGCATACTCCGACTTTAAGCCTGCCGACGGCGCAGGGCCATAGGCGGGTTGACGACCTGGCGCCGCGGCGGACGGCAGGCTATTGGGTGGGGACCAGCTGGTACGCGTAAAGAAGCGGGGCGTCCACGCTGGACGTGCTGATCTCCACCGGCCCGGGTTCCGGCACCGTGATCTTCGCGGTTTCCCGGCTCCCGTTGCACGCTGCGCCGGCGTCCGCGAGGTCTTTCCCCGCCAGCGTCACGGCGAAGAACGCCTTGCCGCCGCCGTCGCACGTCATGGTCAGCGTGTAGCGGCCGGCCGGCACATTGGCGGCCTCGCGGATGATCCGGTCTCGGTTGAGAATCTTGCCGGCGTCCTCAAGCACCACGCCACTGGCGGGCGGCAGCGCAGTTGCCCTCCACGCGGGCACGTCGGCGTTTTCGATCGAGACCACGGGAGAGCAGGCGGGCACCGCCAGCAAAAGGAGGGCAGCCGCCGCGGCCCCGGACAGGACACGGGGCATCGCAAGAGAACGTTCAGCCATGCCTCCAACTTACCTGCTGGGCGGGGCGGGGCGACGGCCGCCGCTACTCACGGGCCGGCGGCGCGGCATGCTCGTCAGCGTCCCCCGCGCCGCGATCCCACGAAAGAGACAAGTCTGTCTGCCTCCGTCAGGGCCTTCGCCATGGCAGCGGAGGTGGCGAAGACCCGCTCGCCGCGGGACTCAAGCTGAACCGGAATGGCGTCGGCGCGGGCGGCGGGCCCGGGCTGCGGAGGATGAGCTGACGGCCAAGGGGTGTGGCCCGGGGCTGCGCCCGGTTCGCGATCGGCGCTTGCCTCCGAAAGCGTCAGGGCGTCGATCTTGGCGCCGCCGATCTTGTCCAGCATCTGGTAGTCCTCGTCGGTGCAGAGATCGCTGGCGGCCAGGTGCTTGAGCGTGATCAGACCCACGACGGCCCGGCTGAAGTTAGGGTCCATGGCAAGGTCGATGGCCCACTGCGTGCGTTGCCACCACTGGTCGCGGCGGTCCGCTTCACGCCGCTGCGCGAGCGTCCGCCACGCTATCCATCCGGCGATGATGGCCGCCACAAGAGTGCTGAGCGGTGCGAATGCGGCCACGTATTCCAGCCATCCGGGATCAGCCGCCGCTGCCTGGGTTCCGAACATGGCCCCACTTTAGCCTCCCGCCCCGACAAAATAGACCGGCCGGCCCGGACCCGCGGGATCCGACCCGCGGGCATGGGAAATAGACTTGGCCGGTGACTGAATCAACGCACTTCACGGCCGGAAACACGCCCGACGCCCCGCGCAGCGACCTCCCCGATCTCCTGGACGCCCTGGCCGCTGACCTGCGCGACGTCGGCTACACGGTGGACGGTGTCGCTGACCTGCTCGGCGCGTCGGCGTACTCGGCGCTGAGCCGGGACCAACTGATTCCGGCCCTGATCGTCACCGAAGCGGCAGCCGACGGTGAGCCGCGTGCGGCGGCGCTTGCCGCCGTCGTGCGTTTCTGGCTCCTGGCCGTCCCGCAGGCCGCGGAGGCGCTGGACACCGCGCTGCCGCGCATCCGGACGGAAGGGCTGGTGGCGCTGGGGCTGGCCGAAGCCGTGGAGAACCGGATCGCGGCCGCGGCGGACCTGCGGCCCTACGGCTGGGACTCCAACGAGGACGGGAGCGGCGGCGCCGAACTGTGGGTGGCCAGCGACCTCGCCGCGCACCAGCGCCCCGGCGTGCTGCGGCACGACCACGTCCTCGGCATCGGGCAGGCCTCCACCACGTTGGTGCAGACCACCATCAGGCGGCACGCTGCCCGTGCCCTGGACCTCGGCACCGGGTGCGGCATCCAGACCTTCCACCTCCTGCATCACAGCGAGCACGTCACGGCGACCGACATTTCGGAGCGCGCGCTTGCGTTCACGCGGTTCAACCTCCTGCTCAATGCCGAAGCCCTGCACGTGGATCGGGCGCGGCCGGAGGACCGGGTGAGCCTCCGCCTCGGGTCCCTCCTGGAGCCTGTGGCCGGCGAGGAATTCGACCTCGTGGTGTCCAACCCGCCGTTCGTCATAACGCCGCGCAGCACCGGGGAAGCGGCGGCGGACCAATTCACGTACCGCGACGGCGGCCTGCCCGGGGATGACATCGTGGCGTCGCTGGTCCGGACCCTGCCCAAGGTGCTGGCCCCTGGCGGAACAGCCCAGCTTTTGGGCAACTGGGAGATCACGGCGGGCACTTCCTGGGAGGAACGGCCGCAAAGCTGGGCCAGTCCAGACACGGATGTCTGGTTCATCCAGCGCGAGCAGCTCGGTCCTGAGCAATATGCCGAGACCTGGCTGCAGGACGCCTCGGAAAACCGGGACCGGCGGCACTACCAGGACTCCTACGCCGCGTACCTGGACGACTTTGCCTCGCGGGACGTGGGCGGGGTCGGATTCGGCATGGTCTGGCTGCGGCGGCCCGCCGGGCGAGAGCGGAGGGTTCACCGGTTTGAGGAGATCACCTATCCGATCGAGCAGCCCGTGGGGCCGCACCTTGGCGCCGGCATCGACCGCGCGGACTGGCTGGCCGCCAACGACCTGTCCGCCGCCCATCTGCTGGTCGCTGACGACGTCACCGAGGAGCGCCACCAGCGCCCCGGCGCCGAACATCCCGGCGTGATCCTGCTGCGGCAGGGAGCGGGACTCCGCCGGACCAACCTCCTCAGCACCGAGCTGGCCGGCTTCGTGTCAGCGTGCGACGGCGACCTCTCCGT
>Ga0207428_10007188_pt1 | contig 10182 bp, 17 predicted proteins | sample RhiMethybrSRZTD1_FD_187600 | JGI IMG/M metagenome (GOLD analysis project Ga0207428, IMG submission 187600) | Populus rhizosphere microbial communities from Tennessee, USA - Rhizosphere MetaG P. TD hybrid SRZTD1 (SPAdes) (version 3) | ecosystem: Host-associated > Plants > Roots > Rhizosphere >... | reverse complement strand
ACGATTGTGCCGGCCTCACCCTTTCGAGCGGCGCCGCTAACCGTCCCCGCCGCGTAGCGGACGCGGTCACCAACGCGGAGCTCGGACGATGATTCGATCATTTGAGCCTCCTGTTATGCCAGCAGCGCTGGCGCGATATTCTTAACCCTGTTGATCGCCTTCGACACCGGCCGGTTGACCGGCGCGTCCTCACTCGCTAAGGGCAGGGATGAAGTTCTCGTAGCACCTCTTCAGTGATCGCTCCCAGTGCTTCGCCCTGCCGTTCAGGGTGCGCTCGTATCCAGTCGATGACGGCGTAAGTATCCGAGAGATCAACAAGATCTACGGGAGAGCAGACAACCCTCTCCGTCGTGTCGCGGCGCAGCACCGTTCGCATCGCACCGATCATGGTGACGCACAACGCTCGATCGGAACCTTGATCTGCTGTGCAGGTGCGTGCCGGTATTGCACTATTTGCTTGCGATGCCGAACCGGCACAAGCTGTGAGTGCTACCACCCCCCGGCGCCACCTGGCGGGGTTTTTCTTGGCTTAACGGCTCCTGCTGGCCGCGATAGCTGTGTTTGACCATTTCCGTTAGCAACATCCTCGCGATTGTTGTCAGCGTAAGCGCGTCACACAGCTCCATCGAGTTTGATTGATCCATATAATCGACACGAACGACCCCCCCGGAAACTGTAAAGCTTCCAGGATAGGTCTTACCCTCGACTTCAATGGAGACGGATTGGGTCGCGGTTGTGATCTGTGGGCGCGCCATTGCTATTCTCCATCCACGTGAATCTACAATACAAATGCAGGGGCAAAGAGTGCGAAGGCGATGAAAGCAATGGCTATAAGAACAAAGGCAATTACTGTTCGACTCGTCTCGGGCCAATTCCGCTTGGGTTGTGGGCGGCGAATGGGGCTATGTTCTTGGCGCACCCTCGCAGAGAACTCAATGCTTTGCGAATGACTGTACAGGCGAGTTGGTGACTCGATTGCATTGAGCTGAGTCACTAACCCCGGGCCACTGATCGTCTTAGATTTGTTCGCTGGGTCGCCATAATCGGCCATGATCTCGCCCGAAACGGGGGTTCGACCCAAATGAAAAGGCGAACGGTACGATACCGCACAAAGCAATCATTAGTCAAAAGGTTCCTGCGCCGAACAGATAGCAGCGATGGACAGAGTGGGGGATACAGCTCCAGCATTGCTTGCTATGCTGCGGGTCCCCGCCGAATAGGAAAAAGGTGGCGACACGTATCCCGCCGTCGGGGGAAGGCGGACGGGCCGCCACAGTGGGAACAGCAATTTATAAACAGCTAGAGAAAGCCGCGGTTACATCGAGCTGGGACGAGGCCGTGGCCCCTGCACTACGGAAGAGCAAACGTCCAAATCCCTGGCGGACCACTTCGCCGCTTTTTAGGCGGAATGACCGATGAATGTGTATTCGCCAGCACTGGTGACTTCGCCCAGAACACGACATCGCCAATCTAATAGTTCACTGGCTGCTCTGCTGACGCTTTCGCTTACCAGGACCGTCGTTCAACCACGCCGACTTTGAGCGTGTTCTGCCAAACCTCCACAGAATCGAAGGTCGACGTTGAAAGCAGTTCCTTCGCTTTCTGCATCGCGTAGCCGTCGTCATCACATTCCATCAGCTCAGTCGCGAGTGTTTGGCCGCGCCTGATGAGATTGAACTTGTAAGAGGTTAATGCCATTCGATCGACCAAGGTTTATGAGTGGTGCCGGATCCTGGCGCGAACCTGCTGAACATTGGCTGAACTCGATGAGGCCACTTTTCCAAGTATGAGTGCCCCCAAGGCTAAGCTAACTGATCCGGCTGCGAGCTAGGTTTTAGCACGAGCTATCTTCTGTACCAGGCGCGCCCCGTCCCATACTTCGATGGCGATCATACCTGGCCTGCGCTCGAGCAGAGCGCCCGCGTTTGTGATGGCTTCACCGTCGGTGTTGCACTCCATCGACAATCGCTCGCTAATGTGACTCTCCGAATCGAGGATGAAGCAGCGATAAGTCAGCACGAATCCCCCCAGCGCATTGCTCGCAGCACGCCGTCATTGGTCCAGCTCGTATGCTCAATCCCGGCTATCAGCTGCGGGCGCACCCAGTGAATCTTGCGGCCCGACTTGTACGGGATCTTGCCCTCTCCATGCTGACCAGATGTTGACGACGGTCGGCACCGACCCGGCAGACATCGCCACCATGAATCTGGGCGTAATGCTCGAAGTGCCCAAATGTTGCGAGCGCCCAAATCAGGCGAGACGATTCGACGATCGATTTGGCGAGCTATAGGAAACCTAAGTCTGACCATTCAGAATTCGGCCTCCAGCAGCAATGCGAAGACGCTCGCCGTCCGCCTCCAGTTCGCTTCCAAACGGCCGATCATCCTCGACTATCAAGAGTCGTCCCAAGTCCTGCGCCATACGCCCGCCCCCGAAAAAAGCACGATGCACGCCGGTTGCTAACAAACCCTTTAGACACGGGTTCTCAGCAGCTCCACGGCCTCGCAATGAGGCTTTGGAGGACGCAATGCGGCAGTCGGGGGCGCCTCGGTGAGGCGTGTTCCGCAACAAAACTAAGTTGGCGCTGTTAGACCAGTGTGAATACGCCGCTTCTTAGGAGTGCTGATGACTTACCGTTGTCTCATATTTGATCAGGATGAGAGAGTTCGGGAATTCGATCAGCTTGAAGCTGATACCGTTGCGGGCGCGCTGACTAAAGCCCGGAAACTGCGATTATCGCCGGAAACGCCACTCGTTGAAGTTTGGTGCGAGGGGAAAATCGTCGGCCGCGTAAGCCTTACTTAGTCTCAATTGAAACTATTAGTGACGGGGCCACTGGCGACACGGATAACTGTCTATCCAGACTATCCGCCGGTGCTGTGGATCAAACGTTCCGGTAAACGTACGGTTGAGTACGCGCCTTATGGACCGTTTGACAAGATTCCCTTGCACATTATTGATAGGCCACTTGTCCCGATTGATAGGCCACTTGTCCCGGCGGAGGTGCGATTGGCTGGCTACCGCTTTTTTCTTCTCACCAAAGACGGCAAGATAAATTCCTCCGTCGATATTGCTTGTGCGAACGACACGGAAGCGATGGCACACGCCAGCGACTTGCTGCAAACGGCAGAAGAATTCCCAATTGTCGAAGTATGGAGCGGCCAACGCCTTGTTGGACGATTGCCGCCTCATTGAGCTCTGCACTGCCGGATGTTTCCATAACCGGCCATCTCCCCCAGATGGTCGCTGCCGAGCAGCCCTCGCTCGGCCCGGCGGCGGAGCGCGTTCCTTACCCCAACGTTCGTCGCCACCGAAGTCAGGCATCAGGTACTGGCCGGCATGACCGCTTTATCTTCGCATAGAGTTCGATCAACAATGCTGCCTGCCGCATGCCGATGTTTGGTAGCCGTAAAAGATCCACGAGGCTCATGCCGTCCAACTCTTCGAGGCGACCGATGCCGGCGGCACTGAGCGATGCGCGAGTGAGACCCGGAATCGTGCCAGTCAACTCCAGGCCCTCGAGGCTGGAGGGATCAGTCTGAAGAATAGTTGCGCCGCGATTACATCGCTCTACCCGCTGCACAATCTCTTTGACACGCTTGTGATCGAGCCCGAATTCGTCCGCAATGCCCCGAAAGGTGGCGCCCTCCGCCCGTCGCGCGGCGATTGCTTGATTGCGTTCGGATGGTGGCTTCATGCGCTCTCCGGATTGCCCGTGTTATTAGTTGCCGCGGGACCCTCGGGCCTGATGCCCAGCTCATCCGGCCAATGCTCCATCCAGGCGATGCTGATGCATTCCTGGATTTCGTCGCGACGCCGCTGCACCAGTTTTCTGACAGTCGCGGCACCGTGGGAGTCCGTCCCAAGAATGGCGCTTAGGTATTCGTGCGTGAACCAGGCTGCGACCATCGTGTCGGGCTCGAGGACTTCGATTCGCCACATCCAGCGGCCCTGATGCCGGCTTACGTCCTGGCCCAGCTTGACCGGAAATCCGTAGTCGTCACTCGTCATCGGTCCACCTTAGACCCCACTGGGCAACTGGCGGGGTTCTGCTTAGATCATTGTGCACGATAGCTTCGGCGCTGCGAAAGAGAGCGGCATCGCCCTCGGGCCACATCCCCTGGTCAATCGTTTCAAGCCCGATGGGTTCGCTGTTATCGTCGCCCTTATCCTGTTCGAAGAGCACATAAGGGTTCTCAATTATTTTCTCCGGCCTAGCGGCGATTCCACGCGCTCCGCGCTCGTCCTCGTTCGCGACGCCATTGACCTGGTCGGTCGTCAGTTCGAATCTGACAAGCATATCTAGCAAGCGATGACGCGTAGGCATCGATCGCCACTGCTTAGCTGCTGTCAGAAACCCCTCGCGGTACTGATCGGCCGGAGCGTCGATGCGCCCCTGAAGGATAGCGAGTACATGACCCCAGGGATTCTGGCGGGCGCGCTCAAGATCACGCAAAACGGTAGCGTGATAGGCATGCCCCTGAGGACAGCCGAGATAGCGAAGCACTGAACCGATGCCGGGGAATGCGCCGCGCCCTGCCCAAACTTCATCCAGCACGGCGTTTAGCCAAGCGATGTTGTCGTCCCAGGGGCCTGCAACAAAACTATCCTCGCGGACACGTTCAATCGATTTCAGAATTGCAAGAATGGCGGATACAGCCTGTCCGTCAGTGAGATGTTCCGCGACATATGAAAACGGCAGGTTCATGCCATTAGGCGGACGGCAAAGAATAGCATCGGCGTCCCGACTCTGGGCAATGTATTCCTGATACGGAATACGAACGCCTTCTCGGGGCATGGCGTTCGTGATGCGCCGCGACCAGACCGGGAAGTTGCCCGACTTATCAGGGCGCCTGCCGAAATATATCTGGTCGCCCATATCGACGATACGCGACACGCCGACGATGAGCCGATTGATGTTGTCATCGACAGCGTTACCACGATTACAGCAATAAATGATGAGGGATTTGCCCTTCTCGAACTTTCCCCAGAAGTGAGTTAGCAAGGCGCGCTGCCGGTTGTCCTCCATCACCCAGGTTGGGGATTTTCAGCAAATTTCCGCAGGTCGCGGGAGTGGGAGAAGACGAGGACCATATTGACCTTGACTCCGTCATCAGAGAGCGGAAGGAAGATCGTTTCCTCCATCACGTACTTGCCGTTGGGCGCGACGAATGGCTCAGGATCGAGAAACGGCGCGCGCGTTGCAACGACTCGATCATAGCACGCTAGAGCATCCTCAGCGCGTGGTGCAAAGAAGCCCTCCAGCACCGACTTCCCAGTAGGATCCTGACCGCGAACATCGACATCGCCCGTTCCAACCAGTCGATAAACATAGCGCCGCTCGTCGTCGACAACATCGACGAGGTTGATGAACGGTAATAGCCCGCGCGGCATGTCAACGGGGTCGATGTCCGACCGCCTCGGCATTGGTCGCCTTCCGCATTTGCTGAGCCAGTATTCGTACATGACAATTGTGTCCGGGTGACAGCTCGCTGGAAAATCCGGACGCATCTCGTGCTCTCAGGCAATCGAATCGCGCGACATCCGATACCCCTGGCCTCTTACGGTTTCGATTGCGTCTGTTCCTAACTTCACGCGCAAGCGCCTGACGAAAACCTCGATGGTGTTTGAGTCGCGATCGAAGTCCTGTGTGTAGATGTGTTCAATGATTTCCGAGCGCGTGACGACCTCACCGGCTCGATGCATGAGAAATTGCAGCAGCCGCTGCTCAAACGAAGTGAGATCGATGATTTTGCCATTGCGTGTGACCGTTCCGCTTCGAGTGTCGAACTTGATCGAACCGCTCGTCATCACAGGATCGGCACGGCCCACGCTGCGTCGTATCAGTGCTCGCATGCGGGCCACCAGCTCGAGCATGTAAAATGGCTTGGTGACATAATCATCAGCGCCGGCGTCGATGCCGGCGACCTTCTCCGACCACAGATCGCGCGCGGTCAGGATCAGCACCGGCATGGAGCGGCCAGCATCACGCCATTTGCGCAAGACGTCGATGCCGCTCATGGACGGGAGCCCGAGGTCTAGTACAACAGCATCGAAGTCCGACGTTTCGCCAAGGAAGTGGCCCTGCTCGCCGTCGAAAGCGGATTCTACCACATAGCCATCTTCGACGAGGGCACCGGTAATCTGGCGGTTCAGGTTGGGATCGTCTTCAATAACCAGTATGCGCATTTGCGATCTCTGAGCTTTGACGATCGACCGAACGGCAGGCGTAACAAGTTTCCCCGACTGGGAGGTACGGCAACTATACGCCCATCGACCAGCGCGGCAATCGAGCCATTGAATCGAAGTATTTCCGGGCGCTGTTTGTTTGAACGCTCATTCGAAAATCGCGCGATCTCTCTGCAGCGCGGATCTGGCTCAACAGTAAGTTAACTGGTGCCGATCTATCTAAGTGCAGCAGCACCCCGCATATTTGGGTCGGCAAATGGCCAGCAACGAGGACACACGCAAGTCGGCCGCGCGCGAGGCAAGCGCGATTTATTGGCGCGCACCGTTTGCGCTGCTGCCCGTACTGGTGTTCGGAATGGGTTCAATTGCTGCTTTGGGTATGCTCACGCTTTAAACGGCCCCTCGTCACTCAAAGCGAGCCGTTGGAGTGTGAGACGGACGGAGAAGCGGTAATCATCGCCCGTGAGATCCTAAGGCGCCGACCTGAGTTCCATGCCGCCGAGGGGCGGGAAGGAGCGCGCCGCATTGAGAAGACGGACCGCACATCGCTCTAATCCGAGGACCCGATAATTGTCGGCTCGGCGCGCAGGACATCTGCTCAGAGGTGAATATGAACCGCAAATGAACGCTTCGCCGCTATCCAATCGCTTGCTTGACTTCCGCTAGAGAGCATTCCTGTAATTCACCTTCAGGGAACCTGATGACGGGGAGAGGGCGATGTCCGCCGATTATCGGTTCTATCTGCTCGAGGGCGACCACATTGTGGCCGCCAACGTGTGTGTTCGAGCTCAGCGCTACTAACGAAACGGTGCGGCGTATCGCTTGAGCCGTCGGCGCAGAGAGGGCTGACGATGAAATCAGTAGTGGTGGCCGGCGGCGCCGGGTTTGTTGGTTCCCATCTTGTCGATCGTTTGCTTAACCGATCCGACATCGACCGTCTGGTCGTGGTGGACAATCTATGGTCTGGGCAGCTCGCGAATTTCGCGCATATCAAGGACTCGCGACTGTTCTTCGAGCGTTGCGATGTCGAGACCTTCAGATCCGATAGAATGTTCGACGAGGTCTACCACCTAGCCTCTCCCGCCTCGCCACCCTGGTACATGCAGGATCCGGAGCGGACGATCTCCGCCAACTTGCTCGGCGCCATGCGTTTGAGGGAATCGCTGAAGCCAGGCGGTCGCTTCTGCTACACGTCCTCCTCCGAAGTCTACGGCGACCCGTTGGTCTCGCCTCAGCCCGAATCCTATCGGGGATCGGTCGACTGCACGGGTCCCCGCTCCTCCTACGATGAGAGCAAGAGGTGCACCGAATCCTTCCTGTTCGAGAGCCAGCGGGTTCGCGGCCTGGATGTCCGGGTGGTGCGGCCATTCAACATCTATGGACCGAGGACCCGCCCCGATGACGGCCGCGCCGTCTCGAACTTCGTGACTCAGGCGCTCTCCGGACGACCCATCACCGTATATGGCGACGGCGAGCAATCGCGCAGCTGGGGCTATATCGACGACATCATCGAAGGATTCGAGCGCGTCTTTTGGCGCGACACGTTTGACTACCGCGGACCTGTCAACATCGGCAACGACCGGGAAATCTCTGTCATCGAGGTCGCGCGCTTTGTACGCGACTTGGTGCCAGGCAGCCGCATTGTGCATGTCGATCCGGCGCCGCAGGATCCGTCCAACCGATGCCCGGATCTGGCCTTGACCCGTCGATTGATCCCCGGGTGGACCTGTCACATTCCCTATGAGAAGGGTGTCAAGATGACGCTGAACTGGTTCGCAACCCAACTGCCAGGAAGGCCCCTGGTTGCATGATTTATGCGGCGCCGCTTTCTCTGCCGGGAGGTTGAGACGTGCCGGCGCCTGATGGAACGACGCAGGAAAGCTCACGACGCTATACGCCTCGTAGCTCAAAGCAACAACTTGCGGACACAGATCACGATCCCATCGTGTCGGTGGTGATTCCTGCGTCAACGCGGCCAGAACCCTTCAAGAAACCCTGACTTCCGTCTCCGAACAGACCTACCGAGCCCTGGACATCGTTGTCGTCGATGATGGCTCCACCGACGAGACGGCTGCGCTGGTCAGGGATCATATTCGCGTGGATCCCCGGGTTCGTCTGGTGCAAAAGCCGAATGGCGGCACAGCGTCCGCTCGCAACGCGGGGATCGTCGTGCGTTACCTGGCACTCGTCAATCGCGCCATTTCTCAATCCACATCCGCTCCGGCGGCTGGTGCTTGCATTTCAAGCAGCGGAACCGATCGCGCAGGTCCGCCTTTTACCGCCGATAACGCTAAGCGAACACTATCACGAGCACTGCAAACACCAACGCCACGAGCCATGCACTCTTAATCAAATGATGGCCGCGGGCATGCTCATTGAGCACTTCTCGGTATGAGTCGAACGACAACATTGCATTGCCCTCTAGCAGTTGGTGCATGATTGCGAGGCTCAATTAACTACTCGATCTGCGCTTACGGCGGACTTACGGAGACATCGGTCCTCTTGGGGAGTCGCCGAACTAGGACTGCGGTCAACTTTTCGGCGCGCGTGGGTCGCCGCTCCGCTTCTCGCGCGGCCAAGCATCCACGTTCATACGCGGTTCAGGCTCGGCCTGAACATATTGATGCGCGCGTGCATGCTCCCGCGCGTTGGCGCTCTGTGTCCCAAACCATGAGTGCCAGGCCAGCGGCCTCTGCTGGGGGACGAAGCGCTACCATGCCGCCGGCCGCTGATCTCCTCAGATCGCGCCCGCAGGCAGACAATCAGTGCCAACGCGCCACTGATCAATCTCAATCGGGTTCAGTCGAGCCGGAGGCTCGAGCGTGAGGCGGGCCGCAATGTCGAGTTGATGTGGCTCACGAGCCGCCTTGTTCCCCATCAGAAGACGATCGCCGACTTTCGCAGGGATAATGGCAAAGCCATCCGTCAGGTCTGCGCACGGCTCGTGGCGCTTTGCCGCACAATGGGCTTGTTCGCCGACCGGATTGCTCTCCTATTGTGTTCGAAAGTGCAAGACGATCCTTCGGAAGTTCGAATTGCATGACGATCAGGTAAGGCGCAGCCTGATAACAAGCGGGCGTAAGAACCTGCGGCTGCGGAGAGTTATCAGTCATGGCAGGAATGTTGGGGCGCCTCCTGATCATTGATGACCAGCGGGATTTTGCGTGTCTTCTCGGTGCCATCGCCGAGCGGCGTGGTTTCGCGACACGGATTTTACAGCATACGCTGGATTTCGAGTATGTGATGCAGCATTGGCATCCCGACGTAGTCGCGGTTCAAATGGCGATGCCAGACCAACAGGAAACCGAAGTCCTGGAATACTTGGAAAAGGCCAGATTTCCGGGGCGCCTTCTAATGACTGGTGACGTCAAAGTGAATGCATTGGAAGGTGCCGCGAAGGTCGCTCGAGAAAATGGACTTACCGTCGCATCTGTGCTGACAAAGTCTTCCCCCAATGATCAGATTGAAGGTGCGCTGAAGCTGCTCCTCGACTTGGAGCGAGCGGCCTGAATATCTCCCGTCAAGCGGCATAGCGACCACCAATGTGCACCCGCTACGTCTTCACCGACCCAGCCGACGCCATCCGCGATCTCTTCCGCATCACCGCGCCGCTGCCGAACTGGCCGCCTAGCTACAACGTGCACCGACGCACATCATGCCGGTGATCCAGCCGATCAATGGAGGCCGCGAGCTGGCAATAATGGAGTGGGGCTTGTCCCCTTCTTCTCCAAGAGATGGAGTGCGCATCTGGAACACATTTAATGCGCGCGCCGAAGAGGTGCGCAGCAAGCCGATGTATCGGGAGTCGTTCAAGACACGGCGCTGTATCGTGCCGGCGACCGGCTATTCCGAATTCACCGGAGAGAAGGGTGACAAGACCGCCTGAAGTGACATTGGAAAAGTGGTCCAGGATTGATGTTAGTTTTTCGGCGAACTGACCCTTGAAGGAGGTCATTTTGCCATGAAGAGGAAGCGGTATTCGGTTGAGCAGAT
>Ga0207428_10007187_pt1 | contig 10183 bp, 8 predicted proteins | sample RhiMethybrSRZTD1_FD_187600 | JGI IMG/M metagenome (GOLD analysis project Ga0207428, IMG submission 187600) | Populus rhizosphere microbial communities from Tennessee, USA - Rhizosphere MetaG P. TD hybrid SRZTD1 (SPAdes) (version 3) | ecosystem: Host-associated > Plants > Roots > Rhizosphere >... | reverse complement strand
CCACAGCAGCGCGCCGGGCTGGCGCGCTCGCCCGATGCGGGACAACACTGGGTCTGACACCAGTTCGCGTCACAAAATGGAAGCGGCGCCGGATTGCTCCGGCGCCGCCAATTTCAACCAACTCTGCCGATTACTGGATGATGATTTCGGCGCGGCGGTTGGCCTGTTCTTTGACGCCATCCTCGGTCGGGACTGCGTTCTCCGACTCGCCCTTCCAGGCGGTCGTGATCGCTTCGGCCGGGACACCGCCCGCGATCAGCGCTTCGCGGACCGCATCGGCGCGGCGCTCAGACAGCTGCTCGTTGTAGGCGTCCGAACCGGCGCGGTCGGTGTGACCGGTGACCGAGACGGCGGCCGACCTGTTCGCATTGAAGTCCGCGATCACCTGGTTGATGACGGCCTGGGCCGCATCGTTGATGTCCGATCTGTCGAAGTCGAACAGCACCAGATAGGCGTTCGGCGCCGCCGGCATCACGGGGCTCACCACTGGCTTCGGCGCGAGCTGAGCCATCGCCGCCTCGAAATCGTCACGGCAGCGGGCGAAATGGTCGTCACCCAGCGCGCCACTGGCCAGCCAGCCATCAACTTCCTGTGTCTCATGCAACCAGCAGTCAAATGAGACTTGCGCTTTGGCGGCGATGTCAGGGTTGCCTTCGCGGGCGCCGCCATCGAGCGCGGCCATCAAGCGGCCATGCGCATCGTTCAGCGTACCTGCATGGTCGTCGGAAACGCCCGACACCTCTTCGGGCAGTACGAGTTCGCCGCCGGCTGCAGCAAGGCCCTTGCCGGCGAAATAGTCAGCCGCCCGCCGGTCGAAATCCTCATCTGCTTCGTGCACAGCAAAGTCGCGATACTCCGCGGCGAGGGCTTGGGTGAACGCCGATCCTCCGGAAGGTTGGACCGATCGCACTTGCTGAAGGTTGCTGGCGCAACCTGCCAGGAGCATCACTGCCCCAAGGATGCCGATGATATGGAGAAATTTCACGGTGGCATCTCCACTGAATGAAAACAGCGCGGACCTGCGCCTGGGATGACTAGCGGGAAGAGCTGGCGAAACCCCCACCTCTTCTTTTTGCTTAGCTCCGCACCTTCTGCACGGATTCTCTTGACAACCGGGAATTCATAGCTGAGCGACAGCCCATATGCTGTTCACTATTGGACACGCCCGGCTCGGCACATATTCCGTATCGTGCGCTCACGTGCGCTATCACGCCCAGTGATGGGGGTGACATCTTGCTATTGGCTTTGCTGTTGGACCGCAGAGCCCGCGCCAGCTATCAAAGGGATGGCGATTCACAGGGGCAATCAATGGCAAGAAAACAACGCAAATCCTCCGGCCGCATGGCCAGCAAAGGCTTTCCAAATCCGATCGACGTGCACGTCGGCGCCCGCATCCGTCTCCGGCGGACACTACTCGGCATCAGCCAAACGGCCCTTGCCGAGGCGATCGGGCTGACCTTCCAGCAGGTCCAGAAATACGAGAAGGGCGCGAACCGTGTCAGCTCGAGCCGGCTGATGGACATGGCGAACGCGCTGGACGTGTCGGTTTCATATTTCTTCGAGGAAATGTCTGCCACGGTTCGCGGGCAGACTCCGTCTGAGCTGATGCGAATGAAGAGGCGGCCGGAGAACGACCAGGAGCAGGATCCAATGGCTCGACGCGAGACGCTCGAGCTCGTGCGCGCCTACTACAAGATCGGCGATCCGGCGGTGCGTAAGCGTGTGTTTGAGCTGACGAAGGCGGTGGCGAAGGCCGGTGCCTAGTTCATTCTGCTTCGCAATCTAAGGAGGCGCAAAAACTGGTGCGAGAATGGGAGATGCGACGAATTCGCACATCTTCCTGTGATCGGGCAACACCATATCTACTTTAGAAGTCGTCTAATGTGACGGCTCAAGCAGAGAGGCCCGCCCCTTGTGCGCTGGGCCGGCCCCGTCGCTTTCTGCGGCAATCATGGCCGCCGACGCCCTCTAGCCCGACGTGGAAAAACCCGGAGCGAGCTGAGCAGCGCCGCGACGTGATTTTTTGAGGACGATTCCATGAAATACCCACGAACTTTACTGAAGACCCTGGCGATTCTCGGCCCCATGGCCATCGCCGTGTCGCCATACGCGGCAGAACCCGCGCAGGCCTACGATTGGTGCAACGGCTACTACGATCCGAGCTGCGCCTATCCCTACGCCTACCCTTACCCATATGGCGGCTTCTTGTTCTTTAGGAACGACGACCGTCGATTTCACCACCGCTTCGACCATCACTTCGACCACCACTTCGACCACGGCGGTTTCAACCATGGTGGCTTCGGCCATGGTGGCTTCGGCCATGGTGGTTTCAACCATGGTGGCTTCGACCACGGCGGGATGATGATGATGGGACATGGCAGCGGCGGCCATGGCGGGGGTCACCGCTGAGCCTTGGAGAGAAAGGGGGGCGAGCGCATCACCAAGCTGAGGAGATTGGACGCCTGCTATCCCGGCAATGAAACACGCGTCGAGACTTGCGTCTCGCCGGATTGCCGGGATAGTCCCAACCCGTGCTACACAATCACCCGCCCGGCGTTGCGGCCGCGCGCCGTGCCTGGGGCATCTGCATGAAGCCGCTAAACAGATCCGTCAATTGTTGATCGCTGAGCTGCGTGTTCCCAGCATCTACCTGGATTGGAGAATTGGGCGGAGTGTCGATCGGTGACGGGCTCGGCGTAGTCGGCGTGAACGGCTCTGGCGCTTGGTCCGTCGGCGCCGGATTGGTCCCGACATAAGTGTGCTTCGAAGGAAGCGTGTTTGAGGCTCCATTGGCGATCGCGCCTAGGCTGGGTGACAGGCCATAGAAAGTGTCGTTGTCGTCCCCGACGCCTTGGACCGTGACGCTTCCGCCCGTGTGAGTCGTGTTGCCCTGAGTGATCTCTCCCGTGATGGGATCTGTCGTGGAACTGCCGCCGAAAACATCATTGCCCAAACCGACAGAAAGCGGCCGACCGAGTTGCTCCGAAGCAAAATCCGCAATCGTGCCACCGAACGGCACGCCAAATACGCCGCCGGCGATGGTTCCGAGAATCGTCAGAGGGTCTACCCGCCAGTTCGCCCCCTGGCTCGTCGGATTGCCCGGGGTGCCATAGTCGCGATCATCATACGGATTCTGTTCGCCGAACCCGACCGCATCCGCGATCATGTTGCCGAGATCGTCGAACGGCGTGTTCCCGATATCCTGCCAATCCATATAGTCGTCGCGGACATCCCCGACCTTGGCGCGCTGCCCGTTGGGCATGGTCGTGGTCTGGTCGTCATAATCGAGATAGCCGGGCGCGCTCGGGTTGCCGGGGACATTCAGGCCGGTGGTCGTGTTACCGTCGCCGTGGCCGCCGATGCCAGCCCGCTTGTCGAATTCCTTGTTCGACCAGTTGCCCGTGGTGGGGTTCTTCGTGAACCCCGACAGTTTGCCGGCCATGTAGTCGGTGGTGCTGACGCCGGCAGTGCCGCCGCGTCCACCTTGGCCTCCGCCACCTCCGCCGTAGCCGGCGTTACCTTTTGCGGCTCCAACCTCGCCGCGGTCGCGTGGATCAAATGCAGGCATATTCTGTCTCCTTGCCGGCCGTCGCCGGCGTCTAACGCGTTTGCCTCCTTTGGTCGTTCAACCCTTCACCGCAATCCTATCACAGTGCGCGGAGGTGCGCACCGCCTTGAGTGCTCGTCATTGCTTCGTCGGCGTCGGGAACTGGAAAATCCTCGCGGTTTGTCCAGCCTGGTTCGCTCGTTTGAAGGCTGTGTCCAGCTCGGCATGAACGAGGGGCCTTTGCAACTGAATCGGCCGGCGGAGCAAGCGTTCGAGCACTCGCTTCCGCGTGGCGAATGTCTTGACCTGCCATAGCGCCGTGGGCCTTGAAGCTCGCCATCACTTTCCGGCATGTCTGCGAGGCAGAGGCTCAGGTGCCAGGGCGCTTCGCCCTTAGTGTTGGCTGACCTGCCGGAGTCACGAATGGTATCATCACCGCAGTCTGCGATCGGCGCCTCTTTTTCATCGACAGTTGTCAGGCTGGGTGTCGCCTGCCTGCTGGCGTTGATGAACGTTGGTCCCCACCGGCGCCTCCAAGAACAAAGACCCGCGGTGTATCAGGTCGCGCTCTGCGTGCGACCAGACAGAAGCGCCGCGGCGGCATAGAGGCCAAGGGCGATCGCCAGCACGGCGGTGAACCCGATGTGCATAGCGAGCAGACTGGCCATCACGGCCGCCACGACCGACGCGCAGCCGTTGATACCCCAGGCCCATGGCAGCAGGGCCGGCGTTCTCTCCGCGACGCGGCTCAGTCCGAGCGGAAACGGCAGCCCCATCGCAAAGCCCAGGGGCGCGATCAGGCCGACCGTAGCCACGCACTTCGCAGCCAGCGGCCATCCCATCAGGGCGTCGAAGACAAGGGGCAGCAGCCCGACATAGCCGGCGCCGATTGCCACGATGGCGGCGACCGCTACTAGGATCGCCGCCCGCGGCCAGCGCGCGGCGGCGCGCTTGGAGACCCCGCTGCCAAGTCCGGCGAAAACGAGAAAGCCTGCGAGCGTGACGGCGATCGCGGTCAGGGGATGGCCGAGAAACAGGCTGAAGCGCTGGATGAAGGCAATCTCGATGAACAGGAAGGCGAAGCCGATCAGCAGGAAATAGAGCGCGACGCTCACGCGGTCCGATGGCGCGGCTCTTTGCCCGTCCTGTCGAAGCCAGAGCAGGGGCAGCAGGATGAGCACAACGGATGCCACGACGGCTTGAAACAGCGCCAGGATGAGAACGAGGTATCCCGCATCGACAAACACGAACCCGGCTTGCCCCTGCATCGTCGCCAACTGCGGCAGCAGGCCCCATCTGAAGAATCGAAAAAAGAACGGTCGGTCGTCGGTCGCCGGCCGGATGTCGAATCTGTAGTTGGCGATAAAGGTCGATCTTGCGGGGCCAAGCAGCGCAACGGCAGCGTCATAGAGCGTTGGCTTCGCCATACGATTGAAGCGATTGGCATCGTCGGCGCGGATTCCGGCAAACCATGCGAGATCGAATTGCCGTTCGCCCGCAAAGGCGCGCGCCGCCGCTATCTGGTCCCGGCTGAAGGGAGCGTTCTTGACTAGGAGGGTCACCGTGTTCCAGCTGTGCAGCAGGACAAGATGCTCGGCAGGGCTGGTGGCGCCATTGGCTACCAGTGCTGCGCTGGCGGTGCCGAACAGCTTGAATGTGTCGCGCGGCGGATTGCCCAGCCATCGGGTGATGGCGAGCATCCCGTTCGGAGCAAGATGGTCGAGATAGGCCTGGAATGCTTCGATCGTGTAGATCGGGCTTTCGCTGAGCGCCTGCATGCCCGCGGCCGAGGTCGCGAAGGAATCAAGCAAGGCGAGATTGATCAGGTCCCAGCGCCTCTGGCTCGCCTCAACAAAGCCGCGCGCGTCGGCAACGTGCAGAGCAACCGTCGGATGGTCATAGATGTGACCCGAGAAGTCGGCAAAATCGCGGCGGACGAGTTCGACGAGCTGGGGATTGAGCTCAACAGCATCAATGCGCGACGCGCCGTGATGGAGCGCCTGCAGCACATCGCCGCCCCCACCAGCGCCGAGCACCAGTGTCGCGGGCCGGTCGAGCAGATGATAGGGCAGTGCCGAGGTCTGCCGGTCGAGATAGCCGAGCGGGGCCAGGTCGCCGGTATAGCGTGTGATGGCCGCAACGCCGTCTCCGTCGGTGAAGACGCCAAGCTGCTCTGGCGGCGCCAACGTCGTGGCGAGACTCAAGCCTGGCGCGATGCGCAAGGGCACCTTCGGGCTTTCGATCACAGACAGACGTCCGAGCGGACCGCTGCGCTCAGCAATAACGCGAGCTTCCGGCACTGTCAGGGCCAAACTGAGGCCCTTGTAGGGTGAGGGCATCGGCGCGAGCCAAGCCACTGGCCAGGCAAGCGTCGCCGGCACGGCGAGTACAATGATCCCCAATGCCACCCAGCGCCGACCCTCTCCGGACATCGCCAGTGCTGCCGCCCCGAAGCCGCCAGCGGCGATGACCCGCAGGCAGTCTTCGGGCGGTAACGCGAACATGGTCGCCACGATGCCAAGCGCACCCACGCCGGCACCCGTCAGATCGGCGTGGTAAATGGCGCCGATGCGCCCCGGCCAAACGGCAAACCCCAAGGCGATGGCGCTGGCGGCGGCAAAGAATGGCACTGCCAGGGTAAGATACATCACCGCCAGATAGACCTGCTGACGCCAATCCCAGATGACCTCGAGCGGATTGAATGGCAGGCGCTGTACGAGCACATAGCACCCGATCCCGGTGACACCGAACAACACCGCAAACACGGCAAAACTCGTGCCGAATCGCGGCGTCAGGCGGCGCTTGGCGAAGACCAGGAAGGTTCCGCTGGCACCATAGCCGAGGAGCGCCAGGCTGATGACAATGTAGACGTAGTGAGGCCAGAATGCGATCGCGAGCAATCGAGTGAGGAGGATCTCGTACGCGATCGCTGCCAGGGAGAGGAGCGAGACGGCCGCGAACAGCGGCATTGCTATTGCGCGCTCGAGAGCGGCACGAACACTACCGGTAGCAATGCCTCCGTGCGTAAGGTCCCGTCGGCAGGCTTCTCGATCAGTATCAGCTGCTGGGTCAGGAAAGCCGCGCCGACGGGAATCACCATCCGACCGCCTGGCCTGAGCTGCTGGACGAGGGGCGGGGGAACCTGTGACGCGGCCGCGGTGACGACGATGGCGTCAAATGGCGCCGCCCCGGGCCATCCAAAATAGCCATCGCCTTCGCGAACATGAACGGTTTCATAGCCTAGGTCGGAGAGCCGCTTCGCTGCTCCCTCGGCCAGCGCGGGCACAATCTCCATCGTGAAGACTTCATGCCCCAGCTCCGCTAAGATTGCGGCCTGATAACCGGAACCAGTGCCGATCTCCAGCGCGCGGCTGTGCGGTTCAAGCCGCAACAGGTCGGTCATCAGGGCGACAATGTAGGGCTGGGAAATGGTCTGCCCGTATCCGATCGGCAGCGGACGATCGGCGTATGCCAGGTCTTGCAGATCAGCGGGAACGAAGGCGTGACGTGGCGTGCGACGCATCGCGTCGAGGACATCAGCGTTGAGCATTTTTGGCGTGGAGCCGCCGCCGACCTCGTTCGCGATGGCCTCGATGACGCGCACCATGTCCAGCCGGGCAGCCGAATATTGATCGGCCGCCGCCGTCTGCGCTGGTATTGCAAGCAGGGATGCGACGATTGCTGTCACGAGCAACCGGCAGAGCCTCGCAACATGTGTAACCCTCAAGAGCATGCCATGCGCCGGACCCATGCAAACTCCGTCCTTGTGTTCCACTGGGCGGACTAAGCTCGCCAGGCGGGCGCGTGCACGGAAACGGCGCGTCGTCGTCGTCCCCACGTGCCTGGCGGACCGTCGAACACGCCCGGGCAGGGCGTCCCGCAATCGCCACAGCGCCCATCGTCGGTCAGGTTCCAGGCGGTCAGGTCGTACCAGTCGCGGCCGATTAGCAAGGCGCTACAAGCGTGGCAATAGGTGCTGTCGCCCTCGGTGTCGTGGACATTTCCGACGTAGACATAGCGCAGGCCAGCCGGTTGCCCGATTGCGCGGGCCGTGCGCAGGGTCGCCTGTGGCGTCGGCGGCGTGTCCCGCATCTTCCAATCCGGGTGGAAGGCCGTGAAATGCAATGGCACGTCCGGTCCCAGATGCTCCATGATCCAGGCGCTCAGCGCCTCGATCTCGGACGGCGAATCGTTCTCGCCGGGAATCAGCAGCGTCGTGATCTCGAACCAGACCTCGGTTTCATGCTTCAGGTATTCCAGCGTTTCCAGCACGGCGCCCAGTTGGGCGGAGCAGAGGTTGCGGTAGAAGCGCTCCGTAAAGCCTTTCAGGTCGATATTCGCGGCATCCACATGACGGAAGAACTCGACCCGCGGCTCTGCGCAGATATACCCGGCGCTGACCGCGACCGTCTTGATGCCACGGGCACGGCAGGCAGCCGCCGCATCGACGGCGTACTCCAGAAAAATGACCGGGTCGTTGTAGGTGAAGGCGACGGAGCGGCAGCCGCGTGCGACGGCCGCATCGGCGATCGCCTCGGGCGAGGCCTGCTCCTGGAGGCGGTCGAACTCACGCGCCTTCGAGATGTCCCAGTTCTGGCAGAACTTGCAGGTCAGGTTGCAGCCGGCCGTGCCGAACGACAGCACGGCCGTCCCGGGCAGAAAATGGTTCAGCGGCTTCTTCTCGATAGGGTCGATGCAGAAGCCGGAGGAGCGGCCGTAGGTGGTGAGCACCATCCGGTCGCCCGAGCGCGCCCGCACGAAACACAGACCTCGCTGTCTCTCATGCAGACGGCAATAGCGAGGGCACAGGTCGCACTGGATGCGCCCATCGTCCAGCCGGTGCCAATAGCGGCCCGGCGCGCCGTCGAAGGAGAGAGGTTCCATCGCTGGCTGGTCAGGAATTACGGATCGGGTTGGATTATACTCCCCATTCGTCCCTCTGGACTACGTGAGAAGGTTGTACCCCATGACCAGCTGTCACATCCGTCCGCCAGCGGTTGCAGGTTCTTTCTACCCCGCCGATCCACGTCGGCTCCGGACCGAAGTGGCAACGCTGCTGGCCAATGCTGCGATCGAGACACGGTCCTCACCGCCCAAGGCCCTGATCGCACCGCATGCCGGCTATGCCTATTCAGGGCCGATCGCCGCCGCCGCCTTCGCCACGGTGCGCGAGCGCGCCGAGGCGGTGACGCGCATCGTCCTGATCGGACCCGCGCATCATACCTGGGTGCCCGGCATAGCAGCTCCGACGGTGATGGCGTTCGAAACGCCCCTGGGCTCAGTGCCGGTGGATCAAGCCGCCCTGGCTACAGTTTCCGACCTCCCCTTCGTGTCGCACGATGACGCGGTCCACGTATCCGAGCATGCGTTGGAAGTTGAGCTGCCGTTTCTGCAATCGACCATCGGCGCATTCGTGCTGGTACCACTGCTGGTCGGCGACGCCACGCCGCAACAGGTGGCGCTCATTCTCGACCGGCTGTGGGGTGGGCCGGAGACTCTGATCGTCGTCAGCTCCGACCTGTCGCACTATCTCGCCTCCGATGCGGCGCGGCGGCGCGATGCCGCGACCGCAGCCGCGATCGAACGGGGCGACTGGGTCGGCCTTGGTCCTGATGATGCCTGCGGATGCCGTCCCATGGCGGGGCTCCTCATCGTCGCGAATTCGGCGCGGCTTACCGCCCGGCGGCTCGACTTGCGCAATTCCGGCGATACCGCCGGTGGTCGCAAGCGCGTCGTGGGATACGGCGCCTGGGCGTTCTCGTACGCTGGCTGATTCTCAGAAGACATAAGCTGGTGCCGGGTGGATACGGTCGATGATCTGCGGTCTGATTGCTCCTTTGGCATCTTTCCGCCGAGGGCGCGCCGGCAGGGGAGGTCTGCTATCGGCGGTGAAGCTGACCCATCGTAGGCTGCCTCCGATGCCTGAGGTTGACCCCAAGCGGTTATGAGGCCCGATAGACTCGGGAGCAGGGCGCCAGTACAATTAAGCTGACCACCCCCTCTGAAGGTCACGGGATTTCCATGGCCGAAGAGCGCGCCCAACGCCGCCTCGCTGCGATCTTGGCCGCCGATGTGGTTGGCTATAGCCGCCTCATGGAGCTGGATGAGCGGGGCACGCTGGCAGCGCTCAAGGAGCGGCGACACAAGATCCTAAGCCCGCTGGTCTCTCATCATCATGGCCGCATCGTTAAGCTGATGGGCGATGGCGTGCTCGTCGAATTCGCCAGCGCCCTTGACGCGGTCGAATGCGCGGTCGAACTGCAGCGGAGCATGGCGAAGGCAAATGCCAAATTGCCGGAAAGCCGCCGGATCGTGCTGCGCACCGGCGTGAATCTCGGCGACGTGATGGTCGAGGGTGGCGACCTCTACGGCGACGGTGTCAATATTGCTGCGCGGATCGAGGGCCTGGCCGAGCCCGGCGAAATCTGGATCGCGGCCAGCGTGCGTGACCAGGTCGAAAATAAGACAGTGGGTCTCGACTTCGAGGATCTCGGCAAGCACGATCTAAAGAATATGGCGCGAGCCGTTCACATTTATCGCGTTCATCCCCAATCATCCGACATACGAGAACGCCCTGAATGGCACCAGACGACACTGACGCTGCCGGAAAAGCCCTCGATTGTCGTTCTGCCGTTC
>Ga0207428_10007184_pt1 | contig 10184 bp, 11 predicted proteins | sample RhiMethybrSRZTD1_FD_187600 | JGI IMG/M metagenome (GOLD analysis project Ga0207428, IMG submission 187600) | Populus rhizosphere microbial communities from Tennessee, USA - Rhizosphere MetaG P. TD hybrid SRZTD1 (SPAdes) (version 3) | ecosystem: Host-associated > Plants > Roots > Rhizosphere >... | reverse complement strand
CTGACCGGCGGCATCGAGATGCTGTTCAAGAAAAACAAGATCGACTGGATCAAGGGCACCGCGCGCCTGACCGGCGGCGGCCTGAACGTCGAGGTCACGCTCCACGACGGCGGCACGCAGTCGCTCACGGCCACCAAAGAGATCATCGTCGCCACCGGATCGGCGCCGCGCAGCGTGCCCGGCATCGAGGTCGATCGCAAGAAGATCATCTTCAGCGACGAGGCGATTCACCTCCCGTCGGTGCCGAAGTCGATCGCAATCATGGGCAGCGGCGCCGTTGGCGTCGAGTTCGCCTCGATCTTCAAGAGCTACGGCAGCGACGTCACCGTGATCGAGCTGCTGCCGCGCCTCGTGCCGGGTGAGGACGAAGCCGTCTCGGCCGAGCTCGAGCGCCTCTTCAAGAAAAAGGGCATCAAGGTCCTCACCGGATCGAAAGTCACGTCGGCAAAGGCCGGCGGCAAGGGCGTCGACATCGAAGTGCTGGCCGCCGATCAGAAATCACAGAAGCTGTCGTTCGATCTTTTGCTGGTCGCGACGGGGCGCGGGCCGGTCACCGAAGGGCTCGGCGCGGAAAAGCTCGGCATCAAGATGGACCGCGGCTACATCGTCGTCGATCAGATGTTCAAGACGAGCGTCCCCGGCATCTCCGCCATTGGCGACGTGATCACGATGGGCGGGCCGCACTACCAGCTCGCGCACGTGTCATCGATGGAAGGCATCGTGCTCGCGGAGCGGATTGCCGGCCACGCCGTGCAGCCGATCAATTACGACCACGTGCCGCGCTGCACGTATACCGAGCCGGAGATTGGCAGCGTCGGCTTGACGGAAGCGCAGGCGAAGGCGCAAGGTCATGAGGTGCTGGTCGGCAGTTTCCCGTTCCGGGCCCTGGCCCGCGCCCGCATGGCGGGCGAGGTGGATGGTTTCGTGAAGATTGTGGCCGAGAAGAAGTACGACGAGATCCTCGGCGTGCATATCATCGGCCCGCGCGCGACCGAGCTCGTGGCCGAAGCGGTGATGGCGCTGCGCATGGAAGTGACGGTCGAGGAATTGATCAAGACGATTCACGCGCATCCGACGATGTCGGAAGCGGTGGGTGAGGCGAGCCACGCGACTCACGGCGCGGCGATTCACATATAGGTCGAGACATGTCCACACCCGTAGTCATGCCCCAGATGGGCGAGTCGATCGCCGAAGGCACCATCGTTCGATGGATCAAGAAAGTCGGCGACTCGGTCGATCGCGACGAGCCGCTCTTCGAGATCTCCACCGACAAGGTCGATGCGGAGATTCCGTCGCCGGCCGCCGGCGTGCTCATGGCGATCGCCGTGAAGGAAGGCGAGACGGTTCCCGTGAACAGCGTCGTCGCCACCATCGGCGCCGTGGGAGAAGCACCTGAGGTGCCTAAGGTGCCTAAGGTGCCTGAGGTGCCTAAGGTGCCTGAGGTGCCTAAGGTGGGTGCCAACGGTGCCAAGACTTCTGCGCAAGCTGACGGCACGTCGGCAGCCACCGTCGCAGCGCCTGCCCCTCCATCGACAACGAACGCCGCTGCAATAGCACCCTCAGCACATGCACCTCAGGCACCCCAGGCACCCCAGGCACTTCAGGCACCTGAAACTGAGGCAGGCGGCGATCGGCATAAGTCTTCGCCTCTCGTCCGCCGCATTGCGAAGGAACATAACGTCGACATCGGCCAGATCCAGGGATCGGGCATCGGCGGCCGCGTCACCAAGCAGGACATCCTCGGCTTCATTGATGGTGGCACTGGCACTGCTCCCGCCGCTGCCCGTCCCTTCTCCGAGCCGGCCGCGAATGTTCCTGTCATGCGTGGCGTCGGCTCGACTGTGACTCCCATGTCGGTGATGCGCAAGAAGATCGCCGAACACATGGTGCTCAGCAAGCGCACTTCGGCGCATGTCTATTCGGTCTTCGAAGTGAACTATTCGAAAGTTGATCAGATTCGCAAGGCGAAGAAGGACGACTACGAGCGGTCGGGCGCGAAGCTGACCTACACGTCATTCATCGCCAAGGTGATCGTCGATTGCCTGCGCGCGCACAAGACGATCAACGCGTCGATCGACGGCGACAACGTCGTCTATCATCACGAGATCAATCTCGGCATCGCGGTCGCGCTCGAGAACGGACTGATCGTGCCGGTGGTCAGGGGCGCCGGCGAGAAGAACATCCTCGGCCTGTCGCGCGCGATCCAGGACGTCGCCGATCGCGCCCGCGCCAAGAAGCTCAATCCCGAAGAAGTGCACGGCGGCACCTTCACGATCACCAACCCCGGCAACTTCGGCGCGCAGTTCGGGCTGCCGATCATCAACCAGCCGCAGGTCGCGATCCTCGGCGTCGGCACGATCGAGAAGCGCGCGGTGGTCATCGACGATCTGCTCGGCATCCGGACGATGGGCTACCTGACGCTCGGCTACGACCATCGCCTGGTCGACGGCGCGGTGGCGGATCAGTTCATGGCCGACGTGAAAAAGGGCATCGAGAACTTCGACCCAACGCAGGTGTAATGCGCGCTCTCCAAGTGCGGCGGCTCGGTCTCGTTCCCTACACGGACGGGCTTGAGCTGCAACGCCGCCTCGTCGAGGATCGCAAGGCCGATCGCATTCCAGACACGCTGCTGCTCCTGCAGCATCCTCACGTGCTCACCATCGGCGTCAAGAAAGACGGGCGCTCCCACATCCTGGCCTCTCCGGATCGCCTGACGTCGCTCGGCGTCGGCGTGTTTGAAACCGGGCGCGGCGGCGATGTTACGTATCACGGCCCCGGACAACTCGTCGGTTATCCGATCCTCGATCTCAATCCCGATCGCCGCGACGTGCATCGTTACGTGCGCGATCTCGAGGAGGTCATGATCCGCGTGTGCGCGGACTATGGTCTCGAGGCCGGCCGCGTGAAGGGATTCAGCGGCGCTTGGTTTAAGAGTAACAGTGGCGACGAGAAGATCGGTGCCATCGGCGTCCGCATCTCGCGCTGGGTGACCAGCCACGGCTTCGCGTTCAACGTCACGACCGACGTCGACTTCTTCAATCTGATCGTGCCGTGCGGCATTGCCGACAAAGGCGTGACGTCGCTCGCGTCGAAGCTGGGACGCGAGCCGGCGATGGAAGACGTCGAAGACCGTTTTGTGTCCCAGTTTGCCGCCGTCTTCGAGCGGCAGGCGCAGGAAACAGCGGCGCCGACTATCGCATAGTCGTTTCGAAGCGCACGCGGTCGCGCGACGACAGTGCGGGTGGCACCAGCATTGCGATGCCCGCGGCCGACAGCGTCACCGGCATCATCGCCGAGCGTCCCGGCGATCCTTCATCCCGATTCACGGCCACTGTCGCCGCGTGCACGCGCGGCGTCCGCGTCAGCGCCGTGCGGACCATGCGCGCCGCGGCGCTGCCGAGCGCGTACGGCCCCGGCGGCCACAGCCGGACGATGCGCGCATCCAGTCGCGCCAGCTGCGCCGCGCTCAAGGCTTCGGTCGCCGTCCGTCCTGCGATCGACGCTTCGTCCCACGGCACGATGATGTGTTGCGGCGGGCGTCCCAGCACCGACAACGAAATGTCGGTGGGCGCGGCGTTCGCTTCGAGCGCGACGATCGCGATCACCGCCGATCGCAGCGCTTCAGGAGCGGAGCCGAACAGCCGCATGCGTGAAATGCCCAGTTCGTTGACCCCGCGTTCCACGAGGCTCGACTGCGCGGCGCCCGCGCACACGATCGGCGCGCGCTGGTTGAGGCCGGCGACACGCCTGATCAATGCGAGGCCGGCTTCGTCCTTCCACTCGTTGACCGGGTTCGTTGCGACATCAGCGACGATCACGACCTCGGCGCCGACAACGGCAGCGACGTCCGCGGTGCCGGCCATGGCCGTGTGATAACCGTCGACGGGCGCGGATTGCGCGACGTCGAGCGCCTTGCCGGCAGCGACATTGGCGAGGTCGTCGACGATGAAGATGCGATTGACGAGGTCCATGGCCGCGAGTTGACGGGCCAGCGCACCGCCGATATCGCCCGCACCAAGGATCACTGCCGTGGACACGCGACTATTCTAAGAGAGATAGGTGCCTGTCCCCCATTTTCTCCCTGCCACAGGGATGATTGGGGACGGAGCAGATCGCAGTAGCTGCTAACTGATCGCGTAAAGGTAAAAGGACATGTCGCGGATCATCTTGGTTACGGGCGGGACTCGCGGCATTGGCTACGCAACTGCCGATGCCCTGATCAAAGCGGGCAACAAGGTGGCGATCACCGGCACGACGGCGGACGGTGTCGCGAAGGCCGAACGTGCGTTGTCGGCCGGCGGTCAGGTCGTCGGCGTTGCCTGTGATGTCCGCGATGCGGCATCGGTGCAGCGCGCCATCGAATCCGTGGTGACGCGATTCGGTGGCCTCGATGTCATCGTCAATAACGCCGGCGTCGGCGTCGGCGTGCCGATCGCGGAGATGCCGCACGACGAGTGGGATCGCATCGTCGGGACGAATCTCACTGGTGTGTTCAATTGCTGCAAGGCGGCGATTCCGCACCTGCGCAAGCGAGGCGGCGGTTGGATCATCAACATCTCGAGCCTGTCGTCGACCGGCCCATTCCCCGGCGGCGCCGCTTACGTGGCTTCAAAGGCAGGCATCAATGCCTTCAGCGACGCGCTGATGCAGGAGCTGCGCGACGACAACATTCGCGTCACGACGGTGCTGCCGGGATCGGTGGCGACGGGCTTCTCAGGTCGCGAGCCCGGGACGGGAGCGGACTGGAAGTTGCTGCCGGAAGACGTCGCGCATGCGATCGTCGATCTGCTCAATCATCCTGCCCGCAGTCTGCCGAGCAGAATCGAGATTCGCCCGTCACGGCCGAAGAAATAACGTTCTACGGTCGTTCGACGGGAGTTCTACGTAGGTGCTACGTACGGGCGGCGAGATATTCGAGCACGAACGGATTGGTCTGACGCTCGCGCCCGATCGTGGTTTCCGGGCCGTGTCCCGAATAGACGATCGATTCGTCTGGAAAGGCAAACAGCTTTTCCGTGATCGCCTTGAGGAGCGCTGCGTAATCCCCGCCCGGCAGATCGGTTCGACCGATCGATCCCGCAAACAGCGTGTCACCGACGAAAAGATTCGGCGGTGATGGGTCGCCGTTCTTCGAGATCGCCAGGCAGACGCCGCCCGGACAGTGACCGGGCGTGTGCACAATGCGCACGCTGTAGTCGCCAAACCCGATCGGGCCTTCACCTTCGTAGAACGCATCAACCGGCGGCGGCTCTTCGACGGTGAGGCCGAACATCATGCCGTGCGGGACCGCGCTTTGGTAGAGGAACAGATCGTCCTTGTGCAGATAAATCGGCACGCCGAGCGCGCGCTTCGCCTCGGCGACGCCCGACACGTGATCGACGTGCGCGTGCGTCAGCAGGATGTGCGTGACGTCGAGCTTCTCCGCCGCGATGAACGCGAGCAGCTGCTCGACCTCGTCACCCGGATCGATGAACACGGCCTTGCGGGTGTTCTCGCAGCCGACCACGTAACCATTCTTGAAGAACGGCCCAACGGCCGCACTTTCCAGGATCATTCGCGCCTCACTACTCTAAGATAATCGCATGCCGCCGCCGACGGTGATTGATGTCTACGAGGCGCGCCGCCGTTTAGGCGAGCGCCTGCCGAAGACGCCGCTCCTGCCCTCGGCGTGGCTGTCGTCGATCGCGGACGGCAATGTGTTCCTGAAAATCGAATCCGTCAACCTCACCAACTCGTTCAAGATTCGCGGCGCCATGAACGCGGCGTTGCGGATGAGCGAAGGCATCGACACGCAGCTCCCGGCGATCGTGACCGCGTCGGCCGGCAATCATGGCCGGGCGATGGCGCTGGCCGCCGAAGAGCTGGGACTGCAGTGCGTCGTCTTTACGCCGGCAACCGCGCCCGAAGCGAAGAAGAATGCGATTCGGCGCCACGGCGCCATCCTGCATTCCGAGTGCGATGACTACGACGCCGCCGAGAAGCAGGCACGTGAGTTTGCCGAAGCGGAGGGCGGCGTCTACATCTCGCCGTACAACAACAACGACGTGATCGCCGGCGCGGGCACGATCGGGCTCGAGATCGTCGAGGCCATGAATAACGTCGATGTCGTGGTGATTCCGCTCGGCGGCGGCGGCCTGGCGAGCGGCATGGGCCTCGCGATCAAGGCCGCGGCGCCACAGGCGACGATCGTCGGCGTCGAGGTGGAGGCGTCGTCGCCGTTCACGCTGAGCCTGGAGGCGGGCCGCATCATGGAGATCACGCCGCGGCCTTCGCTTGCCGATGGACTCGTCGGCAATCTCGAGCCGGGCTCGATGACGTTTCCGCTCGTGAAGCAGGTCGTGGACTACGTCGTGACGGTGAGCGAGGAAGAACTGGCCCGCGCCATGAAGGGGCTGGCCACCGAAGAGCGGCTGATCGTCGAAGGCGCCGGCGCCGCCGCGGTCGCGTCGATCGTCGCCGGCAAGGCCTCGGCGCCGGGGCAGCGCGTGGTTGCCATGGTCACCGGCGGCAATGTCGATCTCCCCAAATGGCTTTTCACAGTCAGCTGATGTGATCGCGAACCGGTTTGTCCCACTGGAGACAACGCCCGCGGGCATCAAGGCCCGCGATCAGGAAACGGCGCAGACCGTCGTGCTCGTCGACGTCGCGCGCCTCGATCCTCGCCTGGTCGGCGTTTCTCATCCAGCGCTGATCACGGTCTTCGCCATTGTCGAGTACGCCGGCCGCACGCTGGCGGCGGCGGAATTCGTCCAGGGCCGATCGTTGAAGCAGCTGTTCTTGGGCGAACCGTGCCATCCGCGCCGGGCCGCGGAGATCGTGAGCGAGCTTGCCGACGGCGTCGCCGAGCTTCACGCGCGCGCGATTGTCCACGGCAACATCACGCAGACGTCGGCGCTCCTCACCGCGAAAGGCAAGGCGCGCTTGTCGCTGACGTCCGCGATCGGCGGCGACGAGATCCTCGACGTCAACGCACTGAAGCTGGTGTTGAAAACGATTGGCGGGCATCCCAGCGCTGACGTGAATGCCGCGCAATCGGCCGTGATCCTGGCCGCGGTCTTACGATCGTAGAACGTTCCTAGACGGTCCAGGTGGTCTTCGGACTGCCGCCCGGATTATTCGACGCCGAGTTGACGACGAACTGGACCCGGCCGATGGTGAGCTTGTCGCCGTCGCTCAACTGCGTCCGCACCACCTTCTTGCCGTTCACGAACGTGCCGTTGGTGCTGCCGAGGTCCTCGAGCTCGAGCTCGTTGGTGTCGTGGAGCGTGAACCGGCAGTGCACGCGCGAAACCAGCGCGGCGTCGACCACAAAATCGGCGCGCGGCGCGCGGCCCATGGTTTTCAACGTGCCGGGGAGGAGCCGGAACGTCAGGCCCACGTCTTCAGGCTCGAAGGATTGCAGTGTCCACATTCCTTCGGAAGTTTAAGGTTTAACGTTTAAAGTTTAAAGTTCAAATGAGCGGACACCGGACGGCACGGGTCCTCGTCTATACCCATCGCTGGCTCGGCATCGTCAGCGGCGTGCTCTTCGTTGTCTGGTTCGTGTCCGGCCTCGTCATGATGTACGCGCGCATGCCGGAGCTCGGCGCGGCCGAGCGCCTGGCCCGCCTGCCGGAAATCAATCCCGCATTCATCCGCACGGTGCCGCCGGCGCCTGCCGAAGGCGACATCACACGCCTGGGAATCGGCACGCTCGAAGGCCGCCCGGTGTTTCGCGTGACGGCACGCGGCCGCACCGAGCTCACGTTCGGCGATACCGGCGATCCGGTGCCGGCGGTTGACGCCGATCAGGCGTTGCGAATCGCGCGACGGTTCGTGAGCAACGTCAGCGACGTTCACTACGACACCCGGCTCACCGACGCCGATCAATGGTCGTTCGGCGTCCGCGGGCGCATGCCGATCCATCGCATCGCCGTCGACGATCCCGCGGGCACGCACCTGTATGTGACCGAGAACGGCGGCGAAGTCGTATTGAAAACGACCGCGTCTGGCCGCTTCTGGGGCTGGACCGGCGCCGTGCTGCACTGGCTGTACTTCGCGCCGCTTCGCCGTAACGCGGCGCTTTGGAACGAAGTCATTGTCTGGCTGTCCATCGCCGGCACCGTGACGTGTCTCGTCGGCATCGCCTGGGGCGTGTGGCGCCTCGCGCCGTTACGGGGCTATCGCCTTCGCGATCATCGGCAATGGTCGCCGTATGCCGGCTGGATGCGATGGCATCACTACGCCGGACTGATTTTCGGCATCGTCACGACGACCTGGATCTTCAGCGGGCTGTTGTCGATGGATCCATGGGACTGGCATCCGAGCACCGCGCCGACGCGCGAACAGCGCGCGCGGGTTGCCGGCGGATCGATTGCCGTCAGCGATCTGTCGCTCGAGAAACTGCGCAAGGCGATCGACGCGTTTGCGCCGCATCATCCGAAAGAGATCGAGATCACGCGCTTCCGTGGCCATTACTACGCCGCGGCGAACGACGGCATCGTGTCGTTCGACGAGCCGCAGTTCGGGGCCCTCGAACAACTGGCGCCCGATCTTGTCGTCGGCGCCGCGAACACGGCGATGGACGGCGTGCCCATCGAAGGCGTCAGCTGGCTCGACGACTACGACGCCTACTACTACGATCGCGATCGCGCATTGTCACTTCCAGTGCTGCGCGTGCGTTACGCCGACCCTCAGAAGACCTGGCTGTATTTCGATCCCAAGCACGGCACGATCGCCCGGAAGGAAGAACGGCTGACGCGGCTCAATCGCTGGCTGTATCACGGCTTCCACAGCCTTGACTTTCCATTTCTCTATTACAAGCGTCCGCTCTGGGACATTGTCGTGATCGTGTTGAGCGTCGGCGGGATCGCGTTGAGCGCAACGACGCTGAGCGCGTCGTGGCGAAGGGTAAGACGGTCGATTACTTCGGCATCGCGATCCTGAAAGGGTAGTAGCGGGTCATGTCGCCCGAGGACAGGATCAGGAAGAAGTACGACTTGTCGCCACCCTCCGGCACCTTCACCGCCTTGCGAAGCTCGGCGATCCGTTCCGGGCTCTCGAGATCGGCGGCGCGTGCCGCGACCGTCGAGACCGCGACTGGCTTGAGGAACAGCGGCAACAGCCGGCGTTCCGCAGTTTCGGATTTGAACAGCTCCTCCGACGCGACCATCACGCCCTTCGGCGCCCAGCCGGTGAGCCCGCATCGAAAATAGGAAACATCGTTGACGGTCGGAATGTCTTTCGCCGATCCGGATACGAGCTGCAGGATGCCGGAGCGCATGAATTCCGCGTAGGCCTTCAGCGGAACCTGTTCCTTGGACGTAAACAGCACGATCGGCGCGCCTTGTCGCGCCAGCGCCGCCGGCGATCCAATCACCACGATCGCGGCGATCGCAACGGCGATCGCGCTAATCGATCGGCGGTTTCGGTTTCTGTCCATAGCCCGGCCGGTAATGCCTGTGGCACGTCGTGCACGACTCGAGCAGCTGATCGCTCAGCGCCGAGATCGCGTCGACGTTCTTCGTCTTCGCCGCTTTCACCGCCGCCGCGCCGGCCTCGAGCATCAGCTTCGCGTCGTCCATCCACTGCTTCTGATCGCGGGCGCGGCCCGGCATCATCAGGAGGTTGGCCGATTCGGCGAGCATCAACGCCTGTCCTTCGAGCGCGGTCCATTCCGCGTCGGTCGTGGGCGTGCGCGTCTCGATGTAGAAGAGCGCATCGGATGTCGGGTAGATGATCTTCACCATCAGATCGCTCATCGAGCCGACATTCCGCGTCGGGGGCCGATCCGATGCTTCTTGCGCGAGCGAAGCCGCCATCGCCAGCGAGAGGGCAAAGAGCTTCATCCCGCGAGTCTAGCACTAGCGAGTGTAGAATCCGTCGCGGAGGCTCCAGTGATCAGACGGTCGCTACTGCTCGTCGTTGCCACGGTTTTCATCGCCGGCTCGATCGGAACTTACGCGCAAACCCCTGCGCCGCCGGCGCAGCCCGCCGCGGCCGCGGAGATCAAGCCGAACGACTATCGCGCCGAGACATCGTGGCTCTGCCGCCCGGGCCAAAAGGGCGATGCGTGCGAGGTCGATCTGACGACGACCATCGTTGCTGCCGACGGCACGTTGACGCGCGAAACATTTACGCCCGATCCGAAAGCGCCGATCGATTGCTTCTACGTCTATCCGACGGTCTCGACCGACGCCACCCCA
>Ga0207428_10007180_pt1 | contig 10186 bp, 5 predicted proteins | sample RhiMethybrSRZTD1_FD_187600 | JGI IMG/M metagenome (GOLD analysis project Ga0207428, IMG submission 187600) | Populus rhizosphere microbial communities from Tennessee, USA - Rhizosphere MetaG P. TD hybrid SRZTD1 (SPAdes) (version 3) | ecosystem: Host-associated > Plants > Roots > Rhizosphere >... | reverse complement strand
GGCCCGTATACGCCGTGGAACTACCGGCCGAGCGGAGCAGCGCCGACAGTGCTCTTCCCCGGCGTCACGGGCGGCGTCAATTGGGGCGGCACCGCCACCGATCCCGAGCTCGGCTACATCTTCGTGAACTCGAAGGACGAGCCGACGACGGGGTGGATTGCGCCGAATCCCCGCTACAACGAGAAGACGAAGGCCACCGAGTTCCCGTACGTGCATCAGAGCGGCGGCCCGCTCAGCGCCGAGGCACGCGATGCCGACGGACGATCGCTCGGCAACCTTCCCTGCTACCGTCCCCCATGGGCGAGCCTGATGGCGGTGAATGCTGCGACCGGCGAGTTCGCGTGGCGCGTGCCGCTTGGTGTGAACGACGGCATGCCCGAAGGCAGGAAGAATGTCGGCTCGCCGGGTTACGGCGGTCCGATCGTGACGGCAGGCGGACTCGTCTTCATCGGCGCCACACGCGACCGGCGTTTCCGCGCGTTCGATTCGCGGACCGGCCAAGAGCTGTGGTCCGTTCGCTTCGACTACAACGTTACCGCGATTCCGATCACCTACTCAGGTCGCAACGGCAAGCAGTACGTCGCCGTCGTCGCGGCCACGCAGGGACAAGGCAACAACGAGTCGCTGCACGTGTTCGCGCTTCCTCCTTCGCGCTAAGCGCTACGGAGGACGAGACTCGTCCCGCTAGGTAACGAGGGCAACAACCGCGCGCGTGATGGCGCCCCAGGCTTCAGTTGTGTGAATCGGGACCGTCAGGATCCGAAGACCGAACGCGCCGAGGCCCATGACGTAGACGGGGTGCAGCCGTCGCTGACTCCACCAGTCGAAGGCGATCGCCGACATCAGCGGCAGGAACCAGATCGCGAGAACCAGCGGAAGACGGGCTGGGGGCGGCGGGAGGAACGTCATCCGCGCGACGGCCGCAATGAGGAGCATGTTGGCGGCCACCATCATCAGCCGCTTGTGCACCTGGGGTTGTCGCCGATAGACGATGGCCGCTGCAAAGAAGCCTGAGAACACGATCATGTCGGACGTAGCGGCGAAGAGCAGGCCTTCCGCTTGCCCGCCGAGCGGCAGCCTCGACGAACGCAGCGCTCCGGTGATCAAGCCGACGACCACCAGCAGGACGCCGTAGCCAATGCCGATCTTGCCGAGCCGCAGGTGCCAGGCCACGCGTTTCGTGGCTGCCAGGACCGCCTGGGTGAGGAACAGCACGAGCCAACCGGTGAACACCGTGGCGTGAATGTGAATGAGCAGCGGCTGCGCGATCGTGCCGGTGACGAGCGGCCCGAAGTAGGTGGGCCAGAAGCCGACCACCGCGATCAGCCCCATCAACAGGCTGGCGCCGATGTAGAACGGGCGCCGCTGCAGCAGCGCGGGCGTCCTGGTCGCAGGAATCGTCGTCGGAGTCGCCACGTCAGATCTGCACGTCGTTCAACGATCCGTTGTCTGGCATCAAATCGATGCGGAGGATAACATGGCCGCGATGAGGCCACGTCAGATGCGGTCGCTGATGCTCGCCCTCGTCTGCCTCGCGGTCGTCCCGTCCGTGCGCGCCGCCGCGCAGGTCGTGAACGTCGACCTCGATGGCGTCGTGCTGTCGGTTTCAGTATCGCGGACGGCGCAGCTCTTTCACGTCGTCGACCAGCTCTCGGAGTGGGACCAGTTCACGCACAAGGGGTACGGCCGTTGGGCGGCGAGAACGGGGCTGCTCGATCAAGCAGCCCGCGACCTCCTGAAGCAGCACGCCGAGCTGCGCCGCGGCCGCGGATGGGACCGCGGATTCGAACAGAGCTTCTACGTCACGGGCTCGATCGACGACGCCGGCCGCCGGGCGGTGGACTCAGGTGCCCTCACCGAGCAAGAGATGAAAGCCGAGGTGACCATCCTCAGGCACTTCGATCGCGTGCTCGCGCCTCTGCTCGAGCGTGGCGACGGCGCTGTTGCGGCGTTCATTGACCGCATCAAGAAAGAATCAACCTCCTTGCGTCCCGTGATCGCCAAGCTGCAGCGTTTTGCCGAAGTGCAGCAGCCCGCCACGCTGACGGTGTACCTGGTGCCCAACCCGGAGGAAGGCAGTGGCGGCGGCGGGGCACACGGCGATCGACTCGTGGTCGAAGTCCAGCAGAAGCCCGACGCGTTGCCGTTCCTCATTCACGAGGCGCTTCATCTCCTGCTCGACCGACACCGCCCCGCCGTCGCGGCGGCGGCGGAGTCTGCCGGCTTGACGTGGCAACGCCTCAATGAGGGCATCGCGTATGCGATGGCGCCCGGGATCACCAACGGCGACGCCAGCGGCGACGCGCTGGCAGACGCATGGACACAACGCACCATGAGCGGTGCGGGCGCCTCGGACACGTTCGTCCAGTTCTACATGGTTGCGACGGTGATTCGGCCGCTTCTGCGCGAGGCACTGGACCGAGGCGACACCATTACGACGTTCCTGCCAAAGGCCGCCGCCAAGTGGCGCAGCGTCGTGAATCGTTAGTCTGTAGTCTTGTCGAATTCGCGCTCTGAAGTGACTGAGCTTTTGCAGCAGTGGTGCCGCGGGCGCGAGGATGCTCTCGAGCGGCTGTTGCCGGAGATCTATGCCGAGCTGAGGCAGCTGGCTGCCTCATATCTGCGGCGCGAGCGGCGGGATCACTCGCTGACGCCGACAGTGTCAACGCCTCGTCGAGTCTCAGGCCTGAGACCTCGCCCAGGCCTGAATCCTGATTCCTGACTCCTGATTCCTTTAGAAATTCACCGTGAAGTTGAGACGCACGAACCGCGGCGGGTAAATGGTGTCCGGCGTGTAGAACGTGTCGCTGCCGACCGTGAACGTGTCCTCGTACGCCGTCGCGTAGTTCGTGTTGAACAGGTTCCACAGGTCCACACCGACATCGGTGCGGGTGCGGCCGAAGCGCAGTACCTTCGCGAAGCGCATGTCCACCTGTGTGCGGCGGCCCTCGCCGAACAAGCGGTGATCGCTGTCGGTCAGATCGACATTCGAATTTCCGGTCGCGAGCAACGCCGGCGGCAGGAAGCCGAGCTGACTCTGGATCATGGTGTTGGGGATCTGCCACTGCGCATTGTCGAGGATCAGCGGCGCCTGCGAACGCACCGTCGCGCTGACGAGCACGTCGATCTTCGGAATGGTGTAGGTGCCTAGACCGCGGATTGTCGTCTCCCACGGATCGATGTCGCGGCAATTGCGCAGGTTCGGCCCTGTCGGGGTGTTCGCGACTGCGTTGTTGTAGTTGGCAACGACGTGGCAGCGGTCGTCCACGCGGCGGCCGGTTTGCGTACCGATTGACATGAACAAGCCGTTCCGCACGCGGGCGTTCAGGTTGAAGTTCACGCCATCGTAGAAGCTGTCGCGCTCCTTGCCGCCGTCGCCGTAGGTGCTCTCCGGAGTCAGGAAGTTCTGTGCCGGCGTCGTCGTGTTCGCCACGTAGGTGGTGACCGGATAGCCGCCGCCGCCCGGGAGACGCGGGTCACTCGGCACCGTGAGGGTGTAGCTCACCCAGTCGGTGCGGGGATTCCGGTTGATGTCGTTGGTGACGAAGAAGCCGTGGAACGTGCGGTGAATGTAGCCGACCTCCGCCGACACACGCGGCATCAATTCCTGCTGCAGCGTGACCTCGGTCTGGTAGTCGTGCGTGCGCACGCCCCAACCCTTGAGCAGCTCTGGATCGACTCTGGTCGTTGCGCCAGGCCTACCGAAGTTGGCGTCGTTACCGATGACGGCCGCACAGGTATCCACCTGGCCGGTCGCCGGACCCTGCGCGGCGTTATTCAGCAAGTCGCAGTCCACCACCTTGTCGTTGTCGTTGTCAGTCCAGTTGCGGTTGACCGTCGCCACCAGCGTGGCCCCACGATTCGTGGACGTGAACGGCGGGTCGTTGGAGGCAAAACCCAGATATTTGCCCCATCGGAGCTTGACCGCCGTCCTGCCGTTGCCGAAGACGTCGTAGGCGACGCCCGCTCGCGGGCTGATGTCGTTGTACGCATCCACGCCGGGCGTCTTCTCGAAAGTCACCGGCGCCGGATTCAGCAAGGAACTCCTGGACACGCCGTTGCCCTCGACTGGAGCGTAGCTGCTCGCCCGATCCCATCGGACGGCGCCCGACAACGTCATGCGACCGCGAGTGTATTGGTCCTGCAGGAAGACGCCATGCAGCTGGGTAACCGTGTTGTTGCTCCGCGTTGGCAACCGGTAGGTCACACGATTGGGCACGCCCTGGTTGAAGCGATAGGCGAGCTGGTTCTGTTGGGCGATCGTCTCATCGAGCTGACGCAGCCAGTACTGCTGATATCCCACACGGACGCTGTGCGAACCCGTGACGTACGACGCGCCCGCGTTGTAGGCGTTGGTCGCGCCCTCGGCATAGCCCCACTGCTCGAGACCCCGGTAGACGTAATTGGCCGCGGGCGCCCAGCGCAGCGTCGCCGCGTTTTCCGCGGTGCAGCCGGGAGCCCGCAACGCCGGATTCGCGTTGGTGCACGCCAGCGCGGTCGACTGCTCCGTGACTGGGATCAGGTTCGTGATGCCGTCCGGCGGCGGGAACCCGAACGCCGGGTTGTAGCGGAAGAACGTGGTGCTGGCGTCGAACAACAACTGGCTATTCAGCGGCATCGTCCACTGCGCCTGTGTCAGGTGGAACGGCCACTCGAAATACCCGCGCGCGGCTGTGCCTGTGGCCTCCGGCGACTGCGTCGTGGTGCCGAGGCCCACCCAATCCGCGCCGCGGTTGTGACAGCCTTCCGTGTCCACGCCCAGCGGCGTGCCCTCGCAGCGCTTCTGGTACTCGTAGTTGATGTTGAAGCGACTCTTGCTCAACTGTGCGGCAAACCGACCCATCGCCATCATCCGGTCCTGCACCAGACGCGCGTTCACCGGGCTCGGCAACCAATCCCAGCGGGCCGCATTCCCGGCGTTGGCGTTCGCGGTGATCCCTTCGACCGCGGTTTGCGTGTCGAGGTTGCGGTACTGCCCATAGAACCAGAGTCGGTCGCGCAGGATCGGGCCGCCCACCGAAATGCTGGCATCGTGTGCCTGGATGATCCCGGGCGTCTCGGTCAGCCCATAGCCACGCAGCGTGTCGTTCAAGTTGTTTCCGCGCGACCAATCGCCAGCGACGTTCGTGAAGGCCGTCCCCGAGAACGTGTTGCCGCCCGAGCGCGGGACGATGTTCATGATCGGGCCGCCGGTGTCGGTCTCGCCCAGGCCGCCGCCGACGCGGATGGAGACTTCTTCGACGCCAACTGCGTCGTAGACGTACGACGACACGCCGCCGCTTCGCGCCGCGCCAACGGTCATGCCGTTGACGGCCATGCGGCCTTCGTTGTTGGCGCCGCCATTGGCCGAGAAGAACGTCATCGTCGGCGACAGCGCGATGCCGTTGTTGTCCACCGTTAGCCCCGGCGTCACGTTGAGCAGCGCGCCCGCGGCGCGCGAGGCGGGGATGGTCTGCACCAGCTCGCGGTCGATCACCACTTCCCGTCGTGCGCTCTGCACGTCGACCACCGGCGATTCACCGGTCACCGTAATGGTCTCTTCGATGCCGCCGACGCGCATGTCCACTGAAATGGTGAGCGTCTGACTGCCCGCGAGCTCGATGTTCTCGCGACGGACCACGTTGAAGCCGGGGAGCGAGAACGACATGGCATAGGTGCCAGCACGCAAATCGATGATGCGGTACTGGCCGGTGGCGTCCGTGACGGCGGTGCGAACTTTCTCGATCAGCGCCGGGCTGGACGCTTCAACCGTCACACCCGGCAGAACGGCGCCGGACGCATCGCGTACGGTGCCCGTCAATGAGGCTTGTGCAAACACAGTGGCAGGCAGCAGCACGACTGCCAGGATCGAGAGACACTTCACACGCATCAGGTGTCCTCCTTGTCTATTCCCGCTGGTTGGCCTCGCCCGAAAACTGATTCTGCATGCAGGACGCCGCGAAGAATAACTGGATGATTTGCAATAATCAAGAATTCTGATATGTCTTTGCCCGCCAGCTTTTGCCCTGAGGCGGGCATTGCATGCAACGGGCGGGAAAACGCGGGGGAGGCCGGCGATCGCCAAGGAGCATCATCGCGGCGGCGACACTGAGCCGTGTGCCCGGTGCCTTGCTGATCAACATGTGGCGTGGTGAGCTCCCAACTCCCAAAATCGTGTTGGGAGTTGGAAGTTGGGTGTTGACGCGTGCTGATCCGGCTTAGAGGGCCGCGTAGGCCAGCTGACGCTTTGACCGGATGTCGGGATCGGCCACGTCGAATCGATCGAGGTTCATGACCTTGGTCCACGCCGCGGCGAAGTCCCGCACGAACTTCTCCTTCACGTCGTCGCACGCGTAGACCTCGGCGAGCGCGCGGAGCTCGGAGTTCGATCCGAACACGAGATCGACGCGGCTCGCGGTCCAGCGCGCCTCGCCCTTGGCGCGGCCACGCCCCGTGAACGTAGTCGCGGCCCCGGACGTCGGCACCCACTCCGTGCTCATGTCGAGGAGGTTCACGAAGAAGTCGTTGCTCAACGTTCCCGGCCGCTTCGTCAAGACGCCGACCTGCGACTGGTCGGTGTTCGCGTTCAAGGCGCGCAGACCGCCGATGAGCACCGTCATCTCGGGCGCGCTCAGCGTCAGCCTGGAGGCGCGCTCGATCAGTAGATGCTCGCCGGGCACGTCGTGCCCTTCTCCCAGGTAGTTGCGGAATCCATCCGCGTCCGGCTCCAGCATGGCGAAGGATTCCACGTCGGTCTGTTCCTGCGACGCATCCGTGCGCCCCGCGGTGAACGGCAAGTGCACATCGACGCCGGCCTTCTTCGCGGCCTGCTCGATGGCCGCGTCACCGCCGATCACGATCAGGTCGGCCAGCGAGACCTTCTTCTTTCCACCGGCCTGGGCGTCGTTGAACTCCTTCTGAATCCCCTCGAGCGTCTTCAGCACCTTCGCCAGCTCCGGAGGGTTGTTCACTGACCAATCCTTCTGCGGCGCGAGACGGACGCGTGCGCCGTTGGCGCCACCGCGCTTGTCCGTGCCGCGGAAAGACGATGCCGACGCCCAGGCAGTCGAAACCAGCTGCGAGCTAGAGAGGCCCGACGCGAGGATCTTGCTCTTCAACGCAGCGACGTCTTTCTCGTTGACGAGCTCGTGATCGACCTTCGGCACCGGGTCCTGCCACAGTTGCGGTTCTTGGGGAACTTCCGGGCCCAGGTAGCGCGCGATCGGGCCCATGTCGCGATGCGTCAGCTTGAACCACGCTTTCGCGAAGGCGTCGGCGAATTCCTGCGGGTTGTCCTTGAAGCGGCGGGCGATCTTCTCGTACGCCGGGTCGACGCGCAGCGAGAGGTCTGTCGTCAGCATCGACGGCGCGATCTTCTTCGACCGATCGTGCGCGTGTGGGACCGTCCCTTCACCGGCGCCGTTCTTCGGCTTCCACTGTTTCGCACCAGCGGGACTCGTGGTCAGCTCCCACTCGTACTCGAACAGGTGCTTGAAGAAGTCGTGGCCCCACCTGGTCGGCGTCGTCGTCCAGGTGACCTCGAGCCCGCTCGTGATTGCGTGCGCTCCCACGCCGGTTTCATACTTGCCCTTCCAGCCGAAGCCCTGCTCCTCGAGGTTGCCCCCTTCCGGTTCGGGGCCCACATGTTTGTCCGCGGGGGCCGCACCGTGGGTCTTGCCGAACGTGTGTCCGCCGCCAATGAGCGCCACGGTCTCCTCGTCGTTCATCGCCATGCGGCGGAACGTCTCGCGTATGTCCTTCGCGGCGGCGACGGGATCCGGGTTGCTGTTCGGGCCTTCCGGATTCACGTAGATGAGGCCCATCTGCACAGCGCCGAACGGATTCGCAAGCTGGCGCTCGCCGCTGTAGCGCTCGTCGCCGAGCCACGTGCTCTCGGATCCCCAGTTGACGTGCTCCGGCTCCCAGACGTCTCTGCGGCCGCCGGCGAAGCCGAACGTCTTGAACCCCATCGACTCGAGGGCGACGTTGCCGGTCAGCACAATCAGATCGGCCCACGAGATCTTCCGTCCGTACTTCTGCTTGATCGGCCACAGCAGTCGGCGCGCCTTATCGAGATTCGCGTTGTCGGGCCAGCTGCCGAGCGGTGCAAAGCGCAGCTGCCCCGAGCCGGCGCCGCCGCGGCCGTCGTGGATGCGGTAAGTGCCGGCGGCGTGCCACGCCATCCGGATGAAGAGCGGTCCATAGTGGCCGAAGTCCGCGGGCCACCACTCCTGAGAATTCGTCATCACCGCCGTGATGTCCTTCTTCACTGCAGCGAGATCGAGCGAGTTGAATTCTTCGGCGTAGTCGAACGCCTCGCCCATCGGATTGCCTGACGGGTGCTTCGTGTGCAGGGCACTCAGGTTCAACTGATTCGGCCACCACTCGCGATTCGACCTGCCGCTGTGCTTTGTGGCCGAGAACGGGCACTTCGCTTCGTTTTCCATGCTGACGTTGACCTCTAGTTCTTCTTCTGCGTTCTTTCGTAGCGGCCGCCTGCAGGCGGCCTTTCCTTGGACCGGGCGACGCACGCGGGACAACGTCCCCAATACACGACCTCGGCTTCGTCGATCTCATAGCCGCTGTCGTCGACCGCGGTCAGACACGGCGCGGAGCCAACCGCGCAATCTACGTCGACCATGCGGCCGCACGTGCGACAAATCAGATGGTGATGGTTGTCGCCGACGCGATCCTCGAATCGCGCCGGTGACCCGGTCGGCTGAATGCGCCGGAGGAGACCTTCAGCGACGAGCACACTGAGACAGTCGTAGACGGACTGCAGCGAGATCGCACCGATCTCCGCCCTGACTGCCTCGGCCACAGCATCCGCAGTGATGTGTGGCTGACTCGTGACCGCCCGAAACACCGCCAACCGCTGCGCCGTAATCTGAATGCCACGTTCGCGGAGCAATGCGGCAGGGTCGGTGGGCACCTCCGGATGCTAGATCAAATAATTGATTCACTCAAATATTGGATGAGTTCCGCGGGCGAACGCTTGCGCTAGAATCCGCCAAACTTCTCATCACTGTTGAGGACTCGATGACCATGCGAACGTTGATGTTGGTAGCAGTGCTCGTGTCGGTGGGCTCCGCTGTTCATGCTCAGGAGCCTGTCGTCGGCGTGAAGGATCCTGAGTCGTTGTTCAAGGACTCAGATTCGACGCTCAACCGGAACAAGCAGGCGACGTTGCACATCATGCGCGAACTGCTGCAGTGCGGACAGTGGGAGCGTGCCGGTGAATGGTTGACCCAGGCCTATCATCAGCACAACCCGAACGCCGCGTCGGGCCTCGATGGTGTGGTCGCGTTCTTCACCAAGGTGCTGAAGGTCAAGCGCGTGGACAAGTGCGACAAGCTGACGACTGAAGTCGTCGCGGTGATCGCCGACGACGCCTACGTCACGGTGATGATGCCTCGCAAGTTTCCGGATCCGCGGAAGCCCGGCGCGGAGTACTACACGACGTGGTTCGACACCTGGCGCTTCGTCAACGGCAAGGCCGACGAGCACTGGGATCCCGCGACGATCGCGCCGCCGTCGAAATAATCGTGCGACAGACGCTCGCGGTGCTCACCGTTGCCGTCGTGTGCACCGCGAGTGTGCTCGTCCGCGGCGACAATGCCGATCTGACGCCGCGTCAGCGACCGGCCTCGCCGGAGCTCTCAGCGCAAGCCGAACGCGTCGATCGCCTCGAGGCGCTGTTGCAGCGCGTCGAAGCGCTCTCGGCGATCAAGCGTCTTCAGCACGCCTACGGCCACTACTCTGAGCTCGGTTTGTGGCACGACTTCGCGGATCTCTTTGCCGACTCCGGCGGCGGTCACTATCCCGCCGGCGACCTCGATCGCGAAGGGATCCGCTCGCTCTTTCTCAAGGACGTTGGCGGCGGGCAACTCGGTCTCAAAGACGGCCGCATCTATCCGCACATCTCCATGCAGCCGGTCGTCACACTCGCGGCCGACGGCCAGTCGGGCCGAGGCCGTTGGCACATCATGGCGATGTTGGGCGGCTACCAGTCGACGGCGTCGTGGGCCGGCGGTGTCTACGAGAATCAGTACGTGCTCGAGAACGGCGGGTGGAAGATCAAGGACGTCCGATACCTCGCGCAGTACTCGGGTCGATACGACGCTCCCGGCTGGACGGCCACGAATGAGCCGACTCCCTTCCACTACGAGGCCTCGCGCGTGGGCAGACCCGTGCTCGACGTGCCCGC
>Ga0207428_10007176_pt1 | contig 10188 bp, 10 predicted proteins | sample RhiMethybrSRZTD1_FD_187600 | JGI IMG/M metagenome (GOLD analysis project Ga0207428, IMG submission 187600) | Populus rhizosphere microbial communities from Tennessee, USA - Rhizosphere MetaG P. TD hybrid SRZTD1 (SPAdes) (version 3) | ecosystem: Host-associated > Plants > Roots > Rhizosphere >... | reverse complement strand
ATCCGCCACCAGGAACGGCAGCGTGCCCATATAGATGCGCATCACCGGGATCTCCGGGTGCTGGGCCTGGATCACGAACACCGTCATGCCGGTCGGCGGGCTGATCAGCCCGATGGTGCACATCACGGTGACGAAGATGCCGAACCAGATGCCGTCGTAGCCCAGCCCGACGACCAGCGGCAACGTCACCGGCACGCTGATCAGGATGGTGCTGACCTCGTCGAGGAACGTGCCCAGCACGAGGTAGAGCGACATCACGCCGAGCAGGATCCACGCCGGCCCGGCGCCGGATTGCTTCACCCAGCCGGCGACCTCGCTCGGAACCTGGGTGAGGATGATGAAGCGCGAGAAAATGAACGCGCCGACGACGATGAAGAAAATCGCCGCCGTGGTGTAGGCCGTCTCGAGCACCGCGTCCCACAGCCCGCGCCAGTCCATCTGCCGCGTCAGCATGGCGATGAGGATCGCGACGAAGGCCGCGACCGCGGCGGCCTCGGTCGGCGAGAACCAGCCGAGGTAGATGCCGAACACCGCGAAAAAGAACAGCACGGCGAGCTTCCACATGCCGAGCGAGGCGCGCAGCCGTGCCGCCAGGCGCATTCCCGGCACCTTGGGTACCCATTGCGGCCGCAGCCAGGCGACCGCCCACACCGCCAGCACGTAGAGCGCGGCGAGGACGAAGCCCGGGATGAATGCCGCCGCATACAGCTTCGGCAGCGATTGCTCGGCGACGATGGCGTAGATCGCGAGCAGCACCGACGGCGGGATGAGCACGTCCAGGGTGCCTGCGCTCGCCACCGCGCCCGCCGCGAATGCGGCGTCGTAGCCATGGCGCCGCATTTCGGGAATCGCGACCTTCGAGAAGGTCGCGGCGGTCGCGATCGAGGAGCCGCAAATCGCGCCGAACAATGCGCACGAGCCGATGGTGGCATTTGCGAGCGCGCCGCGCACGCCGGCGAACAGGCCGTTGGCGGCGTCGAACAGCTCCTTCGCCATGTTGCCGCGCGCCGCCACCGCGCCCATCAGGATGAAGAGCGGGATCACCGACAGGGAATAGGCGCTCGCCAGCGTGAAGGGCACGCGGCCGAACATCTTGAGCGCCGGCGCCCAGCCGTCGATCGCCGCGTAGCCGGCGAGGCCGCTCGCGGCGAGCGCGATCGCGATCGGCACGCGCGCGAAGATCAGCGCGAGCAGCAGCACCACGCCCAGCAGGCCGATCAGGCCGGCGCTCACGCGCCGTTCTTGCGAAAGATCATCACCACCGCGGCCGCCGCGGCGCCGACCAGGCCGAAAATCACCGGCGCCCAATAGAGGATGCGGTGGATGGCGAGGTCGGAGGTGACATCGTTGAACACCAGCGTCTCCGCCGCCGCCTTCCAGCCCTCCCACGCCATCAGCACGAGCACCGGGATGGCGACGAGCTCGGCGAAGCGCCGTAACCACGATACCCAGCGCGGCCGCAGGGTATCCACTACGTCGACCACCAGGTTCTCGTCGCGCAGGAATACCGCGGGCAACGCGACGAAGAACGTGCAGGCGAGCAGCAGCTCGACGATCTCGAACATGCCGCGGATCGGCCGGTTGGTAACCGCGCGCAGCACGACGTCAGCCACGGTCAGCAGCATCATCGCGACCAGAAACACGCCCGCGACAGCGCCGCAGGCGGCGGCGACGCGCCTACGCCAACGATTCAATTCCAGAAGTTCTTCGAGGTCTTGGCGTGCCGGTCGGAGAGCTGGCGCATCGTGGTGTAGACCGCGCGCGCCGGCATGCCCTTGGCCTCGTACTCCTTGATCTTGGCCTCGGACACCTCGGCGCCGATCTTGCGCACCTTCTCCATCTCCGCCTTGGAGAACTGGATCGCCTCGCCGCCCGCATCCATGATCGCCTTCTTGCCGGGAACGTCGAGCCCATCCCAGGCGCGGCCGACTTCGGCTTCCTTGCCGGTGGTGCTGTCGATCATCAGCTTCTTCAGGTCGGCGGGCAGCCGATTCCAGAAATCCTCGTTCAGACCGAGACCGAAGCTCGTCACGTAGGCATAGAGCTCGGTCGAATGCTTGACGATGCCGCCCAGCTTGAACGCGATGCCGACGCCGCCGTAGTCCATGAATGCGCCGTCGATCGTGCCCTTCTGCAGCTGCTCCGCGATCTCGGTGGGCGGCACGCCGACCGGCGTCGCGCCGAGCGCGCCGACCAGGTCGCGCACCGTGGGCGAGGCGAAGCGCAGTCGCAGGCCCTTGAAGTCATCCAGGTTGCGGATCGCCTTCTTTGTGGTGTGCGGACCGCCGGGCTGGTGGGTGAACAGCATCAGGATCTTCAGGCCCTTGTGCTCGGCGTCGAGGTATTTCGCGCGCAGCTCGGCATCGTTCAGCACTTTGGTGCCGATCTCCGAGCTGCCGACCATGAACGGCAGGTTGATGATCTCGGTGAGCGGAAAGCGCCCCGGCGTGCCGCCGTGAAGGAACCATGACGCCTCGGCCTGCCCGGTGCGCGCGAAATCGTAGTGCTGCGGCGTCGGTCCCATCTGCGCGTTGGGGAAGCGCTTCACCGTGAGCCGCCCGCCCGAGCCCTTCTCGAGCTGCTCGGACCAGTGGATCAGCCACTGGGACATCGCGTGCTGGTCGCCGACGAAATAGGCGAGCTTCATCTCGTACTTCTGCTGCGCATGGACCCCGGGCGTGGCGAGCGCGAGCGCGAGGCCGGCGGCGGCAAAGGCGTGCTTGATGAGCATTGCGGCTCCTCCCTGGATGATGCACTTTGCCAGAAAATCGGCCTTAAGATGCGCCCGTGATCCGCTACCAAAGCGGCTTCGGCAACACCTTCGCCAGCGAGGCGATGAAGGGCGCGTTGCCGGTCGGTCGCAATTCGCCGCAGCGCCCGCCCAAAGGACTGTATGCGGAAGTGCTGTCGGGCACCGCGTTCACCGCGCCGCGCGCCGAGAACCGCTCGAGCTGGCTCTACAAGCTGCGGCCGTCCGCGATGCACGGCCCGTACAAGCGCATGAAGGACGGGCGGCTGCGCTCGGGGCCGTTCACCGAGGTCGAGGCCTCGCCCAATCGCCTGCGCTGGGACCCGCTGCCGTTGCCGTCGCAGCCGACCGATTTCATCGATGGCCTCGCCACCATCGCCGGCTCCGGTGATCCCGCGATGCAGACCGGCGTTGCGGTGCACGTGTACCGCGCCAATCGCAGCATGAAGAACCGCGTGTTCTGGAACGCGGACGGCGAGCTGATGTTTGTTCCCCAACAAGGAACCGTCACCCTTGTCACCGAGCTCGGTCATCTCGAGGTGAAGCCCGGTGAAATCGCAGTGGTGCCGCGAGGCATGAAGTTTCGCGTGGAGGTGGCAGGACCAACGCGCGGTTACCTTTGCGAAAACTACGGCTCGCATTTCCGCCTGCCGGAGCTGGGTCCGATCGGCTCGCAGGGCCTCGCCCAGGCGCGCGACTTCCTCGCGCCGGTCGCGGCGTTCGACGACAAGGGCAAGTGCGAAGCGGTGGCGAAATTCCTGGGCGGGCTGTGGACGACCGAGCTTGCGCATTCGCCGCTCGACGTCGTCGCCTGGCACGGCGATTACGCGCCCTATAAATACGATCTGGCGCGATTCATGACGATCGGCCCGATCACCTTCGACCATGCCGATCCGTCGCTCTTCACCGTGCTCACTTCGCCCTCGGGCGAGCCGGGCGTGGCGAACTGCGATTTCGTCATCTTCCCGCCGCGCTGGCAGGTCGCCGAGGACACGTTCCGGCCACCGTGGTTTCACCGCAATGTCATGAGCGAGCTGATGGGCCTGGTGCATGGCGTTTACGACGCCAGGGCCGAAGGCTTCGCGCCCGGCGGCCTCTCGATCCACAACTGCATGTCGGCGCACGGCCCGGATCTCGCGACCTTCGAGCGCGCCACCGACGCCGAGCTGAAGCCGCACAAGATCAAGGACACGCTCGCCTTCATGTGGGAGTCGCGCTACGTCTGGCGGCCGACCAAGTTTGCGATGGGCGTGCATGAGCTGCAGCGGGACTACGACAAGGTCTGGGATGGTTTTAGACGCAACGCATGACCCGGGGCTGAAGAGCTGGGTCGAATCGGCGAACCAGCCCGGCTGCGACTTCCCGATCCAGAACCTGCCCTTCGGCATCTTCAAGCGCAAGGGCGCCAAGGAATCGCCGCGCGGCGGCGTAGCGATCGGCGACCAGGTCCTCGATCTCGCGGCGCTCGGCGTCAAGACCGGCCCGACGCTGAACGGGCTGGCGGCAATGGGGCGCGCGGAGTGGAAGCGGATGCGCAGGACGCTTTCCCAAGGTTTGTCCATCAAAAAGAGGAACGCCCGCTTTGCCCGCCACCTGGTGCCGATGAAGCAGGCCGAGCTGTTCCTGCCGGTGGCGATCGGCGACTACACCGACTTTTTCGCCGGCATCCACCATGCGACCAACATGGGGCGCATGCTGCGGCCGGACAATCCGCTGCTGCCGAATTACAAATGGGTGCCGATCGGCTACCACGGACGCAGCTCGTCGATCGTCGTGTCCGGGGCGCGCGTGCCTCGTCCCGTCGGGCAGACCAAGGCGCCGGACCAGCCGGCGCCCGCATTCGGCCCATCGCGCCGGCTGGATTACGAAGCCGAGCTCGGCTTCGTGGTCGGGCCGGGCAACGCGCTCGGGAAACCAATCGCGCTGGCGGACGCTCTCAACCATGTGTTCGGCGTGGTGCTGCTCAACGACTGGTCGGCGCGCGACGTGCAGGCGTGGGAATATCAGCCGCTCGGGCCGTTTCTCGCCAAGAGCTTCGCCACCACCATTTCGCCCTGGGTGGTCACGCGCGAGGCGCTCGAGCCCTACCGTTGCCCGGCGTTCGCGCGTGCGCCCGGCGATCCGCAGCCGCTGCCGTATCTTTACGACGAGGACGATCAACGCGAGGGCGGTTTCTCCATCGAGGTGGAAATGCATCTGCGCAGCGAAAAAATGAAGTCCCCCGTGCGTCTGTCGCGCGCCAGTTTCTGCGATTCCTACTGGACGCCGGCGCAGCTGGTCGCGCACCACACTTCCAACGGCTGCAGCCTGCGGCCGGGCGACCTGCTCGGCTCGGGCACGCTGTCGGGCTCGACGCCCGACTCCTTCGGCTCGCTGATGGAGCTCACCCAAGCGGGCAAGAACCCGCTCACGCTGCCGGGCGGCGAGACGCGCGACTTTCTTCAGGATGGCGACGAAGTGATCCAGCGCGGCCGCTGCACGCGCGAGGGCTTCGCGACCATCGGCTTCGGCGAGGCCCGGGGAACGATCCGCAAATGAGACTGCGCCTCGCCCTCGGCACCCTGGCCTGCGCGCTGCTGCTCGGCTATGCCTACTTCCTGCAATATGTCCAGGGACTCGATCCCTGCCCGCTCTGCCAGGTGCAGCGCGCCTTCTACTACCTGGCGGGTCTCGCTTTCCTCGCGGGCGCGCTGCACGGCCGGCTCGTTCCTGCCTATGGCTCGCTTGCCGCGCTGTTCGCTCTTGGCGGTGCCGGTGTGGCCGGGCGCCATGTCTGGCTGCAGCACCTGCCGGCGGACCAGGTACCGCAATGCGGTCCCGATCTGGAATTCATGCTGCGCAACCTGCCGCTGTCGCGCACGCTGCAGAAGCTGTTCACCGGCACCGGTCAGTGCGCGGCGGTGGACTGGTCGTTCCTCGGCCTGTCGATCGCCGAGTGGTCGCTGGCGTGGTTCCTGGCGCTGTTCGCCTACGCGCTCTGGCTGGCACTGCGCGGTTCGAGGTCGCGCGCAGCGATGGCCTGAAGCGCGGCGAATAGCTCGCCGACCAGCAGCAGCGCCGGTCCACCGCGTAATCCCGCGGCAAGCTCAGGCAAGTCGGCCAAAGTACCCGCATACAAGGCCGATTGCGGCGAGCTCACGCTCTCGGCGATGGCGACCGGCGTACGCGCGGGCAAGCCAGCCGCAAGCAGCACTTCCTTCACGCCGGCTGCATCGCTCGCGGCCATGTACAGCACCGCGGTATCGGCGGCGGCGACCGCTTTTTCCCAGCCGGACGGACGCGCGCCATCGGCCACCCGCGGCGTGGCGAAGACCACGGTGCGGGAGATGCCGCGTTGTGTAAGCGAGACGCCGTGCTCGGCCGCGGCAGCGAGCGCCGCGGTAACGCCGGGCACGACCTCAACGCGAATGGAGTGCTGCTGCAGCCACGCGATCTCCTCGTGGGCACGGCCGAACAGCATCGGGTCGCCGCCCTTGAGGCGCACCACCACCTTGTGGCGGCGCGCGGCATCGACCAGGCGCTTGTTGATGAATTGCTGCGCAGTCGAGTGGCGGCCGCAACGCTTGCCGACCGCGACTTTTTCCGCCTGCGGCGCGAGCGACAGGATTTCCGGCCCGATCAGCGCGTCGTGGAACACGATGTCGGCCTCGCCGAGCAGCCGGACCGCGCGCACCGTGAGGAGGTCAGGGGCACCCGGTCCGGCGCCGACGAGATAGACGATACCCATCACTGCAGGACGATAGCGGTCATTGCACCAGGCCGGCGGCAACGGTCTGGTTGGTGGCTTCATCGATCAGGATGACGGAGCCGGTCACGCGCACCGCATCGTAGCGGTCGACGAAGAGCGGCGCGAATAGCGAAAGCCGCACCGCGGCGATGTCGTTGAGGTGCAGCGCGCGGTCGGCGTCCACCTTGGCCGGCACGCGACGCGACGCCTGCTGCACCAGGTAGCGCGCGCCCGGACGCAGCGGCTCGGCACCGAGCCAGACCATCGTCACCGAAAGCGAGCGCGTTTCGTTCGGCAGCGCCTGCGCATCGACGATCAGGTCGCCGCGCGAGAGATCGATGTCGTCGGCGAGCACCAGCGTCACCGAATCGCCGGCGACGGCAATCTCGCGCCGCGCGCCGTGCGTCAGGATCTCGCGCACGCGCGTGCGTCGCCCGGAAGGCAGCACGCTCACCTCGGTACCCGCGAGAATGTGCCCCGACTCGATGCGGCCCATGTAGCCGCGGGGAGAGTTGCCCTGAGGTTTTGAAACCAGCTGCACCGGGAAGCGGAAAGGCCCGGCCGCCGCGGTCTCCGCGGTCGCCGGCAGCGACTCGAGCCGCTCGAGCAAGGTTGGTCCTTTGTACCAGTCGAGCGCACCGGTGCCGCGCTCGACCACCATGTCGCCCTTCAGGGCGCAGCCCGGAATCGGGTTGAGCTCGCCGAGATTGAGCCGCTCGAACGCCTCCTGAGAATAGCCGACCAGGTCCATCTTGTTGACGAACGCGACCGCGTTGCGGATGCCGAGCAGGCGGGCGATCTGCAGGTGACGCAAGGTCTGCGGCAGCAGCCCCTTGGTGACATCGACCAGCAGCACGATGGCGTCGGCGTTGCTCGCGCCGGTGGCCATGTTGCGCGTGTACTGCTCGTGGCCCGGCGAGTCCGCGATGATGAACTTGCGCCGCGGCGTGGCGAAATAGCGATAGGCGACGTCGATGGTGATGCCCTGCTCGCGCTCGGCCTCAAGGCCGTCCGTGAGCAGCGAAAGGTCGAGCTGCGGGCCGCCGCGGCGCAGCGAAGCGCGTTCAACGGCGGCGAGCTGATCTTCCTGGATGGCGCGCGCGTCGTACAGCAAGCGCCCGATCAGGGTGCTCTTGCCGTCGTCGACGCTCCCTGCGGTAGCGAAGCGCAGCGGCTGCATTAGAGGGGCCTCATCAAAAGTAGCCTTCCTTCTTGCGTTGCTCCATCGATGCTTCGGACGTCTGGTCGTCCATGCGCGTCGCGCCGCGCTCCGTCACGGTGGCGTTGGTGGTTTCTTCGATGATCTGTTCGATGCTGACCGCGGTGGATTCGACCGGGCAGGTGCAGCTGATGTCGCCCACGGTGCGGAAGCGAACCGAGATTTCCTCGACCGTCTCGCCGGCGCGCGCCGGCGTGAGCCCGGTGACTGGAACGATCAGGCCGCGGCGCCGCACCACCGGGCGCCGGTGGGCGTAGTAGATGGAAGGCACTTCCAGTCGCTCGCGCGCGATGTACTGCCACACGTCGAGCTCCGTCCAGTTGCTGATCGGGAACACGCGCACGTGCTGGCCAGGATGCACGCGCGCGTTGTACAGGTTCCACAGCTCGGGACGCTGGTTGCGCGGGTCCCACTGGCCGAATTCGTCGCGCACCGAGAACACGCGCTCCTTGGCGCGTGCTTTTTCCTCGTCGCGCCGCGCGCCGCCGATCGCGGCGTCGAAGCCGAACTCGGCGATCGCTTCCAGGAGCGTCACGGACTGCGCCGCGTTCCGGCTTTGCTCCTTGGTGTGCAACCGCACCGTTCCGCGCCTGATCGAATCCTCCAGCGAACGAACCAGCAGGCGCTCGCCCAGCTCGGCGGCGCGACGGTCGCGGAACTCGATCACCTCGGAATAGTTGTGTCCGGTGTCGATGTGCAGCAGCGGAAACGGGAAATGCCCGGGGCGGAAGGCTTTCTCCGCCAGTCGCAGCAGGACGATCGAATCCTTGCCGCCGGAGAAGAACAGCACCGGGTTCTGGCACTGGCCCGCGACCTCGCGCAGGATGTAGATCGCCTCCGACTCGAGCCAGTCGAGGTGGCTGCGCTCAGCGAGCATGGGCGAGCTCCGGCTTGCGCGGATGCAGACCGCACTCCTTGTGCTCGGCGATTTCCCACCACCAGCGCCCGGCGCGCGGGTCCTCGCCCGCCACTACCGGGCGCGAGCACGGCGCGCAGCCGATCGAGCGGTAGCCCTGGTCGTAGAGGCGGTTGTAGGGAACCTGGTGGGTGCGCACGTACTGCCATACGTCAGCCTCGCTCCACGCGGCGAGCGGGTTGAACTTGTGCAGGCCGTTGTCGAGGTCGAACTCGCTCTCGGCGAGCGCGGCGCGGCTGGCAGCATGCTCGCGGCGCTGGCCGGTAATCCATGCGCGCTTGCCGGCGAGCGCACGGCGCAACGGCTCGACCTTGCGGATCTCGCAGCAACGCTTGCGCAGCTCGACGCTGCCGTAGAACGCGTCGCGCCCGTGGGCCGCGACGTACTGCTCGACCGCGCGCGAGTCGGGCTCGTAGACGTTGATTGCAATCCGGTAGCGCGCGCGGGTCTCCTCGAGCAGCGTCAGCGTTTCGGCGTGCAGCCGCCCGGTATTCAGCACGAACACTTCGATCGGCAGCTGGAAGCGCGCGATCATGTCTGTGATCACCATGTCCTCGGCCGACAGGCTGCTCGCCAGCGCCACCGGCGAGAAATGGAACGCGATGTGGTGCAGCGCTCTCTCGAGGTTCATGCCGAGCGACGGCGAAAGAGCGGCAGCGGACGCGCGACCGAAGCCTGGTAGGCCTCGCTGAAATCCTCGAAGCCGGCGAGCGCTTCCTGCGGATCCTCGCCCGGGCGCAGCTCGAAGGCGTCGAAGCCGCAGCTCTCGAGATAGAACAGCAGGTCGCGGGTGATGTGGCCGACCGCGCGCAGCTCGCCGCGGTAGCCATGGCGCTCGCGCAGCAGACGGCCGATGGAATAACCGCGCCCGTCGCCGAACTTGGGGAAGTTGACCTCGACGCGCGCCACTCTCCCGAGCTGGTCGGTGAACGCCGCCGGCTCGTGGGTCGGCTCGAGGCGCAGCACCTGGTCGCTAGACGAGAGCGGGCTGTCCGTGACTACGCGGCGCCCTTTGATCAGGGTGGCCATAGACGCGTTCCTTGAAAGGTTGGATGCCAATGCGCTGCACGACGTCGATGAAGCGTTCGGCGTCGCTGTCGCGGTGCTCGAGGTAGCACTGGATGAGCTTCTCGACCACGTCGGGTACGTCCGCGCGCGCGAAGGAGGGCCCGAGCACCTTGCCGAGCGCAGCGGGCGCCTGGTTGCCGCCGATCTGGATCTGGTACCACTCCTCGCCGTTCTTATCGACGCCGAGGATGCCGATGTGGCCGACATGATGATGGCCGCAGGCGTTCATGCAGCCGGAGATATTGAGGTCGAACTCGCCGATCTCGTGCAGGTAGTCCAGGTCGTCGAAGCGCTCCTGGATCGCCTGCGCGACCGGGATCGATTTGGCATTCGCGAGCGCGCAGAAGTCGCCGCCCGGGCACGCAATGATATTGGTGAGCAGACCGACGTTGGGGGTCGCCAGACCGAGAACGCGCGCTTCGCGCCACAGCGCCTGCAGGTCACGCTGGCGCACGTCGGCCAGCACCAGGTTCTGCTCGTGCGAGACCCGCAATTCGCCGAACGAATAG
>Ga0207428_10007173_pt1 | contig 10190 bp, 9 predicted proteins | sample RhiMethybrSRZTD1_FD_187600 | JGI IMG/M metagenome (GOLD analysis project Ga0207428, IMG submission 187600) | Populus rhizosphere microbial communities from Tennessee, USA - Rhizosphere MetaG P. TD hybrid SRZTD1 (SPAdes) (version 3) | ecosystem: Host-associated > Plants > Roots > Rhizosphere >... | reverse complement strand
GAGCACCCGCGCGCCGAAGTCCCGCAGCAGCGCGACCTGGCGCTCGGTCATGCCGCCCGAGGCCGGCACCACCGTCGCGCCGAGCTGCTCGCCGCCGTAGTGGGCGCCGAGCCCGCCCGTGAAGAGGCCGTAGCCGTAGGCGTTGTGGATGACGTCGCCCGGCCGCGCGCCGGCGCACGCGAGCGAACGCGCCATGAGCTCGGCCCACGTGGCGAGGTCGCGCCCGGTGTAGCCCACCACGGTCGGCTTGCCGGTGGTGCCCGAGGAGGCGTGGATCCGCGCGATCTGCCGGCGTGGCCGGGCAAAAAGGCCGAACGGATAGTGATCGCGCAGGTCGCTCTTGGTCATGAACGGCAGGGCCGCGAGGTCGTCGAGGCTGCGCAGCGCGCCCGGCGCCTTCATGCCCGCCGCGCGCAGCCGCTCGCGGTGGGGGGCGACGTTCTCCCATGCGTTCTCCACGCTTGCGCGCAGCCGCTTGAGCTGCAGCGCCTCCAGGCGCTCGCGCGGCAGCGTTTCCGTCTCCCGGTCGAAGTACCTGGAGAGCGTGGCGCGATGGATCTTGAAGTGGAACTGCGGCTGCAGCATGGCGTTCACGGAATCCTCCTCATCGAGCGCCGCGCACCGGCAGGTGCGGCAGGCTGAAGCCCTGGTAGGCGCTCGCCCGCGTGACCAATGCGAATTTCAACCGCCAGCCCGTGCCGACCGCGGCGAGGCCGGCAAGCCAGGCAAACGCGCTGGAATCCATGGCGAGGGCGGCACAAGCCAGGGCGCCGCCGGTGCCGATGGCGAGCAGGCTCCTGCCGGCGGGGGCGAGCGCCGCGTTCTTGGTCGCCGCGTTGTAGCGCAGCCATGCCCAGGCCCGCGCCGTGACGGCGAGCGCGTAGGCGGCAAGAAGCAGCGGCTGATGCGAGAAGAACAGCGCGAGCCCGGCGCCCTCGGCGAGGCCGGTGCACACGACGAGCGGGACGATCTCGGGAGCGCGCCAGGCCGGAATGCCGCGCGATGCACGCAGGATGCGCGCCTGACACCACAGGAAAACGAGCGCCGCCATCGCGGCGGCCGGGATCAGGCGCAGCGTGAGGATCGAGCCGAAGGCGAGCGGAAAGAGGAGCAGCGCCGCAAGAGACTCGCGCGCCATCCACGACGTGTAGGGGTTGAAGAGGACGTGCAGCGCGCGGGCCTTCTTGCCGATCTCGAGCCACACCGCCGTCAGGCCGACGGCAATGAGCGCAGCCGCGCAGGCGAGCGGCCACGGCGAAGGCGGCTCCAGGAGCGCGCCGGCCGCCATGAGCCCGGCGCCGCTGCCGCCAAGCATGAAATTCAGCGCGGCGCGCGCGTCCCAGTGGCGTTGCGGACGGCTCATGGCGCCTTGTCCCAGAGGTAGTAGAAGCCGGGGCCCGTGCCGAGCGCCTCGCTCATGCGGAAGTGCTGGTTCTCGGCGAGGAGCCGCGAGACGTTGCTCGCGGGATCCTCGACGTCGCCGAAGTGCAGCGCGTTGGCGATGCAGCTGTTGACGCAGGCCGGCGTCGCTTCCGGGTCGACGCCCGGCGTGAGCCCCTTGGCGGTGCCGGCGTCGATGCGCTCGACGCAGAACGTGCACTTGGTCGCCACGCCGTCGACCTTGTAGCGCGCCTCGTAGGGACAGGCGACCGCGCAATAGGCGCAGCCGATGCAGAGCTCGGGGTCGATCGTGACGATGCCGTCGGAGCGCTTGCGCGTCGCGGTGCTCGGGCAGACGTGCATGCACGGCGGATCGTCGCAGTGCATGCAGCCGACCGGCACGAAGGCGCGCTTCACCGCGGGGTATTCGCCGACCTCGAGGTCGAGCACCCGGCGCCACTGCACGCCCGGCGGCGTGCCGTTCGCCTGCTTGCAGGCCGCGGTGCAGGTCTGACAGCCGACGCAGCGGCGGAGATCGGCCACCATCGCCCACCGGGTCATGGGTTTGCCTTTTTGATACTCACTCTGACAAGATCGGCGCCGGAACCCGTGGCGTCGGTCAGCTCGAGCGACATCGTGGCGAGCTTGTTGAGCGAGGGCATCTCGAAGTCCTTCGCGACGGGAGTCGCCCAGTGGCCGAATTGCCCGAGGAGCAGAAGCGTGTCCGGCCGGATGCCGTGCCGCAGCACCGCGCGCGCACTCACCTCCGCCTTCGGCGTGGCAATGCGCACCCAGTCGTCCTCGCCGATGCCGAGCTTGTCGGCCGCGCCCTTGTTGATGATCACGCCGCGATGGCCGGCGATGTTGTCCGCGACCTCCTTGATGAGCTGCATGCCGACGTTGGCGCCCCACGCGTACTGCATGGAGCGCGCGGTGAGCAGCCAGTAGGGATATTCGTCGCGCCCGCCGCCGAGGGCGGCGAGCGCGCTTTCCCATTCGCCGGGGAAATCTTTCCAGGCCGGAAGCGCCTGGTACTCCGCGAGCTGCTTGTCCCACCAGCGCATGCCGCGCTCGTGCAGGCGCTTCTCGAGCTCCCTGCCGATGCGCATGAGGCGCTCCTGGTAGGGCAGCTCGAAGCGCAGGCCTTTTTCGACGAGGGTCGGGAAGAGGTACCAGGCGCTTTTCGGGAACGGCCGGGTGGCGAAGCCCTTTTCCCTCCACCACTCCAGGCCGTGCGCCTCGCGCCCGTCGCTAAGCTCGCTGCTGGCCGCCTTGCACACCGCGTCCCAAATGGCATCCCGCGGATGAGTCTTTGAAACTTCCAGGGAGAAATCCTTCAAGCGAACGCCAAGCGCGCCGCGGTTGATCGCGGCGTTGTACGGCTCGAGGAGCCCGGTGTGCTTCGCGAGCTCGGTGGCAATGTCGGTGAAGTCCCGCGCCTCGCCCTGGGCCGCCACGGCCGGCTGGCGCAGCGCGAATCCCTCGTGCTCCCAGAACTGCTCGATGTACTTCGAGCCGCCGATGCGGATGAGCTGCAGGCTCTCGAGGTCGGTCGCGTCGGGCAGCAGGATGTCGGCGAAGTGGTTGGTCTCGTCGCGCGTGAAGGCGAACGCCACCACGAACGGGAAGCGCGCCATGCGCTCGCCGATCGCGTCGGTGTCCCAGAACGAGATCGCCGGATTCGTGCGGTAGACGAACCACAGCTCCGGCGGGGTCACCTTCGGCAGGCCCTCGGGCGTGCCGTCGAGGAAGAGCCACGAGAAATGCGTCGGGCCGAGCGCCTGGCTCCAGGGGCCGTCGGCGGCGAGCGGCACGAGGCTGCGGTAGGCGTTGCGGATGTTGGGTCGCGGGCTCCATGCTTCACGCGCCGTCGGATTGAACGGGTAGTCCATGAAGCCGTCGGGGCCGGCCTTCACGCTCTCGTGACGCTCCGACATCGGGCGGTTCAGGCGCACCGTGGTGCCGAGGATGCCGCCCGGCACCTCGAGCGCGCCGACCAGCGCGGCGAGGAGCGTGCGCGCCCAGCAGCACTCGTAGCCGCCCCAGCCGTTGGTGACGGTCTTGCCCAGGCTCACCGCGACCGGCCGGAACGGCATTCGCCGACCGTCGATCTCGATCGTCTCGCCGACGCAGGCGGCGTCGAGGTATTCGCGCGCGATGCGGCGGATGGTCGCCGCCGGCACGTCGCAGATCCTCTCGGCCCACTCGGGCGAATAGGGCTTCATGTGCGCCACGAGCTTCGCGAACGCGGTCTCGCCTTCGAGCCTGCCTTCGGCGAGCACCTCGCCGTCGGGCCCAACCTCGACCGCCTCAGCCAGAGAATGGATGCAATCCAGAGACGCGCAGAGGAGGGGATTTCTGGTGGCGCGGTCGCGCAGGTAGAAGCCGTGGGGGCCGACGAGATACGGCGAGGACGTGTGGCGCAGCAGGAAATCGAGGTCGAGGCGGGTGCGCGGCGCTTCGTGCAGCAGCACGTGAATCAGCGCGAAGAGGAACGCCGCGTCGGTCTTCGGCTTGATCGGCACCCATTCGGCCGAGCACGCGCCGGTCACCGAAAGGTGCGGCTCGACCTGGATGCGCTTCAGCCCGCGCTCGCGCGCCGCGGCGTGGCGCCAGACGCCCGCGACGCCGCCCGAGGCCTCGACGTTCGCGCCGCACGAGATGAGGAGCCGCGTGAGCGGCGTGTCGGGCGACACGGTGAAGCCGCGGTGCCAGAACTCGCCGTAGAGGTGCTCGGAGTGATAGCACTTCACGCCCTGGCCCGAGCCGAGGCCCATGTCGACCGGGCCCCAGGCGGCGAGAAAGGCGGGGAAGCTGCCCATATAGGACTGCGGCGTGCCGCCGCCGCCGAAGCTCGCGGCTACCCGCGGATAGCCCGACTCGTCCAGCAGGCCTTTCGCTCTTATCTCATTCAGTTTTCCCGTGATCAGAGCGAACGCTTCTTCCCACGAGATGCGCGCGAACCTCGGATCCTCGTCGCGGCCCTTGCGCGGGTTGGTCCGCTTCATCGGATGCAGCACGCGACCCGGGTGGTAGGTCTTCTGCACCAGGCCGTAGGCCTTCACGCACACCTTGCCGCCACCCGGATGCACGCAGGCCGCGGCGAAGTTCGGCTCGACCTCGACCGCGGCGCCGTCGCGGACCTTGACCGTCAGCAGGTCCGGCCCCGCGACGCACTGGTAGCAGTAGGTGGGAACGTGCTTCACGCAGCCTTCGCCTGCTTGCGCCGGAGGCGCTCGCGGGTCTGTGCTACGTCGACCACGAAGCGCGTGTGCCGGCCGCGGCAGATCGCCTCATGGCCCTCCGCGCCGCCGAGCTCGAACGTGACCGCACGGCCCTTCACTTCGGTGGCGCGCACCGAGAGCACGACTTTTGCGCCGAGCGGCGAGGGTGCGAGATGATCGAGCTCGATGCGCGTTCCGACCGAGTCCTCTCCGGGATCGAGGTGCGCGAGCAGGAGCTCGCGGCAGGTGACCTCGATGTCGCGCACCAGCATCGGCGTGGCGTACACGCGGGCTTCGTCGCCCATGAAATCGATGGTGCGTTCGCGGTCCACCACGAACTCCCGGGTTGCGTTGATTCCTGCGGCGAGTGTGTTCTTCACGGTCTCTCCATGGTTTGATGCAGGTCAAAGGCCAAGGTAGGCGGCGCGCACGCCGGCGTCGGCGGCGAGCGCCTGCCCGGTGCCGGCGAGCACGATGCGTCCGGTCTCCAGCACGTAGGCGCGGTCGGCGATCGCGAGCGCGGCGCGCGCGTTCTGCTCCACCAGCAGGATCGCGGTGTCGGCCGCGCGCAGCGCGCGCAGGCAGCCGAAGATCTCGGCCACGAGGCGCGGCGCGAGCCCCATGCTCGGCTCGTCGAGGAGCAGCAGGCGCGGCTCGGCCATGAGGGCGCGCCCGATCGCGAGCATCTGCTGCTGGCCGCCCGAAAGCGTGCCGGCGGCGTGGCCACGGCGCTCGGCGAGCGCCGGGAAAAGCGCATAGATGCGCTCGAGCGAGCGCACCCGGGCTTTCCCGCCGCGGCGGTAGGCGCCGAGGTGGAGGTTGTCTTCGACGCTGAGCGGCCCGAACACCTGCCGGCCCTCGGGCGCGTGAACCAGGCCCAGGGCAACGCGCCGCTCCGGCGCCGCTTTTTCGATGTTTTGTTCTTGAAACAGGATCTGGCCCGATGCGGCTTGAATGCCGGAAAGCGCGCGCAGCAGCGTGCTCTTGCCCGCGCCGTTGGCGCCGACCAGGGCGACCAGCTCGCCGGCGTCGACGCGAAGCTCGATGCCGTGCAGGGCCGGGATGCGACCGTAGCGCGCCTCGAGGCCCCTCACCTCAAGCATGCTCGGCCCCGAGATAGGCCTCGAGCACCGCGGGATCGGCGCTCACGCTGCGCGGCTCGCCCTCGGCGAGCGTGCGGCCCTCGTGCAGCACCAGCACGCGCTGCGAGAGCTCCATGACCAGCTTCATGTTGTGCTCGACCAGCACCACGGTGACGCCGCGCGCGGCGATGCGCCGGATCAGGCCGTCGAGCTCGCGCGCCTCGGTGGGATTCAAGCCTGCGGCGGGCTCGTCGAGAAGGAGAAGCCTCGGCCGCGCGGCGAGCGCGCGCGCGATCTCGAGCCGCTTCAGCGCGCCGTAGGGCATCGCATCCGATGCGGCGTGCATCCAGCGCGCGAGGCCCACGAACTCGAGCAGCGCCCGCGCCTCTTCGCGCGCGCGGTGCTCGGCGCGCGCCAGCCGGGGCAGGCGCAGCAGCGCAGTGGCGAGGCCGCAGGCCTGGTGCAGCCAGGCGCCGGCCATGACATTCTCGAGCGCGCTCATGTTGAAGAAGATCTGCAGGTTCTGGAAGGTGCGGCCGATGCCGGCGGCGGCGAAGCGGTGCGGCGGCGCTCCGCTCAGCGCGGCGCCTTCGAAGAAGATCTCGCCGAGGTCGGGGCGCTCGATGCCCGAGAGCAGGTTGAGCAGCGTGGTCTTGCCGGCGCCGTTCGGCCCGATGATCGAATGCACCGTGCCCGCAGCGATCTCGAGCGTGACGTCGTGGACGGCGCGCACGCCGCCGAAGCGCTTAGCGAGGCCTGCGGCGCGCAGCATCGAGGGCCTTTTCGAGCGTCGGCACCAGGCCGCGCGGCATGAAGATCATGGTGAGCATCATCAGCGCCCCGAGCGTCACCAGCTCGTAGTCCTTGAACCCGGCGAGGAGCTGCGGCAGCGTGGTCAGGACGGCCGCGCCGACCACCGCGCCGAAGGTCGACGCCATGCCGCCGAACACCACCATCGTGACGAGCTCGATGGAGTGCAGGAACGACGCTCTGGACGGCGTGATGAACCCGGCGTAGTGCGCGGTGAGCGCGCCGGCCAAGGCGGCGAGCGCCGCCGACAGGACGAAAGCCGCGAGCTTGTGGCGCGCCGCGTCGATGCCGACGGCCGCCGCGGCGGTCTCCGCGCCGTGCAGCGCGCGCAACGCGCGCCCGCGCGGCGAGTCGATGAGGTTCTGCGCCAGCCAGACCGTCAGAACGAGCAGCGTCGCGATGATCCAGTACCAGGCCTTTTCTCCGCTAACCAAGAACGCCGGAACGGCCATGCCGTCCGGCCCACCCGTGATCCGGTCCTCGGTGGCGAGCACTTGCGAGACGATGATGCCGAGACCGAGCGTGGCCATCGCCAGGTAGTGCCCGCGCAGGCGCAGAATGGGGCGGCCGACGAGCCAGGCAATCACGGCGACCCCGGCCACCGCCGCCGGCAGGGAAATGGCCGGCGGCCAGCCGTAGCGAGCCGCGAGAATCGCGGAGCCATAGGCGCCGAGGCCGAAGAATCCGGCATGGCCGAGGCTGATCTGGCCGGCGTAACCGATGAGCAGGTTCAGCCCGACGCACACGATGGCGTTCAGGCCGACGAGGATTGCCACCTCGTAGGTGTAGTTGTTCGGCAGCGCCAAAGGCGCGGCCGCCACGACGAGGGCGAGAAGCGCGAGGCCCTTCCTAGACGCGCTCGGCTGCGCCGCGGCCGGCAAAGCCGTTCGGAAGGAAGACGAGCGCTGCGAGGAGGACGACGAAAGCGAAGACATCCTTGTACGCCGAAGAGAGATAGCCGGCGCCGAGCGCCTCGATCAGCCCGAGCGCGAGGCCGCCGGCGACGGCGCCGGGTCCGCTGCCGATGCCGCCGAGCATCGCCGCGGCGAAGCCCTTCAGGCCGAGCATCACGCCGACGTCCCAGGCGGCAAAGGAGATCGGCGCGATGAGCACGCCGGCGAGCGCGCCGAGCGCCGCCGACAGGCCGAACGACACGAGCAGCACGCGGCGCACGCTGATCCCCACGAGCTGGGCGGCGAGGCGGTTGTGCGAGACCGCGAGCATCGCCTTGCCCGAGAGCGTGCGGTTGAAGAACCACCACAGCGCCGCCACGGCGGCGAGCGTGGTGCCGAGCACCCAGAGCGTCTGCGGCAGCAGCGTGGCGCCGCCCGCGGTGCCCCCTATGACGATCGGGGCGTCGCCGGAAAACGCCGGCAGCGGCCGGATTTTCTTGCCCCAGACCAGCGCGGCGAGCCCGCGCAGGAGGATCGAGGCGCCGATGGTGATGATGATGAGCGTCACCACCGGGGCGCCGCGCGCCGGCTCGACCGCGAGCTTCTCCAGCAGCAACCCGACCGCCATGCCGAGGCCGACCGCGGCGACGACGCTCAGCGGAAGCGGTAGCCCGGCATCGACGAACACCGCCGCCGCCATGCCGCCGATCATCACGAATTCGCCCTGGGCGAAGTTGATGACGCGGCTCGCGTTGTAGATGATGGCGAAGCCGAGCGCGACCAGCGCGTAGATGGCGCCGACCGTGAGCCCCGAGAGGAGGGACTGGAGAAGCTGGGCGCTCAATTGCGGAAATCGACGAGCTGCCAGTCGCCGCCGCGCACCTCGAGCATGCGGAAGGCGGTGAGGTCGAGCCCCATGTGGTCCTGCGCCGACATGTTCACCACGCCGCCGGTGCCGACGTAGCCGCGGGTCGCCTCGATGGCGTCGCGCACGCGGGCCTTGTCGGTGGTGCCGGCGCGGCGCATCGCGTCGAGCACGATCATCAGGCCGTCGTAGGCGTGGCCGCCGAAGGTCGACACTTCCTGCTTGAAGCGCGCCTCGTACTCGCGCTTGTAGCTCGCCACCACCTTCTTCTGCGCGTCGGCATCGGGCAGGGTGTCGGCGACGAGCAGCGCCGCGGCGGGCAGGCGCACGCCCTCGGCGGAGTCGCCGGCGAGCTTCACGAACTGCTTCGAGGCGACGCCATGAGATTGATAGAGCGGCGCGCCGATCGCGAGCTGCCGGTAGTTGCGGGTGACGATCGCCGGGCCCTGGCCGAAGCCGGCGTTCAGCACGGCCTGCACGCCCGGGGTCGCCTTGATCTTGGCGAGCTGCGCGGTCATGTCGCTGTCGCCCGCGCCGTAGCTCTCGTCGGCGACGATCTGAACGCCCGCGCTTCCCGCGACCTTCAGGCATTCCGCGCGCATGGAGCGGTCGAAGCCGCCGGCGCCGGAGATCAGCGCGACGCGCGTGGCGCCGCGGCGTTTCATGTCGGTGAAGATCTTCTCGCACGCCATGCGGTCGGTATGCGGTGTCTTGAACACCCATTTCTTGACCGGCTCGACGATGACCACGGCGCCTGCGAGCGAGATGAAGGGCAGCCCGGCGGCCTCGGCGAGCGGCACCGCGGCCATCGTCTCGCCGGTGGTCGAGCCGCCGACCAGCGCGTCGACCTTGTCCTGGTCGATCAGCCGCTTGACGTAGGCTCGGGCCTTCTCGGCGTCGCCCGCCGAATCGTACGCGTAGAGCTGGAGCTTGCGGCCGAGCACGCCGCCGGCGGCATTGACCTTCTCCACGTAGAGCTCGAGGGTTTTCTGTTCGGGATCGCCGAGAAAGGCGGCCGGCCCGGTCACGGAAAGAAACGCGCCGATGCGGATCGGCTCGGGCTGCGCGGCGGCGGCGCAGGCGAACACCAGCGCCGCGATCGCCCAAAGGCTGCGGAAGGCCATCGCTCCTCCTCCATTCACTTTGTCCGGCCACACGCTAGTCCGGATCGCGCGCGGCCGTTCTGATCCAGATCAAACGCGCTTGACAGCCGGGATCGGCGGCGCGACACTAAACCCAATGGTTAAGTATTCAGACGACCAGCTCGACGAGATCTTCGCGGCGCTCTCCGATCGCACGCGGCGCAGGGTTCTTGCATCGCTCGAGGAGGGCAGCCGTCCGGTGACCGAGCTGGCGTCCACGCACGACATGTCGCTTCCAGGCTTCATGAAGCACTTGCGCGTGCTCGAGGATGCCGGGCTGCTCGAGCGCACCAAGGAAGGGCGCGTGGTCCGCTGCACGCTGCAGCCCGAGCCGATGAAGGAAGCGGCTTCGTGGATCGCGCAGTACGAGAAGTTCTGGACCGACAAGCTCGATTCTCTCGCCCGCTATCTCTATCAGCAGGAGGAACTGCAGACATGGAAGAAGCCCGCCACCTGGACAAGCCCTCCCTCACGCTCACGCGCGAATACGCCGCGCCGCCCGAAAGGATCTGGCGGGCGTGGACCGACGCGAAAGCGCTGAAGCAGTGGTGGTGCCCTCCGGGCGAGTCGGTGTCCGCGGCCGAGCTCGACGTCCGCGTCGGCGGCGGCTTCAGGATCTGCTTCGGCGGCGCGGACGGCAACGCGCATGAGTGCGCCGGGACCTACAAGGAGGTCGTGAAGTCCGTCAAGCTCGTCTTCACCTGGAGCTGGCCGCGCACCACGCCGGAGCGTGAATCGCTCGTCACGATCCTCTTCAACGCCAAGGGCGGCGGCCCCTCGGGGATCAGGACAGA
>Ga0207428_10007169_pt1 | contig 10197 bp, 10 predicted proteins | sample RhiMethybrSRZTD1_FD_187600 | JGI IMG/M metagenome (GOLD analysis project Ga0207428, IMG submission 187600) | Populus rhizosphere microbial communities from Tennessee, USA - Rhizosphere MetaG P. TD hybrid SRZTD1 (SPAdes) (version 3) | ecosystem: Host-associated > Plants > Roots > Rhizosphere >... | reverse complement strand
CAGGGGGACACTGCCGCCGAGTTGCAGGGCGAGCGGGTGTTCGGCTTCGTTGTGACGCAGGAAGCGGTCGTGGTCGCCGTTGAGCAGTGCACCGGTGGTGACCATTTCGGTGTAGAGCAGGGCGTTTTTCGACAATAGGCGCAGGAAAAAACGGCAGTGTCTATCGGTCCAATCCATCATGGGCGCGACGGAAAAACGGCGAGAGAGCGGGGCGGGTGTGGCGGTGGTTACGGGCATGGGGGATCTGGAATCGGTGAGGCTGGGAGGTGGGAGAGTTTATCAGGATTGGGGCTTGTGGGGTTTGAGTGAGTCCGGATACGCCAAAGTACACGCGCAACCTGAACCAATGCTGTTGCCTCGCAAAATTTCATGATGTCCGGCGCAGACGAGGCTTAGGATGAACACCTAAGGTCACGTCACCGCGTCTCACTCCCACAGGAAGAACAAAATGATCGCAAACCTCGTCAAAGTCTCGCTGATGGCCGGTGCTTTGTTGTTGAGCGCCTGTTCGGGTGTGAGCACCCATAGCGATTATTCGACCGACTCGGTGCAGCCGGCCGGCTTTGGTCCGGGGCCGACCAACAGCAACTCTGACAAGATGAATTTCCATGGCAGCGCACTCGGCAATAGCTTCGGCGAATACGGTTCAGGTTTGCTGCACGACGATTGATACGCGGTCCGCAATAAAAAAGGTTTGCGTCACGAAGAGCTCCCCACGTGAGCGCTGGTGCCGCCATTGGGCGGGCTTCGGAGTTGGTTGGTAACATGACTGAAAATCCTCCGTGCTGCGGAAATTAAAAAACACAGAGCGCCGGAAGAGCTGGGGCATTCGTGCGTCGTAACTATTGGTGGCAATAATTCTCTATGGAGATGTTAGTTAGTCGTTTCTAACATTGAATCGTGCCCGCAGCCTGATTAGACTGCGCGCAAATTAGGACGCTCATATTTATCAAGGACTCTTATGATTAAAAAATGCTTGTTCCCGGCAGCTGGTTACGGCACTCGTTTCCTGCCAGCGACCAAAGCCATGCCCAAAGAAATGCTGCCGGTGGTGAACAAGCCACTGATCCAGTACGGCGTCGAAGAAGCACTGGATGCCGGCTTGACTGAAATCTCCATCGTCACCGGTCGCGGCAAGCGTGCCCTGGAAGACCACTTCGACATCAGCTACGAGCTGGAAAACCAGATTAAGGGCACCGACAAGGAGAAATACCTGGTCGGCATCCGCAAGCTGCTCGACGAGTGCTCGTTCTCCTACACCCGTCAGACCGAAATGAAAGGGTTGGGCCACGCGATCCTCACCGGTCGTCCACTGATCGGTGACGAACCGTTCGCCGTGGTACTGGCGGACGACCTGTGTGTGAACCTTGAAGGCGACGGCGTACTGACCCAGATGGTCAAGCTGTACAAGCAGTATCGCTGCACCATCGTCGCGATCATGGAAGTCGACCCGCAAGAAACCAGCAAATACGGTGTGATTGCAGGCGACCTGATTGGTGACGACCTGTACCGCGTGCGCAACATGGTCGAGAAGCCAAAGCCGGAAGATGCCCCGTCGAACCTGGCCATCATCGGTCGTTACATCCTGACCCCGGACATCTTCAGCCTGATCGAACAGACCGAACCAGGCAAAGGTGGCGAGATCCAGATCACTGACGCCCTGATGAAACAGGCACAGGATGGTTGCGTGATTGCCTACAAGTTCAAGGGCAAGCGTTTCGACTGCGGTGGTGCCGAAGGCTACATCGACGCGACCAACTTCTGCTTCGAGAATTTCTACAAGCAGGGCAAGGCGTACTGATAGCGCCTGAGCTGCTTGTTTTGTATTGAAAGCCACCTTCGGGTGGTTTTTTTATGTGTGCTCAGAGTGCCGATTGCTCCCGCGCTCTGGTCACGCATCGAAGAGGTGGCCGGCGACCAGCTCACCATTGCCTGCATTTGTGTCGTCACTCATTTTCCTATCCTCGGTTGCCATCCCAAAGCACCCTCGCAAGAAGGTGCTTCAGTGATGCTGTCCTTCCTATTGCCGCTGGAGGAGCGGTGCGCATTGCTTACCGGGTCATTCACACGGTTACGGCATTCTGGATGCCTACACAAAGCCCGAAACCGATGGGCTGTTGTCGCAAAAAGCCAACAATGCCATTACCTTGGCCGGCTATGGCATTGGCGATGTGTATACCCAGGCAGCGGTGAACGTGCTGCTGGCGGCAAAGCAAGACAAAAACACCGCCTTGATGGCGGCCACGGGGTGGCGACTGGATAAAGCCGCGGGGTTTCTGGAGCAATGGGGGAGTGGCATTTTTCCGCCTGATACCACGACTGCGCCGATCGACTTTCCGACACCTTTTGCCGAGGTCTACAACTGCTTCGGCAATAAGATCAACATCAACCCTGTGGACGGCGATGGCAACGCTGCCGGAGCGTTCGCGGCCAGCGCGACGCAGTATCAGTTGTTCAACGATACGAATCTCATGGCGGTCACCGTGCATTGGCGCGCAATTGGCCGGGCCCCTGGCTATTAACCCCGCGCGGGCCCACAGAGCGGTCGCACCTTTAAAGAGCACCCGCCCCGCGGTTTTTTTTCGCCTGGAGAAACATGCATGACTGATATTTCAGCGCTGGAGGCCTACGCCGGCCAGCTGTCGGAGGCGGCGGCAATGGCCAGTGCGGACTCGGAAAAGCAGCATCAGTACATCAATGGCACTGATGTGGATGACGTGGCCACTGAATCCCGCCTAGTGCCGACTATTGCCAAGCAGGCGCGCTTGTCTGCGGAGCAAGCCACCGGTTTACAGGGCGCATTGGCTGATCCCACGGACCCGAGCAAAGAGCCTGGGAAGGTTGGATTTGGTCGCGATACCATGTACGCACCAGGGACGTTGGGGGTTGCGCTGAAGGGCGCCGAGGTTACTCCTTGGGAGTTTGCCGACTTGCTGACGTACACCCCTGGTGTCGATCCAGCGGGCTGGGACTGGGCCTCAGCCTTCAATGCATCGATGGCCAAACATGGGTATGTTGCGCTAGGTTTTGGCGCGTATGGCGTGCTTTTCCCAACCGTCATAAAGCCTGGTAATCACGTCAAGGGCAAAGGTCCCGGCCATGCGGGCGGAACCGCGTACAGCAATATCTTTGCATCCCGCATCATTGCTCTACCGGGGTTCGTCGGCGATGCAGTGTTTACCAGCAAAGTTGACTCCCCGGAAACGTATTCACCGCGCCGCAGCTTGAGCAATTCAGGCTGGACCTCTCGCATTGCGGAGCGCATGGCATCCACTTTTTAGATGTGTACGACGGCGTAAAGATGGACAACCTGCATGTCGTCGGGACAGCAGAGGATAAATATGCCTGCTGGCTTCAGGAGGGGTTATACGGCTTGGGACCAACTGCCAGTTCCTGCGTCGCCCCAATAGCACATCGACCTTGCCGGTATTTCTCGCCGAGGCGTTGAATGAATCAACCTTGATCGGATTTAAATTCTTCGGTTCGTCGGGTGGCATGCTGGCAAGTGCAGGCCCGGCAGCAGAGTTCAAAGGTTGCTCAGGCATGACCCTGGTTGGCTGTTCAGCGGCTTTCGCCGCTGATGGTATTGCCATCACGGACCACCCGACTAGGAAAACCATCGGCTTCTCTGTGAATTCACCTACTTTCGAGGCTCTTACCAGAACTGCCTTCACGGTCAATGGCAGCCCCACGCGCAAAGCTACTGAAGTCCACTTGGTGGCGCCTCGTTATTACGACTCGGTATTCCCCATCCTCAACGCGATTGACGTGGATTATGTCGAGCAATCGGATTTTGATTGCCAGTTCAAGAAGGCGATTGTGGGGCCGGGTGCTGACCAGAATATTGTGCATATTCAGCGGCAAAATATGGTGACTGACGGCGGGGTCAATACCCTGATCCTTAGCAGGCCAAACGCCATCCAAGCCTATTATGGAATAAGCAAGCGGGTAGGTGCGCTTGGTGGGATAACAGCGTCCGGCAGTATTCTGGCCAGCGGAGGTATCGGGCATAACGTAAGGGTGTTCACAGCTAGTCCGGCAAAAGTGCTGATGTCCGACCGAGTTATCACCGTTAACCGTACCTCGACAGGGAACTACACATTGCCTTTCGCTGCGCAGCATGGATCGGGGAAAACCCAAATCGTCACGGTGCATAATGCCGGCACCGCTTCTGCGAATTTCAACGTCCAGGGGGGCGACACGTGCAACGGCGGGACGACGGCCTATACTGTTGCGGCCGGCGCCCGCGCAACATTCATTAGCGACGGGGTGAGCGCCTGGTTCGCCCAATAGTAGCCACTACCAGATCGGAGAGACCGATTGAGGGGCCGCATTCAGTGCTATAGAATGCTACCCCTATTTAGGTATTGGGCAGGGAAGCTAATGAAAATCAGGCTCAGAAGCAGGAAAAAAGCCATCGCCCAAGTTGCGGACGGCCCTGCGAAACTGCTTAATCCGTTACTGGTTTTTATCAGTATATTCGTCATATATAATCTGCTTGGACTTGTAGATGTCCCATGGAATATCTCGGGCTCATATAGCAAGGAGGCGCCGTGGTTGATGTTCTTTACTGCGCTTTCTGCGCTGGGTATTGTGTACGCTGTGTCTTCTGTGATGCCAAGGAAGGTGTTACGTAACAACACCGCTCAAGGATCGCCATCGCTACTTGGTGTTGTGCTTTTTGGCGTGTTTGGACTATGCCTCGCTACGTCCATTATTACCAATGGCGGTATAGCGCTTTTTCTTGGTGAGGCGAGATTTTCTAACTCGGCAGTAGTTTATAATTTTGCGCAGATGTATGGGCTCTGGATGTTGCTGAGTACAATTAATCTGATAGAAAAAGGTAAGGCGATCAGAAAGCTTCCGATTGTTGTGTATGTTGTTGGTATAACTGCTTTTGGTTATCGATCTCCAGCTTTAGTTTTTGGTATTGTGCTAGGTACGTATTTTCTGCTGTACAAAATACCAGCCAGAAAGGCTGTTAGAATTGGAGCTGTCTGCGGTATTTTGTTTATAGTCGTATCGGGTGTTGTTTCTGGTTTTCGCGTATCGCAAGATTATGATATTGAGTCATTCTTCAAGAATATAGATTATCAGTATTTAGATGCGCACCCTTATTTGATGCCGCTGGTTCCTGCGTTCGCGATGTTCGATTATAGTCAATCTACTATCTCAGACGTGGCAGGGAATCTTCAACAGCTTAAAATGGGAGGTCTGTTTCTAAGTAACTACGAAACCTTTCTACCAGGCCAGCATTGGGGTGCTCGCAACATTGTCGGTGACATTGTTGGTGCTCGATGGGTGAGCGGTAGACCTATGAGTATTACGCCGACCATTCAAGGGGGGCTGTACATCGATTTCGGTTATGTCGGCATTTTCTTTGGTATGCTTTTCGTAGGCATTATGATTTCGATACTTTATCGTATGTCTTTGACTGGAACTTCGAGGATGAGGTTTGCTTTTTCCTACGTGTTCGCTTTGAGTGTCATGTCTATACATAACGGCTACTGGGATGCAGTGTTTGTTTTCTTTCTGTTCTTCATGTTTTTGCTCAAGATTTTTGATGGTTTAAAATTTTCATTTCCAAAATCGTCGAAGGTTTCACCGCTAGCAACATGAAGTTGAATTAAAAATAAAAGGCCCTTGATCGGGCCTTTTTTATTTGCCTTGGGATATGGTTATAGGTCCAAAAAGCATTGAGACTTTTTCATTGGTTGAGCTTTCCTCGGTCCAGTGAGGTTTGTATAGTCCAAATTTGATATATGCCTCATTGTCTCCTTTGTAAGTATTCGATTTTCCAGTTGCTTCGAATATCTCAACTCCGTCCTTCCAAAGCTTTGTTAGCGAGCCAGCGCCACTATCTGAAGGGGTGTAGTCCATCTTCCAGTTTACCCACTTCCCTATATCGTTAGAGACGCAGCAGAATTTCTTCCCAGCAGAAATCTGTTGCGGGTTATCGCCACCACGTTGTGAGATGGCGTAGTTTTCACCCAGAATAGTGAGCGCAAGAGTTGGTGGGCCTGATCTGTCGCCTTGGTGTACCTGAGTAAAGATAATGAATTTTTTTTCGTCTATTTCAAATTCCTGCGGGATGTACGTGCTCCAACGAACCCTATAACTAGATCCTTGCTGAAATCTGAACTGATTTGAAAACTGAACTTCAGCGCGCGGCGAGCCGTTTGCAACTCCGGAGTAGTTAGCCCCCCTAAGGATGCTGGCTTTAATTGCACTCTGACCGTCACTTTCCTTTAATATCTCTAACCCGCTACTGCGAGCTTCGACTTCGACCTCTTTCGGAATTCCCTCTTTCCAGTCGACATGAACCAAGACTTTTTCTTGTTGGAGGGACTCCGCCGACCTCGCTTGCTGGACTACGGCGAGAGAGAGAGCGGTCGCAAGGGCCGGCGCTAATGCTCGTAGGTATCGCATTGGGTACTGATTTCCTGTGCGTTTAGATAGGCAGGTAGTATATCTGTGCTGCAGGAGAAGCCGCAGCAACTGTATGTCGGCGGCGTGGTTCTGAGCGATGAAGGGGTTGAGCATTCTGACCGACACCAGTAGGTTCGACACGATCACCCAATCAATGGCGGACGGAATGGTGTGGCGGATCGTCAGGCGATTTACGCTCGGGCGCTGAAGGTGCAGCGTGAACTGGGCATCCTTATTTCCGTAGAGCGGCTGGTCGGAGATGTCGCGGTATCCATAAAACCCACTGCTTAGAGCGGGCTTTATGGATCGCTACTCAGAAAATACTCTGAAAAGCCTGATGACGCGGCAGCGATTAAAGCGTTCTGTGCGCCTGAGCTCTGTGGATATACTAGCTAGCCATCCGCTACAGCGAATTGTTCACATCCGCCCGAAGGAAATTTATTTTACTAATAGAGCTTGATAGTTTTTCAATACCCAGGAAAGAAAGGTGTCCGCTATCCCATAGGTATGGCTGAAGCCCATTGTTTAACATGCAGAAAGCGTCCTTGCAAAATACAGAGTATTTATCAAAAATTGTCACGTCTTTGATTTTTGATAGCTTGGAGTTTATTTCAATTGCTTTGTTGTTCTTTACGCCCAGCATGTAGTGGTCCGTGACCTTTGATTCTTTAATCGCAAGTTCGATGACCGACTTCTCAAGTCTGGGGCCGGTGTTCACTATGAAAATAGGGATATTGCCATATATTCTATTGTTTATGTCGTGGAGGAAGGAGTTTACACCTAAGTCATCACCGTATAGTGATGCGAAAATAATCCCCTTGAGGTGGTTGTTGTTGAGGATGAACTTCTCTCTTATATCGCTTAGGATGTCGAAGCAGTTTTTTCCATTGGTGTAGACGGTAGGAACGCAAGAGCTTTGATGAAGCATGGCAAAGTTAGTATTGGGGTAAGAGATTTTTAGAGCGTGAAGAGCGTCCCGTCCATGACTATCGCCTATGATTAAATAGCCACTTTCCCCAAGTTTTTTTGTCAGGCACTCAATTGCGGTTGAAGTGCTTTGTAGTCCTCCATCAAGGGTGCATAAGAATGAGTGTTCATATGGCTCCCCATTATTGCTGAAAGCATGCATTAAATTTTTTCTGTAATATGACTCGGAGAGCTCTCTGTTAACTTCCAGATTTGCAATGTTATCGATATAGTCATATCTATTTACGAATCCATTGTTTGTGAATATGGTGGCAGCTATAGCGCATATTACTAAGGCTATGTGTGCGGGCTTGTAGCCCAAGAAGCCAGTCAGGCTAGTTATTTTTTGTCTAAGCTTGATTTGTTCAATGTATTTATTACTAAGGAAGCCGAGCAGTACAGATAGAGCCAGCCCTATATATACATAAATGTCACTTAAGGAGAAATAGTAAATGGCAACAACCACAGGCCAATGCCATAGGTAAATTGAGTAAGACCAAGTGCCTATTTTTTGAAATACTGCGTTGTTCGTAAAAAAGCTATCATTGCGTTGTGCTTGAATTATTAGGAAGGCTCCGAAAACAGGTAGCAGCGCGAGATAACCAGGCCAATAATCTTCGTTACTGATAAGCAAATAAGAGGATGCTATCAGTGCCAAGCCCAGCCATTCTAAGTATTTCTTTCTACTTTCTTTTATAATGATAGGATATAGGTACGCAACCCCACCAATCATCATCTCCCACGCTCTAGTTGGTAGGAGGTAGTACGCGGCGTTGGGCCATTTGTAAGTGGCGATTATGCAAAAGATAAAGCCTGCAATTGTACCCAGCAGAATTGCTATTTTTATCGCGCCTACAGAGATAAATTTTCGCATTGCGACAAGTGCTAGCGGATATATTATATAGAATTGCCATTCGGCGGAAAGTGACCAAGTATGTAACAACCACTTTTCATGGGAGGTGGCGTCAAAATAACCGGATTCTTTTAAATATATAATATTAGATATAAACCCCAGGCTGCTAAACGCGTGCTTGCCTAGTGCCATGTAATCTAAAGGAGTAAGGTAGAACCATCCAAAAATCAAAAGACTAAGACAAACGAAGGCTAGCGCAGGAATAATTCTGTTTGCGCGATCAAAATAAAACTTCAAAATAGAAAAGGTTTCTTGTTCTATCCCTCTGAATATTATTCCAGTCATTAGGAAGCCCGAAATAACAAAAAATACATCTACCCCTGCAAAGCCGCCGGGCATCCAGTTTTGGTTAAAATGAAATAGGACGACCGCAATTACGGCTATGGCTCTCAGTCCATTAATGTCTTTCCTAAATGTCAACGTGGCGCTCTCCATGAACTAGTAAATGCAATAGTTGAAACCGTGGCGAAAAAAATCAGCTGGCGGAATTACATCGGAATTAACGAATTGATTTGTCGAAGGTGCGAATATGGAGCTCCTCAACTATTAGCGTCGAAGATAAGCTCCGGTTAACGTAAAACGATCCCGTATCGCCTCGAATGAAATTCAAGGTCGTTCTGTAGAAGGCTGTTCGACGAGAGCATTGCATCCCTCGCAGTTTCAGGTAGGGCCATTTCAAGCCACGTTTAGGTGTGTTTTCCATACATCTCCCTGAGCCAGAATCGTCAATTGCCTGATTGTACCAGCCCGCGCTGCCGTTGGGCTTCGATTGGATCCGTCGTTTAAACCTATAAGCCCGCCCAGCGCGGGCTTTTTTTCACTTGGAGAAAAACATGCTTGTGACAGATAAAGACCGAGACATCCTCGCGCGCACGCTGTGGGGCGAGGCTCGCGGCGAATCCCTGGCCGGCCAGATCGCTGTGGCCTGGACCATCCGAAACCGCGTGGACGACGGCAAGACCAAGTCGTGGTGGGGCGAGGGCTATGCCGGTGTGTGCCAGAAGCCGTGCCAGTTCAGCTGCTGGAACAAGAACGATCCGAACTACACCTACCTGAGTGGCGCAAAGCCAATCCCGTTTCGCGAGTTTGCTCAAGCGCAGATTGCTGCTGACCAGGTGATGGCGGGCAAGGTGTCAGATCCAACCGGCGGTGCCACGCATTATTACGCGACCACCATGCCGAAGGCCCCGGCCTGGGTGAGGGGCTCCAAGCAGACGCTGCAACTCGGGCACCACGTTTTCTTCAAGGATGTGCCGTGAGCCCCGGGCACTGAAGTTTGCGTTTTACCCGGGCGCACTGACGGCGCTGGCCTGAACCTTTCCCAACACCCGAGGCAACAAAATATGCAACTGATCAGTAATTGGATACGACGGAGAGAATCACAATCGAGGTGTGGTGTTGGTGTCTGAGGGTAGTGCCTGGATTGGAGCGACAGTCACTGGCTACTAGGATGTGCTAATGGCGGCTGGTTATTCGCGTCATGAATAGAGGGGGGTGGTACGAAAGAGGTACGCGGTAAAAACAGATTCTCTGTAAGCCTTTATTTATAAGACCTTCGGGATTAGATGTTCCAATCCATCATCGACGCGTTTTCATCCCGAGCAGTAATCATGAATGCAAGGGGGCGTCCCCGGAAGGCGCCCCTTTTTTACGTCAGGACGGCTCTGCATCCATCCGCCGCGCAATCACATCCAACACATCACAACCATCGCGCAACGGCACGCAGCACAACAACGCAAAGTCGCTGAGAACCACCGTATCGCTGGTGATGTCACCACGCATCGCCAGATTTTCAAGAATCTGCGTTACAGCTCGAATTCTGTAACTGGCGGTGCTTAGCAGTGAATGCAGAGGTTGTGTGGTGTTGACGAACAGCGAGGGCAGGTCAT
>Ga0207428_10007167_pt1 | contig 10198 bp, 8 predicted proteins | sample RhiMethybrSRZTD1_FD_187600 | JGI IMG/M metagenome (GOLD analysis project Ga0207428, IMG submission 187600) | Populus rhizosphere microbial communities from Tennessee, USA - Rhizosphere MetaG P. TD hybrid SRZTD1 (SPAdes) (version 3) | ecosystem: Host-associated > Plants > Roots > Rhizosphere >... | reverse complement strand
CAGGGCCAGGGCCAGGGCGAGAAAGGTCAGGGCCAAGGCCAAGGCCAAGGCGAGAAAGGCCAGGGCCAGGGCCAAGGCGAGAAGGGCCAGGGCCAAGGGCAGGGCGAGAAGGGCCAAGGGCAGGGCCAGGGGCAAGGCGAGAAGGGCCAAGGCCAAGGCCAAGGTCAGGGTCAGGGCGAGAAGGGCCAAGGTCAGGGCCAGGGGCAAGGTCAGGGGCAAGGACAGGGCCAAGGTCAGGGCCAAGGCCAAGGTCAGGGCCAAGGTCAGGGTCAGGGACGCGACGGGCAGGGTCAGCCGAACGGCCAGCCCGGACAGGGTCAACCACGCGGCCAGGCGCGCTTGGACGGAGGGCAAACGCCCAACGGTCAGCGGGAAGGCGGTTTCACAGGAAACCCCGCAGGGCCCGGCCAGGCCGGTGGAGACGCCCGCCCCGGCATGAACCGCGGCGACGTCCGCCAGTGGGCCAATCAGGCGCGCCAGTTGGCGAACGACACCCAGACGCTGCGCAATCAGCTCCAGCAGGCGGGCGTGGGCGGCAAGGATCTGATGCCTGTCGACGAAGTCGTCAAGGCGCTGCGCGCGCTCGGCGACGAGCGGAACTACCAGAACATGGGCAACCTCGAGTCGCTCTATTCGGCGGCGGTGGACAAATTCAAGTCGCTCGAGTTCGAATTGCGCAAGCGCACCGACACGACCAACGAGCAGCTGTACCTGTCGGGCTCCGAAGATCTGCCGCCCAACTTCCGGGCGCTGATCCAGGAGTACTACCGCACGCTGTCCAAGCAGAAGCCGACGACAGCGGGTAAAGGTGGCGGGAAATAGGCGACTGCCAGTCCGCGATAGCTGATCCGCAACCGAACATCACCAATCGGGCGTCCGGCGCCAACCGGTCGCCCGATTCTCTTGTACGCGCTTCGCTCCTCAACACGGACGGCACGGAGCGACGGAGAGCACGGGCGTTCCGTGTTGCGTCGGGAGGGTGTTCAGCGCGACCGCTTACCGGTCCGCGACCCGCACCAGCGCCTTTTCGACGACGGCGTCGATGTCGGCGTTGGCGGCCGTGAAGTGGTTCGCGATGATCGAGAAGACGATGCGCTCGCCTGACTTCGTTTCGAGATAGCCGGACAGCGCGCGCATGTTGGAGATCGTGCCCGTCTTGGCCTGGACACGTCCGTCGAGGATCGTGCCCCGCATCCGCGTTTCGAGCGTGCCGTCGTGCGCGCCGACGGGCAGGGTGGCCAGAAACGGCCCGCGAAGGCGCGGGTCGTTCCAGACGTGCTTCAGGATGGTCACGATCGTGTCAGCCGTCACATAGTCGTAGCGCGACAGGCCCGAACCGTCGTTCATGACGAACGCGTCGGGCGGCACGCCCCACGACGCAAGCGTGTCGCGGACGACCTGCCGGCCCGCTGCCGCCGATCCGGGGCGGCCGGTCGAGCGGCCGAGCGCCTTCAGAAACATCTCGCCGTAGAAGTTCTGACTGACCTTCATGAAGTAGCCGGCGAGGTACGACAGCGGCAGCGATTGGCGCCGCGCGATGGCCTGGCGCGGCGCCGCCGGTGCCACCTCGACGTCGTCGAGGTCCCAGGCGCCGCCGCTGACGACGATCCCGTGTTCGGCCAGCGCGAGCCGGAGCCCTTCGACGAAGAAGCGCGTCGGGTGCTCGACCGTGGTCGTCCGCGAGACGACGTCGCGGCCGGCGGGAATCCGGCCGCGCACCGTGAGCCGCGAACTGCCCGGCAGGCGGCCGAGCTCGAGGCTCACCGGCGAGCCGGCCGGACCGGTTTCCACCTCATTCACGATCTCGAGGCCGCTGCCCGGCGGCGCCAGTTCCACCCGGCCGGGCTCACCCGCGACCGCGCCCGGCGCGATCCGGGCGACGACGACGTTCTCGTTGTAGCTGAGTGCGCCTGAGGGCGCCGCGTACCCCGCCGTGAGGTAGTCCCACGCCCAGCCCGCACCGAGGCCCTCGTCGTCGAACGCGTGGTCATCGCCGAGAATCCGGCCGTCCACTCTTCGGACGCCGGCCGCTCTCAACGCGCTGGCCCATTCGCCGAAAAGCGCCGCCGGGCCGAGATCCTGCGCGACGATGGACGGATCGCCCGTGCCGGTGACGATCAGGTCGCCCGTCAGCACGCCGTTCTGAATGCGGCCCGCGGCCTCGAGGCGCGTTTCGAACGTGTAATCCCAGCCGAGCTTCTCGGCGGCGACCGACATCGTCAGCAGCTTCATGTTCGAGGCGGGGACGACGAGCTTTTGGCCGTTGCGCTCGTAGAGGAGCCGGCCGCTCGTGAGCGATTCGATGCGAATGCCGACGAGCGCGCGGGCGAGCGCCGGGTCGGCGAAGAGGCGGTCGAGGTCGGCGGCAAGCGCGTCCTGGACGGAGGCGACCGCGTCAGGTCGCGCGCGCGTCTCGTCCGCCGCGCGGGATGTGAGCCCCGCGCACGTCACGAGGACCAGCGCGGCGAACGCGGCGGCGCGTCGCTTCACTTGGTTCCGGTGACTTCCTTGATGAGCGCCAGGATCTTGTCGAAATCCGCGGTCGGGACGACCGCCGCGCCCCCCTCGCCGGGCACCATCGCGTGCACGGTGGTGCCGGACTTGCGGAACGTGACCTTCTCAGACTGCGGCGCGGCGGCGTCACCGAACCTCGCGGCGACCTCGATCGTCTCGCCTGTCGCGAGCGGCTTGTCGGTGAACGTGTCGGCGCGCAGGTTCGAGAGCGTCGTCAGCAGGTCGGTGAACTTCGCCTGGTCGACGTCCTTCGCCGCCGGCTTCAGCTGCTTCCACTGATCGACGGCCGACGACTGTTCCTTGCCGCCGGCTTTTTCCTTGCCGAACGTGAACGTCTGTCCGGCGGTCGTGAGATCGATCCCGGCCGCCGAGAACGATCGGAACTCGAACAGGTCCTTCTTGCGCAGGTCGTCCGGCTTGCGCTTGAGATCGTCGAGCAGGGTCTTCTCGATCGTGAACACGAGCGGACGCGACAGGTCGCGCGCGTAGACGCTGGTCTCGTCGGCCTTGCCGCCGACCGCCAGGCTGGCGCGCGTCGAGCCGGCGCCGACCGTGGCCACGACCTCGGGCTTCTCGAGCCCGTATTTCTTGAGCTCCTTGGTGCCGTCGGCGGCGACCACCGACTTCATCCGCGTCTGCGCGAGGCGTCCGACGATGCCGTCGGTGCCGCTGAAATCGGCCTTCGCGTCGAAGGGCTTGGTGAAGCGCCAGTCGTTGCCCTTCTTGACGAAGGCCAGGCCCGCGCCCGATGCCGGTTCAATCGTGATGCTGTCGACGTCCTCGCGCCCGAACTTGAGGATGGTCTTGTCGCGCAGCGCGAAGGTGTTCTTGTTGAGCGAGTCCTCGAGGTACGAGCTCACGAGGAAGAGCTTCGGCTGTCCCTCGACGCGCGCGTAGAGGTCGCCGCCGGTCGGCGTCTTGCTGCCGATCTGGATGCGGCGCATGCCGGTCTCGCCGGTCGAGCGGAAGCCGACCGCGATGCGCGGCGGTTCCAGCCCGAATCCCGCCACGCCCTTGGGGTTCTCGTCGATCGTCCGCTGCACCTCGAGCGACCGGAGCGTCGAGAGCACGCCGTTGATCTCCGAATCGTCGACGTCGAGCGCTTCCGGCGCCGTGATCTGCCACTTCGCGCCGTTCTTCTTGAGTGTCGTCACCTCGCCGGAGGCGGATTTGATCTCGACCTCGTCGACCTTGTCGATGTCGAGCGTGAAGACCGCGGCCTTCTTTGCCGCCGTGCCGGCAGGCTCGCGCTTCGACTCGACGAAGTACGCGTACGCGCCAATCCCGAGCGCCAGGATCACCAGAATCAGGAACGACTTCCCACCACGCATCTCGGAACCTACCTGTTGCCTTTGCCCTGTGCCTTACCTGTGCCCTTTGCCCTTACCTCTGCCCTCTGCCCTGTGCCCTTTAACGCCGTTTCCACCAAACCCGCACGCCGTTCGCAAAGAGCAGCGCGGGAATCGCGAGGAGGGCCAGATACCGGATGCCGGTTTCCTGCTCGGGCAGGAGGTCGATGCGCCGATCGGCCGGATCCTTGGCACGGATGGCGATGAGGTTCTCCTGCTGCGCCAGCCAGTTCACCATGTTCAGGTAAAGATCCTTGTTGCCCTGGAAGCCGATGAACTGGTTGGACGGAAAGTCGCTGTCGCCGACCACGATGACGCGGGTCTCCGGCTTCGGGGCATCGGCCGCCGGCGGCGAACCCGCGGGCGGCGCGGGCGGCGCCGGGACGTCGGTGGCGGGCGCCGAGGTCGCCGTCGCGATCGTGACGGGGCCGGCCTTGTCCCCCTTGTCGAGGTTGGGTGTCGGCTTCTTGGTCTCGAAGAGCCCCTTCAGATCGGACTCGGCCCAGCTGCGCGGGCTGGTCTCGAGGAGCTTCTGCGCGGACTTGCCGTCGGTGCCGCCTTCGATCGGCGCGACCGAGCGCGTCAGCGGGTACGCCGTCATGACGCCATTGAATCGATCGGTCACCGGGTGGCGCGGGTAGTTGACGACGACCGGTATCGCCATGTTGTTGGCGGACTGCTCGTCGATGACGATGGTGTTGCCGACGTCGGCGCCCCAGCTGCGCGCGAGGTCAACGAGGCTCGTGAGCGACGTGCCGATGCTGTCGGGGTCCGGCGGATCGAGCATCAGCATGAGTTTGCCGCCGCGCGCCAGGTAGGCGCGGATCGCGGTGATCTCCTGCGGCAGGAAGTCGCTCTTCGGGCCCGCGATCACGACGACGCTCGCATCGTCGGGGACTTTCGATTCCTGCGCCAGGGCGAGCGGCGCGAGTTCGAAATTGTCGGTCTGCAGCGCCTGCGCGATCCCGCTGTAGCCGCGCCCGTCCTGCGTGCCGGTGTCCTTTTCTCCGTGGCCGCGCGTGAAGTAGACCTTCTTGGCCTTGCCCTCGAGCGCCTTCTTCAGGGTGTTGGTGATCCCCTGCTCGTCGGCCTGATTGGTGCGTTCGGTCCGGCCGTTCGCTTCGATCAGGACGGTCGGCACCGCCGTGATCTCGTACTTCTGTGCCGCGACCGGGTCGTTGTCGGCTTCGATGAACTCAGCCGAGATCTGCTTCGAGAGGTACTGGTACTCGCCGAGCAGATCGCGATAGCGGTTGGAGCCTTCCATGCCGCCGTAGAAGACGCGCACCGTGACCGGTCCCTTGAGCTCCGACACGATCTTCCGCGTCTGATCGGACATCGAGAACTGGCCCGCGGCGGTGAGATCCCAGCGCTTGTTCTGCCGGTTCCCGATCCAGTTGATGGCCACGAGGATGGCGACGAACGCCAGCACGCTGCCGAGCGCGAACGATCCGTACTTGACGTTCCGATCCGAGAACGACCGGCCGATGTCGCGCCACTGGCTGAGCGCGTAGATCAGCGTGACGATCAGCCCGGCCAGCGCCAGCTTCGGGTGGACGTTCAGCGTCGGGTTGCGCAGCTTGAAGGCCAGTGCCGCCAGCACGAGGACGACGCCGACCCAGCCGAGGATTCCGAAAGCACGCTTCACGGCTAGCCCCTCCACCGTTCGCTGTCCACGGACTTCAGGCTCAGGAAGAGCCCGAACGCCACGAAGGAGAGATAGAAGATCACGTGCTTGGTGTCGATGACCCCTTTGCCGAAGTCGTCGAAGTGCTCCGTGATCGACAGATACGACAGCAGCGGACCGAACGTGGGCCCGGCGCTGTCACTGAACCAGTTGATGATCCAGAAGAAGAGGAACACGATGAACGTCGCGGCGCCGGCGACCATCTGGTTCTTCGTCGTACTCGAGATGAAGAGCCCCATGGCGATGAAGCAGGCGCCGAGCAGGAAGAGGCCGAGGTACCCGGCGATGAGCGGCGTCCACTCCGGGTTGCCGAACCAGAACAGCACCGCGATGTACGGCAGGGTCACCGCGAGCATCGCCGCGTAGAGGCCCAGCGCCCCGACGAACTTGCCGAGAATGATCTCGACGTCGGTGAGCGGCGACGTCAGCAGCAGTTCGATCGTGCCCGACCGTTTCTCCTCCGCGTACATCCGCATCGTGACCATCGGCAGCAGAAACAGGATGAGCACGCTGGCATTCGAGAGCAGCGGACGGATGAGCGACATGTTCACGTTCACCGGCTGCGGGCCGAACTGGCCGCCCTGGCTCTGTCTGATGAACAGGCTGAGGTACACCGAGAAGAAGTAGCCGAAGATGAAGGCGAAGAGCCCCATCATCACCCACGCGACCGGCGACGAGAAATAGCCGCGCAGCTCTTTGCCTGCGACGGCCATGATGTTCCGAACCGTCCGGCTCATGCCGCGTTGCCTCCTGCCTGTGCCTGCTGCGCGTTCTCTTCCGGATCCTCGGTGGTCAGCTCGAGGAAGATCTGCTCGAGGCTCATCCGGGTCGGGCGAAGCTCGAGGAGCCCCCACCCTTGATCGACGATCGTGCGGGCGACGTCGCGGCGCACGTCGTGCGTCGATTCCGACTCGACTTCGTAGCCCGTGAACTGCTCGTGCTGATCGGCGACCGTGACCTTGCTGACCCCCGGAATGGCCGAGAGCGCCGCCGATGCGTCCGTGCGGCCGTCGATCTGCACGTAGAGCGTCGCGGCGCCCTTCAACTGGTGCGTCAGGTTGTCCGGCGTGTCGATCGCGACGACCCTGCCGCGATTGATGATGACGACGCGCTGGCAGGTCTGCGCGACCTCCGGCAGGATGTGCGTGCTGAGCACGATCGTGTGATCGCCGGCGAGGCCCCGAATCAAATCGCGCGTTTCGATGATCTGCTTCGGGTCGAGGCCGGCCGTCGGCTCGTCCAGGACCAGCACCTCGGGATCGTGAAGGATGGCTTGTGCCAGGCCGACGCGCTGGCGGTACCCTTTCGACAGTTTCCCGCAATGCCGGTTGGCCATGTCGTCGACGTGGGTCCGCTTCATGGCGTGATCCACCCGCATCGCGCGCTCGGCTTTCGTCGTCTTGCCGAGCTTGATGCGCGAAACGAACGTCAGGTACTCGCGAACGGTCATATCGGAATAGAGCGGCGGGGTCTCGGGCAGATACCCCGTGCGCGCCTTGGCTTCGAGCGGGTGCGTGAACACGTCGTAGCCGGCGACCACGGCTTTGCCTTCGGTCGCGGGCATGTAGCCGGTGATCACCCGCATCGTCGTGGTCTTGCCGGCGCCGTTCGGACCGAGAAATCCGAGGATCTCGCCCTTCTCGACACGGAAGCTCACATCGTCGACCGCGGTCACCGGCCCGTACCGCTTGGTCAGGTGTTGCACTTCAATCATTGACTGGACCCCGTCACTCCCGGAGGACGCCTCCGAACACGAACCCGAAATCCTAGCAAAAAACGCCAGCGGGTGGGTTGATTCTGCTTAAGGAGTCCGGGTGTCCTCGACTTTGATCCCTTGACATATGAGCAGATGTTCATATATTCATATGTTATGGCAGTGGCAAATTCCTCGGCGAAGACCGACTCCGATCGAGATTTGACGTGCGACGAGCGCCATGAGGCGGAGCTGGGGACCCTCAACAGCGTTCAGGCCAAGTTACTAGGCATCCGGACCGTCGAGGCCGTCGCCGAGGTCTTCAAGCTCCTCGGGGATCCGACGCGCGTCCGGCTCGTTGACGCGTTGACCCACGGGGAGCGCTGCGTCTGCGACCTGGCGCAGCTCGTCGGCCTCACCGAATCGGCCGTCTCGCATCAGTTGCGCCTGCTGCGCGCGGCCCGGCTCGTGCGCGTCCGGCGCGCAGGTCGTCTCGCGTACTACTCTCTCGATGACCATCACGTTGTCGGCCTGGTGCACGACACCCGCAAACATGTCGAGGAGGCGCATCAGTGAACGACGCCTGCTGCGGTACCTGCGAGACGCACGCGCACGACGTTTCGGCCGGGACTCGCGGCGCCGCGGGCGCCAGGTCGCGGCTGCCGTGGCTCGTGGCCGCGGCCGGAGCCGCGATTACCGCGGGTGCCGTCGCCGGCTGGCTCGGCCACGCGACCGCGGCGATCGCGGCATACGCCGTCGCCATCGCGCTTTCGATCCCTGGACCGCTCCGGCGGGCGTGGACTTCGCTCAAGGTGCGAGCGCTCGACATCAATCTGTTGATGGTGATTGCGGTCGCCGGCGCGGCGGCGCTCGGCGATTGGCTCGAGGCCGCGACCGTCGTGTGGTTGTTCGGCCTGGCGCAGTGGCTCGAAGTCCGCAGCATGGAGCGTGCTCGCCACGCGATCCGATCGCTGATGACGATCGCGCCGAGCGTCGCCACGGTGCGGCGCGACGGCGCGGATCTCCAGATCCCGGTCGGGGAGGTGCGGATCGGCGATGTGGTCGTCGTGCGTCCCGGCGACCGGCTGCCGGTGGACGGCGTCGTCCTCTCCGGCGATTCGGCGATCAATCAGGCGCCGGTGACCGGGGAGTCCTGGCCGGCGGAGAAGTCGCCGGGCGATCTCGTGTTCGCCGGAACGATCAACGGCAATGGCGCCCTCGAAATCGAGGCGCGGCGTCCCGCGTCGGACAGCACCCTCGCGCGGATCATTCATCTGGTCGAACACGCGCAGAGCCGCCGCGCGCCCGTCCAGACCTTCGTGGACCGCTTCGCGCGCCGGTACACGCCCGCCGTGGTCATCCTCGCGGTGGCGGTGGCGATCGTGCCGCCGCTCGCGATCGGGGGCCTCTCCGGCTTTACGAGTCTCTTTGGCATCTGGGGCTATCGCGCGCTCGCGCTGCTCGTGGTCGCGTGTCCGTGCGCGCTCGTGATCTCGACGCCGGTGTCGATCGTCTCGGCGCTGACCGCCGCGGCCCGCGCCGGCGTCCTCATCAAGGGCGGCGCCCACCTCGAGCGGCTGGCATCGATCCGCGCCATCGCGTTCGACAAGACGGGCACGCTGACGCGCGGTGAGGTGACGGTCACAGACGTCGTGGCCGTTGACGGGACGACGTCCGATGGCGTGCTCGCGGTGGCGGCCTCGCTCGAAGCGCGTTCCGAGCATCCGATCGGGCGCGCGATCGTGGATCGCGCTCGCACCGCGGGACTGGTGATCGATCCGGGCGCGGGCTACCGCGCCCTGCCGGGACTCGGCGCCGAAGCGACCGTCGCCGCGGCGCCCGCGATCGTCGGCAGCCATCGGCTGTTCGAGGATCGCCGGTTGTGTACTCCGGCGCTGCACGCGTGTGTCGAGGACGTCGAACGCCGGGGCGCCACGCCCGTGCTCGTCGGGCACGACGGCGCGCCGCTCGGCGTGATCGGCCTCGCCGACGAGTTGCGGAGCGAGAGCCGCCAGGCCGTGGCCGGCTTGCGCGGCTACGGGATCGATCGCGTCGTGCTGCTCACCGGCGACGTCCGCGCCAACGCGCGCGCCGCGCTCAATCACGCGACCCTGGACGAAGCCCACGCCGAGCTCATGCCGGGCGAGAAAGTCGCCGTCCTCGCGCGGCTGCGAGAGCGGCACGGCCCGGTGGCCATGGTCGGAGACGGAATCAACGACGCGCCGGCGCTGGCCGCCGCCGACGTCGGGATCGCCATGGGGGTCGCCGGCAGCGACATCGCGCTCGAGACCGCCGACGTCGTCCTCATGTCCGACGATCTGAGCAAGCTGCCGTTCGCGCTCCGCCTGGCCCGCACGACGCGCGGCAACATCCGCCAGAACGTCGGCATCGCGCTCTCGCTCAAACTGGCCTTCGTCGTGCTCGCCGCCGCCGGCGTGGCGACGATGTGGATGGCCGTCGTCGCCGATACCGGCGCGTCACTCCTCGTCACGGCCAACAGCCTCAGGCTGCTCAAGTACACTTGAAACGACCGACCACGATCGCCATTACCCATTGGCGATCTGAATCGCGAATCATGAATCCCAAATCATGAATATCTAAGGTCTGTGGTCGACAAACGCTTCCAGCACGCGCTGGTCCGTGGTCGAGACCTGATCGAACTGCACGCCCATGCCCGTTTTCCGGTCGCTCCAGGCGACGCGGCCGGTCGCTTCGATCTCGGCGGCGGTGCCCGGCAGCCGCAGCGTGACCTGAATCGCGGTGCCGAGCGGGAGCGGGTTCATGGTGCGGATGGCCAGGCCGCCGCGGCTGATGTCGAGCGTGATCGCACCGGCGATCGTGCGGCCGACGCGGTAGGAGATCGGCACGCCGACCGGGACCCGCTGGCTCGAGCGCCGGTTGAAGTTGTCCGGAAAGAGATGCGGCGCGAGGGCGGGCAGGATCTGCGGCGTGCTC
>Ga0207428_10007155_pt1 | contig 10211 bp, 6 predicted proteins | sample RhiMethybrSRZTD1_FD_187600 | JGI IMG/M metagenome (GOLD analysis project Ga0207428, IMG submission 187600) | Populus rhizosphere microbial communities from Tennessee, USA - Rhizosphere MetaG P. TD hybrid SRZTD1 (SPAdes) (version 3) | ecosystem: Host-associated > Plants > Roots > Rhizosphere >... | reverse complement strand
GAAGCCGATGCCGCCATTGTCATGACGCCACCAAAGATCGACGTTCGTCGCGGTCACGCCGTTGAAGTCGTTGACCTCGACGGTGAGCGAGTCCGCGTTTGCGAAATCGCGCGTGCCCGCGGGAGCCGCGGTCAGACCCGACCAGATTCCCTGCTCAGCATTTTGCAGGAACGGCGTGTGCGCCGGGTCGGATTGAGAGAACGTGTCCGCGAACAGCTCGATGTTCTGAGACTCGAACACCGTTGCGGTCCCATCGAATTGGCCGAAGGACACGTTGTCGATGAGGTACTGCACCGCACCGTGCTTACCCCAGAGGAAGTCGCCCGACTTGTCGATATCGAGAACTTCCCAACCGACCTGAAGTGAGTCGATCGTCGTTCCCAGAAACGGCGTCAGATCGTTCGGCGTGTTCATGTTCCAGAACTCGCAGCCGACGAACGTGATGAAGCCGTCGAAGTCATTCCAGGGTGACCAGCCACCGGAAGCAGTGTCGTAGACCCGAACCAGCTGATTGGTGAAGTCATTCGTGTTCGAGAGCATGCACATGTACTCGGCATACTCCACGACTCCACCGGTCCAGCCGTCCGAACCAACGACAGGTGAAGCGAGGAAGAAGTCGAAGCCGTTTGCGCTTCCCGGAATCTGACTCGCTGCAGGCTTGGCCGCCCACATCCAGTCATCCGAGAAGTCGCAGGTGTTGCCCTTGTTCGTGTAGTTCGGGTTGAACTGCAAATGCCAACCGTCGTACGTGTTGCCAAGGATTCCACCGGCCGACCAAGTCACAGCACCGGGAATCGTCTCCGTCGCCACGGTGCGCCCGTTCAGAACGCTTGTCCCCGTTGCGTTCTCGAAGTTGTCGGTCGCCGTCGTTCCGCCGGAGGTGATCGTCAATACGATGTTATCGATCGCGGCGAGACCATCGGTGTCTCCGCTTCCATCCTGATCCGACCATGCTCCGTCGGAGAACGCGCGCCAACGCACGCGCACGCCGCCCGCGGCAGCTGCCGGAATCGGGAAGTCCACGTTTGCGATCCACTGAGAGTGATTGTTGCCGTTCCAGTTCTCGTTCCCGCCACCGGGATTGAACTGGTCGGAGTTGCCGAAGTAATCCGATCCGCAAGCACGGCCCGTTCCGCCGTGGGCGTTGTCCGGATTTCCGGAAACGGAGTTGAAAACGGCGGCAGGTCCGGAGGGATAGCTATCCCGCAGGAAGCTCCACGTCGTTCCGTTGTTCGTCGAGTACTCGACGTACAGATAGTCGTAATTGCATTCCGAGTCGTAACGCACGTCGAACTTGATCAAGGAGCCGCTTCCGTTCGGAGCGCCACCCGCGACCAGCTCGAGAGCGTAGTTCCAGTTGTCCCCGTAGCCCTTCTTGTTGGCCCAGAAGGGAACGTCGGTGCACGATTCGTCGTTGTTCCCGAAGTTCGAACCGTCGGGAATGCTGTCGCATCCGCACCAGGCGCTCCACGTCGATGCATTCGGATTCAACTTCGACATGTGCCATTTGGACAGAGGACTGATCGGAGGATTGTATTGAGACCAGTGATTCCAAGTCTTTCCTGGTTGGGCTTCCCACGTGCTATCGCCGCCGGCACCCTCGAAGCACCACACGTGCTCGATGGTCTGGCCATTCGGCGATTCCGCCGTATCCGCCGGGGAACATGGGGAGCTTCCGGGGTTATGGACACGGACCCACGTCGTCCCCGCCGAGGAGCGGAAGAACATCGGGAGGTCGTGGTGAATCATTGGATCTCGTGAGCCGCGCGGCACCCACTCCTTCGAGCCGGGATGCTCGGCGTAGGCGCTCTGGAACGTCACCAGAATGCTGGCCGCCAGCCCCAACGCGGCGACTGCACGGGTCCAAGAGTCTGCGAATCTAGGTTTGCTCATGAGGTTTTCCCCTTGGCGCAGCATGCGCCGAGGCAAAGTTGGGGACATACGAGGGGCGTGAACGGAGAAATCCCCTCAGTGTGCCGAAAAACTCTAGACACGAAAAACGCGAGTGCATAGAGAGCGCGCTCAACAAACTCGAGAGTGTGCTCAACAAACTCAATTTGCACGCACGCGGACACAATCATGGTCCGACTCTCTAGACGAAATTGGATTGCGAAATGTTCAATCAAAACAAAATTTTGAAATTGCGCAGCGCGGGATTAACGAATACGGAGAACTTTCTTCACAGCGCTAAAATCATTCGCGCGCATTCTTACGAAGTAGATTCCGTTCGCGACAGATTTGCCGCCATCGTCGTGCCCATCCCACTCGCGCGAGTACGCATTCGCGTCCAGAGTCTCATCCACGAGCGTGCGCACGGTCTGACCGTGAACGTTGTGCACACTGATCGTGACATGCTGTCGCGCCGCAATGGAAAACGCGATCGTCGTCGAATTCTGGAAAGGATTCGGATTCGCTGGCGAAAGATCGAAACCGAAGGGGGCTTGAACGATGGGTGCGTCGTTCGGGATGCAATCTGGAACATGGGGCACCGCGATCGCCATGTCGATCGCCAACACGGGACCCAGAACACAGATTCGGGATGCATCGTTCACCAATGCCGACAGGTCGAATCCTGACAAGATTGCGATACCGTCGTCAGACGTTCCGAATGCTCCGTCTAGACCCTGACGAGTGTTCTTGATGATGCACGGACGCCCGTTATCCGTGGCATAGCCGTCGATGTAGGTCGCCAGAACCAAATTCTGCGAGCCCACGGCCGGTGTGCTCAAGGTCAGGCGGTCAAAGGCGCGCCGAATCGGGCACTCCCCATAGAGGCCCAGCTCGATGAGCTCCATTGAAGTTGCCGGGCTTCCGACCATGTTCAGGGTGCGATCATCAGTCGCATCGTCGGAGCTTACTGTGAACGAAGTTCCCAAATAGTCGCCGAGGAACCCGATCGTTGAATCCGCGTTGTTGCCGCCCGAGCCTAAGTGGTAGGCGATGTCGTCGCCGCAGGTGAAAAGATTTCCATTTCGATCGAGGTAGGTCGCGAGCTCGATACGCGTCGTGTCCGCGAAGGAGTACTCGTCGAAGCTGCCCTGTAGCCAGATGAGGACGTCGTAGGCGGGATTGGCCGCATCCGTCATATAACCGCCCAAGCCGAGAGCCGCGTTTCCGACCCCGCGCGGCTCGCATTGCACGCTCGAGCCCGCACCCTGCACATCATATTTGTCCCATTTCGGGGCCGATTCGCTGCCTCCGAAAAGATAGGCCAAGGCGCGTTCCACCATGTTTTCCGGCTCGTCGAAGGCGGGGTCCAGGAAGGCTCCCTCTCCAACCCCTCCATCGGGATCAAAGTCCGAAGAATTCTGGAAGTCCAGCATTTGGCGAGTGAAATCATCGACGAGCAAGATCTTCTGTCCGGCCGGCGTCGTCTTTCCGAATGGGAGGACCGAGAATTCGAAGTAGACGGGAGTCGCATCGTCAGCGGTGTTTGGGAAGACCGAAGTCTGCGCAGCGTTGTCCGTCACCTTGACGTAGTACTGCACCGTCGTGGCCGGCTTCCAAATCTTGCGATTGTTCGCAGGCGGGAAGGCGTCCTCCGCGCCGCCGTTGTCCTTGCCGATGATGGCGCGATACGTGCCCTCGTCGGTCGGAGAAGTCGGATCGGGAGCCGCAAAGCTCATGTCGATCTTGCTGAAGGCGTCGAAACCAACGCCGCCGTTGTCATGACGCCACCAAAGATCGACGTTCGCAGCGCTCAACCCATCGGCGTCGTCGATGTCGACTGTGAAGGAATCGGCGTCCGCAAAATCGCGCGTACCCGGAGGCGCCGCGGTCAGACCCGACCAAATCCCCTGCTCTGCATTCTGCAGGAACGGCGTGTGCGCCGGATCGGATTGGGAAAACGTGTCGGCGAAGAGATCGATGTTTCGCGCCGTGAAGATCGAGGAGGTGAGGTCGAATGATCCAAAGGAGACGTTGTCGATGAGGAACTGAACCGCGGTGTGCTTCCCCCATTCGAAATCGCCGGGTTTGCTGGCATCGATGATTTCCCAAGCTACTTGGATGGAGTCGATTGTCGCGCCCAGGTACGGTGACAGATCCCTGGAATCGTTCATGTTCCAGAATTCACACCCCGGATAAAAAAATGAACCCTCACCAAAGTCCCCCCATGTCGACCAACCCAGATTCATATCGAAGACGCGATAGGAATAGTCCGTGAAATCCAACGGCCCTCCGATACCCCAGCAGTAGTATTCACTGAACTCGACGATCCCGCCGGTCCATCCCGAGCACGCGATCACCGGGCTCGCCAGGACGAAGTGGAATCCGTTTGCGCTGGGTGGGATGGCGCTCGCAGCTGGCTTTGCCGTCCACATCCAGTCATCCGAGTAGAGGCAGGTGTTGCCCTTGTTCGCGTAGTTCGGATTGAACTGCAGATGCCAACCGTCGTACGTGTTGCCGAGCAAACCACCGGCGCTCCACGTCACGGCACCGGGAATGTTTTCCGTCGCGATGACGCGACCTTGCAAGGGGCTCGAGGTCCCGGTTTCGAAATTGTCCGTGGCCGTCGTCCCGCCGGAAGTCATCGTTAGAATGACGTTGTCGATCGCCGCCAACCCGTCGGTGTCCCCGCGGCCATCTTCATCCGACCACGCTCCATCGGAGAATGCGCGCCAGCGTACGCGCAACCCGGCAGCTCCGCCTGCAGGAATGGGGAAGTCCACGTTCGCGATCCACTCGGAGTGATCGTGGCCATTCCAATTCTCGTTCCCGCCGCCCGGATTGAATTGATCGGAGTTGCCGAAGTAGTCCGTTCCACAAGACCGTCCCGTCCCGCCGTGAGCGATGTCCGGATTCCCCGAGACGGCGTTGAAGATGGCCGCGGGTCCATTGGGATAGCTGTCGCGCACGGGGCTCCAAAAACTTCCGTTGTTGGTGGAATACTCGACGTAGAGATAGTCGTAGTTGCATTCCGTGTCGTAGCGGATGTCGAATTTCACGACAGATCCGGATGCATTCGAAGCGCCCGCGGCGATCAGCTCGAGCGCGTAATTCCAATTGTCCCCATAGCCCTTCTTATTGGTCCAGAACGGATACTCTGCGCAAGCATCGTCATTGTTCGCGAAACCGCTCGCTCCCACGATGCTGTCGCAACCGCACCAGGCATTCCACGCCGATGCGTTGGGATTCATCTTGGAGATGTGCCATTTGCTGAACTCGATTCCCGGCGGATCGAAGAGCGACCAGTGATCCCAGCGCTCGTGCCGCGTTCCTAGCGGGTTTTCAAGGGCCGGCCAACTGCTATCTCCGCCGGCTTTCTCGAAGCACCACACGTGCTCGATCGTTTGGCTTTCGGAAGATCCCGAAACATCGGCGGGAGAGCACGGCGACTCCCCCGGATTGTGCACGCGAATCCAGGTCGTGTCGGAAGCCGCGCGATACACAAGGGGGAGATCGTGGCGCAGGATCGGGTTGCCCGGCCGGCTGGGGATCGACTCGCGAATGTCGGGACGCGCGGCGCGTGAAGCACTCGCGACGATGAGAACGAGCGCAGGAGTGAGAATGGGGGCGGAGACGATCCGGCCCAATTGGGCAACGAAACCGAGGTGCATTGGAGACCTCTTTCGCCGGACAAAGGCAAGGGACGGCGAACGGGACTGCTCACTCCCGAAGGCGACTGTAGCAATTCGGGAATCGCAATGGAAGCCGCGTACAAATTCCGTTGCCGGGCGGATCTCGATCTTCTTCGGGAAGCGCAATGCCCTGCGGAAGCTCAGGGATGAATCGATGCGCCTTTCCCGAACAAAGTCTGGCGGACGAAACGCTGCACTTCCTGAAAGTCATTCGTTGCCGGTACGGCCGGCACTTGCCTTTCGTCGCCGGCCAGTGCAAATGCAATCGCCGGGCATTTGTACTTCACGGCCAGCGCTGCTTCGCTCGCCGTCCCCGGTCCGCCGGGAAGAATGACCATTACATTCGAGCTCAGCACATTGATGTGGTTGCGCGAAAGCGGCGTTTGACCGCGCTCGCCGCTCCATGGCAAATGCGTATGGATCGCAATCTCGACCCAAGGATTCGGATACCCGGGAGGCGGGGCCGCCGCGGCGTCTTCGGAAGCTGCGGGAAGAATCCCGATCACGAGACCTCGCCGTCCTTGCACTTCTTGAAACGCGCGGCTCACCGACTCCATGACGCCCCGCCCGCCGCCCGTCACCAGGTGAACCCCCAACGCCGCCAACCATCGGCCCAGAGGAACGGCGAGATCGGCATGCTCGTGAGTGCCCGATCCCATCACGCCGACAATGGGGAGGCGGGAGAGCGTCGAATTCGAAGGATTGTCCAAGGGATTCAACAGTTCACCATGGGGTCCAATCGGCTGGTTGACTCCAACGAGGCTCTTGCCGAATCATAGAGCGATCAACCTTCGAGCCCCCTCTTTGGGAGGTCATCATGGCGGTCACACCGCATTCCGCGAAAGTCGGGGAGCTCATTCATCGCCTCGACGGAGCGGTCACCGAAAAAGACGATGCCGCCCGATGTCGGGCGGTGAAACGTGTGCTCGAGGACGTCGTGGCGTCCGGCGAGCAATTCGTCGATCCCGCTTATCTCGTTCCCGCTTCCGACCGCTATGCCCGCCGCCTTCTCCATCGCGACCCCCAGGGACGATACACCGCGATCGTCATGGTCTGGGACAAAGGACAAGGAACCCAATTGCACGATCACGCCGGGATATGGTGCGTCGAGGTCGTCTATCGCGGCCGCATCCAAGTGACGTCGTATTCCGTGACCGGCGGCGATCCGGAGCGGGATCTCGTGCAGTTTCGCCGCGAGATGACGGTGATGGCCGGCGTGGGAGAGGCCGGTGCGCTCATCCCGCCTTTCGAATATCACATGCTCGAGAACATGGATGCGACGCCGGCGATCACCATCCATGTCTACGGCGGCGAGATGACCTATTGCCACATCTTCGAGCCGATGGACGGCGGATTTCTCCGCAAGTACAAGGAGCTCGCCTACACGGCTTGAATTGCTCGCGGGCTGCGATGCTGCGCGATCAACGCAACCGAACGATTCGCTTGGTGTGTTCGACGCCGCTGGCCTCGAGCCGCACGAGATAGACGCCTGCGGACACCGTCGCACCCGAATCATCGCGCCCATCCCACGCGATCCGATGGCTACCAGTTGCCTTCGGTCCCTGAAACAATCGGCGCACATGTCTTCCAGCGACGTCGTAGATCGACAGCCGGACTTGGCCCGCGTTGGCGAGCGTTAAAGAAATGGAAGTGCTCTGAGCAAACGGATTGGGGGACACGGACGCGAGGCCGGTTGCGGCAACGGAACTTGGGAATCCTGGTGCGGAGACTGCAGCCGACCCGCATTGAGCGGGGAAGATCGCGAAGCCTCCCACGGAGCCTTCCGAGGTGCAACAGAGCGAAACGCAAGCGATTTCCGCATTCGCCGCAACGTCGGAAGCATACGCGGGGGGATGACTCTGGCCCACCAAGCGAGGGACGTACGGGTCCGAAACATCGATCGACAAGAGGTCGGGTGTGAAGAGGTAGAGCGTTTCATCGACCAGCGCGGAGCGTGTGCCGTACCCGCCCACGAAAATGGGGAGGGAGGCAACGGGCTCGGGCGCGCTCGGATTGCTGCAATCGATCACCGTCAAGGTGTGTTGAAGCCAATCATCGTTGGAGCTGGTGACAAAAGCCAACGCACCGGAGGCGGCCACGCTTGAGGGTCTGGAAGGATCGAGCGGGAGGTACGCAACGAGATCCGGGGTCGAGGGGATCGAAAAGTCGAGGATGTAGAAGCCGGTAGTCGCGACAACGAACGCCCGAGTTCCCGAAACGTCAAGGTCCTCGACGAAACCTGCAATCGAAATGCTGGAGACGATTTGTGGGTTGGCCGGATTGGCGATGGCCATGATGATGATGGAGCCGCCCCCATCCGCGATCACCGCGTGCGTACCCAACCCTGAGACCTTGACATGTTGCGAGTATCCTGGCGTGTCTCGAGCTCCGCGGATGACCGGATTCTCGGGGTCAGCAACGGACGCGATGCGCACGCCACTTCCGCCGCAGGCCAAGATCGCAAGGCTTCCCGACAGGGTGATACTCAATACCTCGGGAGTATTTAAGCTTCCCAGCAAGAGCGGACTCGTTGGATCGGAAATGCCAACGACGTGAAGCGCTCCTTGTCCGTTTTCGTCTGAATTCCCCACATAGACGAACCCCGAACCCATCGCGATGGAAGGCGAGTAAAAGGGGATTTCCAGAGTGCTCAGGGTGGGGACGTTCGCGGGATTGGAAACATCGATGACTTCAAGGCCGATCGGGCTTCCACAAAATGCGTTCTCGCCGTCGACCAGGATGGAGCCGCCCGCGGCCGCGATGATTCCAAGTCGTACGGGCTCCGCGTTTGGCGAAACGTCAAAGATCTCGAGCCGGTCATTGCCGATGTAGGCTTTGTCGTCAACAACGTCGAGGCCGGGGATGTAATCGATGCTACTCGGAACCTCATAAAGCAGTTGGGGGTCGATGGGGTTCGTCAAATCCAAGATCAGCAAGGAACCATATCCGCCCACAAAGAGCCGATTCCCATCGATTTTCATCGAAGCAATGCTCGTGGAATAGGTTCCCACCTGAACAGGATGCTGGGGATCGGAAACGTCAACGATGCGAAAGAAGCCGCCCAGTGTGCCCACATATGCGTAAGGTTCCTTGACCGCGATGCTCTGGGTATAACTCCCCGAAGGAAGACTGGCCAGAATGTGCGGCTGCAGAGGATTGGAAATGTCGGCGACGACCAGGCCCTGACGGTTCGCAATGTAGGCAATGTCGCCCACGATCGAGATGTCTTGGCCCCAAAAGGGAATGTCCATCGATCCGACGATCGGGAAGTTGAATGGGTTCGACACATCGATAACGGTCATGCCCGAATCCCCGACGACGTAGGCATAGTTTCCTGAGATCTCCAATCGGGCAATGACCCCCGGAACCGGAATCGGATCTTCGACAAGCGCCGGAGCCTCGGGATCGGTGACGTCAGCAATCTCAATCCAGGAGACTGCCGATCCATAGCTCCCTGGTGCGGCCATGAAGAGCAGATCGTCGAGGAGGGCGAGGTCACTGATTGAATCGAGATCCAACGTCGTCTGAACGTGGAGGTATTGGGAGTAATCCACGCACGGTGTACTGAAAGAGGTCTGCGGCAAGAACAGAACGAACAATGCGAAGGCGGAATCAAGGAGGGGCGATCGTAGGCGTTCCATGACTTCCCCCTGTCGGAATCATGCCTGGACTCTGCCGACCGCAGCATCCAGTCTAGACTTCGCGGGCAAAGGGAATCAAGATCCCAGGAATGCAGTCGGTTCCGCAGCCGATCGAGGTGTGGATGGGCGGTTTGGGACGACGTGCTCGAGAACAAGGACGCGACGCCTGCATGACGATCCACGTCTATGGTGGAGAGATGACCTATTGCCACGTCTTCGAGCCGGTCGACGGCGGATTTCTCCGCAAATATAAGGAGCTCGCTTACACGGCGTGATCCGTTGAGCGGCTTACCCGAGACGGACGTCTCGGCGCGTCTCTTGATAATCGGACGTTTCAAGTCGAACGAAATACACTCCGGGTGAACGGCAAATTGTGAGTCTGCCGGACCGCTTCTTCCTCGTAGACGTGGGCTTCAAAGCAAATCAAGATTCCGGACTGCGGAAGCCGATTCGTCTCGCTGGCAATCGAGGTGTGGATGGGCCGTTGGGTTGGGTGGAAGCCGGGTCTTATCTTTCCCGGGCTTCTTCTTTGCGCCGGGCTCGCGAGCTTGGGTTTTCTCCTCGCCGAGATTCCTTTTATTCAAGACCATCTCCACGTCGGCGCACTTCTTCTCGTGATTCTCTTGGGAATGGCAATTCGCTCTTTCGTCCCACTCCCGAGCCTGGTTGCTCCCGGAATCCGCCTCGCTCAACGACCGATCCTGCGTTGGGCGGTCGCGGGACTTGGGTTCCGGCTTTCGTTTCGCGAGCTCGTGAGCATCGGCGCGCCGGCATTGGCCGTCGTCACTCTATCCACCACGATCGCACTTCTCTTCGGTTGGTGGATCGCGCCGAAGCTCGGAGTCCGCGAGAAGCTCGGTCTTCTTCTCGGGATCGGCGGCGCGATTTGCGGTGCGTCGGCGATTGTCGCGGCGGATTCCGTCGTGCGCGGCGCGAAACGGGACGTCGCCGCGGCTCTCGCGATCATCACGCTCTTGGGCACGGTCGGAAT
>Ga0207428_10007144_pt1 | contig 10217 bp, 3 predicted proteins | sample RhiMethybrSRZTD1_FD_187600 | JGI IMG/M metagenome (GOLD analysis project Ga0207428, IMG submission 187600) | Populus rhizosphere microbial communities from Tennessee, USA - Rhizosphere MetaG P. TD hybrid SRZTD1 (SPAdes) (version 3) | ecosystem: Host-associated > Plants > Roots > Rhizosphere >... | reverse complement strand
CGTTGAACGTCTGGCCGCGCACGACGTTGCCGTCGTTGGAAATCACATACACCTGCACGCCCTGCGCGAGCTGCAGCGCCTTCATGAAGTCCGCGGCCTTGCGATCGAGACGCCACGTAATCTCGGCCTTCGGTCCGGCTGAAAGCGGACTGGCCGCCACTGCGTCACGGAGCTGGCGAATGCTCGTCAGCCCGCGCGCGATCGAGGGCAGCGATTTCTGCGGGGTGCGCGCGTCGAAGCTGTTCAGCGCTTCGCGCGCGGCCGCGTCAATGGCCGCGAGCCCGGAAACGAGCATCGGCACCTTCGATTCTTCGCCAGCCGCGAACTTGGCCATTCGTCCGATCGAAAGATCGACGCCGTCGAGGATGTCGTTCTCCGGCGCGCTCACGCGCGGCTCGCTGTCGTAGATCGCATACGCGCCCGCCTGGTCGCCGGGAAACGCCTCGAGCTGCCCGGTGCCCTGGCACTTGTGGTAGGCACGCGCCATCTGGCCGAACTGCGCCCACGACATGCCGAGCAGCGGGTCGTATACGCCGGTCGGCACACGAACCGCCGCCGAGGGCGTCTGACCCGCGGCAACAACCGGCGTTCCAGCCCCGCCACCGCCACCAGGACCGCCGCCGGCCTGATAAACCTTGCGCGCCTGCCACGGCCGCAGGCCTTCTTTCAGCTGCTCGGGGAACCGCGCCGGATCGGCCGCGGCTCTGAAGGCCTCATGCGCAAGCCGCGCGGATCCCTGATGGTGCTGTCCGCCGCCATTGCCATCGCGATTCATCGTGAGGATGACGTCCGGCCGCACGCTGCGAACCACGCGCACCACGTCGCGCAGGATTTCCTCCTTACCCCATTTCTGAAACGTTTCTTCGACGCTGAACGAATAGCCGAACTCGAACGCGCGCGTGTGGTACTGATCGGCGCCGTCGTACTTGTGCACGCCCATCAGTTCCTCGCTGCGGAGGATGCCGATCGCCTGGAACAACTCGGGGCCGATTTCGTTTTGCCCGCCGTCGCCCCGCGTGACCGTCAGCAGGGAAGTCTTGAGTCCCCGCCCGCGATTGAGCGCGACCAGCACTCCATTGTTCTCATCGTCGGGATGCGCCGTGACGTACAGCACGGTGCCTTCGACCGGGAGCTGACGGAGCGCGAGACCCAGGCCGGTCGCGCCCTGATCGAACTTCATGGGCATGACCTGTGTGGAGACATCGGCTGACGACCAGCCGAGGCCGGCGACCAGAAAAATGGCGAGCCCGAAACCGACGAGATGTTGTTTCATGGTCACTCCTGCGGATGCTTTCGAATTCCGACCTTCGACGAGCTCAGGTCGCCCCGAGACCGTCGAGGGGCGGATTTCGAAGTCTTGACTTGCTCTTCCAGAATCGCCAGCGCGTACGGCACGGTGTAGGCACTCGTCCAGCCAAACACTCTCAGTCCGTTCGTGAACGCCCAGATGGGTCGGCGGGGCGGGGGATTCGCCATCATCACCGAGTTCGCGCCGGGCCGGATGCGATTGGGATCGAGCGGAAAATGATTCGCTTTTTCCAGAGCCTCGAACAGCTCCTTCTGGCTCCACGAATCGTCGATCGGCCTCGGCAAGGCATCGACTTTCAGCGGCTCCAGCCGCTTGAGCATCTCTGCGACGAACGACGAATCAGCGGTGAGCTTGTAACCGAGCGTCAGGCTGTGGATCGACGAGAGGTATGACTCCATCCAGTGATTGAGCGGTGGATTGTCCCGGACGGCGCGTGCGTGGCGGACGAGCGCAGCCCGCACGTCCGCGTTGTCCGTGATTTCCAGGTAACGCGAGAGTCCCTGTGAGGCGTACACGTTGGTGTAGCCGAACCGATCGAGCACGATGCTGTCGTACTGCTCCGGCTGCAGGCGCAGCATCCGCTCCACGCGATCTTCGAGCTCGCGCTTGTAGCGCGGATCCTTGGTCGCGTCGTACACCTCAGAAAGGTTCCAGACTGAGAGATACAGCCGGCGTCCGGTCAGGTCGTGCTCGCCGAACAACCGGCGCAGATGCATGTCCGCAGTCATTCTTGCGACGTCCAGACCGCGCTGTTCGCCGGCGAGGTAGTAACTCGCGATCCATCCCTGCACCCAGGCGTGCGCACTCAGGATGTGCATCCAGTGCTGGGGGGCGTGACGTCGTCCGATGCCGAGATACTTCGTTCCCTCCGGCTCTTTCGACGTGGTCCACCAGTCCATCGGGTAATTCGAGTCGCCGAGGTATTTCGGGCCGGTCGGCCAATGCGTGTTGTCCACGTCCATCAGGTGACGGCTGAAGGCGAGCGCCGCATCGAAGACCTTCGGATCTCCGGTGCGCATGAACTGCAGCCACCACATGTAGTCCTGCGCGGGTTCGCCGTTGCTGAACGTGCTCCATGACTCCCCGTTGAACAGGTTCATCATGTCGCCGTACTCGAAGAGCCCGTACCACGGCTGCCACTTCTGGTTGAACAGCATCCAGTCGAACTTGTAGTCGACCGCGCGCTCGATATCCGGGAAGTGGTTCGTGCGCGGCGCGAAATCGCCGTACACGCCGCTCGTGCCGTACCAGATCGGGGCGAGGTGCGCGACCGGCGGCGCGTGAACCAGCTTCATCGTCTGAGCGACGTCGTCCGTCTGCCGGCCATGGAAGTACACGAGCATTTCGCTCGTCTTCGCGATGCCCTGCGCCCAGTTCTCGGTGGCGTTCTCCTGCGCCGGCTCGTTGTTGAGGCGCGCGAAACTCATCGGGCCGGCCTCGGGCGACCAGAAGAAGGCAGTGAACTGACCGGTTGCCGGATCGAACCGGATTTCCTTTGGATACTCCTCGACGAAATTCTTGAGGCCGAACGCGACGCCACGACGCGAATCAAAAACATCGAGCCAGCCATCCGTGCGATCGGCGGGGCGCTGGGCGCCGCCGCCCTTCAACAATGCCTGGAATCCTGTGAGGCGCGTCGTCGGGGTGGACGTCGGCACCGGTGGAATGCGGTCGGGCTTCGGGCCAAGCTGGATCAGTGATACCTGACTCGGGGCCATCAGCGTTGAGGCCGCCAGCCCGGCCGATCCTGGAACGAACCACGGTACGGTTAGCGGGGAGTACCGCGCCTGAAGGTCTCCGTCGAGCTTCAGCACCAGCCCGAGGCCCAGGCTGTTCAGCCTGTCTTCGGGAATCGTCCATCCCTTGTCGGTCGGATCATTGACGATCAGCTTTGCGCCTTGCGTCGCGACGTGCGGGTAGTCGCCTTCCTGCCGGCGGTGCTTGTCGGGAACGCCGGTGTACACGAACGTGTGGAGCACGCGCAGGTAGCTCTTGCCGGCATACGCGTGGATGCGGGTGACGAATGGCGCCTTGTTGTTGTCGCCGCGTCCATAGGCATACTCGCCCTCGACGCGAAGGATCGCGTGGAGCGGGCCGGAGCCCTTGTCGATGAACGTGCGATCAACGGTGGCCTTCGACGAGTCGATCCCCGCATCGTCCAGTAGATCCGCAAAGGTGCCCCGCGCCGGTTGTCCGGTCGCGAGCAGATCTCCATCGTCGATGCCGTTGCGGTCGAGATCCAGGTAAGCGGCCGAAATGAAGCCGCCCTCACCCTGTCTGACGACCACACGTAACGGCCCCGTGTTGATTTCCGCCAGGCCGTTGTCGCGCGTCTGATTGATGAATTCGAGCCGGGTCGTGAGCGTGGCCCGTCGCACCATCGGCCCGTACTCGACGAAGTACCGAGGGCTTGCCTCCGCGAAGAAGAAGACCCAGACCCACTTCAGACTTCTGCTGGTCGGCTCCCAGGTCGTGACTTCCGTGACCTGAGATGGAACCTCGCGGCCCGCCTCGTTCACGACGCGGACACGATCGGGAGACTCGAGTGCGTCTTTCGGAAACGGCACGCCGAGTGTGATCGGCGCACCCGACTGGTGCCGCTCGATGACGAGCGGGATCCGGCGGGCAGATGGAGACGCCTGTTGTTCGCGTGCGGCATCCGCCACGCCCATGGTCGCGACAGCGAACAGGGACAGCACGAGCAGTCTTGATGTCATGAACGACGAACTCCGGAGGTCGTGGACGAACCCGGAACCGTGGAACCCGGAACCCGGAACCACGCGATGGAGCCGGCCGTTGTGCGGCCGGCCCCGTCGCGCTTTAGAAGAAGAACTTGAACCCGAGCTGGAACTTGCGCTGCTCGCGCCACCCGTTGGCGGCGTAGTCCGACGTGTTCGTCGAAATCGACGACAACGGCAGGCGCACGAGCGTCACCGGATCCACCGGATAGCCGTCGATGTCGACCGTAATCGTGTTGGACACGGCGGTCACCTCTTCGAAGTTGAAGATGTTCTTGGCTTCCGCCTGCACTTCGAACCGCTTGCCGCCGCCGAGCGGGAAGAACCTCGAGTACCGCATGTCGACGTTCTTTCGCACCGGCGAGTGCATGTTGTTGCGTGTGATGAACAACGGCCGGTCGCCGGCATTGCCGTCGAGGTTCAGGTCGCGGCTGCCGGTCACTCCGTCGAGCTGGCCGCTGTTGACGAGCAGGATCAGCGAGATCTGGTTGTCGCTGAGGACCTTGTTCACCCATGGGGCGAAGCGCTTGACCGTGGACATTGCCACGATGCTCGCGTTGAAGGTGTGCGTGATATCCAGCTGGTTCGGGCCCTTGTCCCGAGCGAGGTCCACTGGATCCGACCGCGCGGCGTCGCCTTGGATCGCGAGAGTTGCCCCGCCGAGCGGCGCCGTGTCGATGCCCTGGCCCCATCCGTAGTTCAGGGCGAACTGCACACCGGCCGAGTAGCGTTTCGTGAGTGCCAGCGTGATGCCCTTGTACCAGGAGTCGCCGATCGACTGAACGAGCCGGACGCGGTTGTACCGCGGGTCGTTACGGGTCGATGCGTTGACCGACGCGCTGTAGACGCCGCGCCCGTCCTCGAGGTACCGCACCGGCGTCACGCCTGCGAGATTCACGTCGGTGATGACCGGCAGGTCATACCCGCGCGACTGACGCACTCCGAAGGACACGGAATACTCGTTGCCGAGCTGGCGCTCGACCGTGACGTTGTTCTGCCACGTTCGGGCCGTGACGAAGTCGGGGGCCATTCCCTCGACCGTGCTCGAGACCTGGACGATCGTCGGCGGGATGCTGCTCAGGTCGCCGGGGAAACTCGGCGCGAACGGGCTCGCCGGGGTGAGGTTGAAGCTCGTGGTTCTGGCGGCCAGACCCGAACTCGAGTACGCGCCTTCGATGATCGCCAACAGCGGCTGGTCGTAGTTGATGCCGCTGCTTCCGCGGATGACCGTCTTCGGATTGAGCGTCCACGCGAATCCGGCCCGCGGCGCGAGGTTGTTCATGTCCCGGTTGAACGTCTGCGAGTACGGCGAGCCTTCGATGCCGTGCGTGTAGAGGTACATGTCGTGACGCACGCCGTAGAGGATCTTGAAGTTCGGCTTGATCTTGAAGTCGTCCTGGACGAACCAGCTCGCCAGCGAGTTGTCCATGTCGAAATCCGGCGTGCCGATGGTCTGCGTGAACGTCGTGTAGCCCTTGGGATTCACGCCCGACTTCGCGTCGAGGTAAGCCTGCTGGCTCGGGAACGTGTAGGTCACCGGCAGCGCCGTCCCTCGGTGGTCGAAGATCATCTGCGCGTCGAAGCCCATCTTGAATCCGTGCTTGCCGCGCAGCCACGTGAAGTTGTCGAGCACCTGAATATTGCGCTGGACGAAGTCGTTGCCGATGCCGGTGTACGGCCCGAACTGGATGCCGTTGTTCTGGCCCGTAGTAGCGGTGATGTTGATCGAGGGCCCCGTCGTCGACGGATCCGACGGTGGGCGCGTGGTTTCCCGGCGCGCCACCTGAAAGCGGAGCTCGTTCAGGTTGCTCGCGCCCAGCGTCGAGATGAGCTGCGCCGAAGTCGAGATCATGGCGTCCTGAAAGTCGTTGCCGCGCTCGATCGCCGTGTTGCCGCCGCCGCTCTGATACGGGTTGTCGTTCGTGAACGTGTTCATCCGGACCGACAGGCGGTGCGCCTGGGTCATCTGATAGTCCACCTTGGCGATGTAGAACGGCGTCGCGCGATACGAAGGCACCGAGCTCGGCTGCGCTGCGACTCCGACGTTCTTGGCCACCGCGGGATCGATCGTCACGAGGCGCGGCAACTCCTGCCGCGTGTATTCCCAGCCGCCGTAGAAGAACACCTTGTTCTTCACGATCGGTCCGCCGAACGTCGCCGTCCCGATCTTCAGCGAGTTGTCAGGCTTCGTCGACGGGTCGTCCTTGCAGGTGGTGTTCGTCGAGAACGGGCAGGCCGCGAAGTCCTTGGTGCGGAATCGGTAGCCCACGTCGCCGCGCATCTTGTTCGTGCCCGACGGTGTGACCGCGTTGTAGACCATGCCCGTCGTCTGGCCGAACTCCGGCGCGTAACCGGCGCTGACGATCTGCACTTCCTGAATCATGACTTCCGAGATCGGCATGAGCCGCAGCCCGGCGCGATCCTTCTGCGTGTTCGTGTTGCCGTCGATCTGGAAATTCACGCGCAACATCTGGCCGTTGACCGCGAAGCGCGGCACGCCGAACTCCTCGTTCTCGAAACCGGTCACTCCAGGCTCGAGCAGCGCGAAGTTGTACGGGTTGCGCGCAACGTTCGGCAGGTTCTTGATCTCGACTTCCGAGATGTTGCGGCCCTGGTCGGTCTTGGCGAGGTCGACCGGCGGCGAAGCGCCCGTGACCGTAATCTCTTCCTGGGCGCCGACGGTGAGCAGCTCGTTGAGGACGACGATCTGGCCGGCCGTGAGCGCGATCCCCCCGCGACTGCGCTTTGCGAATCCGCTCATCTGGAATTCCACCTTGTAGGTGCCAAGCGGCAGCAGCGGCGCGCGGAACGTTCCGGACGTGTTGGTCACGACAACACGAACGGCGCCGGTGTCGGTATTGGTGACGGTCACCGTCACGCCGGGCAGCACGCCACCCTCGGCGTCTTTCACGGTGCCTTCGATGGTTCCATTGATGGCCTGGGATTGTCCGAACGCCGGACCGACCCCCCCGTACATAACGAGCGTGGCCATAAGGAGCAGAGCGAACAGCCGTCGCATCTTCATGAAACTCCCTCCACTCGCAGATCGCGCCGTCTCCGAAAGAAAGGCGAGGGACTTCTTTCGGAGCCTGAATGAAGTAGTAACGGGATATTCTTGGCCTCCTGCGACGGAAGTCAAGTGAAAACCACCGAGTCACCCTGTCGGATGAGTTTCGTGGGGTGGCCAGTACTGAGATTTAAAGGGCCACGATGTAGTGGCGATCCGTTTCCAGCGGCAGGCTGCTGACGAGCCGATCACCGAGGCTCAGCCCGTAGCGGTTGAGGAAGAACGGTACGGTGAGCCCGCGCTCCTGCGGGTCGCCATCCGGGAAGGCCAGCGATCGCGTGCGTGTGAATTGCCGCTTCAGCGTTTCGTCCTTGCGCTTTGCGGCCTGAATGATCTTGGACTGCAGGCTCTCGAGAGTCTCCCGAATCCGATCGACTGTGGTCTCGACTGCGCCTGCGAGCGTCGGGTCAACCGCGGTCGCTGTGACCCGGATGACGTCCGCCCGGTCACCAACGACGCGCCCGAGATCGGTGATGGCGCGCTCGAGGTCGGGCGGCAGCTGCGCTTCGAGAAATCGATTGAGGGCCGATTCGTCTTGCGCGTGCAGAGCCTCGAGCGGCAGCTTGGAACGATCCAGAAACCGTGCGGCGGCTGAATCGAGAATCGTGATGCTGACCCGTGAGTGCAGGAGGGGAGCTTCAACGCCGAATTCGCGGTAGATGCCGCCAAGCTGCGCCTGGTAGGCGAGCTCGCTGGGGCCGGCCACATAACAGGCGGTCGGGAAGAGGCGATCCTGAACGATCGGCCTCAGCAGAACGTTCGGACTGAACCGCTCCGGATGGACCCGGGCTTCCTCGCAGACGTCGGCGGCTTCGCGAACCGAGTCTCCGATGGTGTAGGCCGTGCCGTGCCGTTTGATGGCGCGCCGCGAACCACCATCCAGATAAAAGAGCGCCGTACTGTCCTCGCCGGGCTCCACCTGCGGCGAGTGCCCGAGCGCAGCCATTTTGGCGCCGGCCTCGCGTGCGAGCATCGACGTCGCGCACGGTCGTTCGAGCTCGCGGGCGAACAGATCGGCAACGAGCAGTTTCAGCGTCGGGTCGTCGGCCTCGAACACTACCAGGCCGTGTCGTCCGAGGAGGTCCTCGATCCAACCCGCGAATGCCGCGCCGACAGATGCGCCAGGCCGATAGCGATGGCGCAGCCCGGCAATCAACTCGCTGGAGAACTCCGACGGCGGAAGGGCGCGCGCCAGCTCATCCACTGCCGTTGAAACACCTTCATCGAAGACCAGGCGGCCGACGGGCAGGCTGCCCGCACCCGCCGGGTTCGGGACCACGATGTCCGCGACATTGAATTGATGGTCCAGAACGCGGGCCGATCGGACTTCGTCCCAATCGTGGTCTTCGGCATCGACCCAGAACACCGGTACCGCCGGCACGCCGTGGTCCGCCGTGACCTTGCGGGCGAGTTGGATCGCCGTGACTGCCTTGAGGAGCGTGTACAGCGGACCGCCGAACACCCCCGCCTGCTGACCGGTGACGATGGCGACGCTCGATGGGGACGCCAGTTGAGCCGCGGCCTGCTGCGCCTCAGCGGGCGCACCGCGCGCGGTCAACTGGCGGGACAAGGCAGCGTGGAGTGCCGCGCGATCGCGAGGCGCGCGAGAGACCCGCGCGATGGTGGTGCGCCATGCCTCCGGCTCGCCGGGGTTGCCGGCAAACAAGGGTTCGAGCCTGGAAAAATTCTGCGAGTACTCGCTGACCAGCGGCCGGATCCACGGAAAGCGCCGGAGCTCGATGGCTTCGCGCACGAGCGCGCCGGAAGCCACCGTCTCGGAAGGGCTCGACACGAAGTCAATCTACTACAGACGTGCTACGATTTCCTGTTCGCAAGGAGCTTTCGCACTGCCTTTTGACGATGCATCCGTAGTGAACCCGCCGTCCGCCTTCGGCACTTTCCGCGTCCTGCACCAAATCGGCAGCGGCGTTCTGGGACCGGTTTTTCGCTCTTACGACTCTCAGCGCGAACGCCTTGCCGCCATCAAGGCATTCAAAGTCGACCTGCTCCCCGAACAAGTGCCGGAGTTTGCCGAAGCGCTGCGGGCCATTGTCACGCGACCGGTTGACGATTCCGGCATCGTGCGCGCGATCGACAGCGGCGTGGAGGGCGCCACGCCGTATCTTGCGCTCGAGTTCGTGTCGGACGACACGCTGGACGCGATCCTTCGCGAGTCGAGGCCCGTCACGACGCCCGAAGTCCTGGAATTCTGCGGCGCGGTCGGCCGCGCGATTGACGCGGCCTGGGCGATGGGGATCGGTCACGGCGCGATCCATCCGCGCGATATCTTCGTCGCCGAATCGGGCGAGGTCGCGATCTCGGGTTTCGGCGTCGCCCAGGCGTTGATGGCCGTCGGCTTGCGGGCGCCGGTTCGACGCCCGTACTCGGCGCCGGAGCGTGACGGCGGCGGCGACTGGGATCAGCGCGCAGACGTGTACTCGCTCGCGGCCATCACACAGGAGCTCTTGGGCCCGGAGTTTCTCGGAGAGTCCGGCGCGCCATCGGCCCGTGCGGTACTGGACCAGGCGCTTGCCGACGATCCTGCGGCTCGGTTTGGCAGCGCCGGCGAATTCGTCGAGGCTCTGGCGGACGCCGTGGCCGTGACGCCCGAGGTGCCATTGGCTTCTGCCGCGGTGACGACGACTGCCCAACGGCCGATCGAGACTGATATTGATATTGATGTTGATGCGATTGGTTCGGATCCGGTGGGCGACGCGCCGCTCCGGCCTGCGTTCGAGCCCCCAATGCACGTGCAGCCGCCGGTGACGCCGTTCGAGATTCCGGATGCGCCTTCGATTGGAGTGACGATGGCCCCAAGGTCCGCTGTTGAAGCGCCCCGGTTCCCGTGGATGGCACTGATCGCCGCGAGCGTGGCGTGCCTGGCCGCTGGTGGGCTCATTGGATTCAAATGGGGGTTTTCGCGGGGCGCTGATGCACGGATCGTGAGCGAACTGGCCAGTGTGGCGACCCCGCCACCGGCCAAGGAAACACCCGCGCAGACGGTTCAGCCGCCTGTCCTGCCTCCAGCGCCCCTGAAGGTTCAGGCGCCGGTGACCAAGGCGTCGGCCGGTACCCTCGAGGTGGATTCGCGTCCTCGTGGGGC
>Ga0207428_10007142_pt1 | contig 10218 bp, 8 predicted proteins | sample RhiMethybrSRZTD1_FD_187600 | JGI IMG/M metagenome (GOLD analysis project Ga0207428, IMG submission 187600) | Populus rhizosphere microbial communities from Tennessee, USA - Rhizosphere MetaG P. TD hybrid SRZTD1 (SPAdes) (version 3) | ecosystem: Host-associated > Plants > Roots > Rhizosphere >... | reverse complement strand
TGTTGGCCGCGCTGCAAGCCGTCGACTACGTCGTCGCGTTCGACGACGACACGCCGAAGGCGTTGATCGAGGCGGTCACGCCGCACGTGCTCTGCAAGGGCGAGGGCACCGCGAAAAATCGGCGGACCTGCGTCACGGACACGGGTGGGTTCGTCCTCCACGTGGTGCGGGCACGTTCGCCCGCGACCAACCACCTACGAGAACAACGACATGAGCAGTCTCCTGTACACCCTGCGAGCCGCAGCTCGCCAATGGCCCTTGGCGGCGATGGCCTTCCTCGCCGCGTCCCTTCTCCCGGCCCAGGACCCGGCACCACGCGCCCCGGATCTGCCGGTCGGGTGCGAGGACCTGAAGGTCCCTGCCGGCCACGTGGTCTCCTTCCACGCCTACGCGATCGGCTTCCAGGTCTACCGATGGAACTCCACGACGAACACGTGGCAGTTCTTGCGGCCCGAAGCGCTGCTGTTCGCCAACCCCGGCTTCTCGCAGCCGATCGGCGTGCACTCTGTCGGCCCGACCTGGACGAGCAACAGCAACAGCACCGTGGTCGGCAGCTTCCATGCAGGTCGCAGCGTGGACCCGACCGCGATCGCGTGGCTGCGGCTCAGGGCGGTCGACGCGTACGGGCCCGGCCCCTTCGCGTCGACGACCTGGATCCAACGCGTGAACACCGTCGGCGGCCTGGCACCCGGCTACGTCGGCCAAACGGGTGAGACCGTGTGGGTGCCGTACACCGCCGAGTACTTCTTCTACCGCGCGCTGTGACCGACCGGCCTTCCGTCGCCAACCCGGCGCGCGTCAGGCGCGTCGCAGCAGCAGGTAGGCTCGCTCGTCGCGGTTCGACGGATCGGATCCGCGCGTCGCGCCGTGGCGCAGCGAGCGCTCGACTGTCCAACCGGCGCGCGCCGCCAGGCGCACGAGTCCGCCGTAGCTGAAGATCCAGTAGTTCGTCGCGTCGCGGTTGCACTCGTCGCGGCCGAGCAGGTAGGCCAGCGGCTGGTCGCCGAACTGCACGGTGCTGTCGGCCGTGCCCTGCGCGATGCGCGTGCTGAGGATGCAGTGGCCGCAGGCTTCGCGCAGCCGCTCGAGCGCGCCGAGCGGGTTCTTCAGGTGGTAGAGCGTGCCGAGGAACATCGCCAGCGAACGGCTGCCCGCGGGCAAAGGCAGACAGGAGTCGACGTCGAACTCATGGATCGCGACGCGCGCGTTCTGTGACGCGCACAGCGCGCGGATGCCGGTCATGCCGTTGCAGTTCGTGCCGGGGTTGTCGACGGCCGCGACGTCGACGCCGAACGAGTCGAACAGCAGCGACATGTCGCCGTCGGCGGCGCCGATGTCGTAGATGCCGCCCCCGACGAGCGGGCCGAGGTCGAAGCAGGGGCCGAGCATGCGCCACAGCCGCTTCAGGTTGCCGAAGATGTCGTACGGATACCAGACACCCTGCGCGACGCGTGTGTTGGCTTTGACGGCGTGGAGCTTCCGCCGCAGCGCGAGCGACCGGAGTCGCAGATCGGCTACCGTGAGACGCATCGGGGCGTCTGGTCGTCAGCGGCCCAGACCTACGGGCACTTCGATCACGCCGCGTTCCTTCATCAGCGCTTCGATCGCGTCCGGTGACGCGGGCAGGTGGCCCGACAGGTTCTCGAACCCGGTCGCGGTCACGAGCACCGTGTCCTCGATGCGGCAGCCCATGCCCTGGTCGCGCAGGTAGGCACCCGGTTCGACCGTGATCACCATGCCCTCGTCGAGCCGGTCGACCGACGGGTCGTGTACGGCGAGACCGACGTGATGGCATGGCCCGTGGTCGTTGCGATAGCCGCGCTCCATGAGCATCGCTTCGCACTTCTTGCCGATCGCGCTGAGCATTGCGCCGGGCTTCACGTCGGCCAGCAACGCCTGCTGGATGTCGTAGACGTCCTGCACGAGCTTGCGCTGCGCGTCGGAGAACTTGCCCGACGCGGGGAACGTGCGCGTGACGTCGCTCGCGTAGCCGCGCAGCGTCGGCGCGTAGTCCATGACGATGAGGTCGGAGTCCTCGAGCTGCTTCGTGCAGGCGTTGTAGTGCAGGATGCAACCGTTGGGCCCGGCGCCGACGATCGCCGCGTAGGCGTCGGGACCCGCGCCGCGCAGCGAGAACACGTAACGCGCGACCGCGGCGAGCTGGAACTCGTAGAGACCCGGTCGCGTGCCCTTCATCGCCTCGGCGATGCCTTCGGCGGCGATGCGCGAGGATTGGCGCAGCAGCTCCTGCTCGGCGGGGCTCTTGTGCGGTCGCAGGCGATACAGGAACGGTTCGAGACTCTTGACCTCGAGGCCCGGGTAGGCCTGCGTCAGCTTCTCGACGAGGATCGACTCGCGAGTGTCGCGACCGTCGAGCACGTCGGACCTCGTGCCGCCCGCGGCATCGGCTGCCCGGCGCGGCGTGCTGCCGACCCGTGCTCCGGCCTTCGTCGGCGTGAACAGCATCGGCCGCTTGTTCTGCGAGTCGGTGGCCAACAGCTCTTCGAGCATGGTCGGCAGCGAGCGCACGTTGCCGACGGTCGCGAAGCCGGTGCGCTTTGCGGCCTCTTCGCCGGGCGCGAGGAACTTGCCGTCCCAGGTCGCCGCAACACGGTTGAACGGCTGCACGAGCAACTCGTCGCGCGTGAGCGTGCCGTCCGGCCCGAGCACGAGCAGCAGCGCGACGTCGGGCTCGCTGACACCCGACAGGTAGAAGAAGTCCTGGTCCTGCACGAACGTGCCGAAGTCCCCTCGCTTGCTCGCGCCGCGCACGAGCACGACGACGGCACCTTCCGCCTGCTGGCTCCGGATCGAACGCGCGAGTGCCTGGCGGCGCAGCAGGAACTGCTGCTTGTCGAACTGCGCGGCGGGCTCGGGCAGCGTTGCAGGCGCTTGGGCGTGCACGGCGGGAATGACGGCCAGCAGGAACGCACAGAGCAAAACGGATGCGGCGGGACGAGGCATGCCAGCACGATACGGAGCCGGGACGGCCCGTGCAGGTGCCACGTTCGTTTCGGCCTGTTAGCCTGGGCGGGATGCGCGCCCACGCCGTTGGTTTCCTGCTCGCCGCCGTCTGCCTTCCGGCCCAGGAGCCGACCGAGTCCTTCGGCCACTCGCGGCACGGTGCCGAGTTCGACGAAGGCCCGCGCCAGGCCGCGTATCCGATGCCCGGCATGAGTCCGCAGGTGCACTTCCCGGTCGAGGGCCTGAGCGACGAGGCGCAGCGTTTCTTCGACCAGGGCGTCTGCCAGCAGCACGGCTTCTGGTACTTCGAAGCCGAGCGCAGCTTCCGTCAGGTCGCGAAGCTGCAGCCGGACTGCGCGATGGCCTACTGGGGCATGGCGATGGCGAACGTCGAGAACGCCGAACGCGCGGCGGGCTTCATCGCGAACGCGGTCGAGCGTTGCCCCAAGGTCCGCAAGGACCAGCTCTGGGTCGACTCGCTGGCGAGTTACTACCTCGTCGACGACGCGTGCAGGAAGGAGCTGCAGTCGGGCGAGGCGCAGCGCGTCAAGACGGCCAAAGCCGATCTCGTCGCGAAGAACAAGACGCGCGACAAGTTGCAGAAGGAGAAGCTCGAACGACAGCTGCTCAAGGATCTCGGCACGATCGTCTACGAGTTCCCCGCCGACATCGAGGCGAAGGCGTTCCTCGCGGTGCAGATCTGGCGCGCCTACGACTGGGGCAACGGCATCGAGATCGTCTCGCATACGGCGGTCGACGCGCTGCTCGACCAGGTCTTCGAGAAAGCCCCGCAGCATCCGGCGCACCACTACCGCATCCATCTCTGGGACCGCGAGAAGTCCGAACGCGCGCTGCGCTCCGCGGCCGCGAACGGCGACAGCGCTCCCGGCATCGCGCACCAGTGGCACATGTCGGGCCACGTCTACGACAAGCTGCATCGCCATGCGGAGGCGGCCTGGCAGCAGGAGGCCGCGAGCCGCGTCGATCACGCGCAGATGCAGCACGATCACGTGATGCCGTTCCTGATCCACAACTACGCGCACAACCAGGAATGGCTCGCGCGCAGCCTCTCGTATGTCGGCGCCGCCGATGCGGCGCTCGCGGTCGCGAAGAACCTCGCCGAGCTGCCGCGCCACCCGAAGTGGAACCGCGTCGAAGAGGGCGACGAGATCGCGGGCTTCGCGCGGGCTCGCCTGGTGCAGGTGTGCGAGGACCTCGAGCTGTGGGAGCAGGCGGTGCACCTGGTGCGCGACGGCTGGTTCGAGCGCAGCGAGTCCGTGACGTTGGAGGTACAGCGGCTCGGCCTGCTCGGCCGCGCGCTGTTCCGGCTCGGCCGCCGCGACGAGGCGATGCGCGTGGGTGTCGACGTCGACGCGCTGCTCGTGACCGCGCGCAACGCGCGTGCCCAGGCGGTCGACCGCGCCGAGGGTGAGGCGTTCGCGAAGCGGCAGGAACGCAACAAGATCCAGGAGGCGACCGCCGAAGCCGGCCGCAAGCCGAGCGACGGCGTGCAGGCGGTGCTCGATCTGCAGCGCGAGCTGGCTGGCGAACGGCTGCTCGCCGACGGCGACGCGAAGCAGGCACTCGTGGAGCTCGAGGCGGTCCACGACCTGCCGAAGACGCTGCTGGCCGACGCGTTCCTTGCGGCCGGCCAGCACGAGAAGGCGATCGAAATGCTCGAAGCCCAGGTGAAGGAACACCCGCGGCGGTTTGCGACGACGGCGCGGCTGTGCATCGCGCTGGCGGCGAGCAGCAAGCCCGAGCACTCGCAGCGCCGCGGCGAGCTGCTGCAACAGCTGCGCGAGCTCGCAGTCGAAGTGCCCATCGGCCGGTTGGCGTCTCAGAGCGGTCTCGGGAAGCCTGTCTCCGACTCCAACCGCGCCGTGTCCGGCTTGCACCTCGTGACCTTGGCCGAACACGACATCCGCGGAGGGAACGGCGCGCCGGCGTTTGGCGCCGACTTCGGCCCGCGGCCCGCGCTGGCGTCGCTGGGCCCGGCGGCGTTCCGGCCGTGGGCCAACCCCGGCTTCGACCTGCCCTGCGCCGACGGCGGCAGCCGGCGTCTGATCGGCTCGCAGCACGGCCAGCCCACGCTCGTCGTGTTCTACCTCGGCTTCGGCTGCTTGCGCTGCGTGCAGCAGCTCGAAGCGTTGTCGCCGAAGGCGAAGGCCTTCCAGGACGCGGGCATCGAGATCGTCGCGATCGGCAACCAGACCCTGGCCAAGACGCAGCAGAACGTGGCGGCGCTCGGCGACAAGAAGTTCTCGTTCCCGCTGCTCGCCGACCCGGAGCTGGGGGCTTTCAAGGCCTGGCGCTGCTACGACGACTTCGAGCTGATGCCGCTGCACGGCACGTTCCTCGTCGACGCGGACGGTCGCGTGCGCTGGCAGGACATCTCGTTCGAGCCGTTCACGCAGTTCGACTGGCTGCTGGCCGAGTGCCAGCGGTTGCTCGCGCTGCCGGCGGGGGCGGGTTCGAAGTGACGTCGCGGGCCCCGCGGGGGGCCGCGTCCGGAACTCTCGTTGCCGCGACCACCTCGGCATGGCATCCTTTCGCCACACCGCTCCAAGGCAAACCCGGAGGCAAGGATTTGGTCGTCGTCCCACGCAAACAGCGCTCGAAGGACAAGGTCGTCATCGACCGGCGCAGTCTCTCCGCGATCCTCGCCGGGCTGCGCGCCAGCGGCAAGGTCGTCGTGCTGACCAACGGGGTCTTCGACCTGCTGCACGTCGGCCACATGCGATGCCTCGAGGATGCCCGGTCGCGCGGCGACCTGCTCGTGGTCGCCGTCAACGGCGAGAAATCGGCGGAGGCGTTGAAGGGCAAGGGCCACCCCGTCGTCTCCACCGCCGAGCGCATGGAAGTGTTGTCGGCGTTGTCGTTCGTCGACTACGTGACCTACTTCGAAGAACCGACGGCAGACGTGCTGCTCGAGCAGCTGCGTCCGACGCTCTACGCGAAGGGCAAGGACTACACGATGAACACGCTGCCCGAGAAGAACACGCTGAAGAAGTGCGACATCAAGGCCGTGTTCGTCGGCGACAAGAAGGCGCACTCGACGAGCAAGCTGATCGGCAAGATCCAGAAGCTCAAGAAGTAGCACAGCAGGCGAAGCCAACCGGCGCCGGTCACCTCGGGAGCAGGGCCTTCTCCACCGCCGCCTGCAGCGAGCGCTCGTCGAAGCCCGTGGCCCGGTAGGCGATCTTCCCGTCCGCTCCCACGACGTAGTTGGTGGGATATGCTCGCAGCCCGAACGCCTGGCTCACTTCGTCCTTGTGCTGCAGCGCCGCCGTGAAGCCGAACTCCTCCTTCTCGAAGTAGGCCCTGACGACGTCGGGCTGGTCGCCGTAGTTCACGGCCAGCAGCACCAGCCCGCGCTCGGAGTACTCGGCGTACAGGTTCTTCAACCGGTGGAGCTCCTCGCGACAGTTCGCACACGCGTGGAACCAGAAGCTCAGGACCACGGGCTTGCCCTTGAAGTCGGACAGCGCGAGCGGCTTCCCATCGAGCGTCGTCGCGGTGAAGTCGGGCGCGTCCGTGCCCACGGCGAGCAGCCTGGTTTCGTCCCCGGCGGCGAGCTGGCGCGCTTTGCCGGGAGGGACGAACGAGAAGGCGTCGCCGGCGACGGGGGGAGCCAGGTCGATGACGCCGAAGTCGAGAACTTGCTCGAATCGATGACCGTCGACGATTCGCGTCGTCGCGAAGCGCCGCAGTCTGTCGCCACGGATCCAGAGTCGCGTCTCCTCCGATCCGACCTTCCACGCGACGACGCGGCACGCTTCTCCGTCGAGCTTCTCGTCGCTCACGTTCGCGCCCGACAGATATGGCTGCAGGGGACCGGTGCCCTTCTCGAAGAACAGGATCGCCAGCGGTCCCGCGCCATACTGCTCGAGCTTCATCGTGCCCAGCTGCTCCGACTTCACGAACCCGTTGCGGGCTTTCAGGTAGTGCCACGACGTCGTGCCGTCGAGCACGATCAGCGCATCCTGGCCGAAGCCGGACAACTCCAGCCGCGCGCGATCGGGGCGCGCGAGCACGACCTTGGCCTTGCTCTTGCCGACGTCCATCGAGTCGATTCTCGTGAGAGCCTCGCTCTCGAACGCGATCGCGGGAGCGTCTTTCATGACTGCCGCGACGGTCTCGAGGAGGGTCGCCGCCCCTGGGTCTCGATCCTGCGCGAAGGCCGGCAGCACGACGAGCCCGAGGCCCGCAGCAAGCCGATTCATGGGTCCGATCATGGGAGGTTCCTGGAGCGAGGCCGATCGGCTGGCTCCTGGCCAGAGCTTGCCGCGTTCGACGGGCGCCATCGCTACGCACGGAGGCGGAGTCGCGCGGCGCAGTCTGCGTAGCCAGGCCCCATGCGGGCGTCGCATGGTCCGGGCCCGGCCTCGGGCCTTCGAGCCGGACAGCACGCACGCCACGGGTCCAACTTCGTTGCCGAGCGCGCCCAGGACTTCTTGGCACGGGCCGATCCGAGCCGCGATCAAGGCCGGGTCGGTTGCGTGTCGATCGCTGCGACGATGGCTTCTGCTTCGTCGACAGACACGACACTGCTGACCTACGTGCCGGTCCCGCTTCTGGGACTCGTGACGAAAGACGTCGTGCCGTTCCCGCTCTTCCTGCGCACGGCGCAGAACTGCTGGGTGCTGTATCGGCCCGCGACGGCCGAGCTCGACGAGTCCCACGTCGGCCGCCTGCAGGCCGAGGGCGTCGAGGAGCTGTTCATCCGCGACGTCGACCGCGCTGCCTGGCTCGAGCGCATCGAAACGTCGCTGGACCGGATCCTGCTCGAACGCACGCTGCCGATCGAGCAGCGCGCGGGCGTGCTCCATGGCGTCGCGACGAGGGTCACCGACGACCTGCTGAAGGTGTTGCCCGACAAGCCCACGCTGCATCGCGCCCAGCGGGTCATCATGGCGACCGGTGGCTTCCTGTTGCGCGAGGCGCAGGGTTTCCACGCGGTCCGCCGCATGATGACGTCGAGCCCCGGGCTCGCCGCGCACAGTCTCACGGTCGGCGTGCTCGCAATGGGACTCGCGAAGAGCACGATGGCCGCGGACGCGGGCACGCTGCAGCAGGCGGGGCTCGCGGGCCTGCTGCACGACATCGGCAAGGTGGGGCACGAAGGCATCGAACACGATCCCGAGCACACGCTGCGCGGCGCCAACTACCTGCGCAACCTCGGGCTGCCGGGGCCCGTCGTCGAAGCCGCGCGCTCGCACCACGAGCGCTTCGACGGTTCGGGCTACCCGCTCGCGCTGCGTGGAGCCGCGATCCCGCAGCTCGCGCTCGTCGTCGGTCTCGCCAACATGTTCGACAAGGTCTACTCGTCGCACCAACCGCGCGTCGGCGTGTTCGATGCATTGCGCATCCTCGCGCAGGCCTACCACGGCTGTTTCGACGACCGGCTCGCGCAGGGGCTCGTCAGACTGTTCCACTGAGGCGGCCCGGGGGCAGCGCCGGCCTCGTGCCGGCCCCGCTGTTGTTCCGCGTCCACTACGGACCATGGCGGACGCGGAGGCCTTCGCGGCGTCCTTATCCTCGTTCCCACTGCCGCCAATCAGGCGTCGGCGCGACGCACAACAAGAGAGGTGCTGAGATGTTTGGCCTCAAGAAGCCCGAAGTTCTCGTCCTTGGTGCGGGACCGGTCGGATTGTTCGCGGCGCTGGCGTTGGTCCGGCGCGGCGTGAAGGTGCAGATCGTGGACCGCGGCCACCAGCTGTGCATGCGCAGCTACGCGTTGGGACTGCACCCGGGCTCGATGCGGCTGCTGGACCAGTACGGGTTGCTCGGCGAAGTGCTCGAGACGGCCCATCGTGTGCACCGGGTCGTGCTCTTCCGAGGCGGCGTCCGCGCCGCGGACCTGCGTCTGTCGGAGCTGCCCGCGGAACATCCGTTCGTGGCCGTGCTGCGCCAGGACGAGTTGGAGCAGGTCCTCGAGAATGCGCTGCGCAAGGCAGGCGTCGCCGTGAAGTGGAGCCACGAGGTCACGCAGCTGACGCCGCGCGAGGACGGAGTGACGGCGCGCGTGGACCGGTGGAACCAGGACACCGGAGGGTATTCCGTCCAGCACAGCGAATGGGTGCTGGCGGGCAGCAGCGAGAAGGTGTTCCCGTTCGTGGTCGGAGCGGACGGGCACTCGTCGGTGGTGAGGCGCTCGCTGGCCGCCGGCTTCCCGCAGGTGGGCCAGACCGAGGACTTCGCCGTGTTCGAGTTCCGCAGCGATGCCGACCTCCACCACGAGATGAGGCTCACGCTCGGCCAAGACGACACCAACGTGCTCTGGCCGCTCGGCGACGGCTACTGCCGATGGAGCTTCCAGATCCCGTCCCACGACTCGGACAGCGACACGCGGGAGAAGAACCGCGATGTGGTCATGCCGGGTGAGGGCGACGACCGGGACCTGACGGCCGATCACCTGCGCGAACTGATCAAGGAACGCGCACCGTGGTTCACCGGCAGCGTCGACCACATCCGCTGGAGCATGTTCGTACGTTTCGAACGGCGGCTCGCCGACTCCTTCGGCCAGGGGCGGATGTGGCTCGCCGGCGACGCGGCGCACGTCACCGGGCCGGCCGGGGTGCACAGCATGAATGTCGGCCTGCGCGAGGCGGACGACCTGGCGGCGAGGCTTGCCGACGTCGTTCAGGGCCGCGCGCCGGCATCCACGCTCGAGGCCTATGGCGAACAGCGACGCGCCGAGTGGCGGCAGTTGCTGGGACTCGACGGCGGGCTGCGGGCAGAGCAGACGACGGACAGCTGGATCGCGGCTTCCCGTCATCGCCTGCTGCCGTGCATTCCCGCCACCGGAGCCGATCTCGAGCATCTCGCGGCGCAGATCGGCCTCGTCGCGGGCCAGCCGGCACGGCAACCGGGCTGAGTAGCGCGGCCATGGACCCCCTCGCACTCCTCGTGGCCGAGCACCGCGTGATCGAGAGCGCGCTGGACGCCCTGGACGATCTCGCCGCTGCGGCGGCCCGCGGCTCGGTGGATCTCGGGCGTCTCGCCAGCATCGTCGAGTTCCTGCGCGGCTATGCGGACGCGATCCACCACGGCAAGGAGGAGAAGATCCTGTTCCTGGCCGTCGAGCGGTGCCGTGAGACGGCGGGCCTCGTGCAGCCGCTGTCCGCCCTGCGCCGCGATCACGATACGGCCAGACTGCTGACCGACGACCTGGCCGCCTGCGCCGCGCTGCGGCAGCCGGTGACGGCAGCTGGCCGGGCGCGGCTCCAGCGGACAGCTCTGGACTACACC
>Ga0207428_10007139_pt1 | contig 10219 bp, 7 predicted proteins | sample RhiMethybrSRZTD1_FD_187600 | JGI IMG/M metagenome (GOLD analysis project Ga0207428, IMG submission 187600) | Populus rhizosphere microbial communities from Tennessee, USA - Rhizosphere MetaG P. TD hybrid SRZTD1 (SPAdes) (version 3) | ecosystem: Host-associated > Plants > Roots > Rhizosphere >... | reverse complement strand
GAGCTCCCGGAGTTCGTCTTCCGTCGTTCCGGCCTTTGAAATCCACAGGCTGTCGGTCAATGCGTGAAGCATCCGAAAGCCGCGCCCCTCGGCGATATCTTTGGCCTGAAGCAGAGTCTCTCTGCCGAAGGCTGTGACGGCTTCGTGCGCTTCGATCCTCCCGAACTTCGCGTTCCGGTACCCCATGTACCCGAAGCAGCTAACGAGCATCCATTTGATCGCCGTGCGCCTGGCGTCGTAGATCGCGCGCGTCCGCTCGTCTCCGGCGCTCCGCATCAGATCTTTCAGTTTCTGCCGGCGCTCGACCAGCGGGGCGAGGGTGAGTGGGATGAGACCGCGCCGCCTCGCGCAGATGTTGTATTCGGCTTCTGGAACGGCCTGGTTCTCGCAACAGGAGCAGAGCACCGTTTCGGGTGAGATGTTGTGCACGACCATCAGGCTCGGGTACATGGACGCATAGTCTATTTCGGCCACGCCTTCGAATGCTCCTACCTTCGGCTGATAGGTAAGGCCGCCCTTGTCAACAGTCAAAAGTTGCAACGCTGTTTTGAACCGCTCCGGCTCGGACTTTCGCCACGGGACCAGGATTCCTTCTGTAACAGCCCGCCCGAGCTGGATGCTTGTCATCGCTGTCCCGGGGCTTCGTCTGGCAGTTCGCTGCACGGGAGATTGAGCAAGTCGGGCGAGCTCCAACAGCCCTTCGAGATCAGTCTCGTGATAGGCGAATGAGTTCTTGCGGTCGATGTGCCAGCGGCCGAAGAGAGGGTAGCTCGGCCCTTTATAGATCACCTGGCCGTAAGTGGTGTAGGTGCGCCCTTCGGTCTCGATCTTCCGCTGCGTTTTCACGCGGTCGCGGTCAAGTTGCAGATCCGAGCCTTCGCGCCTGGCCAGCGAGAGCAGGGCGGGAAAGAGAAGAGTATCACCCCGCTCGCTCAGGATCAGATCCGGGTTGGCCCGCTCGATAAGTTGATTAAATGCTGGTATGACGCCAGCGCCGGTGAGAGGAAAAACGCTCGTTTTGCCATCCCACTCAACAATGAGGCGGCTTTTGGATGAAAGAGGCTGCATTTTCTCGCCCCGCATCTTGAGTATGGAAAGCGTCGGCATTGCGTGGTGAAGATCATAGGCCGAGTTTCTCGCGACGATTTCGATGACGTTCCCCCATTCGTCAGTCTCGCATTCGAGACGGCACAAGGGAAAAAGCCCGCTCATGTAGAGATAATATTGCGCGGTCGGGATGTCGAGGTTATAGAAGGAGAGCGTCTGATCAAATACGCCCGCAATCTCGCGCAGGGACGAAAGGTTTGAGGAGTCGGAGACGTTGAGTCGCAGGACTTCGATCTCCTCGCCGGTCCAAAACTCACGGCGCTTTTCCCATCGGCCGCCGGCGCCGAAGCCGCGCCGCCACAGATCGGAAGAGAGCCGTTTCAGATCGTCCCTGGCGCCGCTCACATAGATCGGCGGACTGAACTCGTGCGTCAGCCGGTGGAGCTTTCCGCCGGCGTCGTAAATCCATAGCGCTAGCCTCGTGCCTAGCTCATCGACATCGAACAGCCATCCCTCAATCTTGTTCTTCTTCATTTGGAGCAACCAGCGCAAAAGGCTTTTGGGGTTCGGTTTCGCCGAGCCGGGCCTTCAGCTCCTGAATCTCCTTCTGCATCTCGATCAGCATCAGAAGAAAGATGGACTCCATCGGCTCGGGCGCGGCTGCCTGCACGGCAGCCTGGATGTTCCGCCGCGCGTGCTCGAAAAGCTCGTCGAAGTGCTTGCGGTCCTCGGCCCTGAGCGCGCGCCGAAACTTCTTGAGCCGCGTCTCCTCCTGGGAAAGCACGATGCTGAACGGTGTCACAGTTCTGCCCATAGGCTCACGTCAGTAGCTTTCTTTCCATCGAAGCGATCTGCCAGAGCGGGCGGTAGCTGCGGCATCTCCAGCGTGTATGAGCGCTCGTCGTTGAGGCGGAAGATGAAATTTGAGGCTTTGTAAAGGTCGTTCAGAAAATGCGCGCGGCGTGTGCCTGCGATCTCCTGGCTCTCACAGAGCAGGAACGACATGCCCCTGTCGGCGAGCTCGGCCAGCCGCCACAACACTCGGTAATAGAGTCTCGCCGCATCGTTGTGCGACATGTCCTCGTCCATGAACGCGGAGCAGATGCCGGAGACGATGACCGGCCCGGCCGCTTCGTCCGGCTTCAGCCGCTGGACCAGCTCGTTGAACTGGAAACCGGTGAAAGCGCGGGCAACGAGAACCCGGTTGAGTACGTCCTCACAGCGGTGATGAAGCTGCCTGGCCAGGCGCGCAATCGCGTAGGGGTTGAAGCGATTATCGCCGCAGATGTAGACGACTGGACTCTTTTCACAAGCCGTCTCGGCGGCGTAATGCAGGGAGATGGATGAGGCGTGCGGGCCGTAGAGGGTGACTCTTCGAGCGGGAGAGAGCAGAGCATTCAACGCGCGCGGCGCGCTGCTCAATGGGAACATGCGCATAGGGCGCTTCCTCCAGGCGTCGAAGGCGAGCGTACGGGGCTTGATCGCCTTTATCGGGCCGTATTTTCAGACAGCGATTGTATGTACGACCGCGCCGTCCAGGGGAAAATCGCGGACCGCGAGCGATTGGTCTCTCGTAAATGAATTTGAGAGACGGCCGTTCCGTCCGCCTTTCCTCTCCGCGCTCGGGGCGCTCGGCGCAGTAGGATCAGCCGGTAAACAAAAAGCGGCCGACAAAATGCCCGCCGCTTGTCTTATTGCTATTAACTATGTTAATAGCATTTCACATCGGTTCGAATAGTTCAAGTGGTTTGCGTAGGAAAACTAAATAACGAGGGGAATGCGGGCAATGAACCTCAAGAAATTCGTCTCTGTGAAGCGGGCGGCGGAGATCCATGGCGTAAAGCCTCCGCGGATCATCGCCATGATCAACAACGGCGACCTGACGCCAATTCATTATGACGGCGGCTACGTCATCGCGCGCGCCGAAATTGAAGGGTATGAGCGGAAGAAAGGTGGCAAGCGACCCGCCAAAAAGCAGGCTGCCAAGAGGGCCAAAAAGAAGAAGTGATCGAAGGGAAAAGTTATGTGAGGTCGGTACACGTTCCGCCACCCGAGTGCAGAGAAGCAAGAGTTAATAACGGATATCAGATGCGTGGAGAAGGGCTTTACGTAACGCGATCGCAAACAGTGGTCGTGCCTTGTCAAGAATTATTATCGTTTGTTCGTGAACAGCTTTGGTGTCCCTTCGACGAGCGGCGGAAAAGATCTGCAGGAAGCGCATGGCTCAGGTCAAGGCTCGTCACCGAAAGGACACAATCGACGGGCTGATCGGCTTATGCCGCGATCATCTCGACGTTGAGATCTATGACGGAACCCTTAGCGCAGAAAGTCGGAACAGAGAGTGGAGATTGAGGCCTCGGTAAGGCTCGGGAGAAAGATGGAGAGTCTGGCGCCGTCTGGCCGTTCGAGGAGAAGCTGGCAATCAGTTTGCGCTTGTCGAGGTGAAGAAGAGATATCGAGTTGAGGAAGAGTAAGAGAAAGGGGAAAGAAGTCAGGAGCGTGTATGGCCGAGCTGCGGGGAGAAGAGTTTGAGGAGGATTGCCGCCGGAGAGTGCGAAGATTGATTCCACAGACGCGGCAGACCATCGAGGCGGAATAATGATCGAGCAAAGCCGCTGCGGCTTTCAGAAGGTGATCCGGAGTTTTGGATCGTTTGGCGCGAGTTTTCCGCCAAGCCTCGAATCGTTTTTTGAGTTTGAGTAAATCAGATGGAATCGCTGATTTCATTAAGAGCTTCCTTGAAAAAGATATATGACATCAACGGAGGATATGCGACCAGCGGTCCCCAAGCACGACGCCTCACCGCAAGGACACGGCGGAGCGCCACGGATTTCATCTCTTCGCCGGGCGTGTTGGTAAGAAATCAGCTTCGCCGCCGCAGTGCCGCAAGGACACGTTGTTCTCGTAGGAGAAAATACTCCAGGTCGAAAATGGCTTCTTCAGGTACAAGACAATAATTGGGGACAAGTTAAGATCCCGAAAGTTTGCTAATCAAGCAACAGAAATCTTCACAGCTTGGTTTTAAACAAAATTGCAGAACTGGGGATGCCGGAGAGCTATCCAGTAGATAAGATCGCAAACGAAGCGGGTGAGGCTCTTTCACTGGGATGAATTAGCCAACAAAGCCTATCTCTTTCTCAATGGCTAAAAACCACAATCAAGGCTTCAGACGCAAAACAACAACAGATATATTCACGATTATGGTGTAGCGAGGGGTTTGTAAATAAGACCGATGACTATGCCGATGATAGTCCACTGGACGAAGTAAGCCGCAGCCTGTCCCAGAGCGAGTTTCAGCCCGATGTTCAGGTTCACGTAGTTGTGCAGCACAAATGCGCAAACCACGAAAATGCCAATGAGAACGCCGAAGCGCGCACCTTCCGTAGCGCCCGATCCGCCCTGATGTATCATTGCGAAAATTATGGCGACAACTTGGATCGATATGAAAGTTGAGACCAATCCAATTGGCATAACAGTCATCATTTCTTCCTTAGGTCGGAATACGGCCGGGTACTTGTGGCCCTCTTTGATAAGAGCTGGCGCCAGCCACAACACTAAGAAACCAAAGGCAAAAGACGCGACCGTGCCACCAAGCGCCGCCAGCCCGAGACGTGAATAGTTCATTTGCGCTCCTTTACAAATTGCGGATCAAAATCACAGTCGGTTCGGCAGGACTGGTTCGCCCAAACAATGATGATTTTGGTAGGGCGAGATATTGAGACTCCTCTTTGCATCAGATTTCGAATATTGCTCATTAATATCTGACCTCGGACTCACATAGAATTTACGCGAGAAAACTCGATGCTTAGCTTATTAAACGACCGAGCAAGCGGGCGCCAAATATTACACCAGTCACGGCTCTGATCGCACCGGAAAAGTCATCCTCGACGCAAAACTGACCCATGACGCCGATTCTTACGCAAATGGGCCATTTGGGGTAGCGTTGCCTTTTGCGAAGCAGTGTACTCTAAAAAACTATCTCATAAATAGAGAAGACCCACGATATCTTGTGGTTAGCAATATGAGCTGAAACCTTTATGCCACCGTCGGCATCAGTGTAACAGGACAGATAAATTGTCGTTTGCGACATGAATTATGGCTGCGACAATTAACTCTCCAGAGTTCGATCATTTTTGTCGAAAAATCATCATTAGGTCTCTACATGCTGAGATCACTCATGTCTGATCGCGATCATCGGATCAACTCTCGTCGCATGCCTCGCTGGAAAATAACATGCCAGTAGTGCGACTCCGCTCAACAAGACAGTGACGAATATATACGTCAGTGGATCACCGGCCCCGACTCCATAGAGTAGCCCTCTCATCAACCGCGCTAGCGCTGCCGAGGTGATCACCCCGATGCTGATGCCGATCAAGATGACGGTCATTCCTTGCCTGATTATGAGCGTCATGACGCTACCGCGTTGCGCGCCCAGGGCCATTCTGATGCCGATCTCGTGCGTCCTCTGGGTGACCGCGTATGACGTCACCCCGTAAGTGCCGATGGCGGCCAGCGAGAGCGCGATGACCGCGAATATGGAGAGAAGCGCGAGGTTGAAGCGCCTGCTGGAGACGGAGTCGGAGACGAACTCGTCCATAGTGGCGAAGCGGAAGATGGGTACCTCCTGGTCGGCAGCCCAGATTGCTTGGCGGGCCGCGGCCGCCAAGCTCCGCGGGTCGGAGGTGGTCCGCACGACGATGCCCAGAGCCCAGTCGGATGTTTGTAAATAAGGGGTGTAGACCTCCGGCTGTGGCTCCTCCTCTAGCGCCCTATGCTTGATATCGCGGACAATACCGACAATCGATTGCCAGGGTTCATCGGGATCAGCCCCGACCTTCAGGCGCTTGCCGATGGGGTCTTCCCCGGGCAGGTAGCGGCGGGCGAAGGTCTCATTGATGATTACGGCGGCAGGGGCGTCCTTATTGTCTTGTTCGGTGAACCCTCGCCCATGGATTAATAAAATTCCCAACGTTCTGAAATAGTCGACAGTCACCGCCTCGACCTTAGATATGGGCAACTTGTCCACCGAGTCCGCCTGGGGCCGGCCCTCAATCAGTACACCCGCGCCAATTTCCATCCCCGACAGCGGGATGGCGGAAGTACCTGCAACCGAGGCGACCCCGGGTAGCGCCTTGAGCCGCGCGATCACCTGCTGGTAAAAGGCCATCCTTTGCTCGACCTTCGGGTAGCGCGCACGGGGCAAGCTCAGTTGCGCGGTCAGCACGTGATTCGGATCGAACCCGGCGTCAACTTGATAAAGCCTGATGATACTCCGGATCATCAAACCAGCGCCGATCAGCAGCGCTAACGCCAAGGCCACCTCGGCCGCGACCAATGCCTCGCGGACGTAGTGACGCCGTCGGCTCACTCCTCGCGTCCCCTCCTTCAATGAATCATGGAGGTTGGGCTTTGACGTCTGCCATGCGGGGATGAGCCCGAATATCATCCCAGTCAGCAAGGCTGCGATTAGGGTGAAGGAAACCACACGCAGGTCGGCGCTGACCTCCTTGATGCGCGGGAGATTGTCCGGCGCCAGGGCGACGATCACCTTCGCTCCCCAGAAGGCCAGGACGAACCCAAGGACACCCCCTATCAGTGAGAGCAGGGCGCTTTCCGTCAGCAGTTGTCGAATGATACGCGGCCGGCGTGCCCCAAGCGAGATACGGATAGCGATCTCCTTTTGTCGGTCGACCGCCCGGGCCAGCAGAAGACTGGCGACGTTGGCGCAGGCGATCAGCAACACGAAGCCAGCCGCTCCGAGCAGGATCAGCAGGGCGGATTTGAAATCGCCGACGATCTGATCTTGCATCGGCACGATGATGACGTCGAAGTTGGCGTCGGTCTGGCGGTACTGTCCCCTGTTTCTCGCAGCAATGTTGCTGAGCTGCGTCCGGGCCTGTAGCAAGGTGGTGTCGGGCCTGAGCCGGGCGATGACGGGATAGTTCCAATTGTAACGCAGATTGATCTGCTGCGGGGTGAACGCTACTGGCGCCCAGACATCGGTCTGGGCGGGGAATTGCAACAGGGCTGGGAGATCTGTACCGTGCGGATAGTGGAAGCCTGGCGGCATGACCCCGATGACAATGTAGCTGGCGCCGCTAAGTGTGATCGCCTGCCCAATGATGGCGGGATCACCGCCGAAGCGGCGTTGCCACAAACTGTGACTCAAAATTACCACCCAGTTATGTCCTGGTTGGTCCTCCTCTCGCAGGAAGGTCCGGCCGAGTGCTGGTTTGACGCCTAGGACGGCAAAGAAATCCGCCGTCACTAGTGTGGCCCCGAGTTTTTCTGGCTCACCCTTGCCCTCCAGGTTCAAATCACCCGTGTCGAAAGCGGCAATGTGGTTGAATACGTCGCTCTGGTCCCGGTAGTCAATAAACTGCCCGGGCGAATTGGGAATTTTGTCCAGGCCAAGGTTGAGCTTCGGATTTGCGCCCCAGATATTAACCACGCGCTCCGGTTGTGGATAGGGTAATGGGCGCAGGAGAATCGCATTCGCGACGCTGAAGATCGCTGTGTTTGCGCCGATACCCGAACTGGCCCCGAAGATGTTCATCCGCGATGCGCACCACCGGGAATGAAAAAAATTGAGTTAAGACCAGCAGGCGAGTAGCCGACGCGGATCAATTCGTGGCATCTCTGACTCGTTACCAGCGGTCACGAGAGGTTGCGAAGTCCCTTGGTGGGCTTGACCCCGTGCCGAAGATTGACCCGCGCTGCAAATGGCGCCACCTTTTGTCGGACTCCACGTGGAGAAGGACGTACAGCAGTGTCATTACTGACCAGCAGCGCCGTGACCGCTCTCAACAAGGAGATGACTATGGAAGTCCTCGTCTCTCGCGGATGCGGTCTGGATGTTCATCAGGCCACTGTTGTCGCCTGCCTCTTAACTGGCGAGCCCGGCAAATTGCCGCGCAAGCAGGTCAAGACCTTCTCAACCATGACCAGTGGTCTGATCGAATTACGCGATTGGTTGGCAGCGGCAGATTGTACTGCCGTGGCCATGGAAGCGACCGGCGTCTACTGGAAGCCGGTCTACAACATCCTCGAAGGTCACTTCGAGCTGATCGTCGCCAATGCGCGTCACATCAAGGCCGTGCCGGGTCGCAAGACCGATGTCAAAGATGCCGAGTGGATCGCAGACCTGCTGCGCCACGGCTTGCTGCAACCGAGTTACATCCCGCCACCGGAGTTGCGGGAGTTGCGTTCGCTCTTGCGTTATCGGGTCAAGTTGGTCAATGCCAGGAGCGCTCGGGCGCAATCGCATCATCAAGCTGCTGGAGAGCGCCAACATCAAACTCTCGGGCGTCATTTCGGACCCCTTCGGCGTCTCTGGCCGACTCATGCTCAATGCGCTCAAAGTCGGCGCGGCCACTCCGGAAGAGATGGCCGAATTGGCCCAAAAGCGAATGCGCTCAAAACTGCCGCTTCTGAAGTTGGCGCTCGATGGGCGCATGGAAGCGCATCATCGGCAATTGCTCTCAATCCAACTCGACCGGCTCGACCGATTTGATCGCGACCTCAAGCAAATGGACGCGAAACTCGAGGCCAAGCTCAAACCCTATGCGCGCCAGATGGAGTTGCTCGATGGCATTCCCGGCATTGATTGGGTGGTAGGCGCCACCATCATTGCAGAGATGGGCATCAAGATGAGCCAATGGCCGACTGTCGGCCATCTGACTTCCTGGGCAGGTCTGTGTCCGGGGCAAAACGAGCGCGCCGGCAAACGAGGCAAGACCTCCATTCGTCCCGGCAATCCGTACTTGCGCTCGGCGCTGGTCGAGGCGGCCCTTGCCGCCACCCGCGAGAAGGATTGTTACTTTCGCGAGAAATATTATCGGCTCAAGGCGCGCCGCGGTCACAAACGCGCTGTGGTCGCTATTGCGCACAAGATTCTGGTCGCAATCTATCACGTGCTGAGTAGTGATACGCCCTATCAAGAGTTGGGCGCTGACTATCTCGAACGTTTAGAGCCAGAACGTCTAAAACTCAATCTGGTGCGCCGGCTGGAGCGGCTGGGTTTTCAGGTCAAACTCGAACCCAGGCGCGCTTAGCCAGCCATCGGTTAGGTTAAGCTTCAGGAAGGGAGTTGAACTTCTCCCTTGCTTGCAGTTTTATCAAAGAACCTGTTTCGGCGGGAAAGGGTGAGTTTGCCCTTTTGTCCCGCAAATGTAAGCCATGTTTTTCACAGCAGGGGCACGTTAAAACCGCAAGTACGCGCCTCACATCCAAGTCCGAGGCCGGACTGGCGAGTTCCGTTGCGACTGAAAAGGGCGGGGAAGAATTACACTCAGCCCCATGACTCAGGTTAAAGGTGGACCTTTTCAGGGCAGCGATTCCACATTAAAAAAGAACTTGAAAGTGCCACTCGTCGTGCCGCCCGGGGCGGGCATAACCTCTAATGAGGTGGTGACCTTGACCGGAATGCTTGACGTGAAGTGCCAGAGTGGTACCGTGCGCACTTGCAGGATTCCTGTGCCGGGCTCTCCCGCAAGAGGCAGTTCGTCGCGCTTGAAGGAGATGGTGCGAAATTCACCCGGCGGTATCGCCACCTCGGTGCTATTGGCGATGACTCTGCCCTTCTCGTTGTAGAGCCTCATCTGCATACTGATCGGTTCGCCGACCTCGCCCGCAGGCGCCGGATTGAACGCGGTGAAGCGCAGCGTGTCTCCGGGCGCAAGCGCTACCAAAGCTGTCGCGCCGGTCTTGGTGGTTGTGTTGTCTTGCGCTAATGGTTGAGAGCCAGCCGTTAGTTGAAACGATAAGACAGTTAATAGCACAATCGTCGCCATCCGATTGATTCGCGTGCCTCGCCTATAGTTGATGCGCATTATTTAACCCCTTTCATTGTCACTGTTTTCATGGTCTTCGCTATATATTCTTATTCCTCGACGCGGATAATTTACCTCGGTCGGCGTGCGGCCGCAGCGAGCAAATTCACACGAGTGCTGTGAACTAGTTCACAGCGCAAATTCGGAGAAAAGGCGGCAGAGTTGGCGAGAATGTCTTTACGGTGGTTGCACCGCCTGCTGCCGCGCTCCGGCTTTAGCAGCGACTGAAAGGTGGTGTCCCTTCGGCAGAATGGCGTCGGCGCTAGTAAAACGGGTTTCGGGAGAAATTTTGATTTTTGTTACGGCAGCGGCGTCAAAACGAAGCCAGGCGCCAAAATAAA
>Ga0207428_10007134_pt1 | contig 10223 bp, 9 predicted proteins | sample RhiMethybrSRZTD1_FD_187600 | JGI IMG/M metagenome (GOLD analysis project Ga0207428, IMG submission 187600) | Populus rhizosphere microbial communities from Tennessee, USA - Rhizosphere MetaG P. TD hybrid SRZTD1 (SPAdes) (version 3) | ecosystem: Host-associated > Plants > Roots > Rhizosphere >... | reverse complement strand
GGTGCCTGACGGAGAAGCCCTCGCCGCCGCAACCGTTGTGGCCCGGCAGCTGGCACAAGGGCCGTCGCTTGCGCTGGAAAGGACGAAAGACGCCCTGAACCGGGAAGCCAGCATGGATCTGCAGGCGGCGCTCGAGTCGGAGGCACAGCTTCAGGCCTCGCTGATGACGCACGCTGATTTCCGGGAGGCGTACGAGGCATTCGTCGCGAAACGGCCGCCGAGGTTCCAGTGACGCTTCGCGGCGAGGTCCGGCTGCAAGGCGTCGAGGCGATTCGGGCGCTGCTCGACGCGCGCCACATCGACCTGGCGAATCGTGTGCGGCCCTCTGCCGACATGATGGGCTCGCGCGGCGAGGCGCTCGACGACGACGCGGCGCGGCGCGAGGCTCGAACGCTGCTGACGCTGATGGCTGGCGAGCGCCTTTACGACCCGATTCGATCAGGAGACATTCGGGCGCTCTGCCTGACACGCGAGATCGTTGCAGCGGCCAACCCGCTGGCGGATGCGGTGCTGGCGCTGCAGGCCCTCGGTGGGACCCCGATCGCTCAGGCCGGGACCGACGCGCAGCGTGCGCGATGGCTCGACGCCATCTGCAGTGGCCGCGTCATGGCCGCCTTCGCCATGACAGAGCCCGATGCCGGCTCGGACGTCGCCGCGATGCGTACCTCGGCGCGGCAGGACGGCAGCGGGTGGGTGATCGACGGTGACAAGCACTTGATCTCGAACGCCGGCATCGCCGATGTCTACGTGGTATTCGCCGTCACGACCGCGGGCGCCGGGCGTCGCGGCCTGTCGGCGTTTCTCGTCCCTGCCGAGACGGGCGGGCTCACATTTGCAGGTCCACAGCTGCTGGCAGCGCCGCATCCGCTCGGCCGCATCCGCTTCGAGTCGTGTCATGTGCCGCCGGACGCGCTCCTGGGAGACATGAACGGCGGCTTCAAGGTCGGCATGATGGCACTCGATGCGCTCCGGCCTTCGGTCGGAGCCGCGGCCTGCGGCATGGCGGCGCGGGCGCTCGTGATCGCGATGGCGCACGCGACGTCGCGCCAGCAGTTCGGCGCGCCGCTCGCGACTTTCCAGATCACCCGCGAGAAAATCGGGCGCCTGGCGACAGAGCTCGAAGCGGCGCGTCTGCTCGTCTACCGCGCTGCGTGGCGCAGGGACACGGAGCACGGACGCATCACGCTCGAAGCGGCGATGGCGAAGAGCTTCGCCACCGAGGCGGCGCAGCGCATCGTCGACGAGGCGGTGCAGATCGCCGGTGGAATCGGCGTGCTCGTGGGCCACCCGGTCGAGCGGCTCTATCGCGCCGTGCGCGCCCTGCGCATTTACGAGGGGACGACAGAGATACAGCGGCTGATCATCGCGGATCAGCTCCTGGAGTTGGTGGACGGCTGATGCGCATTGTCTGCGTCGGCGGTGGACCCGGTGGTCTCTACTTCGGCGTGCTGATGAAGAAGGCGGACGCGCGTCACCAGATCACCGTCATCGAACGCAATCGACCGGACGACACCTTCGGGTTTGGCGTGGTCTTCTCGGATGCCACGATGGCGGCGGTTGCCCAGGCCGACGCCGACACGTACGGCGAGGTCGCGCAGCGCCTCGTCCACTGGGACGACATCGAAGTCAACTATCGCGGCGAACGCGTCGTCTCGACCGGACACGGGTTCAGCGGAGTGAGCCGACACACGCTTCTGCGGGTACTGCAGGAGCAGGCGTGCGCGGCCGGCGTCGAGGTGCGATTCGAGCGCGAGGTGTCGAGTCTCGACGTCCGCGCCTTGTCCGCCGAAGCTTCAGCGGAGGCGGAGACGGCGGACCTCGTCGTCGCCTCCGATGGCGCCAACAGCACGATGCGCCGCCTGCTCGAGGGACGCATCCGCACGACGGTGGACGTACGGCCGAACCGTTTCGTCTGGCTGGGTACCACGAAGCCATTTCCCGCGTTCACGTTCTACTTCAAGCAAACGGTGCACGGGCTGTGGCGCGTCCACGCGTATCAGTACGAACCCGGCCGCTCCACGTTCATCGTCGAATGCCGTGAGGAGACGTGGCAAGCCTCGGGCATGGATCATGCCGGCGAAATAGAAACCGCGGCGTTTCTCGAGCAGCTGTTTGCCGAGGAGCTCGAGGGACACCGTCTGATTGCCAACCGCAGCCTGTGGCGGCAATTCCCGACCATCCGTACCGAGCCCTGGTGGACCGGCAATGTCGTGCTGCTCGGCGATGCTGCGCACACGGCGCACTTTTCGGTCGGTTCCGGGACGCGCATGGCGATGGAAGATGCGGTCGCGTTGCGCGATGCGCTCGTCGAGCACGTGGGGTTCGCATCCGCCGCGCCTGATGCGATCGCGTCGGCGCTTCAACAGTACGAACTGCGCCGTCGTCCGACGGTCGAAAGCCTGCAGCGCGCAGCCCAGGCGTCGCTGCAGTGGTTCGAGGATACCGAACGGTACATGTCGCTCGACCCATTGCAGTTCACGTTCGCGCTGTTGACGCGCTCGCTGCGGATCACGCATGAGGACCTGCGCGTGCGCGACCCCCGGTTTCTCGCGCGTGTCGACGATTGGGTGGCGCGCGAGTCGGCGCGGCAAACGCGCGTCCCCTCGGTCATCGCGCCTCCGCCGATGTTCACCCCCTTCCGGTTGCGCGATCTCGTGCTCGCCAACCGCGTGGTCGTATCGCCGATGTGCCAGTACGTGGCCGAAGACGGCACGATTGGCGACTGGCACTTGGTGCACCTCGGGAGCCGCGCCATGGGCGGTGCGGGCCTCGTCATGGCCGAAATGACCGATGTCTCGCCCGAGGCTCGTATCTCGCCCTGGTGTGCGGGCTTGTACACGTCAGAGCACGCCGCGAGGTGGAAACAGATCGTCGACTTCGTTCACCGGGAAACACCCGCGGCCATTGGCGTCCAACTCGGTCATGCCGGCCGTAAAGGCGCGACACAGCGGCTGTGGGAGGGGGACAACGAGCCGCTACCCGAAGGCGGATGGCCGCTCATGTCGGCGTCGCCGATCCCGTACTTTCCAGATCGCAGCCCCGTGCCCCGCGAGATGACCGAAGCCGACATGGGTTGCGTCGTCGAGGAGTTCGCGCGCGCCGCCGGACTGGCGAGAGATGCCGGATTCGACCTGCTCGAAATCCATATGGCGCATGGCTATCTGCTGGCGTCATTCATCTCGCCGCTGACCAACACCCGCACCGACGAGTACGGCGGCCCGCTCGAGCACCGCATGCGCTTTCCGCTCAGGGTGTTCGACGCGTGCCGCCAGGTGTGGCCCGACGGCCGGCCGATGAGCGCACGCATCAGCGCCGTCGACTGGATGCCCGGCGGGATGGAGCCGGCGGATGCGGTGGAAGTGGCTCGGCTGCTCAAGATGCACGGATGCGACGTCGTCGATGTGTCGGCCGGGCAGACCGTGCCGGACCAGCAGCCCGCCTATGGACGGCTGTTCCAAACGCCGTTCGCCGATCGGATACGCCACGAGGTCGGCGTCGCGACCATGGCCGTCGGCAACATCTCGTCGTACATGGACGTGAACACGATCATCGCCGCCGGACGCGCGGACCTGTGCGTGCTTGCCCGCGCGCACCTGTTCGATCCCTACTGGACGCGCCACGCCGCGTGGATGCTCGGGTATCCCCTGCCGTGGCCCGACCCGTACAAATCATTGGAGCGCTACACGCCACGGTTCGAATTCCGTTTCTCGGGAGACAAGTAAGTGAGCTCCCGGCCAGCCGTCAAAGGCTCGGCACGGGTCCGGTGCCGCCATCCCAGTCCTTGACAACCCCATCCGGGCCCTTCAGGAACCCGAGCAGACAACCGGAGGAGCCGTCACGCAACTGGTGGCAACGCGCCTTGATCGCGTCGCCTGGCTTGAGATAGCCGGCCGTCACGCCGATCCGTTCGAGGCCGCTGCGGCTCGTCGCTTCGAGCACCCAGGTCTCCGTCGCCGCGCCCTTCTTGACGTCGATATAGACGTAGGAATGCGGCACGACGAGATGAACCTCTTTCACGACGCCCTGGATGTCGATCGTCCCGTCAGTGTAATTGCCGTGGGAGTGGTGCGCCGCGATCGGCAGCGCGCACGCAAGCGCGCAGATGGCCGCGAGTCCCAGCGTCAATCGCATATCGATTCTCCTTGATGATCCGCCGAATCCTGAAAAAGCCGTTGCGCACACATGGTGGTGTTCATTGGCGTCCTGGCTGACCGCCTTGAGGCTGGGCGGCACCACCACCGCCGCCGTCGCGACCGCCGCCGTCGCGACCGCCGCGCCCGTCGCCACCACCGCCGCGTCCACCGCGCCCCCCGAGCTGACGTTCAGGAAAGCGATTGTAGTAAAGACTCTGATACCGGATGGTGTTGCCGTCCGGGCCGAGCATCGCAAACGACTGCTGGAAGATGAGCGGCGGCGGCTGGCCCTTTGCCACCGTCGCATCCAGCACGTAGAGACGATTCTCGTGCAAATAGATGGCGACATACGAGCGCGACGCGTCGGGATTGGTGAGCTGAAGCATGTGCCCCGTGATCAGGTTGACGTAGTGAAACGCGTCATAGGTCACGACCACACCCGGCTTCGTGCGAAACAGCCTCGCGGCGTGGGCGACGGATGCCGCGATGTCGATGACCCAGTACCCCACACCGCCGACATACGCCTCGTGCTTGATCGCGGCGTGTATCTTCTCGGCATCGGAGAAGTCGACAACGGTGATCGAGTAGCGGTTCGCCGCCTGCTCCCACCGGTAGACGCGGCCGGGGAACTTGGCGCCGTACTCGGAGTCCCAGGTGATGGTCGTCGTGGTGGGTTCACCCGGCGCCGGCACCGAGAAGCGGTCCTCCTTGTTCACGTACTCGGTCCACTCCTGCGCGAACACTGGCTGCGCAAGGAGCAGTGCGCACAGTGCGGTCGTGAGTCCTATGAAACGCATGTGCTCCACCTTTCTCTGCCGATCGGTCGATGCCATAGTGTGCCCACTCCCAGGTCAGGGGTCAAAACCCACGCGTTCAGTTGCCGATGGATGACCCCGCGAACATCTTGCGGCCGTCTTTCGTGGTGATCGCCGACGCGTTGCCGACGTGGGGGGCGTTCTTGGCCATATATCCGGCCACGGTCACCGTCTCGCCCGGCTTGAGCGAATCGCGACGCCAGCCTCGCCGCATCAGGCCGTTCGGGCCGGCCAACTCGAAGTCCCAATTCACGATCTTCCCCGACTCGTCCTTCACGTCCACAAATACGTGCGCGTGGGGGTTGAACCAATCCACCCGAGTCACGACGCCCGTGACCGTCACCGGCTTGTTCCGGTCGAACTCCGCGTCGAACGAGTGGTGCGCCGCGATGGACGCCGCACCGAGCAGCAGACCGCCGCAGGCGACCAGTCCACGCACGCCGAGCGGCAGACGCCACATCCTCATACCCTCCTTCGCACGCTGCCGGCCTCGATCGATGCCGTTCGCGCGCGCATCACTTGTCGAAGAGCTTCGTCGAGGTCTCGTTCTCGGCGCAGATGAACTCGATGAGCTCCTCGTCTGGGAGCAGCCGCTGTGTGAGGTTCACGGTCCACGGCCGCGTGTACGCCTTCGGATCGTTCACGGTCACCTCGATCTCGAGCGTGCCGAAATTCGGACGGCGGAAGCGCTCGGTCATCGTGGCCTGCGCGGTGAGCGGGCTGCCGGCGACGTCGAGCCATCCCCCGTCACGGAACCCGCTCGTCTGTACGACGAGGGTGTTGCCTTCCCACTTGCCCGTCGAGTAGCCGTACCACCACGGCTGCGGGTCGTTGTCCGGCAACGGTCGCCCGTCCAGGAAGATCTGCCGGATGCCGGCGTTCCCCTCGTAGAGAATGACGATGACCTTCGGCGCCTGGATGATCTTGCGCGGCTGGGGATGCGTGTGGAACTGCATGTTTCCCATCGGCAGACAGTGGGCGTCCGGGTTGTCTTTCATGTTGTCTGCCATGCGCTGCTTCTTGAGCGCCAACGCCCAAGGCTGAAACGGAAGGCCGCCGGGCATGCCCGAGCCGATGTCGAAGAACAGCCGGACCGGGCCTCCGCCGGCGCCTGGCGCCGCGCCCTGGCTTTGGGGCGCGCGAGGCGGCGTGCCCGGGATGGGTGGGGCACCACCGGTCCCGGAGATGCTCGAATTGACCGTGGACGGGGTCGAGGGGTTCTCCCACAGCCCGGACAGGTCGGGCTTGCCGTCCGGAGTTTTGGGCGCCGGAGCCGCAAGATTGATCTCGCCAGACCTGGTCCGCGGCACGCCTTGGGTCTTGTAGGTCGGCCACTGCGCCTGGACCACGACGGACGCAAGCACCGCTCCGATCACGCATGCAAGGAACCGCATCCGCGCTCTCCTTTGCAGTCCCGAGCTCATTGATCAACTCACGAGAGTTCTGGAAGCCGCGGTCAGTCTAGTCGCTGACGCGGTCTCAGTCGAGCCCGTAGTGTCTCAGCAAATCGATCCTAATTCTCTCCTCTTCGAGAAACTCCACCACGCTACGGGAGTTCCTCGAACAGGCGAACGATGCCCTAACACGAAGAAGTGCAGCGAGCGGGCATCATCAGTCCACCTTCGCGCTTCCCGCTACGGTGGACATCCTTCCGCATGGCCTGCCATCCGAAGATCACGGCTCGATGGCAAGCGTGAGCGAAGGATGGAGGCGCCGCCCGGATTTGAACCGGGGATGGAGGTTTTGCAACAGGCCCTCCACTACGCAGTATGCTGAGCGCAACGAATGCTGAATTCTCCAAACGGATTTCGCCAGCTCATCGAACTCCCTCAGCATCCGAACGGGTTCGGTCCTTTTTCGTCCTCTCCGGGCGAGCCGCGCCGGTCGCAGCCGTGATCCCGCGAGCTGAGGACCGAGCGTGGATCGCGTGGGCGATGCAGAGGATCAAGGCGGACTTCTGCCGGTCGTCGGACACGCACCTGCTTCCTGTGCGGCTCCCCTCCTTTCCAAGTATCCAGTTGTACCTCAAGGACGAATCCACGCACGTGACGGGCAGCCTCAAACATCGGCTCGCGCGTTCGCTGTTCCTGTACGCCCTTACGAACGGCCGATTGAGAGAAGGTGGCCTCGTCGTGGAAGCGTCATCGGGCAGCACGGCGATCTCAGAGGCCTATTTCGCTCGGCTGCTTCGGCTGCCGTTCGTAGCGGTGATGCCCGCCTCGACCTCCAAGGAGAAGATCGCCCTGATCGAGGCCGAAGGTGGCCGCTGTCACCTCGTCGACGACTCGAGCAAGGTCTACGAGGTCGCCACCCAGCTCGCAGAGGAGGCTGGCGGCTGCTACATCGACCAGTTCACGTACGCCGAGCGCGCAACTGATTGGCGAGGGAACAACAACATCGCTGAGACGATCTTCGCGCAGATGCGCGATGAAACGCATCCGATCCCGACGTGGATCGTTGTCGGCGCAGGAACCGGCGGAACCGCGTCAACGGTCGGCCGCTTCATTCGCTACCAGGGACATGACACTCGCTTGTGCGTCGTGGACCCTGAGCATTCCGTGACATTCGACTACTTCCGCACCGGTGACCGCTCGCTCACGCTGGGACGTGGCTCTGGGGTGGAAGGGATTGGACGCCCTCGAGTCGAGCCTTCGTTCATCCGGTCCGTCGTCGATCAGATGATCAAGGTGCCCGACGCCGCGTCATATGCGGCGATGCTGTTCCTCCACAAGCTGATGTCCAAACGCGCCGGGCCGTCGAGCGGAACCAATCTCTGGGGCGCGTTCGAACTCATCGCAGACATGGCCGCCGCTGGCGAAGAGGGCTCGGTGGTCACGTTGATTTGCGATTCGGGCGAACGGTACCTGCAAAGCTACTACAACGATGTGTGGCTTGCGCAGCGCAAGGTCGACCTGAGGCCGTACCGCCGCCAGCTCCAAACCTTCTACGAGCATGGCGAATGGACGCACCGGCAGCCGCGCGCGCAACCGGCGTACGGTCAGGAAGCAATTCATGAGTAGCGCGATCGCACCGGCCGATTGCGAATCCGAGCAGTGACGCATCATGGGTGATGTCGCCGCTTTCGTGGCTCACATGCGTCACGACCTCCGATCACCGATCAACGCGATCCTCGGCTACAGTCAACTTCTCCTCGAAGAAGGGGACCAATCGTCATTGAGCGTCACGGAGCGCGACGATCTCGGGCGCGTGGCAGACTCGGGAAAACAGCTCCTGCGCATTATCAGCGACATCCTGGATCCCGCCGGGATCACGGACGGCGTCGAGGAATATGCTTTCCGGCTGCGACTCGCAACGCGTCCTCCGCTTATCGAGGTCCGAGGCTGTATCGAGACGCTGCTCGAGGCGCACGAGCACGCTCCGGTCGGCGACGACCTGCGGCGGATCCATGTCGCGGCGGCTCGGTTGTCCGAGCTCATAGACAGCGTCGAACACACGTTCCGAGTTCGCGTGGCCACCACTGATGACGCGCCGCCGCTGGTCTCCGTCAGCGCCGAGGCGATGGAAGCCACGGGCGACGTGGGAAAAGGTGGGGGCTCGATTCTGGTCATCGACGACGAGGAGGCCAACCGAGTTCTGCTCGCTCGCCGGCTGGTTCGCCAGGGTTACTCGCTCCTCTTCGCCGAAACCGGCGAGGCCGGGTTGGCGACCGCGGCCCGCGAACCGGTCGACGTGATCTTGCTCGACGTCTGGCTGCCGGGACTCAGCGGCTACGGAGTGCTTGCCAGGCTGAAAAGCGATGAAGCGCTGCGAGAGATTCCGGTCCTGATCATTACCGCTGTGGATGACGCTCAAAGCGTCACGCGGTGTCTTGCACTCGGCGCCGACGACTATCTCGCCAAACCCTACGATCCAGCGGTGCTCGGCGCGCGCGTTCGTGCGTGCATGACGAAGAAGCGTGCCCGCGACTTCGACCTCGCGTATTTGCGAGGCGTGGCCAGAGTCACCGCTGCGGCGCTCGCCGTCGAGTCGGGGCAATTCACCGCCGAGAGTCTCGACGAGGTCGTGCGGCGGCCCGACGCCCTGGGCAATCTTGCCAGACTCTTCCGGCGGATGGCGATTGAAGTGGCGGCGCGTCAGCGTCGGCTCGAAGACCAGGTCCAACAACTCACTATCGCCATCGACGAGAGCAAAAAGGCCGCCCAGGTCGACGAGATCACGGAGTCCGACTATTTTCGAGATCTCCAGGCGCGTGCCCGTCACTTCTCCGCTCGGCGTGCCGCCCGGGGCGGCGATTCCGCCTGACAGAGAACTCTGCAGAAACGACCCCCGTGGCGAAGATCATCTCCGTTCACTCGTACCGCGGCGGCACGGGGAAATCGAATGTCACTGCCAACCTTGCCGTGTGCCTTGCGGCCGCTGGAAAGCGTGTGGCGGTGGTCGACACCGACATCCAGTCGCCCGGGATCCATATGTTGTTCGGACTCAAGGACACGAGTGAGCTTCGCACGCTCAATGACTACTTGTCGGAACGCTGCCGGGTGGGAGAAACCGCAGTAGAAGTGACGCCCGATGCGATCAACGAGACCAAAGGACACATCTGGCTGGTCCCGTCCAGCCTCCAGGCTGGCGAGATCGCCAAGGTCCTCCGTGAGGGGTACAACGTCGGCCTCATGAACGACGGTCTCCAGGATCTCATCGACGAACTCGTGCTCGACTATCTCCTCATCGACACTCACCCGGGTCTGAACGAAGAGACACTCCTCAGCATCGCGATCTCGGATGTGCTCGTGGTCCTGCTTCGACCCGATCGACAGGACTTCTACGGAACGGCCGTGACCGTGGAAGTGGCTCGGAAGCTCGAGGTCCGTCAGCTCGTCATGGTGCTCAACAAGGTGCTACCGACCGTCATCGCACGAGGCTTCCTGGACGAAGTCACCCGGGCGTACGGAGCACCGATCTTCGGCATTCTTCCCGAGGCGTCGGAGATCTTGGAGCTCGGTAGCAGCGGGCTCTTCACACTGCAGTTTCCTGATCATCCCCTGAGTGAGGAGATTCGTCAGCTCGCGACTCGCCTCGCGTAAGGCGGAGAACCGGCGGTGTGGGTCGCTTTCCGCTTCACCGCGACCTACCGCCAACGCAGCATTCTCAAGGCCAGAACAAACACGGCGATGAGAGTGGCGTTCGCAATCCAGCTGGCGAGCGTTATTCCCTTTGGGAACGAGCCATGCCTGACTTTCCGAAACCGCCTCTCTGGCGCCCGATCAATGCAACGTCAAAGGCCGTGTTCGAGGGCGCCAACAGAGCGATCGAGAGC
>Ga0207428_10007128_pt1 | contig 10225 bp, 10 predicted proteins | sample RhiMethybrSRZTD1_FD_187600 | JGI IMG/M metagenome (GOLD analysis project Ga0207428, IMG submission 187600) | Populus rhizosphere microbial communities from Tennessee, USA - Rhizosphere MetaG P. TD hybrid SRZTD1 (SPAdes) (version 3) | ecosystem: Host-associated > Plants > Roots > Rhizosphere >... | reverse complement strand
ATTCCGGCGAACGTGTCCCCGGGCTGGACGACGTAGTACTTGGCGTGAGAATCCTTCTGCTTGTTCGGCCCCTTTGCACGATCCGACTTCGAGGTTTCGCCGGAGCCGCCGAGAGAGGATGAGATCACGACGATCACCACGATCGCCGCGATCACGAGCGCCGACACCGCGAGGATCCTGGTCACGGGAACCGCATGGTAATGCGCTGACCGGTCCCTCGGGCCGGTGTGCGGCGTGAGGCAAGCCCACGCTCATCGGCGTGCCACGCGGCTAGGTCATGCGCCCGAGAACCCGCCACATCTCGTCGCGCAGGCCGGCTGCGGCTCGGCCGGGATCCGGTGCGCCGGCGATCGAGCGCGAAGCGTTCACGACCACAGAGGCGGGGTGACGGCCGAACGCGTCACCGAGCTCGGCCGGACGACCCCCCTGAGCTCCCACCCCGGGCACCAGGAAGATCGAGGCCGGGAGCAGCTCCCTGATGCGCGCGAGGTGCCGGGGCTCGGTCGCGCCGACGACCGCCCCGAGACCGGAGAGGCCGCTCTCGCCGGCCAACCGGTCGGCGCGTGACGCGAGCAGGTCCGCGATCTGCTCGAACAGCGGCCGACCGCCGAGGTCGCGGTCGAGCAGGTCGGCGGCGCCGGGGTTGGATGTTCGGACGAGGACGAACACGCCGGCGCCGGCGGGCGCGGCCACCTCGAGGAAGGCATCGATCACGTCCCCGCCCATGAGCGGGTTGATGGTGACGGCGTCCGCCCCGAGCGCCCAGGCCGGTTCAGAGCGGCCGGTCCCGACCAGGGTTTCGGCGTGGACGGTCGCGATATGCGGCACGTCGCCGCGCTTGGCGTCCGCGATGAAGAGCAGTCCGGCCGAGCGCGCAGCCTCCGCTGTCTCCTCGAGCGCGGCCCACCCGCCCGCGCCGAGACGCTCGAAGCAGGCGAGCTGCGGCTTCACGGCGACGCAGAACTCGCCCGCTTCGTCGATGAGCCGCCGGCAACGCTCGGCGACCGCGGCGGCCGGAGCCGGAGCCGGGTCCAGCCCCAGGCAGACCTGGCTTCGCCGCTCCTCGACCGAAGCGGCGAGCCGATCCGCGAATGGTCTCAGTGCCGCCTTAGCCCTTGACGCTCGACTTGAGCCCGGCGCCGGCGGAGAACTTCGGTACGCGTCCGCCCGCGATCGTGATGCGCTCGCCCGTGCGCGGATTCACGCCCTGGCGTGGCCCGCGCTCGGCGACGCTGAACTTGCCGAACCCCGTGAAGTTGACGTCGCCTCCGCCCGACAGGGTCTCCGTGATCCCATCGAGAACCGTCTCGACGGCTTGGGCCGCCGCCCGCTTCGATTCGAACTTACCCGCGATTCGATCGACGAATTCAGCCTTGGTCAATGTTCCTCCTCCTACTCAGCTTGCGGACGCCGGAATGTAACAGCGGCGTCGGCGGGCTCGTATGCCGGACGGGAGCCGGGGCGGTTCCATCGCCGCCTCATGCGAACATGTGTTCGTGCTTCGCGAAGCCGCGATCCTGCACGCCGATCTCGACTCCTTCTATGCCTCGGTCGAGCAGCGCGACGACCGACGCCTCCATGGGCGGCCCGTGATCGTGGGCGCGGGCGTCGTGCTCGCGGCCAGCTACGAGGCGAAGGCGTACGGCGTCCGGACGGCGATGGGCGTTGCCCAAGGCCGCCGGCTGTGCCCCGGGGCCGTCGTGGTCCCCCCGCGGATGTCCGCCTACTCCGACGCGAGCAAGCAGGTGTTCGAGGTCTTCGAGCGGACCGCCCCCGCGGTCGAGGCGCTCTCGATCGACGAGGCGTTCCTGGACGTGAGGGGGCTCGATCGGATCTCCGGGCAGCCGCCGGCGATCGCGGCGCGGCTGCGCCGCGAGGTTCGGGAGCGGGTGGGGCTCCCGATCACCGTCGGCGTCGCGAGCACCAAGTTCCTCGCGAAGGTCGCAAGCGCGGTTGCCAAGCCGGACGGGCTCCTGGTGGTCCCGGCGGGCCGCGAGCTCGAGTTCCTCCACCCGCTCGCCGTGGAGCGGCTGTGGGGGGTCGGACCCGTGACCGCCCGCAAGCTGCGCGAGCGGGGCCTGGTCACCGTTGCCCAGGTTGCGCGCGTCCCCGAGTCGAGGCTCGTCGCGGCGCTCGGCCGCGTAGCCGGCCGCCATCTCCACGCGCTTGCCCATAACCGCGATCCCCGCCGCGTCCGCGGCCGGCGGCGTCGCCGCTCGATGGGAGCGCAGCGAGCGTTGGGGCGGTCGCCGCGCTCGCACGAGGACCTCGACACCGTCCTGATCGGGCTGGTCGAACGGTTGACCCGACGGCTACGGGCGGCGCGGAGGGTTTGCCGGACGGTGACCTTGCGGCTGCGCTTCCACGACTTCTCCCGGGCGACGAGATCGCGCACCATGCCTGAGGCGACGGCACAGACGCCGGCGATCCTCGCGACCGCGCGCCGCCTGCTTGCGGCATCCCTGGCGGTGATCGACGCCAACGGCATAACGCTCCTCGGGGTCTCCGTCGCGAATCTGGGCACCGGTGATGCGATCCAGCTCGCGCTGCCACTGGGCCGGCCGAGCCGCTACGAGCTCGAAGCGGCCCTTGATGAGATCCGTGACCGGTTCGGATCGGCGGCGGTCACCCGCGCCGTCCTGCTGGGGCGCGATCCCGGGATTACGGTTCCGCTGCTCCCCGACTAGGCCGCCGGCGCGCTCGGGGGAGGCGGTTGGGCTGCCGCCTCGGCGGGCGCCTCGCCGACCCGGCCACCCCCCAGGTCGAAGAACACCACGCTCACCGCGAGGGCGAAGATCGGCGCGGTGATCGCGCCGGAGATGATGCTCGCGCCGATGATGGCGCCGTTGCCGATCGGCGTGGCGATCACGCCCAGCACGATCCCGATTGCGATCACGATCAAAAGGACGACCACGAGCACCCCGAAGACCGACCACGCGTTGCCCCGGACCAAGTTCCAACTGCGACCGAAGGCGGCGATCGGGCCCGCGCCCTCCGCGACGATGGCCGGCGCGCCCACCGACCAGAACGTCAGCAGGATCAGACCGGGCACGATGATCAGGACCAGCCCGAGCGCGACCCCGATCCCGAACAGGATTCCGAACGCGATCAGCGGCAGGATGGACGGAGCGGCGGCCGAGAAGATGTCGCCGATCTCCTGATCGCGCCGGCCGTCGCGCACGTCCTCCACGAGCTTCACGACGAAGCCGACGTACAGGGCCTCACCGGCCAGGCGGACGGCGCTGGCGAGGAGCACCAGGATCGCCCCGCCGGCGGCTTGGAGGAGCCCCGCGAGGATCCCGACGACGACGAACACGACGATCGCGCTCCCGATCAGCGGCAGGAACTGTTGCCCGTAGATCGAGAACGTCTCGTTGATGACATCGCCAACGCTGATGCGCCGGTCGGGCGCGGAAGTGGCTTCCGTGCTCACGATCCTAAACCGACCGCGAGTCGCACCGGACTCCCCTTACCGCGGGCGCGCTTGATCTGCGGCAAGCTTCCCGGCGCCTCGGTGATTCGTCGGTCGAGACATTGAACGCCGCTTCCAGCCCGATTCTCGATGTGGTCATCGTCGCGTACCGCTCCCGGGAGCTCCTGCGGCGCTGCCTCGCCTCCCTTCGAGAATTTCCCGCGAGCGGCGGCATGAGCGTCAGCGTGATCGACAACGCGTCCGGGGACGGGACGGTCGAGATGGTCCGCCGCGACTTTCCGGAGGCACACCTCGTCCCGTCACAGCGGAACCTGGGCTTCAGCGCCGCCAGCAACATCGGAATCCGCCAGAGCGGAGCCCCGTTCGTGCTCTGCCTGAATCCGGACACACGGGTTACCGCGGGCTCCCTCGACGGCCTGCTGGAGCTGATGACGGCTCATCCGGAGGTCGGTATCTGCGGATGTCGGCTGCAACTCGAGGACGGGACGCTCGATCACGCCGCAAAGCGCTCGTTCCCCACCCCGCTGAGCTCGCTCGGTCACTTCCTCGGGGTCGGGCGTCTCCGCAGCTCGGGTCCCCTCGCGGCGTACCGGGCCCCGGACGTCAGCCGCGGCCCCGTCGACGCGGTCAACGGAGCCTTCATGCTGTGCCGGCGGGCGGCGCTCGATCGGGTTGGCCTCTTCGACGAGGGCTTCTGGATGTACATGGAGGACCTCGACCTCTGCTACCGGTTCGCTCGCGCGGGGTGGGTCACCTGGTATGAGCCGACCGTCACCGTGACCCACGTCAAGGCCGGGACGAGCGGACCGCTGCGATCCCTCCGCCTGAACTACGCATTCCATTACGGGATGTATCGCTTCTACCGGAAGCACTACGCCCGCCATCGCGGCCGGCTGACGAACGCGCTGATCTATTGCGGGATCGCGTTGAAGCTCGCCGCTTCGCTGCTGAGGAATGCCATCATCGCCGCAGGCAGACGTACCCGTGGGCGGCGGGGCTCCGCGCTCACATCCGCTCGGGCGCGCTGACCCCCAGAAGGTCGAGCGTCCGGGCGATCACCCGCTCGGCCGCGATCGCCAGCGCCAGCCGCGCCTCCTGGAGCCCCTCACCCGCACCGACCACCTGACAGTCGCGGTAGAACGCGTGGAAGTCGGCCGCGGTCGCCGTCGCATACGCGGTGAGCCGGTGGGGCGTACGGCGCTCAGCGGCGGTCTGGACCTCCATCGGAAGCTCGAGCAGCCGCTGGATGAGCGCCCGCTCGGCGGGCTCCGCCGAGGTGGCGAGCGCCCCCTCTCCCTCGGCCGCGGCTGCCACCGCCCTCTCGTCCACCCCATCGGGCCCCTCGTCCGGAGGCGCCGCGTCCTCGGCCCGGGCCTTGCGCAGAATGCTCGCGATGCGGGCATGGGCGTACTGCACGTAATACACAGGGTTGTCCGGCGACTCCTTCCTCGCCAGGTCCAGATCGACATCGACCATCGTCTCGTGGCTCCGCTGGAGCAGGAAGAAGCGCGTGGCATCGGTGCCGATGTCGTCGATCAGGTCGTCCAGCGCAACGAAGGTGCCCTGCCGCTTCGACATCTGGGCGCGCTCGCCCCGCACCGCCAGGTGAACCATCTGGATCATCTGCACCTCGAACCGGTCCGCATCCTCGCCGAGGGCCGCGATGGCCGCCCGCATCCTCGGAACGTATCCGTGGTGATCCGCCCCCAGGACGTCGATGAGGTGATCGTCCCCGCGCCCGAGCTTGTCGTAGTGGTACGCGATGTCCGGGGCGAAGTAGGTGGGCTCGCCGTCGGAGCGGATGAGCACTCGATCCTTCTCATCCCCGAAGCTCGTCGTGCGCAGCCATACGGCGCCCTCGCGCTCATAGACGTGCCCGCTCTCGCGCAGCCGCTCCAGCGTCGACTCCACGGCGCCCCGCTCGTACATCGAGCGCTCGGACGACCAGGTGTCGAAGCGCACGCCGAACCGCCCGAGGGTCGACTCGATCCGCTCGCGCATGATCTCGGTCCCACGGCGCGCCAAACCCTCCACGTCGCCCGGGTCGGCCCCCGCGGCCGCCAGGGTCTCGGCCAGTTCGATCACGTAGTCGCCGCGGTAGCCGTCCTCGGGCGGTTCCTGCCGCTGCATCCGCGCCGCGATCGACTCCGCGAACTGGCGCACCTGCCGGCCGGTGTCGTTCAGGTAGTACTCGCGCTCGACATCGTGGCCGGCGAACGACAGCACGCGGGCCAGCGCGTCTCCATACGCCGCGTGGCGTCCGCTGGCCGCGTGGAGCGGGCCGGTGGGGTTCGCCGAGACGAACTCCACCAGCATCGGCTCGCGCTCCTCGACCGAGCCACCCCCGAACCCCGGCCCTGCGGCGAGCAGGGCAACGACGGCCTCCCGGTACCAGCGGTCGGCGAGAAAGACGTTTACGAAGCCGGGTCCCGCCACCTCGATCCGATCGACGGTTCCGGCGAGCCTCGCGCCGAGATCCTCGCGCAGCCGCTCGGCGATCTCGCGCGGTGGCTCGCCACGGGCGGGTGCGAGTAGCATCGCCGCGTTGGTCGAGTAGTCGCCCAGCTCCCGCTTCGGCGGGCGTTCGAGCGTCGGGACGATCGCCTCCGGGCTTCCGTCGCGCAACGAATCGGCCGCGCTCCGGATCGTCACGCGCAGAGTCTCCAGCGGATCGGCCATGGCCGCCCTACGATAGTCCGCTCCGCTCGCCATGAGACTGGCCATCCTGAGCGACATTCACGCGAACCTGCCCGCCCTCGAGGCCGTCCTGGCCGACATCGAAGGGGCGGGACTCGCCGAGCTGTGGTGCCTGGGCGACGTCGTCGGCTACGGGGCGCAGCCGGACGAGTGCGCGGGCTTGGTGAAGGAGCGCTGCGACCTGTGCCTGGTCGGCAACCATGACCTGGCGGTGCTGGGCGAGCTCGACGTGTCCGCCTTCTCGCCCGCCGCCGCGGCCGCGGTCCGGTGGACGCAGGAGACGGCCGACCCAGCCACCCTCGACTTCCTGCGCGGGCTCGAGCCGGCCGACGAGACGCGCGACGTCGCTCTTTACCATGCCTCGCCGCGCGACCCGGTGTGGGAATACGTGCTCTGGCCCGACCAGGCGGCGGAGTGCATCGCCATCCAGGCTGCCCGCGTCAGCCTGATCGGGCACTCGCACGTGGCGCTCTTCTTCGTGATGGGCGAGAACCACAGGCCTCCCCGTGGCCAATCGCTGGAGCTCGCCGGCGCTGCTCGTGGTGCGCAGGCCGGGGCCGGCACCCGGGTCGACCTGTCCGAGGGCCGGTGGCTCGTGAACCCCGGCAGCGTCGGGCAGCCACGCGATGGCGATCCGCGCGCGGCCTGGCTCGAGCTCGACACTGATTCGTGGGAGGCCACATATCGCCGCGTCGATTACGAGATCGACCGCGCCGCCGACGCGATCGGCGCAACGCACCTGCCGTCGCACCTGGCCCGGCGGCTCTACGTGGGCCAATGAGCGGTCTTACGGAGCCGAGAGGGCCGATGCGGCGGTCTGGACCACCGCGGCCCCTCACTAGACTCGCCGCGATGCCGGGGCAGAAGCGATTGGCGGGCGCGCTCGCGGCGGTGGCGGTTGCGGTCGCCATCTCCGCGTGCGGGTCCAGCAGCAGCGATCAGACCATCGATCAGGCCGATGCCAACAGGCTCCTCAGCGAGCTCAATGCCGTGCAGGACGCCGTTGACAGCCGCGATTGCAAGCTCGCCAAGCAGCGGGCGGACGAATTCGTCAACACCGTGAACGAGCTGCCCGAAGCGGTTGGCACCGACAACAAGGAGACGCTGCGCAACGCGGGCGCAAACCTGGAAAAGCTCGCCGACGACCCCAGCCAGTGCAATCCGCAGCAGACCACGGGCCCGTCCGGCCCGACCGGCGTTCAACCGGACACGACCGCCACAACGACCGCGCCGGAGGTCCCCACGACCAGCGCGACCACCACCTCGACGACCTCGACGGCCACCGAGCCCGAGTCGTCCGGCAACGGCGGCGGCAACGAGGGAGGCGGAGGCGGTCCGCCGTCGGGGACCGGTGGAGGCCCGCCTACGGGGACCGGCGGCGGTCCGCCGTCGGGGACCGGCGGCGGGCCGCCCAGCGGCGGCGGTGAGACGGGCGGCGGCGTCGGTGGCGGCGGAGCCGGTGGCACTGGCGGCACGGGAACCGGCACCGGGGGGACGGCTGGCGGCGTCGGAGGCACGGGCTGATGGGCGCGATGGTGATCTCAGGCCGCTATCAGCTGGGCGACCGTCTCGGGTCCGGCGGCATGTCGACGGTCTACAAGGCGGTCGACCGGGTGCTGGAGCGCACGGTCGCCGTCAAAGTCCTGGCGGAGCACCTCTCCGACGACGACAAGTTCGTGGCGCGCTTCCGCCGGGAGGCGCTGGCGGTCGCGAAGCTCATCCATCCCAACGTCGTTCAGGTATATGACACCGGAGTCGACGACGGCCGGCACTACATCGTCATGGAGTACGTGGAGGGCCGCTCGGGCGCACAGCTGCTGCAGTCGCGGGGCCGCCTCGGGTCGGAGGCGGCGGTCGAGATCGGGGTCCAGGCCTGCGCGGGCCTCGATTACGCACACCGTCAGGGGATCATCCACCGCGACGTCAAGCCTGGAAACCTGATGGTGATCGGCGGCCCCGCCGGCCGCCGCGGCACGCCTCCGACCGACGGGGCGACGGAGGAGATGACGGTCAAGCTCACCGACTTCGGGATCGCCCGCGCGGCCGAGCAGACTCGGCTGACGCAGGTCGGGTCCGTCGTCGGCACGGCGGCCTACCTCGCGCCGGAGCAGGCGCGCGGTGAGGAGGCGACTCCGGCCGCGGACGTCTACGCCCTCGGAGTCGTCATCTACCAGGTCCTCACCGCCCGGCTGCCGTGGGAGGGGACGACGCTCGCCGAGCTCGCGATCCGTCGCGAGAACGAGCGCCCGCTTCCGCCCAGCTCCTACGACCCGGACGTCCCGGAGACCCTGTCTACCGCAGTGCTGCGCGCTCTTGAGGGCGATCCGGCTCGGCGCTACACCACTGCGCGCGAGCTGGCCTCCGCACTGCGGACCGGCCTCTCAGGGATCGAGCCTCCGCCCGCCGACAGCGAGGCCGCCACCCGCGCGATGACTGACACGCCGACCGACGCCACCCGACGTCTCCAGACAACCCAGCCTGCGACCGCTCCCACCCGGCGGGCGCCCGCTCCCCGCCCGGCTCCGCGGCCTCGCCCCGCCGCACCGGCGCCGGCACCCGCGCAGGCGGCCCCGCGGCGCTCCGCGGCGCGCCGCATCCGCGGCCTCATCGGCCTGATCCTCGTGATCGTCATCCTCGCGGCGATCATCGCCGTCATCGTGCTCGTCACGACGAACGCGGGCCAGAACACCGGCCCGGGCGAGCTGATCAAGAACGAGATCCACGACCAGATCCAGTCGGTGGAGGACTTCATCCGCTCCCACACGCAGCAGTAGCGTGGCCGACCGTGGACTGTGTCAGGCATAAGCCCACAAAGTCCACTCTCGGCAGAACTGGAGGGTGGGTGGCTTTCCCTGGGTGCCTGTCCATCAGCTCGGCACCGCTTCCCACGGCGCGCGGCCCGTCAGGACGGCGCGGCCGTAATCGTCGTACCGCCCCGCCTCGATCGCCTGTCGGGCACCGGTCGTGAGCCGCTCCAGATAGGCGAGGTTGTGCATGACCAGCAGACGGACCCCCGTCATCTCCTCCGCTCGGGAGAGGTAGTGGACGTATGCCCGCGTATGCGCGATGCAGGTCGCGCAGGGGCAGCCGTCGACCAGCGGCCGCTCGTCCTCGGCGAACACCGCCTTGCGGATGTCGAGCCGGTGGCGGTCGTCCGGGCGTGGCGCAAGCGCCATGCCGTGGCGCGCCAGCCGGGTCGGGACAGCGCAATCGAAGACGTCGATCCCCACCCCGATCCCGTGTACGAGGTCGTCCGGCTCGCCGATGCCCAGCAGGTGGCGGGGTGCATCCTCGGGAAGGTGCGCGACCGTCATCCTCACAACGCCTCGCATCTCCTCCTTGTCGCGCCCGAGGGTGCCTCCGATTGCGACGCCGTCGACCGCCGCGTCGGAGACGAAGCCGGCCGACACCTTCCGCAGGTCCTCGTGGACGCCCCCCTGCACGATGCCGAAGACCGCCTGGCGCACCGGCCCCTCGCTCGCGTGCCACCGCAGGCAGCGGTCGAGCCAGCGATGCGTTCGGTCGGTCGAGCGCGCCGTGTAGTCGCGATCCGCGTGGTAGGGCGTGCACTCGTCGAAGGCCAGGGCGATGTCGGAGCCCAACTGCGCCTGAACCGTCATCGACTCCTCGGGTCCCATGAATCGATCGGACCCATCGACGTAGGAGCGAAAGCGCACGCCCTCCTCGCCGATCCCCAGCACAGTGCCCCGGCCCGGGCGGCCGCCCCGGCGCCCCTTGACCTCGTCGGCCACGGTCCCGTGGGCCAGGGAGAACACCTGGAACCCGCCCGAGTCGGTGATGATCGCGCGCTCCCAGCCCATGAACCGGTGAAGGCCGCCGAGGGCGGCGATCCGATCGGCCCCCGGCGAGAGCATCAGGTGAAAGGTGTTGCCGAGGACCAACTCGTATCCGAGGCCGGAGACCTCGGCGGCCGTGAGCGACCGCACGCTCCCTCGGGTTGCGAGCGGGATGAACGCGGGCGTCCGCACGACGCCCGAAGATGTATGGAGCCGCCCGGCTCGGGCGGCTCCATCACGCGCGCCTATCTCGAAGCGGAGGCGTTCCGGGTCGGCTCTCACCGGCCCGGAAGCCTAC
>Ga0207428_10007121_pt1 | contig 10229 bp, 6 predicted proteins | sample RhiMethybrSRZTD1_FD_187600 | JGI IMG/M metagenome (GOLD analysis project Ga0207428, IMG submission 187600) | Populus rhizosphere microbial communities from Tennessee, USA - Rhizosphere MetaG P. TD hybrid SRZTD1 (SPAdes) (version 3) | ecosystem: Host-associated > Plants > Roots > Rhizosphere >... | reverse complement strand
GGTGTTCAAGAACTCGCTCACCACGCTGCCGATGGGCGGCGGCAAGGGCGGCTCCGACTTCGATCCCAAGGGCAAGAGCGACTACGAGGTGATGCGCTTCTGCCAGAGCTTCATGACCGAGCTCGCGCGCCACATCGGTCCCGACACCGACGTGCCGGCCGGTGACATCGGCGTCGGCGGCCGCGAGATTGGCTACCTGTTCGGCCAGTACAAGCGCCTGCGCAACGAGTTCACCGGCGTGCTGACCGGCAAGGGCCTCAACTGGGGCGGCTCGCTGATCCGGCCCGAGGCGACCGGCTACGGCTGTGTGTACTACGCGGCCGAGATGCTCAAGACCCGCGGCCAGACGCTCGAGGGCAAGGTGTGCCTGGTGTCGGGCAGCGGCAACGTCTCGCAGTACACGGTCGAGAAGCTGCTCGATTTCGGCGCGAAGCCGGTCACGCTGTCGGATTCGAACGGCATGATCCACGACCCGGCCGGCATCGATCGCGAGAAGCTCCAGTGGGTGATCGACCACAAGACCATGCGGCGCGGGCGCATCAAGGACTACGTGGACGAGTTCCCGGGCGCGCGCTACCTGCCGCTCGAAGCGACCCTCAGCCACAACCCGCTGTGGGATCTGAAGGCGGACTGCGCGTTCCCGAGCGCAACCCAGAACGAGATCAACGCGCAGGATGCATCGAACCTGATCAAGAACGGCGTGACGGTGGTGTCGGAGGGCGCGAACATGCCGAGCACGCTCGAGGCGATCCGCATCTTCCTCGACGCCGGCACCCTGTTCGGCCCGGCCAAGGCGGCGAACGCCGGCGGGGTCGCGACCTCGGGACTCGAGATGTCGCAGAACAGCATGCGCATGTCGTGGTCGCGCGAAGAGGTCGACGAGCGCCTGCACCGGATCATGATCGCGATCCACAAGACGTGTTTCGAGACCGCCGAGATCTACGGAACGCCGGGAAATCTGGTCAACGGCGCGAACATCGGCGGCTTCCTGAAGGTCGCGAATTCGATGATCGACCAGGGGTTGGTCTAGGGAGGCCGAGAGTCCCGCCCCCCATGAGCACCCGCCGCCCGACCGTCGAATTCCACAATCCTCTGCAGGCGTTCCAGGACCTGATGCCGTTCCGGGTCCTGAATATCCTGCTGGTGTCGAGCCTCTACGACTCGTTCACGCTCCAGGAGGACGGCCGGCTCAACGAGCTGATCCTCGGCGAGTTCCTCGAGCTGAGCCTGCACCAGACGCCGGGGCTCACCCACGTCTCGAGCGCCCGCGAGGCGCTCGAACTGGCGAAGGCGGAGTCCCGCTTCAACCTGATCGTGTCGGTGCCGGAGCCGGGCGACATGGACGCCGCCGAGCTGGCGCGCCAGGTGAAGGCGGCAGGACTCGACGTCCCGGTGGTGGTGCTCGCGTTCGACAACAGCGAGTGCAAGCGCTTCGTCGCCGACCACGACGTGTCCGACGTCGAGCGCGTGTTCCTGTGGCAGGGCAACGCGCGCATCCTGGTCGCCATCGTCAAGCTGGTCGAGGACGCGCGCAATGCCGTCCACGACAGCCGCATGGCGGGTGTACGCGTGATCCTGGTGGTCGAGGACACGGTCCGCTACTACTCGTCGTTCCTGCCCGTCATCTACACCGAGCTGATCGGCCAGTCCGAGCACATCCTGAGCGAGGGCGTGAATCTCTCGCACAAGCTGGTGCGGATGCGCGCGCGGCCCAAGATCCTCCACGCGCGTGATTTCGACGAGGCGTGGGATCTGTTCGAGATCCACAAGCCCTACCTGCTCGGGCTGATCACCGACATCGAGTTCCCGGCCGGCGGCGAAATGCAGCCGGACGCCGGATTCGCGCTCGCCCGGCGGGCCCGCGCCGCGTTTCCCGACCTGCCGATCCTGATCCAGTCGGGTCGCAAACAGTTCGCCGAGGGCGCCCACGACATGGGCGCGTTCTTCCTGCACAAGTACTCCGACACGCTGCACGCCGACCTGCGCCGGTTCATGACCGAGAACTTCTCGCTTGGCGATTTCATCTTCCGGCTCCCGGACGGCACCGAGGTCGGACGCGCGCGGGACCTGAAGGAGCTGGAGGAGAAGCTGCAGACGGTGCCGGCCGCCAGCATCGGCTTCCACGGCGAGCGCAACCATTTCTCGAACTGGTTCACCGCCCGCACCGAGTTCGCGCTCGCACGCCGGCTGCGGCCACGGCGGGTCGATCAGTTCGCCAACCTCGAGGACCTGCGTCACGACCTGGTCGCATCGATCGCCGAGTACCGGCGCGACCAGAACGAATCGCTGGTCGCCGACTTCGACCGCGCGACCTTCGATCCGCGCTCGGAGTTCTTCGCGAGAATCGGCGGCGGCTCGCTGGGCGGCAAGGCACGCGGGCTCGCGTTCGTCCGCTACCTGCTGCGGCACCACCGGGTGAACAAGCGCTTTCCGGGCGTGCGGATCGGGGTGCCGTCGGCGGTGGTGCTCGCGACCGACACGTTCGACCGGTTCCTGGTCGACAACGATCTGCTCGGATACGCGCTCCAGAGCCAGGACGACGACGAGCTGGTGCGGCGCTTCCTGGCCGCGCCGCTGCCCGACGACGTGATGCAGGACCTGCTCGCGTTCCTCGACGGCGTGCACTGGCCGCTCGCGGTGCGCTCGTCGAGCCTGCTGGAGGACTCCCAGTACCAGCCGTTCACCGGCGTCTACGAGACGTTCATGCTGGCGAACAACTCTTCGTCGATCGAGGAGCGGCTGAATCACCTGACCGAGGCGATCCGGCGCGTCTACGCCTCGACGTTCAGCACGGGCGCCAAGGCCTATCTCCACGCGACGCCGTACCGGCTCGAGGACGAGCGCATGGCGGTGATCCTGCAGCGCGTGGTCGGCGCGCCGCACGGCGACCGCTACTACCCCGACTTCTCGGGCGTCGCCCGCTCCCACAACTTCTACCCGACGCCGCCGCTGCGGCCCGAGGACGGCGTGGCGTCGGTCGCCCTCGGACTCGGACGCGAGGTGGTGAGCGGCGGCCGCTTCCTGTCGTTCTGCCCGCGCGCGCCCCAGCACATCCTCCACTTCTCGACCGTCGAGGACATCCTCGAGAACTCGCAGCGGACGTTCTGGGCGCTCGAGACGAAGCGTCGCGAGACGACCGACGGCGAGGAGGGGATGCGCGAGAAGAAGTTCCGACTGGACGTCGCCGAGAAGGACGGGACGCTGTTCGCGCTCGGGTCCACCTGGTCGCCCGAGAACCAGGCGATCTACGACGGACTTTCGCGACCTGGCGCGCGGCTGGTCACGTTCGCCCCGATCCTCAAGCACGGCGTGTTCCCGCTCGCCGAGCTGCTGTCGGACCTGCTCGACATCGGCGCGAGCGGAATGAACCGCGCGGCAGAAATCGAATTCGCGGTGCGCCTGAGCGGCGATGCGAACAAGCCGCACGAGCTGGGATTTCTCCAGATGCGGCCGCTGGTCCTGAGCCAGGAGTTCCAGGAGATCGAAGTCGAGAACGCCGAGCCGGCCGACCTGCTGTGCGAGAGCCCGCGCGTGATGGGCAACGGCCGGATCGACGACCTCCGCGACCTGGTGGTGGTCGACTTCCACCGTTTCGACCGCGCCCAGAGCCGCGAGGCGGCCGAGGGCGTGGCGCGCTTCAATGCCCACCTGGTGGCCGAGGAGCGTCCGTATCTGCTGGTCGGGGTCGGGCGCTGGGGCTCGGCGGATCCGTGGCTCGGGATCCCGGTCGCGTGGGAACAGATCGCCGGCGCGCGCGCGATCGTCGAGACCCCGTTCCGCGACATGCGCGTGGCGCCCTCCCAGGGCAGCCACTTCTTCCAGAACCTCACGTCGTTCCAGGTCGGCTACTTCACCGTCGACCCCGAGAGCGGCGGCTTCGTCGACTGGGACTGGCTCGCCGCGCAGCCGGCCGAAGCGGAAGCCGGACCGGTCCGTCACCTGCGTCTCGATCCTGCACTGGTGATCAAGATGGACGGACGCAGCGGACGCGGGATCATCTACAAGCCGGGGCGCGCGCCCGACGCCTGACGTTCCGCGCCGACGAACGCGGCATGTGCGTCATCGGCAACCCACCGCGTTCGTCCGTTCACTGCCGCCTGGACCGCACTCGTCTCGAACCACGCAACCAATCTGTGCTTTTCCCACGTCTCCACACGTAACAGATGCATCATTTCATGCGGCGCCCGATGTGGGGCGGGTGTCGCCGTTGCCGGGGTTCGTACCGCCGACCCGTCGGGGTCGGTTCGACGAGGTTCGATGTCCGCCCCAGTTCTCCGCGCGGAGTCTCAGTCCCGCTCCGCGGTCGCCACCCCGCGCATTCTGCACGCGCTGGTGGCCGTGCTGTCGATGCTGTTCGTCCTCGCCTACGTCGCGATCGCGCTCGGCCGGCTCGGATTTCCCTACGAGCTCGAGTGGATCGAGGGCGGCAGCCTGACGATGGTCGGGCGTGCCGTCGCGGGCCGTCCGCTCTACGTCGCGCCGTCGCTCGCGTACGTTCCGTTCAACTATCCGCCGCTCTATTTCTGGGTGTCGGCGCTCGCGACCCGGCTGCTCGGCGACGGATTCCTCCCGCTGCGCCTGGTCTCGCTGGTGTCGTCGCTCGCGTGCGGCGCGCTCCTCTACCGGCTGGTGGTGTTCGAAACCGGACGGCGGCTCGCCGGCTGGGTGGCGGTCGGGCTCTTCTACGCGACCTTCCGGCACGCCGGTGCATGGCTCGACGTGGCGCGCGCCGATTCCTTCCACCTCGCGCTCGTCCTCGCGGCGATCCTGGTGCTGCGGACCCGGGCGACGGTGACCGGCGCCGCGATCGCCGGCCTGCTGATCGCGCTCGGCTTTCTGGCCAAGCAGTCGGCGGCGGTGGTGGCGTTCCCGATCGCGGTCTACCTGTTCGCCGCCGACGCGCGCCGCGGCCTCGCGTTCACGCTCGCGGCGGCGGCGGGAATCGCGGGGAGCGTGGTCGCGCTCGATTTCGCGAGCGGCGGCTGGTTCCGCTACTACGTGTTCGAACTGGCGGGACGCTACTCGGCCGAGCCGGGACTCGCGGCGCGCTTCTGGACCCAGGACTTCTTCCGTCCGCTGTCGGTGTGCCTGCTGGGCGCGCTGTTTGCACTGCTCGCCCCGCCCGAGTCGGCACGCACGGGCCGCGGCGTCACGTTCGCGGCGATCGGCGGGCTGCTGCTGTCGTCGTGGCTGGTGCGCGCGTATCCCGCCGCCTACGACAACGTGCTGATGCCCGCGTGCGCAGCGGCCGGCCTGATGCTCGGGCTCGGCTGGGATGCGGGTCTGTCGTGGGCGGGCCGGATCGAATCGCGACGCCGGCGCACGATGGAGATCTTCGTCGCGGTCGCGGTCGCACTCCAGCTCGTGAGCCTCGCCTACGACCCGCTGCGGCAGATCCCGCAGGCGCGCGACCGGGAAGCCGGCGACCAACTGGTCCACAACCTCTCGCTGCTCGCCGGTCCGATCCTGCTGCCGTGCCACGACTATCTGACCGAGCGGGCCGGCAAGGCGGAACACTTCCACGAGATGTCGCTGATGGCGGTGATGAAGAGCGGTGACGACACCACCGCGGTCCGCATGCGCACCCAGCTCGCGATCGCGCTGCGGGAGCGCCGGTGGCCGTGGATCGTGCTCGACACGCGCGACTGGCTGTGGGACACGGTGGCGTTGAACTACGAGCCGCAGGTCGAGGCGATCCCCGCCGACGACGTGTTCTGGCCCGCGACCGGAATGCGGCGCCGCCCCGAGGCGGTGTTCATCCCGCGCGCGACACCGGCCGTGGGAAGCGTGGCGAAGTGACCCGCGGTTTCGACGCCCGGCACGCCGGCGATCCCGATGCACCGAGCACCGGACTGCTGGCGAATCGTCTCGACTCGAACGGCTAGCGCTTCGCCGACTGCGCGGTCGGCGCCGGCGGCACCGGCCCGGCCACGGGTTCATCCATGTCGGCGAGCACGTAGAGCACGACGGCCATCGCCGCCACGTTCTTGCGCAGCTCGATCGGATCCACCTTGTCGAGCATGTCGGCCGGCGTGTGATGCCAGTCGAAGTAGTGCTCCATGGTGGTGCGATGGCTGACCCCCGGGACGCCCTTCTTCATCAGTGCGTCGATGTCCGCGCCACCCCCGTCCGGCGTCACCTGCTGCGCGCCGATCCCCGCCAGCAGCCGGCCGATCTCGCGCATCCGCGCGAGCGCGCGATCGGTGCGCAGCGAATCGATGGTGGTGTCGCGCATCACCCGGACCCCGAACCCGACCGGACGCTCGACCCCGCCGTCGGTCTCGATCGCCGCCACGTGACGGTCGATCTCGCCGCGCGCCGAATCCGCATACGCGAGGCCGCCCCGCACCCCGTTCTCCTCGTTGGTCCACAGCACGCAGCGAATCGTGCGCCGGGGACGGAGGCCGAGCGATTTGATCAGCCGCAGCGCCTCCATGCTGATCACGCATCCGCCGCCGTCGTCGTGCGCCCCCTGGCCGACGTCCCACGAATCCAGGTGGCCACCCACCACCACGATCTCGTTGGGACGCCCGCGCCCGCGGATCTCCCCGATCACGTTGTGCGAGAGCGTGTCGGGCAGCGTGCCGGCGCCCATCTCGAGCCGTACCCGCACGCGCTGGCCGCGCTCGGTCAGCCGGCGGATCATCCCCGCGTCCTCGATCGTGACCGCGGCAGCGGGAATCCGCGGCAGGCTGTCGACGTAGTTCGACATCGCGCCGGTGTGCGGCGTGCGCAGGCTGACCGGTCCCACCGAGCGCACCAGCGCCGCGACCGCTCCGCGCCGGGCGGCGCGGTTGGCGCCCTGACTGCGATAGCGCACGGTTTCGCCGTAGTTCGTGTACGGCACGTCGTAGAGAACGATCCGGCCGCGCACCGAATCGGGCGGCAGCGAGTCGAGCGCGCCGAACCCGTGGACCACCACCACCTGGGCGGTGATCCCGCCCGGCGGCGTGCCGACGCTGCGTCCGAGGCCGAGGATCGACAGCCGCTGCGGCCCGGGCTCGACCATCTCGGCGCGCTCCACGCCCCGCACCCACACGGGGACCCGCACCGGCTGGAGCCGCACGCGATCGAGCTGGTCCTCGCGCATCGCGTTCGCCGCCCACGTCACCGCACGCTGCAACGCCTCGGATCCCGACAGGCGGTGACCGATGCCGTCGCACAGCTCGGACAGGCGTGTGTACGCGTGGTCACTCGCGAGCGCGGCGCCGATCAGGCGCTCGGACGCGTCGCGATAGCGAACGTCGAGAGTGACGGGCGCGCTCTGCCCTGAACGCGTTGCGGGTTCGGCTCCGTGCGCCGACGCGGCGCACAGGAGACAAACCACGAAAACGAAATATTTCAACGCGCGGGCTTGCTGAGCTCGACGCCGAGCATCGACACCACCCAGGTCGGCGCCGGGCACGAGTGCCCCTCTTCACCGTGGTGCTCGTGCGGCTTGGGCGGCATCTGGGTCACGACGCCCTGCACCACCACGTTCTGCCCCTTGGAGTTCTTGGGCACCAGAACGCTTTCATCGAGGCTCTTGGCCAGGAACGTCTTTCCGTCCTTGGACTCGATCTCGATCCAGCAGCCCTGGCCCTGGCAGACGTCCTTCACCATGCCCTCGAGCCGCACCGTCTTGCCCTTGTACTTGGACGGCGACTTGGCGAGCTTCGCGAGCTTGACCGGCTTCTTCTCGGTGATCGCGACGCCATAGGCCCCGTCGGTCTGCGCGTCGACGGACTCGGTGGGCGCGACGCCATGCGGGCCATCGTGTGCCCAGGCAGGAAGCGAAGAAACCAACAGCACGAGCGCGAGAGCGAAAACGAAGCTGGGAAGGCGACGCATCGGGGTTCCTTTCGTTCGGCCCCGGGGGCCGGGCTGGGCAAACACGAGCGCCGCGATTCTAGCCCGGGCACCCACGAACGCGCGACCTCGGCCGCCGTGCGCGCGGGCGGGTGTATGCTCCCTGCACCATGAAGGCCGCCCCCCGTTCTGCGGCACGCCCGTCTCCGCTCGCGAACCCTCTGACCCGCTTCGTCCTGCTGCTGGTCCTCTACTGGGCAGCCGGGTGGCTCCTGATCGCACTGGTCCCCGCGATCGAGCATCGGGTGATCACGATGACGGCACGATCCCTGTTCCTGGCATTGCGGGTCGCGGGACTCGATCCCGGAATCACCGGACATCTCATCAGCGTGGGCAGATCATCGCTCGAGATCGTCTCGGAGTGCACGTCGCTGGTTCCGTCTCTTCTGCTGATCGGCGCGGTCGCGGCCTACCCGGCGAGGGGGCGCGCGCGACTGATCGGTGGAATCGCCGGGCTGATCGGCCTGTGGCTCTTCAACGTCGTCCGCCTGATCGTGCTGATCCTGATCCTGATGCGTGCGCCTGGCTGGTTCGACTTTGCCCACGTCTACCTGTGGCAGACGGTCTCGGTTCTGGCGGCCGCGGCACTGTTCGCACTGTGGCTGCGCTGGGCGCAGCCGGTGCGGTGATTCCATGTGGTTCGTGCGGTGTCTCGCGTGGGCGACACCCCTCGCTGGAGTCTGCTATTTCCTCTCGGGCTTCTACCATCGCGCGCTGGTCACGGTCGCGTTCGGATTGCTCGGTCTGCAGCCAGGCCCCGATGCGCTGAGCAATGTCGATCTGTCCGCGGCGAACGTGCTCGGCATGTACGCCGCAATGTGCCTCGCCAGCCTTCGCGCCCCGCGGCCGCGACGCGTGTGGGCGCTGGTGCTGGGTCTGGCGATTCTGGTGACGATCGAGCTGGCGAGCGGCGTCACCGCGATGCGCGCCGCGATGCTCGAGAGCGCCCAGGGCGGCTGGGCGCCGGCGGTCGACCGGACCCGCGACCAGATGATCGAGCTGGTGCGATGGATCAGTGTCCCGGTGATCTGGCTCGTGATGCTGGGGCGATGGGAGCTGCGCGACGCGTTCCGCCTGCCGCCTGCGTCCCGTCCGGTGACCGCGCCCGGCGCGACGAAAACTCCACGGGCGCCGCAGGCACCGCGCGGGCCGAGGCGGCGTCACTGACGTTTCAAGTCAATTCTGCGACCGGAATCATTTTCCGAGTTTGTGTTCGCCTGCGCATTCGTCGTTGACGTGCCTTCGTCGCGGGCGTTCAATCATTCCTGTCCAATCCCCGACAGGAGGTTTTTCCGTCACCCCGCAGTACCGGCCGACCCACCTTTGACGGAACATCACGCCTCGGCTGGTTTACTCCCGTCGATTCGATCCGCAGCCTGATCCGGAGGCGGCCGAACCCCATCGACGGAGTTCATCGCGTTCCGTGACACGGACGCCGCGCGATGCTCGGCATTCCCGTACCACGAGACGGATCCACCGGGAAGTCTGATCACGAGCTCCTGCTGGCAGTCCCATGCCCCCGGGTGCGGGACATGCCCCCGAAGTTCTGGCGTGCGCGACAGCGATGACGCGTGACGTGTGGTCTGCCCCCGGGACATTGCACGCTGGAAGGAGACAACATGAGCCGCGCTTCATCGTTACCACTGCTGCGCAGACTGACGGTGTTGATCGGGATCGGCGCTTCGGTCCTGTTCCTGATCACCCAGGTGTTTGCTGCACCGGTCTCCTATCACTGGTACAGCTTCAATGCCACGAACAACACGGGTGGCGCGTCCGATAACGCAAGGTTCTATGCGTTCGGTATCGCGCTCCCCAACCTTCCGTCGGCTCCCGCCTACATCCCGCCGGCATTCTCCACCACGTTCTGGCCCGCGCCCACCACCGCGGTTGCCGCGCTGTGGCGGTGGGTCACATGGTCCGGAGGCGCCGCGATTCCGGCCGGACAGACTCGCTGGTTCAGCGTGAAGATCCAGGTGGTCCCGGGCAACAACGTTCGGCACCCCACCGGGACGACCTTCCTGTCCCAGGCGGTGCTGCGCTGGAACGCCGTGAGCGGAACGGCGGGGCCTGGGATCCCGCTTGGATTCCAGATCAGCTCCCCTCCGGCACTCTACAACTCCACGGACAGCCCGCTCGGTGGTGCGAACACGAACAATATGGTGGTGCGGAACGTGAAGTATGCGCAGTCGCCGTACGCGATCGCGCTCGATTCGCTCCGGCTCGACAACCCCACCGTGCTCGCACGCTTCACCGAATCTCTGGATGGGACGCGCACCGGACCGTTCGTGGTTGCACCGGGTGACACCCACGGCTTCGCGATGCACCCGAGCATCCTGGATCCGGTTCCGGATGGCCGGACGATCCTGATGCGCGGCACCACC
>Ga0207428_10007119_pt1 | contig 10234 bp, 8 predicted proteins | sample RhiMethybrSRZTD1_FD_187600 | JGI IMG/M metagenome (GOLD analysis project Ga0207428, IMG submission 187600) | Populus rhizosphere microbial communities from Tennessee, USA - Rhizosphere MetaG P. TD hybrid SRZTD1 (SPAdes) (version 3) | ecosystem: Host-associated > Plants > Roots > Rhizosphere >... | reverse complement strand
AGTTCGTGGGATTCGCGAAAGAGGTCGCGATGCAGGTGGCGGCGATGAACCCGTCGTACGTGTCGCAGGACGAGATCCCGCCCGCCGTTCTCGAAAAAGAGAAGGCGATCCGCATGGAGCAGGCGAAACAGTCGGGCAAGCCCGACGCCGTGATCCCGAAGATCGTCGACGGCCAGATCGCCAAGTGGGCCAAGGAGGTCTGCCTGCTCGATCAGGTGTGGGTGAAGGATCCGGAGGGCAAGAAGGACATCCGGTCGCTGCTCACCGATCTCGTCGCCAAGACGGGCGAAAACGTGCGCGTGCGCCGCTTCGTCCGCTACGAGGTCGGCGAGGGGCTGGAGAAGCGCCCCACTGACGACTTTGCCGCCGAAGTGAAGAAGCAGGCGGGACAAGCGTAGTAGAGTCTGGCGACGGAGACGACGCGACCGTGGCCAAGCGCAAGGGCAATGGGGGAGCGGTTGAAGGGCGGCGGCCCAACGGCGCGTCGTCGACCGAAGGGAAGTTGCCCAGCAGGCTGCCGCTGGCGCCGGGGGTGAAATACCGCCGGATCCTGCTCAAGCTGTCGGGCGAGGCGCTGATGGGGTCGAGCAAGTTCGGGCTCGACCAGCCCACGCTCTCCCAGATCGCCGACGAGCTGATCGACGTCCACGGTCTGGGCGTCGAGATCGCGATGGTGATCGGCGGCGGCAACATCTTCCGCGGCGGCTCGGCGGGCATGGACCGCGCGCACGCTGACTACATGGGGATGCTCGCCACCGTGATCAACTCGCTCGCGTTGCAGGACGCGCTGGAATCGCGCGGCTCGCACACGCGCGTGCAGTCGGCCATCGAGATGGAGCGGATCGCCGAGCCGTACATCCGCCGGCGCGCCATCCGGCATCTCGAAAAGGGGCGGCTGGTGATCTTCGCGGCCGGCACCGGCAACCCGTATTTCACGACCGACACGGCGGCGTCGCTGCGCGCGATGGAGATCGGCGCGGAGATCGTCATGAAGGCGACCAAGGTCGACGGCGTCTACGACAAGGACCCGCACAAGTTCAAGAACGCGCGCATGTTCCGGCGGCTGTCATACCTGGACGTGCTCAACAAGAACCTGGGCGTGATGGATTCCACCGCCATCTCGCTGTGCCGCGACAACAATCTTCCCATCCTCGTTTTCAACATGACCAAGCCGGGCAACATCCGCCGGGTCGTGCTGGGTGAACCGCTCGGAACGCTGGTGCTCGACGAGCGGCGCGACCCACGACTCGGCCCGGCCGCGCGAACGATGTAGATTCGTTTGTCGGAGGGAAAAAGCATGGTGAACGACATCATCAAGAGCCTGCAGGGGGACATCGAAAAGGCGATCGAGGCGTTCCGGCGCGAGCTCGGCAAGGTGCGCACCGGGCGCGCGAACCTGTCGATCCTCGACGGCGTGCGCGTCGAGTATTACGGCACGCCCACGCCGTTGAACCAGGTCGCGTCGGTCGCGGTCGCCGACGCCCGCCTGATCACCGTCAAGCCCTGGGAGCGTGCGCTGATCCCCGAGATCGAGAAGGCGATCCGCGCGGCGCAGCTCGGGCTGAACCCGCAGTCCGACGGCGAGCTGGTGCGCCTGCCGATGCCGGCCCTGACCCAGGAGCGGCGGCAGGAGCTGGTCAAGGTCGTCAAGAAGATGGCCGAGGAGTGCAAGGTCGCCCTGCGCGGCGCGCGCCGCGACGCCAACGAGATGCTCAAGGAAGCTCTCAAGGACTCGGCGATCACCGAGGACGACGAGCGCAAGGGTCTCAAGAGCGTGCAGGAGACCACGGACAAGGCCGTGACGAAGGTCGACGAGATCACCGGCAAGAAGGAAAGCGAAATCCTCGAGGTCTGACCATGGCACTCCAATTTCGCGAAGCGCACGCCACCGCCGACAAGAAGCAGCTCAACGGCGAATGGTTCGTGCTGGAAAACGCCGGCGCCAGCTCGGTGAGCACGGCCGGGCTACAGGTCATCTCGGGGCGCAAGGGCAAGCGCGGCTCCGTGCTGGGCGTCATCGATCCGGGGTTCATGCTGCAGCCCGGGGAGAAGATCCTGGTGGTGTCGGGAATCCCGGGGAAGAAGTCGCACGGCGACCCGCCCGAGCGCGAGGGGATGCGCACCTACCACCTGTTCCAGAAGGAGCCGCTCTTGCAAGGCGACGGCACCATCATCAGGTTGGCGATGAACCAGCTCGAGGTCGCCCGCTTCGTCTACGATCGGAACGCCCCGTCGGGCGTGGCCAAGCCGGAAGAGCAAGACTCGAAGTAAAAGACTCGCAGTAACGGAGGCGCGTTTGCCCAAGTACCAGCTCGATATCCCACACACGCTCGGCGCCGACGAGGCGAAGAAGCGCATCGACGAAGCGACCGGCAAGCTGTCGAGCGACTACGGCGCGTCGTGCTCGTGGAAAAGCGACAACGAGCTCGCGGTATCGCGCAAGGGGCTCGACGCGCGCGTCACCCTGGAACCGTCGCGCGTCCGCATCGACCTCAATCTCGGCTTCCTCATGACGCCGTTCGCGGAGCTGATCAAGACCGGCATCACCAAGAAGCTGTCCGCGATCCTGGCGACCGCCCCGACGCCCACGACCTAGCCGCGTCGGCGCGCGACGGCGGTCAGGCGGCGTGTTTTCCGTCGTCGTCGGCCGGGCCGGGTGCGTCGCCCGCCGACGCCTGCGCTTCCAGCCGTTGATCGCGCTCGCGGCGCCAGGCCGCCTCCGCCTCCTGCGATCCGAAGACGCGATCCGAAAACGGCATCGAGATGTTGAAGTTCACCCACCGCATCCGCTTCAGGCGGTGGTGATGGCGGTGGTGATCGTAGAGGAACCGGAACACGCGGCTGTCGTACAGACCCAGCCGCGTCAGAAGCGGCACCGGCAGGTGATAGAGGGCGTGCATGCCTTCGTAGATCACGAAGGAGATGACCGCGGTCAGGACGAGCACGCCGGCGGCGCCACCACCCAGCGCCCACGCGGTCATCACGACCACCGGCGTCACGCCCGTGAAGAAGACCAGCCAGCTGAACCACGGCATCATCACCAGATCCAGCTCGCGCCAGGAGGCGATCTCCATCGAATCGTGGTGAAACGCGCGGTGGTGTCCGAGCGTGTGATTTCGATACAACGTGCGCGGCCACAGGGGCCGATGCATCAGCAGGCGGTGAACCAGGTATTCGGTCAGGTTCGACACCAGCAGATAGGCGGGGACGATCCACAGATCCGCAGCGCGCGCCGCGCGCGCCAGCCACGCCCCGAGCACCAGGGCGGCCACCGCCAGCCCGGCAGATGTGTACAGGTGCCGGCGGGCGTCCCAGCCAGGGGTCAGCAGCCTGGCCCGCCGGTCAGCTCGGGGAGGCGCTTGGTGCTGCTCGATCGACAACGACTTTGTCGCCTGCGCGGCCCGCGACGAAGAGCTCAGCAAACCGCGCCGGCGCTCCTCAAAAAAAACTAGCAGCCGCGCGCGCGGCGGCCACTAGAACTTTCCCGGATTTTGTCCGCCGCGGAGCGACTATTCGCCGCGCGCCAGGCGGACGGCAACCGCGACCTCGGCGTCGCTGGCGACGGGTCCCCCGGTGACAATGTGGGGCGCGCTCGCCCCCGGTGCGAGCGCGGCGATGCGCGCGTCGCGCTCGCCCAGGCCGGGAAGAAAGCCCGCCCGGATGCCGACCGCGTCGTTGTCGAGCGCCAGCACCGCCGCACCGGCCAGGGCGGTCAGCCGCTCGTTGGAGATCGCCAGACCCAGAGCCGCCAGCACCGACAGCCGCCCCGGATCCCACACCAGGCCCACCGGCGCTCCCGTGAACGCTTCCGCGAGCGCACCCGCTTCGCGCGGGCTCGGGACCTGCCAGGGCGTCGGGCAGACGGGCAGCGCCAGGGTCAGGCCGGCGCGCTCGGCCCCGCGCACCAGGCGCTCCAGCGACCAGCGGCAGGCGTCGCTCAGCGCGTCGCCGCGCGCGCGCCGCTCAGCGACGGCCGACGCCAGCAGCAGGCTCCCGGGTTCGTCCTCGTCCATCTCCCGGCGGGCAAACGCCCGATCGAGCTCCCCGGGCCGGGTCGCCAGCGTCACCTCGCCGAAATCCAGGACCGCGAAGCGGGCCGCCACGGTGGCCGCCGCCTCGAGGCCGCGCGTCGCCAGCGCGATCGCCGCCTCCCGCTCGTCCCGCGCGTGCGCCGACAACCGAGGCAGCCGACGGCCGCCCGGCAGCGGGCGCTCGGGCAGCGGCAGCGCCAGCGACGGGACCCCGACGCCCAGGCGCAGGGCGGTCCCCGCCAGGCGCGCGAACAGCTCCAGATCGCACCCCCCCCCGAAATGGACGCCCTCCGCCCCCGTCTCCCCCACCAGCCGCAGCAGGGCGTCGTCCCCGCCGCCACGGGGCGGACGCACGTCGGAGGCAAGAAAAACCACGGGCGGAGCATAACGGTTACGCAAGTTGATGTCGCCCGGGCCTATTACCCACACAGATCATCAAACAGCGCGCTTTGACAGGGATCTCGACGCTGATATAAATGGGCGTCCCTGTTGTGCTTGCAGGTTGCGCAACAAGGTGGGGCCGGGACGTTCGGGGCTCCTGTCCACGGAGGTTCTCATGCACGTTCGCCCACGCCAGACTTCTGCCTCCCGCGTTCGCGGCTGCTCCCGCAGTCGAACCTGCGCGAGGCCCCCGAGTCTGGTGAAGGTCGCCTTCACCGCCAGTGTCCTGGCTGCTGCGACCATCGGATTAGTGCCCCAGGCGCGCGCGCAGCTTCAAAATGCGCCCGTCGATCTCGAGCTTTTCCATCCCGCGATGGACTCGAAGGGCTTCGTCACCGTCAACTCATCGGCGGTGCTGGGACAGTGGGACCTGTCGTTCGGGCTCGTCACATCGTACGCGCGCCGCCCGTTGCAGTTCACGGGAACCGGCATGTTTGGCACGCCCGCGCAGACGAATGCGTTCTCAGTCGAGACCCTGGTCCGCCCGTCGCTGCAGGCCGCCGTCGGCTTCCTGAGCCTCCCGCATCTCGGCGGCGAGCTCGGCATCATCGTCCCGATGGGCATCGTCGCCGGCAAGAGCACGCCCAACGACACCGCCGGGAACAAGGAGTGGACGTTCGCCAACCAGGGCCTGGGCGACATCCAGATCCACCCCAAGCTGCGCTTCCTGAACGCGACCCGGCGCGGCCTCGGCTTCGCGATCATGCCGTCGGTCATCCTCGGCACGGGCGACAAGAACGCGTTCCTCGGCGAGGGGAAGACGATCTTCCAGCCGATGGCGATCCTCGACACCGAGCTCGGCTACCTGGGCCGCTTCCGCGCCGCGATCAACGCCGGCATGCGCATCCGCGGCTCGTCTTCGGTTTACACGAACAACGCCGCCAGCTTCACCACCCCGCCCGTCTCCGGCGGCGCGGACATCACCACCGGCGGGTCGATCGAGATCAAGAACGAGGTCCTCGGAAAGCTGGGCCTGTCGTACGGCATCGTGCCGCAGAAGTTCGACATCGTCGCCGAGCTATACGGCAACTACGGCCTCGACTCCTTCCGCACCAACGCCGCCGGCGCGGCGCGGGAGACGATGAAGCCGTCCGCCGAGGCGATCGGCGCCATCAAGCTGTACCTGGCGCGCAATTCGTTCTTCGAGGTCGGCGCCGGCTGGAAGGTCGCCAACGGCTACGGCTCCGCGACGCCGCGCGCCTTCGTCGGCTTCATCTTCGAGCCGTCGATCGGCGATCGCGACGGCGACGGCTACAAGGACGACGTCGACCAGTGCCCGGACGATCCGGAGGACTTCGACGACTTCGAGGACGAGGACGGCTGCCCCGAGCCCGACAACGACAAGGACGGCATCCTCGACGATCCCGACAAGTGCCCGAACGAGCCCGAGACCAAGAACGGCTACCAGGACGACGACGGCTGCCCCGACGCCACCACCTTCGACCGCGACGGCGACCGCATCCCCGACGACGTCGACAAGTGCCCGGATGATCCGGAGGACTTCGACAACTTCGAGGACGAGGACGGCTGCCCCGATCCCGACAACGACAAGGACGGCATCAAGGACGTCGAGGACGCCTGTCCGAACGTGCCCGAGGACAAGGACGGCTTCGAGGACACCGACGGGTGCCCCGATCCCGACAACGACCACGACCGGATCCTCGACGTCAGCGACAAGTGCCCGAACGAGCCCGAGACGTACAACGGGGTCAACGACGAGGACGGCTGCCCCGATCAGGGCCTGGCGACGATGACCAAGGGCAAGATCGTGACGATGAAGCCGATCTACTTCGAGACCGACAAGGACATCATCAAGCCCGAGTCGTTCCCGGTGGTCGACTCGGTGGCCGCGGCGATCAACGGCAACCCGTGGATCGATCTGGTCGAGATCCAGGGGCACGCCGACGAACGCGGCGACGACGCCCACAACCTCGATCTGACCGAGCGGCGCGCCGCCTCCGTGCGCCGCGCGCTGGAGGAGCGCAACGTGCTCCCGAGCAAGCTCAAGAGCCACGGCTACGGCGAGACCAAGCCGATCTGCAAGGAGCACAACGAGGGCTGCTGGAGCAAGAACCGGCGGGTCGAGTTCATCATCGAGAAGACCAGCGGTCAGGGCGGGGCGAAGTTCCAGGGCGGCGAAGGCCAATAGACAGGGGCCTCAGGCTTCGGACTTCGGGCCTCCCGTCTGTCGAGGGCCACGATCGTTCCGCCCCGAGGCCCGAGGTCCGAGGTCCGAGGCCCTCCGATAAAGGCCGCGAAATCGCCGCGATTGACGCGGCAGGCCGACCAGAACGGCATCCGCGTTTTGTGTGAGCCGTTCGGGCGGAGTCGAGACCCCTCATAGGTGGTGGATTTTGTTTGCCCGGCGGCTTGACTTAGGGGCCCCGTAAGCTAAAAAATGCGCGCTTTTCCGGTGCGGCGGGTACTGCTTTGTCTTTAGTCCCCAGGGACAAGATCCACGACGTATTGGACCGCACCAACATTGTCGAGATCGTCAAGCGTCATGTGGAGCTCAAACGGGCGGGAACAGGGAGTTGGAAGGGGCTATGCCCGTTCCACGGCGAGAAAACGCCGTCGTTCAACGTCCACGAGCAGCGCGGATTCTTCTACTGCTTCGGCTGCCACGAAAAGGGTGACGCCATAACGTTCCTCACCAAGATCGAGCAGCGCCCGTTCATGGACGTTCTGCAGGAGCTGGCGGGGGCGGCTGGGATCGATCTGGACGTGCGGCCGCTGTCGCCCGCCGAGCGGCAAGCGAGACAGAAGGCGGAGTCCGAGCGCGACCGGATGTTCCGCGCGATGGAGCTGGCGGCTTCCTTTTTTGAAGACCAATACGCGTCGCCGGCGGGTGCGTTGGCGCGGGGATACGTCGAGAAGCGCGGCATCGGCTCTGCCGTGCGCGAGCGATTTCGCGTCGGCTACGCGCCGCCGCGCTGGGACGCGCTGTCGTCGCACCTCGCGGCCCACAAGATCCCGCCGTCGGACCTCGAGCGTCTCGGCCTGGTGGGCGTCAACGAGCGCGGCCGCTACGACTTCTTCCGCGATCGCGTCATGTTGCCGGTCATCGATCGGCAGAAGCGGGTGATCGGCTTCGGCGGACGGGTGCTGGACCCCGAGGTCAAGGATCGCAAATACGTCAACTCGCCCGAGTCGCCGCTGTTTCACAAGAAGGAGTCGCTTTACGGCCTGCACGCCGCGCTGGACGCCATCCGGCGCACCGGGACCGCCATCGTCGTGGAGGGAAACTTCGACGTGCTCGCGCTGCACCAGGCGGGCATCGAGGAGGCCATCGCGCCGATGGGCACGGCGCTCACCGAGGAACAGATCGCGGCGATCGGTCGCCTCGCCACCACGGTCGTGGTGGTGTTCGACGGCGACACCGCCGGCCAGCGCGCCGCGCAGAAGGCGATCCCCCTGTTCGTCGACGCGGGCATCCTGGGCGGACGCATCGCGCGGCTGCCCGCGGGCGTCGACCCCGACGACTTCGTGCGCCAGCCCGACCGCGGCGCCGACGCCTTCCGGCGGCTCGTCGAGAGCGCCCGGCCGATGCTCGACCAGTTCATCCAGGACGCCGCCTCGGACGCCAACGTCCCGGACCGCGTCACGGCGCTGCGGGCGATCACCGGGCTGCTGGTGAAGGTGAAGGATTCGACGACCCGTGAGCTCTACGCCGGGCAACTGGCGGGAATACTCAAGATGGAAGGCCAGCAGGTGAGACGCGCGATGCAGGAGGCCGCCGCGGCGGCCCAACGGCAGGCGCGACCGCACGAGGGCGGGCCGGCTATCCACGGGACGGCTGGCGCCGCCCCGTCGCCCCAGACAGGTGGGCAGGCGGCGCCTTCACCCACCCCGGCGGTGCGCCTCCCGGCCGAGGAGATGGAGCTGCTCGTCGTCCTCGCCGGTTACCCCGAGCTGCTGCGAACGCCCGAAGCCACCCGCGCCGGTGACCTGCTTGTCCATCCGCTGGCGCGGCAGCTGTATCGCGCCGCCGCCGAGCAGGTGGCCCAGACCGGAGGCCTCGACATTCCGGCCTGGCTCGAGACGGTCGCGCTGGCCGAGCGCGCCGTCATCGCGTCGACCCTGAACGACGACCGATTCGCCAAACTCGCCGATCCCGGGGGGTTTCTGCGGAAATTGGTGATAAGGCTCGAGATTCTGCGCGTGGACGCCGAGATAGCGATGAACACGCGTTTGCAGAAGGAAGCGCAGGCACGGGGGGATGAAGACGCCAGCAATGCGCATTCACGGCGCGGCGTCGAGCTTCGACAAACAAAGGAAGGGCTGAAGGCAGCCCTGCAGAGGCCCTAAGAGATGAACCACGACTTCGACAACGAGAACGACAACGACATGGACGACGACGACGCCGAGGACGTCCCTCGCGCACCGAAGCCGCCAAAAAACGGCGCCGCCGCCAAGGCCCCCAAGAAGTCGTCGAACAAGGAGAGCGAGCGCAAGAAGCGTGAGCTCATCACGATGGGCAAGGCGAAGGGGTTCCTGACCTACGACGAGGTCAACGAACACATGCCGGAGAACATCATCTCGTCCGATCAGATGGACGACTGGCTGTCGGCATTCTCGGGCGAGGGGATCGAGATCGTCGATTCGTCGTCGAAGCTGAAGGTCGCCGAGAAGGGCGACACCGAAGCCGCGGCCGAAGAAGAGGAAGAAGAGACCGAGACCGCGGCCACCAAGAAGGAAGAGGCCGAAGAAGAGGAAGACTCCGACGGCTACTCCAAGACCAACGACCCGGTGCGCATGTACCTGCGCAAGATGGGGTCGGTGTCGCTGCTGACCCGCGAGGGCGAGGTCGAGATCGCCAAGCGCATCGAAGACGGCGAGCGGCGCGTGCTGCAGGTCGTGCTCAATTCCTCGGTCGCGATCGAGGAGATCCTTCAGCTGGGCGACAAGCTGCGCAAGCAGAAGATCCGCGTCAAGGAGGTCGTCAAGGACGCGGACGAAGAGGACGCCGAGTTCGACGAGCAATGGCACATCGACCGCGTCTGCAAGGTGATCGACAAGGTCCGCCGGCTCTGGAAGGAGCAGGAGAAATACGTCGAGAAGCTCGCCGCCAAGAGCGTCTCCGAGGCGACGCGCAAGCGCTACAAGAAGTCCGTCGGCGACTACAACCAGCAGATCCTGGACGCGCTCCAGGAGATGCGGCTGAACAAGAAACAGATCGACAGGATCGTCATCAAGTTGAAGGACCTGGTCGAGCGGATCGAGCAGGCCAACCGCGAGATTATCGACTGCGAGCACAAGTCGGGCCTGTCGCTGAAGGAGTTCCGCAAGACGCTGCGCGAGATCCGATCGTCACCGCTGCGGCAGCGCGCGGTGGCCAAGAAGCTCGGCATCCGCCCCGACGAGATCGAGGAGATGTCGCGCGTCATCCAGAACGCGCACAAGAAGATCAAGCGCGTCGAGGAGGAGGCGAAGCTCACCGAGACCGTCCTGCGCTCCACCGTCCACGAGATTCAGGATGGCGAGCGGATGGCGGAGCGGGCGAAGGCGGAGCTGGTCGAGGCCAACCTGCGCCTCGTCGTCTCGATCGCGAAGAAGTACACCAACCGCGGCTTGCAGTTCCTCGACCTGATCCAGGAGGGGAACATCGGCCTCATGAAGGCGGTCGACAAGTTCGAGTACAAGCGCGGCTACAAGTTCTCGACCTACGCGACGTGGTGGATCCGGCAGGCGATCACGCGCGCGATCGCGGATCAGGCCCGCACGATCCGCATCCCGGTGCACATGATCGAGACGATCAACAA
>Ga0207428_10007118_pt1 | contig 10235 bp, 11 predicted proteins | sample RhiMethybrSRZTD1_FD_187600 | JGI IMG/M metagenome (GOLD analysis project Ga0207428, IMG submission 187600) | Populus rhizosphere microbial communities from Tennessee, USA - Rhizosphere MetaG P. TD hybrid SRZTD1 (SPAdes) (version 3) | ecosystem: Host-associated > Plants > Roots > Rhizosphere >... | reverse complement strand
AAGAATAGTGCATGCAAATCGTTACTATATTAAGAAATACCTGGAGATAATTTTAGATAAACAATAAATTATGCCTAAAAATTAACTAGCGATTATATGTTGTTTCTTGTGAGTTCGAAATGCTGGTTCATTTGCATGATTTGGATAAAATATGTAGGTTCATAAATCAACTCGGGGTACATATCTTATTTGATATGCGTTCTCGTAACATTTAGACAGTTGTATCATAAGTTTTTAAGACTATTTTGATGTTGAGATATTGACCTTGGCCTCTCCATACTACATGAATCTCGCTCTCGAAAGGATATATCAGAAAATCCCTCTCAATCTAAATTATTAAGGGCGAAATATTACATGGAGTTTGAAATAGGTATATGCAGTTCCTGTGGTCAGGAAAAAAAACTATTGCCAAACAGCAATCATTTTGAAGAGAGATATTGTAAAGAGTGCTATATAGATCAGTATGGAAAGATAAGCTGTAAATTTTGTGGTCTGCAAATGCAGTACCATCATTATCATAAACACATAATCGACATTCACAGTAGGTAAGCCAGAGTAACTTGACCAATGGAAATTTCAATCAATATATTCGGTTCACCGCCAAACCAAAATTATCGACTTATACACTTGTACCAGTTACACTTATTTTCTAGCCAGTGCCATGAAAATTATGAAATACATATATTCAGTCATGTTTGCTACAATGATGATATTATTATCAGCATCGACTTTTAGTTACTCTTTTAGTCAGACTCCGGATTCAAATTTGGCTTCAAATATTTTTAATAATAAAGAGTTGGTTGTACCAAAGAATGTAAATAAGTTTGTAATTTTAATTCCAAATGAGGCACATGAATCTCCAGATTTACCAAAGGATCAGAGATTGATTAATCAACCATATGTACCGCAGAACTTAGTTATCCATCCTGGTACTAAAATTGTCTGGTTTGCCGGAGATGTGGGACATATGCGCAAAGTGATACTGCAGAATGAAAACTCGAAAGAAATCTTTAATTCTATCTTAAAATTTAATTCTGCAAGTAAGGCACTCCCTTTTAATCAAAGTGGTAAGTTTACTTACTTTGAAACCAAAGCAAACAAGGATGATCCAAATTTTGTCATGAAGGGTAGTGTAACCGTTACTGGTCCTGAGTCTAACTCTAGTATTGACATCAGCAAGAATTTACTGAAATCCAATTTTGATACTCTGTCGGTTATTATGATACCAACAAAGGATATCAATAAACATGCTAAAATACTGAATCAAAATAGTCTAAATATCCTGGATCAATATTCATTCAAAGACCTTAGACAGACTGCAGGAGGAGGGGCTAATCAGACTTTGCTCGTTTTAGGTAGTAATGGTCCAATCGACGCAACTATCTCAACACTCAAAAAAATCACTTCTACTTTACCATATAGCTAGGCAGAGTCATGGCTTATCAATTCTCTTAGTATTAAATTTTGCTTAAGTGTGTGACCTTACATAGTTAATCAATAGATTATAAGTATGAATTACCAAATGTTATGATGTCGACAAGACAAACAAAAATGCTTGGCCTAGGTATAGCTGCAATTGCTTTCCTTTTAGCAACAATCCCAGTCTTCCATGGTGCCGTACTGTATGCTGACGAAGGAGACCATGGAGACCATAACAACGACGGAGACCATAACAACGACGGAGACCATAACAACAACTGTGACAATGGAGACCATGGAGACTGTAACCATGGGGACCATGACAACGAGGATCATGACGGTAATAATGACTAAGACTAACAGCATTAAGCAAATCTGAAAATGTCCCCCACGAAACAGTAGTCAACAAGTACATATCGAGTCTGCAAACTGTAGATATGCAGGTATGAAGCAGATTCCTCTTTTTTTATTTTTATTTTTACTTATGCATATCTTCAATTACTTTACTCTGAACTGTCACAAATTGAACAAGACGGTCACTTACGGATCCTTTCCAGGTATCAGAAAGATAAGTTAAATCGGCTTCACTCAAACCGACTTTGAATCATTTTTGACACGATGTTAGACCCAATATATTATTCCATTTACCATTATGACTTAGACCACTTTCTCATCCATTGTAATAAACTAATGATAGATTCTACTAATTCTTGCCCTTTTGAAGTAAGTCTGTATTCTACTCGAGGAGGTATCTCATTATATGCTTGCCTTTGTAATATGCCTCCTTTTTCTAATTCTTTTAGTCTGCGAGCTAGGGTCTTACTACTAAAGCCCTTTAGCAGATGTGTAAATTCTTTGTATCTGACCGGATCTGTAGAGCAACAAAGTGGTATTAACATCTCTATTGTTCCCCTTTTGGTAATTAACTTCCTGATTTTGGCTGTCTCTTTCATTAAATTTGCTGCATTATAACCCGCAAAACTACATTCGTTTGTATACATCGGTAACTGCTTTACTTCATGTCCTTTAGTTTCCAATATGTCCCCTAGTTTACTAAAGTCTCCTTGACAACTTAAATAGTTTCTGTAGTAAACAATAATGAAATGAAGCAAGACGTGTTGAAGGCAAAAATTAAAGAAAGGTATGGAAAGATTGCTTTAATTGGAAATTCAGATTGTTGTTGCACACCGCAGGAATGCTGCAATACTACCGAATTCAATCCCAGATCATCATCAGTGGCTATCGGTTATGATAACGAGGCATTAGATTCTATACCTGAGTCTTCTATACTTGGTGTGGGTTGTGGAGCTCCACTTAATTTTGCTAATTTGAAAACAGGTGAGGTTGTGGTAGATTTAGGTTCGGGTGCTGGGATAGATGCGTTCTTAGCATCCAAACAGGTTAAAGGTGAAGGTAAAGTCATTGGGATAGATTTTACTGATGATATGTTAAGTAAAGCAAGAAACGCAGCAATCAAAAATAGGTTTTCAAACGTGGAGTTTAGAAAAGGAGATATTGAAGATGATATCGCTATCGAAAACAATTCGGTAGACGCTGCAATAAGCAATTGTGTTATCAACCTCACTACAGATAAAGTAAAAACGTTCAAGGAAATTTACAAAATCTTGAAGAAAGATGGCCAAGGAAGAATGGTTATTTCAGACTTGGTCACAAGCAAAGAAGTGCATGGAGAAACAATCAACTCAGACGATTGGTGTACTTGTATTGACGGTGCATTGACTAAAGATAATTATATTAACTGTATCAAGCGAGCAGGATTTCAAGATGTGAAAGTTTTGAATGAACATACCTATCTAACCGAAGATAAGACTGACGGAAGAAAAATAACAAGTATAATCGTTGGGGCGATAACAAAATGAAATTATCATTTGGGAAATCTAAACTAAAATCAGAAAAGATAATCCTTTTTGTGTGCGTGGAAAATGCTGGTAGAAGTCAGATGGCTGAAGCGTTCTTTAACAATAGTTCTCCAGAAGGATACAGAGCTTTTAGTGCTGGAACAAAGCCAGTATCACAAATTAATCCTGATGTAATTGATGTCATGAGGCAAGTTGGTATTGATATTAGTAATCAAAATTCTAAGGAAATTACAGTGGATATGATGCGCAACTCTTTCAAAACTGTGAATATGGGTTGTATGGATAAAGAATCATGTCCAACACTATTTTTACCAAATGTTATAGATTGGAATTTGGAAGACCCTAAAGATAAACCTATTGAAAAGGTCAGGGAGATAATGGATGAAGTTGAACAGAGAGTAAAGGAGCTTGTCGCAAGTCTCAAGACTCACCAGTAGGTTAACAATCACTCAAAAGAAATTTTTTGCTGAAATTATTGGCACTTTCATAGTAGTAGCAACTGCTGCTGGTTCTGTTGTTCTTGCTGCAAAGCTAGGGGGAACGTTGGGTATTCCTTTCATCGCTTTTGCCCCTTTTGTGGGAGTTGCAATAAGTGTTTACCTTTTTGGTAAAATTTCAATGGCTCATTTTAATCCTGCTGTCACTATGGGATACTTAATTACCAAACACTTGCCAAAAAATTTTCTTGCCTGTTACCTATGTGCAGAAATAGTAGGTGCATTTCTTGGAAGCTTTTTTGTCAAGTATGTAATTGGAACTGAAGCCAATCTGGGAGCTAATGCTCCAAATTATTATTATCCTCTTCCTTTGATATTTGGCGTGGAAGTTTTGGCATCAGGTCTATTGATGGCAGTCATATATGCAGTCGTTCATACAAAGGGATTAAGAGGTTTTAGTGGTATCGCAATTGGTGGAATAGTTGGATTGGATATTTACTTCTTTGCACTTATCTCTGGAGCTTCCATGAATCCTGCACGTTCTCTAGCTCCGGCAATACTATCAGGTTCTTTGGGAGATTTGTGGCTATACTTGTCTGCTCCGTTTATTGGAACTTTATTAGTTGCTTTGCTTCTGAGACGAAAATTTAGACCAAGGTAATTATGGATTCATTCCTGTAGTAGGATTCTGCTAACTTGCTTTTGGTGGCATTATACGGACTTGGCTGGACTAGGACTGCTTTTATTGCCGTCATAATATGGATAGTCTCATATTTTCGTTACTTAGTATAGAAACTCGTATGGGGTAATTTCTGGCGGCACACCATAGGCAATGACAATATCTTCATGATTAACAATTGGTATATCTCTATATGAGGTTTGGTTAACTGCAGTGCCATTCAAGTAAACAGTAAGGGTTCTATCAGTCGAATTATCAACTTTAAAATCAAATATCTGAGTGTTGTTGAATTTTTGACCCCAAATATCAAAGAATTGGCCTAGCTTGAAGGTGTTATTTTCTGGAGATTCTATATGTATTATTCCTGAAGAGTCGTGCGTGTGTAACCAATAAATGCAATCAGGGGGTTTAATACCAATCCCTCCTGGAACCAAATATGAGGAACCTTTGATGAAAATATCAAGGTGTGCATGATAATGAAAATTAAAATGTTCTGCTGAATCGCATCTAATTCCATCAATAACCGGATATTCTCCAGACACTTCATTTTTACTAAGGGTAAGAACACTCATGGAACTTAGGAAGAAGGCTTGAAGGGTTAATAAAGCAATTAACTGAATATGTTTCACTGTTTTCAATTAAATTCATGGTATTAAAAAGTTTCAGATTGGAAAATTAAACTCTTCGACTGATGTACCACAATATATAATTTATTGAATCCTTGCGATTACAATGTGAATACATGCTAATATGAGTGCGGTGAGACTGATAACAGTATCACTCTGATTATGTAACCTATTTGATCGCAAATGTTGGAATGTCGCACCAAAAATCATTTAGAACATTGCCAAATTTACATTTGATTTCCCTAGAATCGCCTACGTCAGGTGTAATTCCAATAGGGTGTTCTATCTTATCTAGAGCATATGTAAGAACTGATTTTATTTTTTGATTAATTTGATCTTGACTCACAAATGGATTTGCAAGCTCCGAGCTGTTTCCACTACTTTGATTATTGGTATTGTTCATTTTTATGTATCCTATTGTAGATGATTTATCAAAATCATCAATTATTGATGTAATCAATGTATCCCTAGCTTTGGTAAAGTTAGGAGCTGTACCCGTCATTGTATATGTAGTGTCAAAGGATGGACCCACGTAACTTGCTCCATTTATAATGGTAAAATTACCTTCTGAAGTTTTTGCAACTTTAATCGAATAATTCACCTGTGCACTTGCTGTTGACATTGTAGTATAGTACATCGAACCACAGAAAACTGCAAGAACTCCAACAAGGATTATTGTCTTGAATTTGTTCTTCATAACGTAGGTTAAAATGTCAACAATATTAAGAATTTCGTTAGCTTATTCTATTTGGCAATTAATGGTTTGAATGACATGTATTCGGGTTCTGTTTTATGGCATTTTGGCTTTCATTTTCTGGTGGTGATCTTGCACGTTTATTTTGGAATTAAATTGAAATCGTTTAGTGACATGGCACTAAATTTAACTGCACAGACAAAAACACAAATTAAGGATAAAATGTTTTTAGACATTAAACTTTTGAGGTTGTAATCACATGAGAAAAATAATCGTTTTATCAATGATTACATTAGATGGAGTAATGCAAGCACCCGGTGCTCCTGAGGAAGATACATCAGGAATTTTCAAATATGGCGGTTGGGTTGCGCCTTATTTTGACGAAGTTTATGGTAAGGTCCTGGAAAAACAGCTGAAACCAGCAGATCTTCTTTTGGGCAGAAAAACATTTGAGATTTTTGCCGATTACTGGCCACAGCATGAAAATGGATGGCCAGGTATCAATGATGTCACAAAATACGTCATGTCCAACACCATGAGAAAGTCAGGTTGGAAAAATTCAGTATTCCTCAAAAGCTCGGCAGATATCAAAAAACTCAAAAATTCAAAAGGTTCTGACATTCAAGTTCATGGCAGTGGTGAGCTTATTCAGCTGCTACTTAAAAATGATTTAGTGGACGAACTCTGGCTCAAAATTCATCCATTGACTCTTGGTAAAGGAAAAAAGTTGTTTTACAATGGCACGCTTCCGGCAGCATTTACATTAATAGTGAGTTCGGTTACACCTAGTGGAGTGATTATTGCCAATTACAAGCGAGCTGGAAAAGTCAAGACAGGTACTGTTGGAACTTAAGGGGGCTAACCTGTGTAATTCCCTCCTCTCACCTACTCAGCAAAAATTCTTGAAATGGCACTTCAAGTATTTTTCTCCGAGGAGCTAATTGAATTACAAGTTTGATACTTCTAGCAGTAACAAGTTAATATAAAGTGTTAAAGTGTGGATCCGAGTGCGGTGGGATTGATAATGCTAGCGCTCTAATTTTGGAACCCGTGTCGTCAAGGACTTGACTCCTATACTTAGACTTGGTTATAATAACATATTTGCCTATTTGCATAATGGAAGGCCAGAGTGAAAAGTAGCTCCCCTCCTTACCATCTATTTTGAGTTATCTTCTTTCTTCCACTTATAACTTTGAGTTTCATCATCTTTACCAACAGTCCAAAAATCATAATTTCCCCCAATGCGATCGCCTGCTTTATTAAGTTTTATTTGACCCGACATCCCTTCAAATGATTCCGCAGTTTCAACAACCAATTCTTTAAATGATTTAGTTAAGGCTCCCCTGTTCCAGTTAATGGTACTATTTTTATCAAGACTTAGCGCGGCTATCCAATAAGAATCATAGGCAATTGCAGGATAAGTAATTGAACCCACTTCATGTAATTTTCTTTCTAGTTCTTCTTCAAGAGCATGAGATTTCCCTGTCTCATTACCTAATGAATACAGCGGATTAGTAAAATTTGTTTTCATTGCAAACATTGCTGAATCAATATTTTTTATTATATAATGATTTTGTGCAATACTATCGCTGCCATACCATCTTACTTTTTCCAATATTTCATAAAGTGGCGACTGAATTAAAATCGGTGTAATTTCATCATAAGATATTGCATATACAGCCACGGATTTAATACCATATTTACTTCCAGTGTCAGATACAATTTTGCTTAACTTTTTTAAATCCTGATTCCACATTATGAAATTTATGCGGTGTAAACTCGTGGCAAATTTTCCTGTATATGGTTGATAATTAATGCCTTCTTCCACTTTGCCTCCTAGTTTTTCAAAATTAGATTTAGTAGATTTATAGAGTTCATTTCCATAAATATCAGCTCTCCAAAAGGGAACAATAGCCTTTATGTGGTCATTAATCATTCTTTGGGCAATTATCATTCCTTGATATGTGTCATCAGGAACTAAGCGGAAAAGATTATCGTCTTCAATAGATAGTAATGGTGAGGTACTAGAATAACTAAGAAGTATTATGTTATTAACATCTGCATATTCTCTAACGGCTGAAACTGCAGTACTTGTTGCAGGTCCTACAATAATTTTTGCACCATTTTCATGTAATTTTTTTATTGCTACTAAACTTTCCTCTGGACTCGTCTTTGAATCAGCCATTAAAAGCTTAAAGTGCGATGATGAGTTCATCTCTTCGAAGTGCTTGTTTACTTCGTTTTCAGCATCCTCTAAAGCTATCTTAACAGATTTTCCAAGAGAAGACAAAGAACCCGTATAAGGCAAAATGGCACCAATTACAAATTCCTTTTTTCCATAGTCGTTGTTCGAGGGTAGAAAATTAGAATCCGTGATAAAATATTTATTCTCATTACCACTGAAAATACCTGTAAAATAAAAACCCGCAAATATCAGAAAGGATGTCAAAGTAATAGAACCAATGAGAGCTTTTTTGGGAATCCCATGTCTAACCTTTGTTACAATCTTGGAAACAGAACCTTTTGAATCCCATTTGATAGAGTATCTAAGATACCATATGAGACCACCCGCAATTAACAAATAATGTGCAGATAGTAATAACGCGGACATCCATAGTTGTTCAACAAATGTCGTAAGAACAATAATTGCAAACCAACTATCCCCAATAACAATTGCTAGTAGTCCAACTAACTCACATATCCATCGAATAAAGTGATGTCTTTCATTCTTTATATCAAGAAGAATTATCAACGCAAGCACAGCTAAAACTGAATTCAAGGTTGGATAGGCTACGGTGACAGCAAAGAGCATAAGGCCCCTGGAATTTGATATTTCTGTATTCTCAAGTGTCAAGTTTAAGATGTAAAACAAAAATAAGCCCGTACCAATGACTATTAGAAAAAGGTACTTTCTATTGGTAGTGTGACCAATCTTCCTGTATTCTAATGTTAATCGATATATGAGGAATCCATATGCAGACAGTAGGAATAAATCTGCTAAGGAAGGTACCGGTGATACGACGTCAAGCACTAATTCATAATATGCCCATACTATATTTGCAAAAAACCAGAAAACCAGACCGAGCGCTAGAAGAATATTAGCCTTATTTCCTTCTCCTTCTTTCCTATTCTTATCCCTGATAAGAACCATTGCAGAAAGTCCTACAGCAATGAGCGAATTTATTATCAATATCCAATTGGAATAGAATACTTTACTGTCTGGCTCGGCAAAAATAATAAAGGAGTTTCCTACCACTATTGCAATAATTACTCCTAAAAAAAAGTAAACAGGATTCAAGTTCCTTTAATTATGATCATTATTATCAATTATAAACTCTTTTTATGATAATGAATTTTTGAAATGGCGTCATATAATACCGATATTAGAATAACGTTACGGTTGATTATATCTGGTCTTGAAATAAAGTAATTTGATATATTTACCCTGAAGAACAAATATTAATATGAGTCCGTTGTATCAGGATCCTTATTCTTTTGTAGTTTGAATAACGACTTTTTGAATTATCATAACGACTTTTTGAATTATCATAACGACTTTTTGAATTATCATAACGACTTTTTGAATTATCATAACGACTTTTGACATTTAGCCGGCTTCTGCCTAAAAACCCGCTTCTGTAAATAAAAGTACAAGATACTGCCTACTTGTCGTATATTATTCACACAAGTCTTCCACTGGCACTTTTCCCACAGTATTACCACTGGTGCTATACTTTTTCCCGCTGTATTACTACTGCAAATACTCTAATCGTACTTTGTATGTCTACAGATACTTTGTCAATACTGTATGTCTTCAATACTGTGAGTCTACAGATACTTTGTCAATACTGTGAGTCTACCATCGATACTTTTTCCCGTTGTGTGTCTACTTTGGATACTTTTTCCCGCTGTAATACTACTGCAAATACTCTAATCGTACTTTGTATGTCTACAAATACCACCTGTCTCAGCAACAATGTTGAAGAGCCAGATTGACGAGGCCAAAAGGGAGATTAAATATTATCGTGATGAATTTGAAATCAAGATGAAGGAACTTTCGGCATTAAACTCTGAAATTTATGCAAAGAAAAATTTTATTAAAAATTTTGATAATGAAGAAGGATATATGAGGATAAAGGAAGATGCTAAAAATCAAACTGAATATGTTATGCAAAACAAGCGGCAATTATTGGGCTATGCTGTGATTGCTACATTCGAAGCGATACTCGTTGATTTCGATGGTTCTGTTTCTGCATTTTTATTCACAATTATTTCAAATGAATCCAATTAGAGAACTACTAGAGGCATGGGGCTGGTCGGTTGTGAATCATATTTGACACGATTTTAAGACTCAATTGTCTTTGCATACAAACTCAGTTAACGTGGTTTTCTTTTCATTTTTTCGTTATCGTTTTTTGCCCAAAAGTTTTCGGTAGTACACCATCAACTACATGCCAGGTTTCAACCATTTTTCCATTCTGAATACGGTATATACTTATG
>Ga0207428_10007112_pt1 | contig 10240 bp, 9 predicted proteins | sample RhiMethybrSRZTD1_FD_187600 | JGI IMG/M metagenome (GOLD analysis project Ga0207428, IMG submission 187600) | Populus rhizosphere microbial communities from Tennessee, USA - Rhizosphere MetaG P. TD hybrid SRZTD1 (SPAdes) (version 3) | ecosystem: Host-associated > Plants > Roots > Rhizosphere >... | reverse complement strand
CGGATACCAGGAGACGCCGCCCGACGGGAACCCGGTCCCGCTGACCGCCTGCCAGCTGTCGCCCCCGTCGCTGGATTCGAAGATGCCGTCGGCCTCGTGAAGCCCGCTGATCAGGTGGGTGGTGTCGTTGGGATCGACCGCGAGCGAGTAGAGGCTGACATCGAGCGCCGTCTCGACGAACGTCGTGCCGCCGTCGACGGACTTGAAGATCGTGTTGTAGGCCGCCGCCCAGATCGTGGCGGGCGTCGTCCCCGCCACCGCGATCACGTTGCCGCGCGGGACGTCGGGGAGCGTGTCGTTGATCAGCGTCCAGCTGTTGCCGTAGTCCGACGACTTCCAGAGCCCCGCGCTGCTGCCGCCGACATAGATGTCGCTCGGCCGCGCCGGATCGCCCGCGATGCTGCCCGGGCCGTACACGTTGGCGGTCGGGCGGAGAACGGCGGCCATGGCGGGCGGCGTGACGTTGATCCAAGTGCCGGGCGGGCAGGTCCCGGCCGCGATACAGGGATCCGGAGGCAGCGGACCGGCGTCGCCGCCGCCTCCGCAGGCGAGCAGCAAGCACAGAGCGAGGGCTGCTCCCCACACGCGGACCGGGCGTGGCATCCCGTCCATCGTACCGCAGCCGCAACACGCGATGTTCCCTTGATCGGGAGGGCCCCCGCCCGGACGGTCACGACGGATGTAGCGCGGCGACTCGCTGCACGGTGAACTGCATCTGGATCTCGCGATCCGGTGCCGTCAGGCGCGGCGGACGCGCATGTAAGCTCTGCGGCGGCTAGCACCTACCGCAGGGGAACGTTTACGGGCGGCCCGTGAGCCATCGGGACCGGCATGCCGACACTTGATCGGCACGCCCATGAACCGCCCCGAAGCCGTCAGAGAGTCGATTGATGCCGCGGCGCGCAGACACGCGGCGCTGGTCCCGGCGCTCGCCGCGTTGCTCGCGGCGGCTTGCACCGCGAACGTCACGGCGCCGACCGGCAGCGGAGCCGCCGCCAAGGGCGGCAGCCCGGGGGGAACGTCGGGCACCGCCGGCGCGAGCGGAGGCGGCACGGGCGGCGCCGCGACGGGGATCGGCGGGTTCAACTTCCCGGACGCTGGCCCGCGCAACGACGCCGGCCCGACCGAAGACGCGAACTGCGGTCTGCAAAACTTCGCGCTCGATCGCCGGCCCGCGATCGTCCTTCTGCTGCAGGACCGTTCGACGTCGATGCGCAACACCTTGAACGGCGTCACCCGCTGGGCGACGACCGTGAACGGCGTCAAGCCGGTGCTGCAGCAGACGGAGGCGGGCATCTCCTGGGGCCTCAAGTTTTTCCCCGACGGCAAGGCGTGCGGCGTGACGCCCGGCGCGAACATCGAGCCCGCGCTGAACAACGCCGCCGCGATCTCGGCCCAGCTGGATGCGATCAAGGTCGTCCAGAACTCGACGGACAACCTCGGCCTGTGGGACGGGACGCCGGTCGCGCCCGCGCTGCGACAGGCGGCTGCCTACCTGGCCGCGCTGCCCAGCGACAAGCAGAAATACATCCTGCTCGCGACCGACGGGCAGCCGACCTGCGCGGGCGGCGACCGGCTGCTCGGGGGCGGCGATCCCGACACGGATGACCATCCGAGCGGTCCCGCCGCCGTCGCGGAGGTCGTCGCGATGGGCATCAAGGTGCCGGTGATCGGCGTCGCGTTCTCGTCGACGTGGGATCCCACGGATCTGGACGACAACGAGGTGACGTTGAACGAGATGGCGAAGGCGGGCGGTATGCCGCGCCCGATGGATCCCGCGTATTACGCCGCCAACTCGTCGACCGAGCTGGCCGCCGCGTTCGCCCAGATCACCGGGGTCGTCATCAGCTGCACGTTCGACCTCAAGGGGATGAAGCCGCCCTCGCCGGACGACGTGGCCGTGAAGATCGACGGCGTCAAGGTGCCGCGCGACAAGGCGCACGGGCAGGGGTGGGACTACGACGCGGACATGGCGAACGTGGTGATCTACGGTCAGTCGTGCGACCAGCTGAAGGGCGTCGGCGCGACCAACAACGTCAAGATCATCTTCGGCTGCCCCGGCATCGTGATCGACTAGTCGCTCCGCGCCGCAGGCGCGGGGTGCGACTATTGTTTTTTCAGGTAGCCGATATCCCGCGCTCCGCGCGGGATCGGCTAGTCGCTCCGCGCCGCAGGCGCGGTGTGCGACTGCTGTTTTTTTCAGGCAGCCGCACTCTCGCGCTTCGCGCGAGAGCGGCTGATCACGATCGCGCGCAGATCAGGATCAGCGACAGACAGTGAAAGCTTCTGTCGGACGATTGCGCGACGACGGTCTGCACGATCTCCACCTCGGGGTTGGCCGCGATCCACGCGCTGACGCGATCGCCGATGTCCTCGCGATCGCGCGCTTTCGTCGCCGAGAAGACCTTGACGAGGTTGATTCGAGGCTGCATGGGTCGGAGGGGGCTCTTCGATACCAGCGCCATGCCATTTGCCTCTACCAATTTCCCGGCATGACTTTCGAATTTCCGGCAAACGGTTGACGGCGGGGGCGCCGTCGACGAGTCTGGGGACGAATCTCGGACCACGGAAGGGGGACCGCTTGTCGGAGATCAGGCGCGAAGTTCCGTCAAAACAGGCCTGTGCGATGGCCAAGGTGGCAGTTTTTCCGTTCCTGCCCACCAGCGGGGAGGGCGGCGGCGTCACGCTCGCCACCGTCGAGGAGGTGCCGCCCACCGACGGGTCGTTCTTCGCGTTCGCGGGGCACCTTCTGACGATGCACATGGGGAAGCCGCTTGCGCTCCGGCAGCGCCGGGAGGACCTGTCGCACGAGTGGACCCTGTCGCACGGCGATCTCAGCCTCATTCCGGCCGGGTGGCGCACGACCGTGTGGACCGAGACGACAACCAACTTCCTTCAGGTCGAGCTGTGCCCCGCGTTCGTGCGCTCCGCGGCCGGCTCCGCCGATGCCGTCGAACTGCCGTGTCTGTTTTCGTTCGATGATCCCGTCTGCCGGGAGCTGTCGGTGTCGATGATCGCCGAGGCCCAGGCGCACGGCCCGGCCGCGCGCATGTACGTCGAGTCGGCGGCGGTCGTGCTGGTGCAACGGCTGCTGTCGCGGGGCCGCCAGCCTGTGGCGCCGGCGCCGAGGCCCGGCCTGTCGCCGGGCGTCCTGCGACGCGCCAAGGAGTTCCTCCACGACCAGATGAATCGCAATCCGGGCGTCACCGAGCTGTCGGCTGCGGTCGGGATGAACGTCGATCACTTCTCCCGCATGTTCAAGCGGTCGACCGGCCTGGCGCCCCATCAGTACCTGGGCAACATCCGCCTCGAGCGCGCCAAGCACCTGCTCGCCGAGGGGCGCGCCTCCATCATCGAGATCGCCTTCGAGATCGGCTACACGAACCCGAGTCAGTTCTCGGCGTTCTTCCGCAAGCGCACGGGGCTGTCGCCCTCGGAGTTCCGGCGAAGCGTCCTGACCGCGTCGCCCTGAGACGCTTCGATCCGAGACGCTTCGATCCGAGACGCTTCGATCTGAGACGCTTCGATCTGAGACGCTTCGCCCGGGATCACTCCCAGCCGGAGCTGGTGGCGCCGCCCAGGACCGCGTGCACGGCGTAGACCTGACCGCCGTACATCTTGAACATGTGCATGTCGGTGTTCCCCATGAACATGGTCATGCCGACGCCGATGCCGGTCTCCGGATCGGCGAGGAGGATGCGCGGGGTCATCGCCGGCGTTCCCGTCGGCTGCCCGGCGGCACAGCTCGCGCCATCCGTGCAGTTGAACGAACCGCCGCCGTTCTCCAGGCGCCGGCAGCTGCTCACCGTGTTGCAGACGCCGCGCGGAAACATCCTGAAGTACTTGTCGATCCATGCGATCAGCTCGGCGCGCGTGTTGCGCTGACCGGACGGGACGGCTTCCCACATGACGGTGGTGTTGGCGGAGATCATCGCGGCGGTGTTCGAGGCGTAGGTCGTGCCGCCCAACCGGTAGTCGCCGGGCCGTACGGCGATGGTTTCGATCTCGGTGATCATCTGGTTCTGTAGCTTCAAGCGGAGCGCGACCGGGATGTCCATGTTCCCTTCCGGGACGACCGCGTGGGTGGCGGAGCTGCAGGCCTCGACGTCGAGCGCGCTCTGCGAGTACTTGACCGCGCCGGCGGTCATCCACAGCCCTTGCTGACCCAGCGTCCTCACCACGCCGTTTTCGGTGAACTTCACGTTGGCCGCCGTCGGCAACGTCGAGGCGCTGTGCGCGGCGAGCGCGGTGAAGTAGGCGGTGATCGTGCTCCTGAGGAGCTCGCGCGTGCAGGCGATCGCGCCGCTGCCGGCGCTGCCGCCGCTCCCGGCTCCGGCTGTGCCGCCGGTTGCGCTCCCGCCCCGTCCGCCGCTGCCGCCCCGGCCGGCGGACGCCGTGCCACCGGTGCCCGCGCTGCTCGCGCCGCCGGTGCCGGCGCTGTTCGACCCGCCAGTGCCCGATCCCCCGGTGCCGCCGGTGCCGCCGCTGCCGCCCGCACCGGCGCCGCCCGGCGCGGCAGGGCCGCCCGAGCCGGCGTTCGAGCCTCCGCCGCCGCCGCTGCCGCCGGTGGAGGACGAGCCCCCGCTGGAGCCGGCCGTTGCGCTCGATCCCGCGCCACCGCCGGTGCCCGCGGGATTCGGATCCGATTGCCCGCCACCGCACGCGCCCAGCGCGAGCAGCGCCGCGAACAGGCTTCGACGGCGCCATTCGGCCATCTTCGTCGCGTATTTCCGAGGCTCGAGCAGGTCGACGGGCAACATGACGCATCATTAGATGGTCCAAACGTGTTCAACCGGCTCACCCAAGCGTCAGCGCCGCCGTTTGACGAAGGGTCGCCGATAGCAAAACGGCCGCAGCATGAGCCGAATCCGGCTACGCTGCGGCCGCGCCATCTACCCGCGAACGGGCTCAGGACGTGGAGGCGGTGGCTGCTACCAGGTCGTCACGTTCGAGGACCCGCTGCTGTTGTATCCCTCGGTCGCCATCATCTGGTAGTCCCAGGTCGAGCCGAGGTTCATGCCCTTGCTGGCCCACGCATTCGTGTGGTTGGCGAAGGTGATGTTGTTGTTCGTGCCCGTGCTCCTCTTCCCCTGGCGGACGCTGAAGAACTGCATGAACGTCGTGTTGCCAATGATCGACGGCTGATTGATCTGCTGGTGCGTGTAGATGTCGTACGTGCCGCCGTCGCTGCTGACGGTGCCCTTGAAGGTGCACCCCGCGCCCGACTGACAGGGCCGGTAGGTGCCCCAGTTATCAACGACGTAGTACTCAATCAGCGGGTTCTTCGTCCACCCATAGAGAGTCAGATACGCATTGCCGTTCGGCGAGAACACGCCGGCGTTGTAGCCGATCGTTCTGACCGATCCCGGCTTCCAGCCTTTGCCCGAAACGAAATTCCCGGCGGAGCTGGTCCAGTTGCAGCTGTAGTTGCCGCCACTGCCTTGCGTGCAGTTCGGGGGGGAACCGCTGGACCAGTTCTGCCAGTAGTTCGTGGCCAGCGCGCTCTCGGAGGATTCGACATCGGCGTCCTCCATCTCCCCGCAGCCCAGCAGCCCAAATGTGGTCGCCGTCGACACCATCGCGATAGTCCGAATCAGATTCATGTATCCCCCTTTTGCTCTGTTCACACGTTGTTGGCGTTGCGCGGGATCGAAAGGTCGATGCCGCTGGTCTTGCTGAAGAACATCTCCGAGACGTCCGCGAGCGCACGCACACGCGCTTTCATCGGAGTCGATGTCGGCGCAGTCGGCGCGTAGCGACACCATCGGATACGAAACGCGAAACCCAGGACTCGAACGCAACCGAGTCTCATCACCCCTGCCTCCTTCTGTCTTAGGCCTCACATGCCCTGAGCAAGAAGTGCACCCGCGCCCGCGTGATTTGATTTCAGCTCTTTCGCGCCGATCGGTACGAGGACGCGTTGTACGTCAGGCAACGACTGGGGCCCCGGGCCCGCTGTGTAGGAGACAACACCTGCGTTCCTGCTGCCGGCACGGAAGGCGCCTGCGTCTTCTGGCCGCGAAAATTCCCTGTCATCAGAAGGGGGGCTGCAGCGTTGGGAGGCCATGATGGAGGTTCTTCCGATGACGACCGCGACCCTTTCCCAGTCCAGCATTACCCACACCGCGTCCCCCTCGAACGGCGGGCGCCTCGTGGCCGCCGACGGCCGCGAGCTGCCGCTGCTCGGCGTCAAGCTGACCGCCAGCGCGGGCGGAGGCGTGGCCGAGGTGATCCTCGAGCAGCGTTTCCGCAATCCGTACGACATGCCGCTGGCCGTCACCTACAGCTTCCCCCTGCCGTTCGACGCGGCGGTGAGCGGCTACGCATTCACGATCGGCGGCCGCCGCGTCGTGGGCGAGATCGATCGCCGCGAGGGGGCGCGCGAGCGCTTCGAGCAGGCGCTGCTCGACGGGAAGACCGCCGGGTTGGTCGAGCAGGACCGGTCCAGTCTCTTCCAGCAGGAGATCGGCAACATCCCGCCGGCGACGGACGTGGTCGCCATGCTGACCATCCACCAGCGGCTGCGCTGGCTGGTCGAGGGCGCCTGGGAGTGGCGCTTCCCGACCACGGTGGCGCCGCGCTACCTCGGCGCCGAGGGGCGCGTCGCTGACGCCGGGCGCGTCACGCAGGACGTGGCGGACGGGCCGCTGCCGGCGCGGTTGACCCTGGGGCTGACCCTGCGCGACGCGCTGGCCGGGGCCGGGCCGCAGTCGCCCTCGCACCGGCTCGTCGTCGCCGGTGAGGGGGTGGTGGGCTTTGCCGCCTACGAGGGAGACGTCGGCGGCGTGCCGCTGGACCGCGATGTGGTCGTGCGCTGGCCCGTGGCCGGCCCCGCGGTCGGGCTGTCGCTGGACGTGAGCCGCCCGGCCGCCGCGGCGCCGAACGCCTCGTCGGCGTACGGCCTGCTCACGATCGTGCCGCCCGCGCCGCTGTTCGGCGGGGGTGCGTCAGCCACGCGGAACGACCCGATCGCGCGCGACCTGATCGTGCTGCTCGACACCAGCGGATCGATGGGTGGCGAGCCGCTCGAGCAGGCGCGGCGCGTCGTGTCGGCGCTGGTGGAGACGCTGGGGGAGGGCGATCAGCTGGAGATGATCGAGTTCTCGTCGGCGCCGCGCCGGTGGAAGCGTGGGCCGGTGGCGGCCAGCGCGGCCCACAAGCGCGAGGCGCTGGACTGGCTCGCGCGCCTGCGCGCCTCGGGCGGGACCGAGATGCGCGCCGGCATCCTCGAGGCCCTGCGCCCGCTGCGCAGCGAGAGCCAGCGGCAGATCGTGCTGGTGACCGACGGTCTCATCGGCTTCGAGGCCGAGGTGGTGGCGGCGATCGCCGCCGATCTGCCGCCGTCGTCGCGCGTGCACACGGTGGGCGTCGGCTCGGCGGTCAACCGCTCGCTGACCGGCGCGGCGGCGCGCGCCGGCCGGGGCGTGGAGGTGCTGGGTGGGATCGGCGAGGACGCGGAGCGGGCGGTGCGGGCGATCGTGGCCCGTACCGCCGCGCCGCTGGTGGTCGACCTGGTGGTCAGCGGGTCGGCGGTCGTGGGGCACGCGCCGCGGTTCCTGCCCGATCTGTTCGCGGGCGCACCGGCGCTGATCGGCCTCGAGCTGCGCCCGCAAGGGGGCGCCGTCACCGTGCGCGGCCGGACGGCCGCGGGCGCGTGGAGCGCGACGACGGAGGTGCCGGTTTGCGAGCCCGGCGCGGGGCGCGCGACGCCCACCAAGCTCTACGGCCGCGAGGCCGTCGAGGACCTGGAGGTGCGCGCGGCGGCCGGCGGCGCCGGTCCGGAGCTGGATCGCGTCGTCGAGAAGATCGGCCTCGATTTCCAGATCGCCACGCGGCTGACGTCCTGGATCGCCGTCTCCGAGGAGCCGGCGATCGATCCCGCATCGCCGACGAAGCGCGTCCGCGTGCCGCACGAGCTGCCGCACGGCATGTCCGCCGAGGGGATGGGCCTGCGGCCAGCCACCGTGATGGGCGCCTTCGCCGTCGCCAGCGCGGCGCCGCCGCCCATGGTGGGCGCCTTCGGGGGCGCGATGCGCGGCCCCATGGCGCGACGAACGCGGGGCGCGATGCGAGGGGGCGCCAGCGCGCCGCCGTCGGAGGGCCTGCTCACGCGTGTGTTCAGGAAGCTGCGAAGCGCGGGAGAAGACGAGACGACGGACCTCGCAGCGCCCGAGGCGCCCGCGCGCGCCGTGCGTTTCTCCGGCCGGATCACGCTGCGCAAGGGGAAGCAGATGGCCGTCGCGGTCGACGTGGCGACGTCCGACTTTCAGTGGGACGCGGGCGCCGAGGTCGAGCTGGTGTGGGCCGATGGACGGCGGGCGCGCGCCAAGGTCCTCGGCGGCACGCGGCGCGGGATCGTGCAGGCCGGTCAGGTGATCCGCATCATCGTCGAGCTCGACGCCGCGCAGCCTCCGCCCGTCGAGATGATCGTCACCGGCGCGGGCTCCGAGATCACGGTGTCGCTCGCGGTCTAGAAACGGCGCATGCAGGATCTCGACGCGCATTTGCCCGGCATCACCGGCGGCGACCCGGACGTCTTCGGACGCTGGGTCGCCGCTTGTGAGCTGACCCTGCGCCTCGGCCTGCGCTCGTTCGCTGCCAGCATCGACACGGAGGCGGTGCTGCAGGAGACGTTCCTGCGCGTCTGGCAGCTGGCCCCGCGCTTCGTGCCCGACGGCCGGCCCAACGGCCTCGTGCGGCTGGCCGCCCGCATCGCCCGCAACCTGGCGGTCAGCGAGCGGCGGCGGCTGCGCGCTCTGCCCACCGACCCCGCCACGATCGACGAGGCGCCGCCCGACGACGCCGTGTTCACGCTGCGTCCCACCGGCGATCCGTTCTTGCGTCAAGCCATCGAGGATTGCCGGCGCGAGCTGCCCGGCAAGCCCGCGCAGGCGCTGCAGGAACGTCTGGAGTCCGGCGGTGCCGAGCCCGACGAGGCGCTGGCCGCGCGCCTTTCGATGCGGGTGAACACGTTTCTGCAGAACTTCACGCGCGCGCGGCGCCTGCTGGCGGACTGCCTCCGGCGCCGCGGGATCGACCTCGAGACGGAGCTCGCCTGATGGCCACACCAGCGACCGAACCCCTCGTCGAAGCGGCGGCCGGCGCCTTCCGGGAGCGCGACGCGCGCGGCAACGTCCGCTTCGCCCCCGCCTGGTGGGACCTGGACGAAGCCGGACGGCGCGAGGCGTTCGAGGCGGCGTGCGTGAACCGCGTGCTCGAGGCCGCCCTCGATCCGGAGGGCCTGTCGTCGACGGCGCGCGCGGTCGTGGCCCGCCTGCGCCGGCGATGATTCCGTCAGAGTCCGAACGTCCCGCCGCAACCAGCGGCGATGACGAATGTGAAGCCGACAATGAGGGCCGCCAGTCTCCTCAACGACGCCCGTTTCATCCATATTCAGTGCGCACGAGCGGGCAAAATCGGTTCAGGTGTCTTCAAATGACGACGACAAAGGTTGCGCAAACGACGCGAAATGCCGACTGCGCAACCGTCGCAAAGACATAAGGTGGCGACGCTGCCGCTCCCATCCCGCGCGCCCAGCGGTGCCGGCGTTTCCTCCACGGCCCGCCAGCGGATCACAGTAGAGGAGTGCGCAACGTTTCCAGCCGGTGAGGCAGTCAGTTCGAAGGGCATCGGGGGATCGGATAGTGGTGAACGTGTGCGAGTTGTCTGTTCAGAGTCGCGTAACGCTGCACACGTGGCTGGACAACACGTTTCCTGTCCATTCGGTCCCACAGCGCCCGCCGAATGACCGTCGTCACGGTGGTAAACAAATGAGCTTCCATTAGTTGATAACGCCACTTGACAGCGCGATTCACGTTGCGGTACGCGGGTCGTACGAGACTTTCGATTAGAACGTTTCGTTGTTTGCCCCCGGAAATTTCGGGCGCCCGCTTTGGGAGAGAGGTTGTGTGATGTCGCGAGCTCCTTTGTTCCGGGTCGGTTTGTTGCTGGCTGCTGTTGCGGGATGGTCCGGTTGCGGCGACGAGGCCGCTCCCGTTGACGCCGGGACAGGGGACGGCGGCCGGGGCGGCACCGTCGGCTCGGCCGGCCGGGGCGGCACCGTCGGCTCGGCCGGCAGGGGCGGCACGGGCGGCGGCCAAGGTGGATCGGCCGGAACGGGCGGCAGCGTCGGCGGAAGCTCGGGAACCGGCGGTGGCGGCGGCGGAGCCGGCAGCGCCGGCGGAACCGGCGGCGTCGCGGGCGGCACCGGCGGAGCGGCTGGGCGTGGCGGCGGCGGCGG
>Ga0207428_10007108_pt1 | contig 10244 bp, 8 predicted proteins | sample RhiMethybrSRZTD1_FD_187600 | JGI IMG/M metagenome (GOLD analysis project Ga0207428, IMG submission 187600) | Populus rhizosphere microbial communities from Tennessee, USA - Rhizosphere MetaG P. TD hybrid SRZTD1 (SPAdes) (version 3) | ecosystem: Host-associated > Plants > Roots > Rhizosphere >... | reverse complement strand
TCCGGAAGCCTACGCGCAAAACCGGATCAAACCTGCACCATTTTGGGTTACCGATTCGGTTGCGATCAGCGACCTGATGTCTCAGCGGTTTGGATCGGGTGGGGGCGCTGAGCTGCGAAATCAGCGCTATCTGAACAAGCTCAAAAGCAAGTTCGGCGACGAGACCGGCCGGCAAATCTTTGACGACCTGATCTGGAAGAACGATCCCGCTTCACCCACAACGATCATCGAAAGCGTAAGCCGGCGGCCTTCGCGCCGTCCCTCTGCAGAAGCAAAGGCACAGCTCGTGCCGGGATTCGCGTTCTCTGAAACATCCTTGGCGCGCGCAGCGTCCACGGCGGATCTCGCCGAGATTCGCGCGTATGCTGAACACAACGCCTTGTTCAGTCGCTGGGGTAGTTACGCTTGGGTTGTGGCTCCCAGCCGCTCAGCTTCCGGCAACCCGGTCCTCGTGGGCGGGCCGCAGATGGGATTCTCCACGCCGCAGATTGCGCACGAAGTTCATCTTAGCGGCGCCGGATTGAACATCATCGGCATGGGCTTTGCGGGAATTCCCGGTGTGTTGATTGGTCACAATGACAATCTAGCCTGGACTACCACGTCTGGTCTTACCGACATGGAGGACGTGTTTGTCGAAAAGCTCAATCCCGCGAACCGTTATCAGTACTGGTTCCAGGGTCGCTGGCACGACATGGAGCGTCGTACTGAAACCATCCAGGTCCGGGACGGCAAGCACGAAATTCTTGAAGTCTGCCGCACTGTGCACGGCCCTGTTCTGGAATGGGACGACAAAGAGCCGGTTGCTTACAGCCTGAAGCGCGCCTTCCGTGGTAAGGAGCTCGAGACGCTGCGAGGCATCACCGGCTTCTGGACGGCTCGTAACCTGAACGACTTTGCCGCCAGCGCCAAGCTGATTTGGCTGACGCACAATTTCTTTGTGGCGACCCTTCAAGGCGACATTGGCTATTGGCATTGTGGCCGGCCGCCGCTCCGCGCCGATGGCGTCGATCCAAGGCTGCCGACTCCCGGCACCGGAGAGCACGAGTGGAAAGGCGTTCTAGCTGTCGAGCAGATTCCGCAGTGGATCAATCCACGACAAGGGTTTCTCTGCAACTGGAACAACAAGCCAGTGAGCTACTGGAACAACGGTGAAGCTCCGGTCTGGGGTGCGATCTTCCGCGTCCATCGCATTACTGAACTCCTCGAAGCGCGCCCGAAGTTCACCTTCGAGCAGCTCCGCGACATCACCATTGACATCGGACTGAATGACCCCAATGCGAATTACCTGAAACCGCACCTACTCAAAGCGATTTCCAGTGCAGGCACGACCAACGAACAGTGGAAGCGAGTTGCTGAGCTTCTCGCGGCCTGGGACAATCATGCGGTGGACGGTAGCGTCGCCAAGACCCTATTTGATGAGTGGCTCCAAGCTTTGCGCGAAGCCATTTTTGCCGACGAATTGCGAGACATCGACAAGGACCTCTTCAACAACATCACCCAGCCCAGTTTGATTCTGCACGTTCTTGAGGGTAAAAACGCCAGCGTGCCGGTGCGCACTGACTTCCTCAACGGGAAATCGGTCACACAGGTCCAACTGGAAGCCTTACAGACGGCGCTGCAGAATCTCACCGCCAAGCGCGGCCCCGTGCCAGCTCTTTGGGGATACAACCAGCCCACCATTAACTTCCGACCGTTACCTCCGATTCCGTCCAGCAGTCGTGGCACCTATATCCAAGTTGTAGAACTATCAAAACCCATCATCCGAGGCGTCAGCATCCTGCCGCCGGGCCAAAGCGAAGACTCCAAATCTCCCCACTTTGGCGACCAGCGCGAAATGGCAGGTTACTGGAACTTCAAACCGATGGTATACACCAAGGAACTGCTGGACCTGGAAGCGAAGCAAGAAAAATAACATTAGGAGTCGCACTCCGGTGACAGAGCGATCGCCGTCCGTGAGTCGACTGCTACTCTCAAACGGCTTGCCTTATCACTGACGTTTGCCGGTGGCGACATTGGCCGCTGGAAAGAGCCTGTCCAGTATCCAGTGGGTCGGCCAATATATACAGATGACGAGCACGCTGGCGGTGACTGCGAGGTGCAACCACGCCGGGCCTAGGCTCCGATGCAAGAAAGGATCGCGCCAGGCAAAGTTGAGGTTCGCTTCCAGTGGCAGGCAACGCGACAGTCCAAGAACGACGACGGCAAACGCTGTTTGCAATGGCAACGCACGCCGGTCGTATTTCACTCTCGCCAGTGCCCAGACCAGCAATATCGGCCAAACAACATGAAACAGAGACAGCAAACGCACGCCGAGCGGAAAACGAACATCCCACATGTATTCGGTTCCACCGATGAAATGTCTCTCCGTGAATAACCGCCAGGCCAAATCCACGTCCCAGAATAGCGCCGGGAGAATAGACGACACGGCTTGCGTCGAAATGAGCAAACGGCTTCCCTGCCAGAGCCCCACACACGTTAGGATCACAGCAAGGTCGCAAAGGTGCAGAAAGTTGGCCCAGCCCCAAACCCGCGCGTAAGAAGCCCCCCACACTAGCAGCCACGCCATCGCAACCCATCGTATTCGGGGAAAAGCAATCGAGCTACTTTCAGCTAACGGGACGTTTGTCATCCATTTTTGCGACAGGATTTGGCTCAACGCAGATCAGCGGTCTGCGATCATAGGCCAACCGTAAAGCAAAGGCATCGACAAAGTCCCTTATTCAAAAGTGGACGACGATCTCTGGTGCATCTGCAACGGGAGAAGGAGGATGGGATTGCGAACGTCTCGTCCGCATGCCGGCTCGCCTCTGGGCGCACCGAGGCGGGCGGGACGCCCGCGCTCCCAGTTCGTTGCTCCAAGAGCGCCTCTCTCATTCAAATTGGCTTCGAGTACGACTGCGTATTTACCAAACGCAGCGCTTGGTCACGACGCTTGGGCCTCAACGCCAAACGGGAAGACCGTCTGTTGCGGCATAGATGCCGGTGGTGGCATGAAGGTTTCCGGTGGATGGGAAGCCATCTGGTGTCTTAGGCGAATCGCATCCATCTGCTTTCGAACCCTGGCGCCGTAAGCTTCGGGCAGATAAGCGGAGGAGCCAAACAGTTTTCGATAGGAGCCAAGCAAGCTTGGGAATTTCTCCTCGATGAACGGCAGAAACACTTTCTTCGCGGACGGCATCAGGAACAACGGGCGGGCCCCCAGATAGCCCGCTCCTGCAGCTTTGGCCTGTTTCGCAATTTCGTTCAGTCCTTCTCCATCGTCCGTCAACAAAGGGATCACTGGCATGATGAACACTCCGACCGGGATTCCCTGCTCCGCTAAAGTGGCTACGGCTGCAAGACGTCGTTTTGGCGTAGGAGCTTTTGGTTCGAGCAACCGTGCCAGCCGGGACTTGGCCGTCGTGATCGAAATGTTGACGTGCACGCTACCCTGCTTCTGAATCTGTTTCAACAGATCTATATCGCGAACCACGAGGTCTGACTTGGTCGTAATCGAAAGGGCAATTCCGGGCCGCATCGCCAGAACTTCCAGCAGGCTTCGAGTGGTGAAGAACCGACGCTCAGCAGGCTGATACGGATCGGTCGCGGTGCCGATCGCGACTGGTCGGTTGCGAAGTTTCGCTGTGGTCAGCTCGCCGTCCAACACACGTGATGCATCCTTCTTGCTGTAGATCTTGCGCTCAAACTCCTCGCCGTCTTCCATCCCCATATACTCATGCGTGTAACGGGCGTAGCAGTACTTACACGCGAGTTCACACCCACGATACGGATTGATGGTCCAATAGAACGGCATCCGGGTATTCGAGCAACGATTGAGAATAGACTTCGCTTCCAACTCAAAATAATCGACTTGCTTCTTCTCAAGAAGCCGTGGGCTTTCCGATGCCAAACGGGCAATACCTATCAGCGAGGATTCCTGACAAGAGTTCATTTTGATTCCCTCCTGCGACAAATATTCGCCTTTTGTTCGCCTTTTGTCAATTGAAATCTGACTTTGGACGCACGCTGGAGTAACGTTCGTCGACAACAGGAAAAGTTTTTTGGGCTGGGTGCAGCAGGGATAACGAACTAAGGCAATTCGCGCACGCGGATGTTCCTAAACTCAACGGGCGATCCTTCCGACTCCAGGCAAATGTAGCCCTCACTTGGGATGGCATCAGAACCACCCGAAACCTCTTCTCCATTCACCCACAACCGCACTTCTCCGTTGATCGCGCGTACGTAGTAATGGTTCCACTCGCCAAATCCTTTGCTTAAGCGCTTCCGTGGGAAGCTGCGCGATCCGTTTGGTGAGAGAGGAGGAAACGGCTTCAGCTTCGAGCGGCCGACCGCAAAGATATCGCCGTCAGTAGTAAACCAGTCGGCCTTCTTGCCACCGGATTTCTCGGCGTACAACTCTCGATACCCGTGGTCGAGCGCCTGTACCTCAATACCTGTCTTCGGAAGATCGTCAGGCTTCAAATCCTTCATGCCGTCGTCGGTGGCCCAGATAAAAATGCCCGAATTTCCAGCCGACTTCTTGTGCTGCCATTCCGCAACCAGTTCGAAGTTCTTAAACATCTTCTTGCTGCGGATCACGCCGATTGGCTTGCCCGTGCAGTACGCGTGCCCCTCCTCCCATCTCCAGGTGTCGGGACCGCAGTTCACATCAGTGAAATCGTCTCCACTCAAGGACCTCCACCCAGGACCTTCCCCATCGATGAAGGCTCGAGGAGCAGGCACCGACTCATCGGTCAACGCCAGACTGGTAGCGAAGGCCACGACGCTGACGCAGCCCACGAAGGTAACCAACCGTAGTGATTTCACAGTGCTGCCTCCTCAATAATCAATCTGAAAAATCCTCAAAACCCGACAGGTTCACACTAAGTCTCCAGCTTCCAGCCAGACCGGTACTTGCGACGCAGAAACGCATCAGCCTCAGGGACATTCTTGCAGCGCATGGCGATTGGATCCCACTCCAGCTTCTTTCCCACGCGGTATGCCACGTTGCCAAGGTGATTCGCTTCCGTGAGCCAGCCGGAATACTCGAAATTACAAGTTGTCGGCTCTCCTGTCTTGCACGCGTTCACCCACTCCGCATGGTGTCCAATCGAGTTGGGAATCGACTGGGCCGGACGCTGGAACCCTTCAAACTGTTTTTCGGGCAGGAGCAAATGCTTGCCGTAATCGGACAGCAGCATTCCTTTGTCTCCGACAAACAACACTCCAGACTTCCACTGCGGGATACCACCGTTTTCCCAAATTGGAGGCTTATTCATGCCCTGGTACCAAGTAAGCGTAACCGCGGAGGCGGTGTCACGGGGACCATACTCATAGGTCGCTTGCATGGACGCCGGCGCGATTTCTGGGTGTGGTGGAGGACCAGACGATCTAATCGTGAGGGGCACCTTCAGGTCGAGCGCCCAGAATGGAAGGTCGTTCCAGTGGCTGCCCAAGTCTGACATCGTGCCGTTGCCAAAGTCCCACCATCTATACCACTTGGGTCCTGGCACGTACACCTCATTGAAAGGTCGCTTGGGTGCGGGTCCCAGCCACAGATCCCAATCGAGCTCTTTCGGGACAGGATGGACTTCCTTTGGCCGGTCTTGCACGAACACGATATCCTCGTGCTTCTTCGCATCCTCCTCGCTTTGCAGGCCCCAGGCACGCGCGACCCAAACGTGCACCTCGCTGACGGCCCCGATGGCTTGCGCCCTGATAAGTTCAACGACGCGACGATAGTTATCCCCTGCGTGGATTTGAATACCCATCTGGGTCGTCACCTTAGCCTTGGCAGCAGCCTCCCGGATCAAACGCGCTTCCCACACGTTGTGCGTCAGGGGCTTTTCGCAATAGACGTGCTTCCCTTCTTTCAGAGCCGCCATCGTTGCCATCGCATGCGTGTGCTCGCAGGTACTGACCACCACGGCGTCAAACTCACGCGCATGGTCGTACACGCGTCGGAAATCCGAGAACTTGCGAGCGTTTGGATACTTCGTCGCTGCTTTGTCGACCGCATTTTGCGAAACATCGCACAGCGCCACGATGTTTTCCCCGCCCACTCCAGCCAGATTGGAGGCCCCTCGCCCACCAACACCAATGCAGGCGATGTTCAGCTTGTCGTTCAAGTTTCGCCCGCGCAAGAACGCGGGAGCACCGCACAACACAGTTCCTGCGGCAATCCCAGATTGCAGGAACTGACGGCGGGTTGGTGAGGAGGAAATGATACGCCGGATGTTCTGTCGCATGTCAAAGCTCCTGAGAGACGCTATCTATTACAAAGCGGGATCATACCGCGAATCGTATTCTAAGCCGAAACCGATGGCATCGCCTGCTCATTTCAGGTATTGGGTCAAGTTGGAGGTTTTCGCGAGTCTAGCAGGAACACTGGATGCCCGCTTTCGCGGGCATGACGGCTTTGATGGATTCGCGAGTGTCGTCATTCCAGCATAAGCGGGAATCCAGGAAGCATCATCTGACGTACAACGCTCTTGTTCTTCAGAGACTCACATGGACCCAGAACCTCATTTCAAGAGTTGCCTCCTGACCCGAAATGACCCCCGTGTCTGTTCACGGAACCGAATCTCGTGCAACGTGCGACGCATGCATCGGAACCTGGGGTCGTCAACGCTACCTGCGCATCCTGCGATGCGATATGCTTTCCGCTGTTTGCAATCACGTCCAAGAGGAATCATATGAACGGCGCAGAAAGTCTGGTACACACGCTTGTCAATGAAGGCGTCAACGTGTGCTTTACAAATCCTGGCACTTCGGAGATCCACTTCGTATCTGCGCTGGACCGTATCCCAGGCATGCGCTGCGTGCTCGGACTGTTCGAAGGCGTCGTGACCGGCGCTGCGGATGGCTACTACCGCATTGCCGGCAAGCCCGCCTCCACGCTGCTGCACCTGGGGCCAGGACTGGGCAATGGTCTCGCCAACCTGCATAACGCTAAGAAGGCGAACTCGGGCATCGTCAACATCGTCGGTGACCATGCCACGTACCACATCAAGCACGACGCGCCGCTCACCTCCGACATCGAAGGCGTAGCGCGTCCCATGTCGGATTGGGTGCGCAAGGCCAAAACGTCCCTATCGGTCTCTGCCGATGCGGCAGCGGCGATTGGTGTTGCGCGCGAAGCTCCGGGAAAGATTGCCACTTTGATCCTCCCGGCCGACACCGCGTGGGGTGAAGCCGAGCAGGTCGTGTGCGCGCCCACTTCTGCATCGCGCCAGCCGGTATCGGCGGACGCAGTGACCGTCGCTGCTAAGGCGCTCGCTCGCGGCGGGCCATTCGCTTGTTTGTTGCTCGGCAATGTAGGCGTGCGTGGCCACGCGCTTGAGTTGGCTGGACGCATTGCCGCCAAGACTGGCTGCGTTATCTCAAGCGAATTCAACGCGTCGCGTTTAGAACGCGGCGCAGGTCGCGTGCAACTCATGCGGGTTCCCTATGTGGTCGAGCACGCCACCAGTATGTTCGAGAAGACTACGCAGTTGGTATTGGCGGGGGCTAAGTCCCCTGTGGCCTTTTTCGCCTACCCCAACAAGCCTAGCCAATTCGCGCCCTCATCTTGCCATGTGACGCAGTTGGCTGCGATCGAACAGGATATCGAAGCGGCGCTCGAAGCTGTCGCCAGTGAACTCGGTGCGCTCAACACACCGCCGGCACGCGTTGCTGAATTGGCACGCCCTGCCTTGCCCGGTGGTCCGATCACGCTGGAAGGCGTAGGAGCTCTGCTCGGCGCGCTGCTGCCCGAAAACGCAATCGTCGTCGATGAATCCGTCTCATCCGGTCGCGGATTCGGGAGTGCCACAGCCGGTGCACCACCCCATGATTGGCTGAGCGTCATGGGTGGGTCGATTGGGTTTGGCTTACCTTGCGCCACAGGTGCGGCCGTCGCCGCACCAGCTCGCAAGGTGATCTTGCTCGAAGGCGATGGCAGTGCCATGTATACCGTCCAAGCGCTATGGACCATGGTGCGCGAACAACTGGACGTGACGATACTGGTGTTTGCTAATCGCAGGTATCGAATCCTGCTTGGTGAACTGGCAGACCTCGACTTGGGCGAGCCTGGCAAGAATGCCTACGACATGCTCACCATCGGACGACCCGATCTCGATTGGGTATCGATAGCCAAAGGTCAGGGCGTGGAGGCTGGTCGCGCCACCACACTTGAAGGGCTTGCGAAGGAATTCAAACGCGGCATTGCGAGCAGCGGGCCGTACTTGATCGAAGTGGTGATCTAGAGACACCCCTGACGCGATCCACCGGGGTGACACTCTTGCGCCCGAATGACGGAATCCTCTTCTGAAAATCCCCTCCGTCGGAGGGGTGGCTGCCGGAGGCAGCCGGGGTGGGTAGGTTTGCCCTCCCAAAACTCCCCTGAAGTCCCCCCTTGTCCAAGGGGCGACGCTGTTTTCATCGCACGTGGTGCCGCAACGCGGCATGAAAAACTCCTCTGTGTAACTGAGGCGAGGTGAGGAGCACCCTAAGGCAGCGGCTCCGGTACCGCAGCGCCGTCGGCACGGGAGTCGGAGGCACCGTAGTTTACCTTCGTGCGTGAGTCATGCAGTACCGCCTGGCCGCGGCCCATCAACATTGAGTGCTCTTTGCGCAGATCGAGTTGATGGCCTTTGGCAGAAAGTTCCTGAAGGACTCGTGGAGAAATTCGGGTTTCGACGAGGACTGCACAACCGGTGCGGGTCCGCGAAGTAAAGCGCGGAGCTTCCAATGCTTCTTGAAGGTTCATTCCGAAATCGATGAAGTTCGACGCGAACTGCGCATGAGCCAACGGCTGGTTGGCGCCACCCATAATGCCGAAGCCGATGTGAATGTCACCCTTCTCCATAAAGGCGGGAATGATGGTGTGAAAGGGCCGTTTCCGCCCCGCCAGGAAATTAGGGTGCTTGGGGTCGAGGCTAAACCCACTTCCACGGTTGTGAAGCAAGAACCCCATGTTATCCACGAGCACACGCGAGCCCCAAGCGCCGGCAATGCTCTGGATCCAGGAAGCGATGTTCCCTTCCCGATCGACCACTGTCAAATAGGTCGTGTCACCTGAGGTCGGCTCGCCAGGCTTCACGTCGCAGTTAGCTTTGTCGGGATCAATGAGCAGAGCGCGCCTGGCTGCATAGGGCTTGGAAAGAAGCTCCTTCAGCGGAACGGGCACAAAGCGGGTGTCGGCAACGTAACGGTACAGGTCGGCATAGGCCAGTTTCATGGCTTCGATCTTGCGATGCAAATCCTCGGTTGAATTCTGACCTTGCGACGATGGTGGGAAGTTCTCAAGGATATTTAGAATTTGCAACGCCGCCATTCCCTGGCCATTAGGCGGCAATTGAAAGACCTTCCAGCCACGGTAATCAACCGACACCGGCTCGACCCATTCCGACGAGAACTCGGCCAGATCAGCCGCCGTCATGGTGCCGCCCAGACGATCGGAGGTGGAGAGAATCGCTTTGGCGATGTCGCCTCGATAGAAAGTATCGCGACCTTGCTCAGCGAGCAGCTTCATAGCACGCGCCATTTCATGATTGACGAAGATATCGCCAACTGCCGGTGGCTTGCCGTGCGGGAGAAAGAAAGGCACGGTCTCATAGTTGCGCCAGGCCGCCTGAATCAGTTCCGGCACTGGATACCCTTCTGCGGCATAGTGCGTAGCGGCAGCGAAGAGATCCCGCCACGGCAACCGACCAAACTTCGCGTGCATTTTTGACCAGCCGTCCACACAACCCGGCACGCTGACACTGTGAATCCCGTCGCGAGGCATCGCCTTCAGCCCGTTCCCGCTGAGATACTCCGGCGTCAGCGCTTTCGGCGCCCAGCCGCTGGAGTTTAGTCCCGTGAGCTTGCCAGTCTTGGCTTCCCAATAGAGAACGAACAGATCCCCACCGATGCCGCACATCATCGGCTCGGTAACTGCCAGGACGGCATTGGCGGCAATGGCCGCGTCGACGGCCGAGCCGCCGCGCGCGAGAATCTGGGCACCTGCCTGGGAAGCCAGCGTATGACTGGTCGCGACGATGCCCTGGCGAGTGATGACCATGGAGCGTGCTGTAGAACGGTCCTGGCTCCAGCACAGCGGCAATCCCGCACACAAGCTCAAGCAGAGCGCCACGCCGATCCATAAAGATCGAGGTGCAGCATTACGAGTCTCGAAAACGATCAGGCGCGTATGCGGCCGATTCATATCTGCCTCCCGTGAGGGAATATGCTATTACTTTCTTACTGCTGATTGCAGTGTGTCTTTGCGAACCGCTCACCCT
>Ga0207428_10007106_pt1 | contig 10247 bp, 8 predicted proteins | sample RhiMethybrSRZTD1_FD_187600 | JGI IMG/M metagenome (GOLD analysis project Ga0207428, IMG submission 187600) | Populus rhizosphere microbial communities from Tennessee, USA - Rhizosphere MetaG P. TD hybrid SRZTD1 (SPAdes) (version 3) | ecosystem: Host-associated > Plants > Roots > Rhizosphere >... | reverse complement strand
CAGCGGCGAGCTGTTCAAGAGGGCGATCGCGCGATGGCCCTCGCTGCGCGGCGCGTGGCACGCCTCGGGGCCCGGCCGCACGCGCGACGCCATCATTGGCGAGCTCGAGGACACCACCCGCTACGGTGTCTGGCTCGATCGCGCATCATGGGAGAAGGACATATGCCTGTAAGCGCACCGGCCGCGCCGCGTGCCAGGTGGTCGGCGCTGCGGCTTCGGCAGTCGGCCCACCTGCGTGATCTGTGCGCCGAGACCAGCTTCACGACCGCGCATCTCATCCAACCGCTGTTCGTGGTCGATGGGCTCGCGGCGATTGAAGCGATTCCGGGTCTCGACGGCAATCATCGCCTCACCATCGACGCGGCCTTGCGGACGATCGAATCGGACATTGCCGCCGGTGTGCGTCACTTCCTGCTGTTCGCGGTGCCGTCCAAGGGCGCGTATCCATCGGTCGGCGCTTTTGCGGCGCGCGTCGTCGAAGCGATCAAGCAACGGTTCGCGGATACGATGCACCTGTGGGTCGATATTTGTCTGTGTTCGACGACCGATGACGGGCACTGCGCGATCTCCGGTCCCGACCATCAGATCGATCTCGACGCGACGCTCGCGGCGCTGGAAGAGATGGCGCTGCGCGTGGTGCGGGCCGGCGCCGATGGCGTGAGCCCGAGCGACATGATGGACGGCCGGACGGCCCGGCTGCGCGCGGCGCTCGACGGGCAGGGGTTCGGCGCGACGCCGATCATGAGCTACAGCACGAAGTTCGCGAGCAAGTTCTACGGCCCCTTCCGGACGGCGGCCAGCTCCGCGCCGAAGCACGGCACCCGCGAGCACTATCAGATCGACGTGCGGGCCCGCACCGATGCACTCGCCTCGAGCCTGCGGTGCGCCGGGGAAGGAGCCGATCTCCTGATGGTCAAGCCCGGGATGACCTCGATCGATTTGATCGGCCCGATTCGCGAAGCCACCGGCCGGCCGGTCGGAGCGTATCAGGTCAGCGGCGAGTACGCCGGCCTGTGCCTGCTGCAGCGTGAAGGGCTGATCGATCTGGACGCCGCGTTGCTCGAGACATGGCACGTGTTCCGCCGCGCCGGGGCGGCATACATCATCACCTATGGCGCGCGGCGTGCCGCGGCGCTGGGGCTCCCGCGGTGATCGATCACGCGTCGCTCTTCGCGCGCTCGCTCGACGTCGCTCCGGGCGGCGTGCACAGTCCGGTCCGCGCGTTTCGATCCGTCGGCGGCCTGCCGATTTTCATCGAGCGCGCCGAGGGCGCGCGCCTGTTCGATGTGACGGGCCGTTCCTTCATCGATTTCTGCCAAAGTTTTGGACCGCTGCTGCTTGGACACTGTGATCGTGACGTGCACGCCGCAGCATCAGCGGCGCTCGCCGATGGATGGACCTACGGTTGTTGCGAGCCGTACTCGTTGCTGCTCGCGGAGTGGATTCGCGCCAGCGTGCCGTGGGTCGAGCGCCTTCGCTTCGTCTCTTCCGGCACCGAGGCGGTGATGTCGGCGCTGCGCGTCGCCCGCGCCGCCACCGGGCGGGCGCGCGTGCTCAAGTTCGAGGGCTGCTATCACGGCCACGCCGATGCGATGCTGGTCAAGGCGGGCAGCGGGCTGGCGGGCCAGGCGGTCACGTCGAGCGCCGGTGTCACGGCGACGGTCGCGGCCGACACGCTGGTCGCGCAACTTGACGATGATGAAGGCCTCGATCGGGTGTTCGCCGCGCATGGCGACACGATTGCCGCCGCGATCATCGAACCCTTGCCGGCGAATTACGGATTGCTGCCGCAGCGCGACGCGTTTCTGCGGCGGCTGGCGGAACACTGCGCGGCATCGGGCGCGCTGCTCATCCTCGACGAGGTCATTTCCGGCTTCAGGATTGGGAAAGCGGGAATGGCGGGTGCGCTCGGCATCCGTCCGGACCTGGTGTGTTTCGGCAAGGTGATTGGCGGCGGTTTTCCGGTTGGCGCATACGGCGGCCGCGCCAGTCTTATGAACCAGGTGGCGCCGGCCGGCAACGTGTATCAGGCGGGGACGCTCAGCGCGAATCCGGTCGGGATGCGCGCCGGACTGGCCTCGTTGACCAAGGTCGACAACGCCGATGGCTGGTCGACGCTCGATCGACGCACCGAGCGCTTTTGCGCAAGCGTGGCCGCGGGTGTTCGGGCGTTGAAGACGCCGCTCGACGTGGTCAGGGCCGGATCGATCTTCTGGATCCGGCTGCGTGGCGATGAATCCGCGATCCGCCGTCCGGATCGGATCGCCGCCGGGACGTCAGAATGGTTCGCGAAGTTTTTTCATGCGGCAGTGGCCCGTGGCGTGTACCTGCCGCCATCGGCGTATGAAGTCGGTTTCGTATCGCTCGCGCACGATGATGTGATCCTGAATGAAGCCGCAGGTGCCTTGATTGGCGCGGCCGTCGAGGTTGATCGATCGTGAAGCTGACCCGTCCCACGTGGCAGTACGCGGCCGCGGTGATCTGGTTGATCTTCACCGTGACGCTCGCGACGTGGTGGCTGATCTTCGGCCTCAATCAGGCGCGCCATCTGGCGACGCTCGAAGGGCCGGAAGCGGCGCGAGTGAGCCGCGTCACCCGCATGCTGATTGGCGAGGGCGTGATCCTCGTCGGCACGCTGGTTGCGGGTGGCATCGCACTGCTGGTCGCCATTCGCTTCGAACAACGCCGGCGACGCGAACTGCGCGCGTTTTTCATCGCGTTCACGCACGATCTCAAGACGTCGTTGACGTCTCTCCGCCTGCAGGCCGAGGCGCTGCGCGAGGATCTACCGCAGGCCGCGGCCAATCCCAACCTGCAGCGCATGCTCAAGGACTCGGTGCGCCTGCAGCTGCAATTCGAGAACGCGCTCGCCCTCGCCGCCACCGATGCCGCGGTCTTCATCGAGGCGATCGAGGTGGCGTCGATGATCGACTACCTGCGCGACGACTTTCCCGAGCTGCGCATCAGCGTCAACGGCGAAGCGCGCGTCCGCGCCGATCGCCGCGCGCTTGAAAGCGTGCTCCGCAACTTGCTGCAGAACGCCGTCGTCCACGGCCGCGCCACCAACGTGTCGCTCGACATCCGGCGCGGCGCGTCAGGCGCCGTGGAAATGACCGTGACTGACGATGGCGGCGGCGCCAGCGTCGACGTGAGCACGGTACTGGATCGGCCGTTCGTGCGCCCCGCGACGACGAGCGGCTCCGGTATCGGGCTGTACGTGTGCGGCCGTCTGTTGAACCAGATGCAGGGCGAGATTCGTCTCGCCGCTCCGAGCGGCCGTGGCTTTGCCGTCCACATCGTGCTCCCGGGGGCGGCCTGATGGCGCGCGTGCTGCTGGTCGAAGATGATCGCTCGCTCGGCACCACCTTGGCCGAGCGTCTCGCCATCGAAGGCCTCGACGTGCAATGGGTGGAGACGTTCGAGTCCGGCCGCGCCGCGGCGCGGCAGGGCGGATGGGACCTCGCGATCGTCGACGTGATGCTGCCGGACGGATCAGGCTTCGACCTGGCGCCCGAGATCCGACGTCGGTCACGGACACCGATCATGTTCATGACGGCGCTCAACTCGGCGGAGAGCCGCTTGACCGGTTTCGAGCTTGGCGCCGACGAGTACCTGCCGAAGCCGTTTCATCTCAAGGAATTCCTGCTCCGCGTGCAGCACGTTTTGACGACGCAGGCGCCACGACGGCAACTGCAAGTTGGCGCGCTGCTGATCGACTGGGACGCGATGGCCGTTGAGCGTGACGGGCGACGCGAATTCCTGCAACTGCGCGATTGCCGCGTGCTGCAAATGCTCGTCGAGGCTGCGCCGCGGGCGGTGCGCCGATCCGAAATCCTCGATCGCGTCTGGGGAGAACAGGAGTTTCCGACGCAGCGCACCGTCGACAACGCGATCGTGCGGCTGCGGCAGGCGCTCGACGATCAGGGCGGCGAGCTGATTCGCTCGGTGCGCTCGGTGGGCTATCAATGGGCAGCGAACTCACGGTAACCAACGCGTTCCAACGCGCGCTCGCCGGTGATCCTCAACGCGTGCCGCCGATCTGGCTGATGCGCCAGGCCGGACGCTATCACCACCATTACCAGGGGCTGCGGCGCGAGCACCGGTTCGAGGATCTCTGCCGGATTCCGGATCTCGCCGCCGAGGTTGCGATGGGGCCGATCCGGGACTTCGACTTCGATGCGGCGATCCTGTTCAGCGATCTGCTCTTTCCGCTGCAGGCGCTCGGCATGTCGCTCTCGTACGACGACGGCCCGCCGCAGCTCGATGGCCCGCTCGATGATGACCGCATCGCGGCGTTCAGGCCGATCGAGCAGGCGCTGCCGCAGCTTCGCTTTCAAGCCGATGCCGTTTCCGAAACGCGACGCCTGCTGCCGGCCGACAAAGGCCTGATCGGATTTGTCGGCGGACCGTGGACCCTGTTCGTCTATGCCATGGAAGGCTCACACGCCGGTGCGATGCGCGTCTCGAAATCCTCGTGGGCGTTGTACCGCCGATTCGCGCAGCACCTCACGCCGTTGCTGAGGGGCGCGATCACCGAACAGCTCGATGCCGGCGCCGACATCGTGATGGTGCTGGATACCGCGGCGGGCGAGCTGCCGCCGGACTATTTCGAGCGCGAGGTTGCGCCCGATCTGCTCTCGTTTGCACGCGCCCAGCCCGGACGCGTCGGATATTACGCAAAGGCTGCACACCCGCTGTTGTTTGACGGCGTGATGCGCGACGGCGCCTGGGCCGGCATCGGCGTCGACTCGCGCTGGCGCATCGCGGACCTGCTCAAGCAGCCCGATCGGAAGGGGTTCATCCAGGGCAACTTCGATCCAGCGTGGTTGTTCCTGCCGTCTCGCGAATTGGATGACGCGATCGCGCGTTTCCTGGAGCCGATCCTCGTGTTGAGCGAGACCGAGCGCCGCGGCTGGATTTGCGGCCTCGGGCATGGCGTCCTGCCGGGTACGCCGGAGAACGCGGTGCGGATGTTTGTCGACACCGTCAGGAGGGCATGCGCATGACCATCACGCAGCTGCTCGAAAAATACGACGTGCCCGTGCCGCGCTACACGAGCTATCCGGCGGTGCCGAACTGGCAGCAGGCGCCCTCGCCGGCACAATGGTTCGCGGCGATCGATGCGGCGCTCCAGCCTGCCGATGCCTCGCTGGCTGTCTACGTTCACCTGCCGTTCTGCGAAACGCTTTGCACCTTCTGCGGGTGCAACACCGTGATCACCCGCAATCACGATCGCAGCGCGCCGTACATCGCGACGGTGCTCGCCGAGCTCGATCTGTACCTCGCGAGCGTGCCGGTCCTGGCGCAGCGATCGGTCGCGCAATTGCACCTGGGCGGCGGCACGCCGACGTTCATGCCGCCCGACGTGCTGACGGCCCTGCTGCACGGCATCGCGTCACGACTGCCGTTGCGCGCCGCGGAGTACGAAGCGTCCGTCGAGGTCGATCCGCGCGTGACGACACGAGCGCATCTCGATGCGATGCGTGCACAGGGCATGACGCGGATTTCGCTCGGCGTGCAGGACATCGACCATGAAGTGCTGCGACTCGTCAATCGACCACAACCACTCGAGATCACCGCGTCGCTGTGCGCCGCCGCGCGCGATAGCGGCTACGAGTCGATCAACTTCGATCTGATCTACGGCCTGCCCGGCCAGACCCAGTCGACGATGATGCGCCTGGCCGAGGCGGTGCTGCGGCTGCGTCCCGATCGCCTCGCGGTCTACAGCTTCGCGCGCGTGCCGTGGATCAAGCCGGCGCAGCGCAAGTTCACCGACGAACAGGTGCCCTCCGGCGCGGCCAAGCGCGAGCTGTATGAAGTGTTGCGTGAGGCGCTGATCGGCGCCGGCTACATCGAGCTTGGGCTCGATCATTTTGCGCTGCCCCACGACGCCCTCGCCAAATCAGCGTCCGCGGGCTCGCTCCATCGCAACTTCATGGGCTATACCGATCGGCGCACCACGTCGCTTCTCGGTCTCGGCGTCAGCGCGATCTCGGAAACGCCGAGCTGCTATCACCAGAACGAGAAAGTGATCACCGTCTACGAACGGCGTGTCGGCGAGGCGGAGATTCCAACCCACCGCGGCCACTTGCTGTCCGACGACGATCGGCGCCGCGCCGGCTTGATTCGATCGCTGATGACGGCGGGCCGCGCGCCGCTCACCGATGACGATCGTGACGAGGCGCGACGGGAGCTCGCGCCGCTTGTCGCGGACGGCATCGTCGAAATTGACCATCGTGAGCTGCGCATCACGCCCTCCGGCAAGCCGTTCATCCGCAATGCCGCCGCATTCTTCGACACCTACCTGCGTAACAGCGCGAGGGAAGGCCCGGTCTACTCGAAGGCGATATGAAGTGCGCGCACGTGATTGGCGCCGGCCTGTCGGGGCTGGCGTCGGCGTGGCACCTTGCTGATCGCGGATTCTCCGTCACGGTTTTCGAAGCGGCCGCGGCGCCAGGCGGCTTGATCCGGACGCACCGCACTGAGCACGGGATCGTCGAAACCGCCGCTAACGCGTTCGTCCGTGACGCGCGCGTCGAGGCGTGGCTCTCTCGACTTGAGCTGGCGTCCGTGTCGCCGCGGCGCGAGAGCAAACGCCGTTACATCTTTCGAGAACGAAAGCCGCGGCGATGGCCGTTGACCGTTGGCGAGTCGATCGTTCTCACGGCGCGGCTGACGCGAGCGGCGATCACTCGCGGCTTCGCCGCTCGTCCCGGCGAAAGCATGGCCGCATGGGGTACGCGCGTGCTCGGCCCTGGCGCCACAGAGTATCTACTGCAGCCGGCGATGCAAGGGATCTATGCCGCGCCCGCGCGGGACCTCTCCGCGGCGGTCATTTTCAATGGCCGGTCGCGTGGGCGGCGCGAGATGGTGGCGCCCGTCGACGGCATGGGCGCATTTCCAACGCGGCTTCATCAAAGGCTGGTTGCACGAGGCGTGCGCTTCGAATTCAACAGCGTGATGACCGCTGTCGATGCGCGGGTGCCGACCGTGATCGCCACCGACGCCGCAACCGCGTCGATGTTGATCGGCGCCGTTTCACCGGCCTTGGCGTCGCTGATCGGCCGCATTCGCGTTTCACCCCTCATCACCGTGACCGCCTTCTTTGAGCCGGACGAGCACGACACTCACGGCTTCGGTGTATTGTTCCCGGCGGGCTGCGGGATTTCGTCGATGGGCGTTCTTTTCAATGCCGACATCTTCGACAGCCGCAGCCAACTGAGATCGGAAACCTGGATCGTCGGCGATCGCGGACGGAGCTTGACGTCCAAGAACGACGATGAATTGCAAGCGATGCTGCTGGTGGATCGCCAGGCCCTATGTGGTCGTTCGCAAACGCCATTGTCGATTCACATCTCGCGCTGGCCACGCGCCATCCCCGTTTACGACGGAGGTGTCGCAGAGCTTCAGCGCCACCTGAATACGCTCCCGCCGAATCTCGCGTTGGCCGGCAATTATCTTGGCACCATTGGCGTTTCGAGCCTGCTTGCGGTGGCCGAGCGCGCCGCAGCGCGCCTCGGATAACCCATGCGGATTCAGCGGGTTAGCGCGTAACCTGACCGCAACATTGGCGCCTTCTGATCGGTCCAAAGAATCGGCGCTATGATGCGCCTCATGTTTTCGCGAAGAACCACCACAAGGGCCCTGGCCCTTTTTCTTTTTCTGGCGCCGCCCTCCTGGGCGCAGACACCGCAACGCCAGACCCAGGAAGACGATTACACGCGCTACGAATTGCTCGGTCCCGACACGGCCCAGTTCCGCATCCTGTATGAAGTCACCGCCACGACCGCGGGCGCGAAGTATTTCTTCAACGCGATCCGCAAGGGCAGCGTCGCCAGCGACGAGCGCGTCTCGGACATGATGACGGGCCAGCCGCTCAAGTGGGAAGTCGTCAGCGGCGCGCAGGCGCGAACGGAAGGTCACCCAACCGCGGATCTCGACACCGAGTGGTTGAAGGTGCATCTCGCGCGTCCGGTGCCGAAGGGCGGCGAAGGGCGCGTGCTGATCGACAAGACCTACAAGGATGCGAAGAGCTATTACCGCGACGGCGACACGATCGTGTTCGATCGATCGCTCGGCATCCGCCGCAACGCGGTGGTGTTGCCGGCGGGCTATCGCCTGATCAGCTGCAACGTGCCGTCGCAGGTGATGACGACGCCTGATGGGCGTGTGATGATCACCTTCCTCAACACCAGCGCCGCGGCGGCGCCGCTCGTCATCCGCGCGAAGCCGGGCCTCGCTGCGTTCACGCCGAAGATCCCCACGACTGCCGGAGCGGCCACCACGGTCACTCTCGCGTCACAGGCCTCGCGGCTGTCCGATCGCGCGCATCAGGATCGCGAGATCGTGTATTTTCCGAACGACCCCTCGACGCATTCGTTCAACCTCTATCACGACTACACGGAGTCGCGTCCCGGCGTCGCGCACTACTTCAACGTCGTCCGCGCCGGCAGCAGCGTGTCGAATCCGTCCGCGGTGCTGCTCGACACCGGTGAAGCGCTGAAGGTGGAGACGATCAGCGGCGCCGAGTTGAAGAAGCGCGGCCTCGATGCGGGAGAGCCCGTCACCGACACCACGCAGATCGTCGTGATCAGTTTCCCGGCGGTGAAGCCCGCGCAGTCCGTGCGGCTTCGCATCACCGAGACCTACACCGATGCCGCGCGATACACGCTCGACGGCGATGAGCTCGTGTGGGATCGCGCATTCGGACGGCCGCGCAACAGCGTGGTGTTGCCCGCGGGATGGACGGTCACAGCGAGCTCGACGCCGGCGGTGATCACCCAGGACGCCGACGGGCGCCAGCGCCTCTATTTCGAAAACAACCGCAACGACGAGATCCAGGTCCTGATTCGCGCGAGGAAAGCATCATGACGAGATACCACGCCGCTCTCCTGATCGCCGCCGCCACCATCACTGCGCCGCACGCGCAGGCACTTGATCCGATTACCGCTGAGGACACGCTCAAGGTGCAGACCGCGCAAGTCCTCGACCTCAGCGAGGACGGCCGGTTCGTGGCCATTGGCGCCCGGCGGCTCTACGACAACGCCGAGACCAACCATCGACGCTACGGCGATCCGACCTACTTCGCGCCGGCGATGGTCGACCTGCAAGTGATCAACACGCGCACCGGCGCCGCCGACAAGGTTGGCAAGGGCCTGCTGAACGTGCGCCAGGCGGCGTTCACGCGCGACGGCGCCAGGCTCGCGGTGTTGACCGCGGCGGAAACGCCGGCCGGCCTGCCGATCACGTCGCTGTGGGTCTACGACATCGCGCGCAAGACGCTGATCGAAGTGCCACGCCGAAGCGGCGCCGAGGTCGCTGCCAGCTCCGAGCTGGCGTGGACGCCGGATGGAACCAGGCTGTTCGTCGCGCTCCGCGCCCCCGCCGACGATGCGGCCGCGCAGGCGGCGTTCAAGACCCTGACGACCGGCCCGGTGGTGGTCCAGTCGTCGAAGCCGTTCCTGGATTGGGATGCGATGAGCCGCGCCAATCGCCGGCGCTCGCTCGCCGAGATCGATCCGGCGACCGGCGCCGCCACGATCCTCGTTGCGCCGGCATCGATCACCAACTATCAGCTCGCCCGCGACGGTTCCTTCGTGACGTGGCTCGAAGACAGCACCGAGAAGACCAACTACGACGTCATTTTCGGCACCGACAACGCGATTCGCATGCAGCCGCGCAGCGGATCGGCGAAGACCGTGCTCGATGCCAAAGCGTTGAAGACCACGTCACCGCGCTGGTCCGACGATCAACGCGCATTCGCATACGCCGAAAAGGGCGAAGTGTTCGTGCAGCGGATCGATGAAGAGAAGCCGCGCTCGATTACTCCGAAGCAGAAGAAGGATCCGGCCGCGCCGACGCCTGCCGCGGGCGAAGAAGAGTCGGAGTCATTTTCGGTCGTGTCGTTCTCCAGAGACGGTTCGAAGCTGTTGATCACGAGCAAGAAGGGCTGGTACGTGGCATCGGTCGCGGATGGATCGCGCGATCGCGTGCTGACCCTGGACGACAAGAACGAGGACAAGAATCCGAAGCTCACCGCCGTCGACTGGACGCCGTCGGGCGACGCGATCCTCGTGCAGTACGGCGAACCGGATCGCTGGGACCGTGGCATCTCGCGCCTCGATCTGAAGACGAAGACGCTGACGACGCTCGCGCGCGATGCCAACCTGTATCAGGGCTTCCGCCAGTCGCGGGACGGCAGCACGATCGTGTTCCAGAAATCCGACGGCACCCGGCCCGCCGAGCTC
>Ga0207428_10007103_pt1 | contig 10250 bp, 10 predicted proteins | sample RhiMethybrSRZTD1_FD_187600 | JGI IMG/M metagenome (GOLD analysis project Ga0207428, IMG submission 187600) | Populus rhizosphere microbial communities from Tennessee, USA - Rhizosphere MetaG P. TD hybrid SRZTD1 (SPAdes) (version 3) | ecosystem: Host-associated > Plants > Roots > Rhizosphere >... | reverse complement strand
GAACACCGCGAGCCAGGTTTCAATGCGTCGCTTGGCCATGAATGCATTTAACTTTATAGTCTAAAGTTCTTTGAGTCAACGCCGAATAGCCGCGTGCTGGAAGCGGATCGGCGTCTCGGCCATCTCGCGCTTCGCGACAATCGTCTCGAGCCTCGGTAGTCGCTTGCCGACGTACCACGGCGTGTTCGCCTCTCCCCCCTCGATCGGCGACGTCGTCAGGTAGATATCCTGCACCAGGCCCGTGTCGACCAGGCTGGTCGCGGTAACGCGGCCGCCGACGCAGGAAATGCGCCCGATGCCGTGTTCGCGCCGAAGGCGCGCGAACGTCGCGGGCAGATCGTCGTTGATCGGGATCAACGTGATCCACGGCCGCCGCGCGATTGCCTCACCCACCTTCTTGATGCACGCGTCGCCGGCGAGGAGAAACACCGGCACATCCGGGGTCGTGAACACGCGCGCACCGAGATCGAACTTGCCGTCCTTCGAGATCACCATCTGCGCCGGATGACGCGGGAACCCGAGTTCGAGCCGCAGCGCCACGAGCTCCGGGTGATTGACCGTGAAGAACACCGAGTGGCCGACGCTCGATGCCCCAGCGAGCACGCCGTCTGCCGCCACGCGCGAGAGCCCTTCGTAAATCAGGTGCTTGTCGGTGGGCCCGCCGCCGAGGTCCTCGGGATTCGACGCGCCGGTGTTGCCGTTGCGCGTCTGCACGAACACTAACGAGATCGCGGGGCGATCGGGCGGCGCCGCAAACAAGTGAAACGGCCCGTCGTAGTGGTCGCGCGACCACTCGTTGCCGATGCCGATGACCGGCCATTCGCTCGATCGATCCTCGATCGTGACGAGCCTGCGCACGGTCATCAGAGTTTCTCCATCGCGAGCGCGCGGGCGTGGACCTCTTCCTGGCCGAAGCGCTGCTCGAGCTGTTCTCGATACACGGTCCACCAGTCCCGGTCGAACACATCGACGACGACTTCGACCATGATCACCTGATCGCGCTCGATCGCGTCGTCGTCATCTCTTTTCCACAGGCCCGTCGCCGGGCTGCGCGAATAGGCCGTCACGCCGCCAAACCGCTCCGTCAGCTCGATGCGGACGCGCGCAAACATCTCGTTCGGAAGCGGCGTGCCGTCGCGGGAGTGGATCGGCAGCAGGATCTGGATCAAGTGCTGCGTCATGCGAACGACTCGAGATCGAGCGCGGTCGACGGCCGGATGTCCGCCTTGACGACCTTCTTCATCAGCTGCAGCGCGTACTGGTTCTCGGCCTCGGTGTTCGAGGCGACGCAGTCCGACGGGATGTGCAGCTTGAGGTCGCGCATGTAGGCGTCGTTGGCGCTGAACAGGACGCAATTGTCGCCGGCGATGCCCGTGAGAATCACCCGCTTTGTCCTGAGATCCTTCAGCAGCGTGTCGAGGGTGGTCCCGAAAAACGCGGACTGTTTCGGCTTCAGCACGAAGTAGTCCTTCGCATCCGGCTTCAGCATTTTCGCGACCGTGTGACCGGGCACGCTCTTTTTCATGCAGTAGGCGACCGTGGCGCGGAAGTCCGATTGCCACTTGCCGAAGTTGTCGTTGATGTAGATCGTCGGGATGCCGGCGGCGCGGGCGCGGCGTTTGAGCGTGCGCAGGTTCTTGGCCATGGACTCCGCCAGGCCGACGAGGGATTCCGAGCCTGGAAAATCCATGTCGTTGATGACATCGATCAACAAAAGCGCCGTGCGCATACCGCGCGTTATTGCAGGATTCGGGCCGGGATCTGCCCTGCCGTAGCGTTGGCGAACGCGGGCTTGCCCCGCCGTAGCCTTTTGGCGGAGGCGGGCTTGCCCCGCCGTAGCCTTTTGGCGGAGGCGGGCTTGCCCCGCCGTAGCCTTTTGGCGGAGGCGGGAACCCTTTTCCGGCGGCCTGACTCTAATGGGATGAGAGGATGGATCCAATGTCGCAAACCATCACCGCTACGACTCCGGCCGCCGAGCTGGCCGATGAGCTCATCGTCGAGCGGGTTCGGGGTGGCGACGTCGCCCTTTACGAGATCCTCGTCCGCCGCCACAACCAGCGGCTGTATCGAACCATCCGCGCCATCCTCCGCGACGACAAGGACGTCGAGGACGTGATGCAGCAGGCCTACATCGATGCCTACATGCATCTCGATCAGTTCCGGGGAACCGCGAAATTCGCGACCTGGCTGACGCGCATCGCCGTGAATCGCGCCATCCGTGTTGGCCAGGGCGAGCGCCGGCAGCTCGCGCTCGTGTCGCGCGATGCCGACGCCGACTTCGCCATCGACCACACCCCCGCCCCAGGACTCGATCCGGAGCACGCTATGTACGGTCACGAACTGAAAGCCGTCCTCGAACCCCTCGTCGACGATCTGCCCGATCCATTCCGCGTCGTGTTCGTGATGCGCGAGGTCGAAGGCCTGTCGACGGCGGAGACCGCGGCGAGCCTGTCGATCAACGAAGACACGGTCAAGACGCGTCTTCACCGTGCAAAGCGCCTGCTCCGCGATCAACTCGACCGGCGTCTCGGGCCAGCCTCGACGGAAATCTATCCGTTCCACCTCTCTCGCTGCGACCGCGTGGTCGCCGGCGTGATGGCGGCAATCACCAAGCGGGACTAAGATGCTGGCTGCGCATGCAGCCAATCCAGAATGCGTCGGACATCCTGCTCGCCGTCATCGACGCGACGCCTGACGCGATTTTCGTCAAGGATCTCGAAGGCCGCTACGTCCTGATGAACCAGGCGGCGGCGCGCTTTCTCGGCCGCACGCCGGACCAGGTCGTCGGGCGGCGCGATTACGAGCTCTATCCGGAAGAAACCGCGAAGCGGTTCGTCGAAGACGACAAGGCGGTGCTCGAGTCGGGCAAGCCGATGTCGTTCGAAGGCGTGGCCTCGAGCCACTCCGGCACGCAGGCCTACCTTGTCACCAAGGGCGTCTATCGCGACAAGAACGGCAAGATCCTCGGCATCTACGGCATCTCGCACGACATCACCGAACTGAGAGCGGCGCAGGATTCGCTCGAGCAGACGCGGCAGGCGCTGTTTCGATCGCAAAAGATGGAGGCCGTGGGCCAGCTGACCGGCGGCATCGCGCACGACTTCAACAACATCCTGATGGTGATCCTCGGCAACCTCGAGCTGCTGCGGATGCGATTGCCGCACGTCGACGATGCAACGACGGAGCTGATCGACGAGACGCTGCGCGCGACGCGGCACGGGCAGGATCTCACCGGCGATCTGCTCGCCTTCTCGCGACGGCGGCAACTGAACCCGCAGCCGGTGGCGATCAACGCGCTCGTCGAAAACATCGTCCGCCTGCTGACGCGCACGCTCGGCGCCAGCGTGAAGATCACCACGGCGGCGAGCCGCGATGCCGGCGTGGCGATGGTCGATCCGTCCGCGCTCGAAGCGGCGATCCTCAACATCGCGCTGAACGCGCGGGATGCGATGCCCCAGGGCGGCACGCTCACGATCCGCACGTCGAAAGCCGACATCACGCAAGCGCCGCGCACCGAGGAGGATCTGCCGATCGGCCAGTATGCGATGCTGGCAATCCAGGACACCGGCACCGGCATGCCGCCGGAGGTCGTGCAGCGCGTGTTCGAACCGTTCTTCACCACCAAGACCGGCGGCACCGGCAGCGGCCTCGGGCTCAGCATGGTCTACGGATTCGCGAAGCAGTCGGGCGGGGTCGTGACGATCGCGAGCGAAGTGGGCCGCGGCACCACGGTGATCCTCTACCTGCCGCTGACGAAGAACAAACCCGCCGCGACGACGACGCCGGCGTTGCCGGTCACGCCGCCGGTCGATTCATACACGATCCTGGTTGTCGAAGATGAAGCGTCGGTGAGAAGCACGGTGCGGCGTCAGCTCGAGACGCTCGGCCACAAGGTGCTGATCGCTGAAACGGCGGCCGCGGCGCTGCCGATACTGAAGGGTCCCGAGAAACCGGACGTGCTGCTCACGGACGTCGTGCTCGGCACGGGCATGAACGGCATCGACCTCGCCGAAGCCGCGCGCGTGTTCACGCCTGGATTGCCGGTGATTTTCATGTCGGGCTTCACGGCGGTGCCGGAAGCCCAGGAGCGGATCAACGAGAGCGGCGCGCCGTTACTGACGAAGCCGTCGACGCTCTCGCAGCTCGAGCGGGCGCTGAACGCCGTTATGCCCGGCAGCCGCCGAGATACTTCGAGGTCTTGATCCAGTTGGGGTCGGGATAGTAGGAGAACACCAGGCCGCCGCCCTTCACACGATCGATCATCTGCTTCGCCACCGCCGCGCTGATCGCCGGGCAGCCCCAGCTCCGTCCAAGACGGCCGTTGGCCTTGACGAACGACTCGCTCACATACGGGGCGCCGTGCATCACGATGGCGCGCTCGCGGGCGCGATCGTTGACGCCGCGATCGAGGCCGTCGAGCCGAAGGGAGTAGCCGTTCTTGCCCACGTAGGTGTCGCGGGTCACGAACAAACCGATGCTCGTCTGGTGCGATTCGTCGTTGTTCGAGAACTGCGTGGCCATGTTCGCGCCGCTGCCCTGGCCATGCGCGACCAGCTCTTCATAGAGCAGCTCTTTGCTCTTCAAATCGAACACCCACAGCCGACGTTCCGACGAGGGCTTTGAATAATCGATCACCGTCAACGTCCCGGGCCCCTCGACCGCGCCGGATTTCACGGCACAGCTTGCGGCACCGAGTGCCATTTCGAGCACATCCGTTTCGATCCCGCCGATGGCCGTGGGATCGAAATCCGCAAGAGCGAAATTCGCCGAGGCAGACGCGTTGGCCGCGTGAGGCACACTTAGGGTAGCGGCCAGCAGGGCCGCGCCAATGATCGGTAATCGAAGCATGAATCTAGGATGCTTTCCTGAAAAAGAGATTTCAGGATAACAGGCTTAGACCCACAAACAAACTGGACGGTGATTAATTTCCGGTGCCGCGATCGTAGCCGTAAATGTCGGGTTGGAAATGGAGCCCGCCATTCTCATCGACCCACGCCGTGAAATACGTGATGTGCACGGGAATCTTCGTCTTCAACTTCACGTGCTTCTCGACGCCGGCGCGCATCGCCGTGAAGATCGATTGCTCGTCCCACTCGGGATAATCCTTCAACACGTACTTCGCGAGGGTCTCCGGTTCCTCGACGCGAATACACCCGTGACTGAACGCGCGGCCCGGTTTCGCGAATAACGAATCCGCCGGCGTGTCGTGCAAGTACACGTTGTACTGATTCGGGAACAGGAACTTGACGTGGCCGAGCGCGTTGCCGTCGCCCGGCTTCTGCCGGAACACGAGTCCCCTCACCGCGTCAGCGCTGTCCCAGTTCACGTCCGACGCGCTCACGGTCTCGGTGCCCTTCCCCGATACGCGGAGGATCTCGATGCCCTGCTTCGCAAGGTAGTTTGGATCGCGCGCGACGGCCGGAGCGGTTTCGTTCTCCGCAATCGTGTCGGGGATGTTCCAGTAGGGACTGAACACCACGCTCTCCATATCCTGGCTGAAGATCGGCGTGTTATTCCCGGGTTTCCCGACGACGACGCGGATGTCCATTACCGTCTTGCCGGACTCGCGCGCCATCAAGTGGTAGTACGGAATGTTGACGAGGAAGTGGCGCTCGCCGAGATCGTCCGGCATGTAGCGCCAGCGCTGCAGGTTGATGGCGACCTGCTGGATGCGCCAGTCGAGCGGCACGTTGATCGCCGCCAGGGTCTTGTCGTCGACGACGCCGGTAGCCGGAAGCGAGTGCAGCTCCTGGAACGACTTCACTGCCGCCGCCAGATCGTCACCCTTCATATGTCCGCTCGCCGTCAGCCGCTCTTTGAGCTCGTTGACCGACTTGGTCGTCGGCACTTTCACCCAGCCGCCTTTTTCCTTCTGGCCGTTCAAATCGTCGAGTGCCTTCTGCAGGGCCACGTACTCGGCGTGCGGCGGCCGCACGAGATCGACAAAGTCGTCTGGATCGTCCGCAGCCTTCGCGACAGCCGCGACAAGATCCGGCGCCTTGCGGCGCGCTTTCCAGTTCGCATCACCATGCTGGCGTCCTATTGCGATGTCGCGGCCGAAGGCGAGCAGGCTCGCCGTCATGCGCGCATCGAATGCGGCGAGACGATCGAGACGCTCCGGCGACTCCTTGTCGATCTTCTCCACGGCCTGGCTCTGCTCGAGGAGGTCGGCCGCGGCGTAGTCCTTCGGATCGAAGCCGTGCTGCCGCGCGGTATTGAGAATGGCGATGACCTTCGCGGCCTTGTCGGTGGGGCGGCGATGATCCACCCACGCCGGCGCGTCCTGCCGCTGTGTGTAGAACGCGCGCACATCTGTCCAGATGGCCGGCTCAACGTTAGGCAGCGGCGTGCCAGCCACCACCTTCTGCAGAGCCGGTGTGACTTCATGTGGCGCAGGAGCGCTCTTGCAAGCGCACAGCGCAATCAGGAGTGAGCAAATGACAGCACGCACGCTGCTTTACCAAGCAACGGCTGTGCCATGGCGCGGGGCGAACGAAAGGTCGCCTCCTACGACAACGTAAACTCGAGCGTGACGCCGCTGACTTCGATCAGATCGCCGCTCGCGAGCGCGCGGCGGCCGGTCACTTTTTCGCCGTTCACCAACAGCTTGCTGCTCATCGGCGTGATCGTGAAGCCCTCGCCCTTGCGCGCGATCGCGGCGGCCACTTTCGGCTTGAACCAGCCCTTCAAGCGGATCTGCGCGGTGTCCGCCTTGCCGATCATCGTCGTCACGGCCGACAGCACGTATTCGGACTGGCCGGTGTTGCCGCTCACGACCTTGATGGTGCCGATGCGTCCGTGCGTCGTCGGAATCGCCGTCTTCGGCACGACGGCGTCGTACATCTGCGACGGCCGGCCGCGATCGAGCGTCTCGAGCAGATGCTTCTGCTTTCGCGTGTCGAGCACCTTGGTGCCGCCGATCTCCGGCACGAACTGCTCTTCTTTCGGCGCCTCGGTCTGTTCGCCGCCGTGCTGCGTGAACACCACCGTGTGCTTGCCGACGAGGATCACGTCGCCTTCGAGGAGCGTGTGCCGCGCGATCGGCTTGTCGTTCACGAAGGTGCCGTTGGTGCTCTTCAGATCCTCGAGCACGTAGTGGTTGCCCTCGCGATAGACGCGCGCGTGGCGGCCCGACACCGCGGGGTTGTCGATCACCAGGTCGTTGTCCGGCAGCCGCCCGATCGTGATGGGGTGTGTGCCGACGGCGCACTCAGACAGATCACGATCGTCGAACTTCAAGATCAACTTAGGCATCGCATCCTCTAAGACCTTCTAAAGAACGAGCTCAACCTCGATCCCTGCACTTCCACCACGACCGCCGTCACGTTGTCCGGGCCGCCGTTTTCGTTGGCCGTCGCGATCAGGTGATCGCACGCCGCCTGCGGATTGCCGATGAAACGATCGAGCGCGGCCGCCAGTGCCTCGTCGGACACCGTCCTGGTGAGGCCGTCAGTACAAAGCAGCAGCCGATCGCCCACCGCGATCGTCGCCTCGCCCAGCTCGACCTCCAGGTCCGGCTCGCGGCCGAGCGCGCGCAGCAGGATGTTCTGGTGTTCCGACTTCAGGCTCTGCTCGCGATCGATCAGCCCGGCCTGCACCTGCGCCTCGACGAGCGAGTGATCCTTCGTCAGCGCCTCGAAGCCGGACGCGTTGCGCATGTAGAGCCGGCTGTCGCCGACATGCGCGATGCTGGCCAGGCCGTCGCCGATCCACGTCGCCACCACCGTCGTGCCCATGCCGGCGTGGGCCGAATCGCTCTGCGCCTTATTGATGATGGCGCGGTTCGCTTCTTCGACCGCGCGGCCGAGGCCCGCCGTGCGCGGCTGGAAGCCGCGATGCGTGCCCTTGCCAAGCGCGCCGTTACGGACGAACGCGCCAATCGTCTCGATGGCCAACAGGCTGGCGACCTCGCCCGCGGCGGCGCCGCCCATGCCGTCGCAGACCACGAACAAAGCGCGGTCCTCCTGGACGAGATACGCGTCTTCGTTGATCGGGCGCACCCGGCCGACACTGGTCGCCGCGCCAACCTTGAGCCGCATTGGAGGTATTCTCTCCGGATGAACTGGCTCGTCAAGGAAGAACCTGAGAACTACTCCTACTCGCAGTTTGTGTCGGATAAGACCACGGTGTGGGCCGGCGTCAGGAACCCGGTGGCGCAGCGCAACCTGCGCGAGATGAAAAAAGGCGACCGCGTGTTCTTCTACCACACCGGCAAGGAGAAGGCGGTAATCGGCACGGCCACCGTGTCGAAGACGGCCTATCCGGATCCGAAAAGCGACAACCTCGTGGTCGTGGAGCTGGCCGCCGGCAAGGCGCTGAAGCGGCCCGTGACACTGTCGGAGATCAAGGCCGACAAGCGATTCAAGGACATGCCGCTGGTCCGCATTGCACGGTTATCGGTGCAACCGGTCACCGATGAGCAGTGGGAGATGATCGAAGCCATGAGCAAGAGCTAGACAATCGAGTCGAGCTCGACCCACCGTTCCATCGCCTCGTGCAGCTCGCGATCGATCTGCTCGGTGCGATCGACGGCAGCCTGGATCTCTGAGCCGGGTTTCTTGTAGAACTCCGGATCGGCCAGCTTCGCCTGAAGCTGCTTCTGCTCGTCCTCGAGCGCGTGGATACGATCGGGGAGTTCCTTGTATTCGCGCTCTTCTTTGAAAGTACGTTTCTTTTTTTTCCCCGACGGCCTCTTGACGTCCCCCGACTTGTTCTTGACTTCCCCCGACGTGCTCTTGAGGTCCCCCGGCGGACGTTGGCGGAGGTAATCCTCGTATCCGCCAACGTATTCCTGGACACGACCACCACCCTCGAACGCCAACGTACTCGTCACGACGTTGTCGAGAAAGCGGCGATCGTGACTTACCAGCAATAGCGTTCCCGGCCACTCGACGAGTTGCTGCTCGAGCAGCTCCAGCGTTTCCAGATCGAGATCGTTGGTCGGCTCGTCGAGCACCAGCACATTCGCGGGGCGCGTGAACAGCCGCGCGAGCAGCAGCCGATTGCGCTCGCCGCCAGACAGCGCGCGCACCGGCGAGCGCGCGCGCTCGGGCGAGAACAGGAAGTCCTGGAGGTAGCCGTGCACGTGCCGCGGCTGGCCGTTCACGGTGACGGTGTCGTTGCCGTCGCCGATCGTGTCGACGACGGTGCGATCGGGATCGAGCTGCTCGCGTTGCTGATCGTAATAGGCCACCTGCACGTTCGCGCCGCGCCTGACCTCGCCGGACTGCGGCGGCAGCTCTCCGAGCAGGAGCCGCAACAGCGTCGTCTTGCCGGCGCCATTCGGTCCGATGAGTCCGATGCGATCGCCGCGCATCACCCGCGCCGAGAAACTCTTGACGACCGGATTGCCATCGAACGAGAAACTGACATCCTCCGCCTCGAAGACCATCTTTCCAGACGCATCGCTCTGCTCGATCTGCAACCGCACGTTGCCCGCGCGCGATCTGCGCTCGGCGCGCTCCGCGCGCATCGCCATCAGCGCCTTGACGCGTCCTTCATCGCGCGTCCGCCGCGCCTTCACGCCGCGCCGCAGCCACACCTCCTCGCTCGCCAGCTTCTTGTCGAACTTCGCGTTGGTCAGCTCCTCGTTGGCGAGCCACTCCTCTTTCTTCCTCTCGAACGTCGCGTAGTCGCCGGGCCACGACGTCAGCTGGCCGCGATCGAGCTCGACGATGCGCGTGGCGAGACGCTCGAGGAAGGCGCGATCGTGCGTCACGAACACGACGGCGCCCTTGTAATCGGCGAGGAACGCTTCGAGCCAGGTGATGGCGTCGATATCGAGGTGATTGGTCGGCTCGTCGAGCAGCAGCAGATCGGGCTGGCCGACGAGCGCGCGGGCGAGGAGGACGCGCCGTTTCCATCCGCCCGACAGCGTGTCGACGATCGCCGCCGCCGGCAGCGCCAGTCGCGACATCACCATATCGGCCTGATGGTGCCGCTGCCACTCGTCGTGCGCATCGAGCGGCCCGAGTCCTTCGCCGACGACGGCTGCGACCGTGCGATCCGCGGACAGCGGCACGTCCTGCACCAGCCGCGCCACGCGGATGCCGGGCTGCCGCAACACGACGCCCGCGTCGGGCGGCAAATCGCCGCTCAGGATTTGCAGCAGCGTGGACTTGCCGGTGCCGTTGCGGCCAATGACGGCAATGCGTTCACCGGCATCGACTTGAAAGGCGATCTCGTCGAGGAGCGGCAGATGGCCGAAGGCGACGGAGACACGGTCGAGCGCAACGAGCGGCATGGAATCT
>Ga0207428_10007101_pt1 | contig 10253 bp, 8 predicted proteins | sample RhiMethybrSRZTD1_FD_187600 | JGI IMG/M metagenome (GOLD analysis project Ga0207428, IMG submission 187600) | Populus rhizosphere microbial communities from Tennessee, USA - Rhizosphere MetaG P. TD hybrid SRZTD1 (SPAdes) (version 3) | ecosystem: Host-associated > Plants > Roots > Rhizosphere >... | reverse complement strand
ACGGCTGTTGCGTCTGCATCGCGCGCAACGCCTGCAACGCATCATCGAACCGCTTCAGGTTCAGCAACGAGAGCGATCGACGGAATTGCGCCTCGCGGAAGAAACGGCTCTCGGGACGAATCGCGCTGATCGTGTCGAGCGCCTTGAGATGGTCGGACGATTCGGAATGCAGGTCCCAGATTGCGAGCCGCGCGCGATCGAACTGCGGCGCGGCTTTCAGCCCCTGCTCGAGAAACGCCAGCGCCCTCGACGGGGTCTCCGCAACCAGCCCCTTGACATACAGCTCGAAGACCTGCGGCGTCGGCGGCAGGCGATCCGCGGGAGGCGTGACGATCGCGGACGACGCGCGGATTCTCTGTCCGAGCTCACCGAACACGCCGAACAAATTCGACAGCGGGCCGCGCGCTTCGACGTCCGGAAGCAGCCGGCCGGTGTCGAGCCGCACCACGCGGGCGCGAGCCACGATCTGATCGCCCTGCATGGCGACGGTGCCGCTGACGACGAACGAGGCGCTGATCGCCTGGCCAACCCTGATCGTCGAGGCGCGACTCAGGTTCGCGCTCGCGGGCAGCTGCAGGCGATCGAACGCCGCGAGGCGCTCCTCGCGGTCGACGACGATCTCGCCGGCGGCGGCGAGCGTCTCGCTGAGCAGGATCGCGGCGCCTTCGCGCATCCACGTGAGCCGCGCTTCCTGCGTCGGATTCTCGAATGGCAGAACGATGATGGCTGAGCCGGGGGGAATCTGGGCTGATGCGTGCGAGACGAAAAGGCAGAAGGCAAAAGCCAGAAGGCAGAAGTAGAGGCGGGCCTTCACGCAGCGTCCATCACTTCGAGTTGACGCGGTCCGCGCACGGTGATGGCGATGCTCCACGCGCCGGCCTGATCGTTGGTGACGGTCACTTGCGCATCGACGGCGCAGTGCGCCAGCAGGCGATCGATCGCCGAGGCGTAGAACGCGCGCATCGGGATCGTCGCCGGATCGCGCAATTGATCGAACAACGCCGAATTGATGTCGATGCCCGCGGTCGTGCCTTTGAAGCGCGTCTTCACTTTCGACTCGCGCACGGTCGCGAGAATCAGGCGCTTGCCCAGGCCGAGCGCGGCGCGCGAGCGCAGGCCGATCGGCAGGCGGCGGATGTACCAGCGGCGCAGCGCCGACACATCCGCGAAGGTCCAGTCGGCGGCGTAGCGGCCGGCGCGCGAGACGATTGCATCGTTGGCAGGCGCTTCCTCGCGATAGAGAAAACTGAGGACCGCGCCGAGCGGCGCCAGGCCGATGCGCCCGTCGCGCATGCCGGCGGGGCTCAGCCAGTTTTCATAAAACTCGAGCCGGTTCGGCGAGACGTCGGCGATGCCCTGATGCAGGCTCGAGATCAGGAGGCGGCCGATGCCGGCGTCAGCCATGGCCACCGACTAAAGACAGATTAGACACAGGCGCAATCCGGGGACGGATCTGATAACGTGAGCGTACCGCACGCCTTCGAACGAGTCAACGAACAGCGACATGATTCTTCCGCTTCATGAACAGGTCAGGGCGCGTGTGCGCGACGCACTAGCCCGACTGCACGGCATCATCGATTCCGAACTGACAATTCCGATCGAATACCCTCCGAATCGCACGCTGGGCGATCTGGGCACGCCGGTGGCCTTCGATCTGGCGCGCCGCCTGAAGAAGGCGCCGCGCGCGATCGCGCAGGAGCTGGCCGGCGCGCTCGGCCCGATCCCGGGCGTCGCCCGCGTCGATGCGGCGCCGAACGGCTACCTCAACGTGTTTCTCGATCGGCCTTCGTTCCTCCTCGCCCGCCTCGGCCTCGCGGGAACGCTCCCCGCTCCGCCGGCGCGGCCGGAGAAAACCATCGTCGAGCACACCGCGATCAACCCGAACAAGGCCGCGCACATCGGCCACCTCCGCAACTCGGCGCTCGGCGACACGCTGGTGCGCGTCCTGAGGTTTCGCGGCAATCCGGTGGAAGTGCAGAACTACATCGACGACACCGGCGTCCAGGTCGCCGACGTCGTCGTCGGCTTTCAGCAGCTCGAGAAACTGACGATCGACGACGCGAAGCGCATCGCGTCGACGACGCGCTTCGATTACTACTGCTGGGATCTCTACGCGCGCGTCACCGAATGGTACGAAGGCGACAAGGAGCGCATGAAGATCCGCGCCGCGACGCTGCACGACATCGAGCACGGCGTCGATCCGACGGCGAGCCTCGCGTCGTACATCGCCGACACCGTCGTGCACGCGCACCTGAAAACCATGGCGCGGCTCAACATCGACTATGAGCTGCTGACGTGGGAAGGCGACATCCTGCGGCTTCAGTTCTGGGCCCGGGCCTTTGAAGTGTTGAAGGAGACCGGCGCTGTATACCTGAAAACAGACGGTCGGCTCGCCGGTTGTTGGGTCATGAAGATCGACGAGGACACGGAGCCCTCTGAAGGCGAACCTACGGAGGACACGGACGCGGAGGACCGCGAAAAAGTGATCGTGCGGTCGAACGGCACCGTCGTCTACGTCGGCAAGGACATGGCGTATCAGTTCTGGAAGTCTGGGCTGCTCGGCAAGGACTTCCTGTATCGCGCGTTCGCGACGCGCATGGACGGCGACACACTGTGGGCGACGACCAGCAAGCCGGCCCAGGCCGTCGCCACGCACCCGGCGTTCGGCGACGCGGCCGCCACCTACAACGTGATCGACGTGCGGCAGTCGTACCTGCAGAAGCTCCTCAAGCAGGCCCTGACTGCGATCGGCCATCCGCAGGAAGCGGATCGCCTGAAGCACTTTTCCTACGAGATGGTGGCGCTGTCGCATGCCACCGCGAAGGAGCTCGGCTTCGCGCCGGATCCCGATTCCGAGGAAGCGAAGAAACCGTTCGTCGAGGTCTCCGGCCGCAGGGGCCTTGGCGTGAAGGCCGACGATCTGATCGATCGCGTCATCGAAAAGGCGCTCGCCGAGGTCGACAAGCGCCAGAGCGACTTGCCCGCCGCCGAGCGGCGCAAGGTGGCCGAGCAGATTGGCGTGGCCGCGGTGCGCTACTTCCTGATCAAGTTCTCGCGCACGACGGTGATCGCGTTCGACATCGACGAGGCCGTCAGCTTCGTCGGCGAGACCGGGCCGTACATCCAGTACGCGGTCGTCCGCGCCAACAAGATTCTCGACAAGCTGCAGGAGCGCTTCGGTCTCGACGAAGCCGCCACGCTGCGGGGACTGCCCGCGTCGCCGCCCGACACCATCAACGAAGACGCCGAGTTGTGGGCGCTGGTCCTCGAAGCCTCGCGCCTCGACGAGGTCGTCGAACAAGTCGTGCGATCGCTCGAATTCGCGGTCCTGGCGAAGTTCGGATTCGGGCTGGCGCAGATGTTCAGCGCGTTCTACCAGAACCCGAAGCAATCGGTCGTCAATGAAGAACGCGCCGAAGTGCGGCGCTGGCGCGCGGCCGCGGTGTCGTATTGTCGCCAGCAATTGACGCGCGTCCTCGATTTAATGGGCGTTGCGGTACCGGCGCGAATGTAGGACGCTGTGGACACATGCCGCTGATTGCCATCGGGCAGAACCGCAAGATGGAGGATTACCTCGAGTCCGTGCGCCGGGCCGGCGGCGAGCCTGTCGAAGTGTTGGTCGGCGGCGAGGCGCCCGAACAGATTCTCGCCCGCGTCGACGGCCTGGTGCTGACCGGCGGCGGCGACGTCGATCCGAAGCTGTACGGCGAGACGCGGCACGACACCTTCGAGGCGGCCGAGACCGGCCGCGACGAATTCGAGATCGCGCTCGCGCGCGCCGCGGTCGTCAAAGGGATTCCCCTGCTCGCGATCTGCCGGGGCATGCAGGTGTTGAACGTGGCGATGGGCGGCACGCTGTTCCAGGACATTCCCAGTCAGGTGACCGGCGCGCTCGAACATTCGGTGCCGCAACCCCGCGCCGGCAGCGCGCACGAGGTGTGGGTCTCGAAAGGATCGCAGCTGGCAACGCTGCTCGCCGATCACATGGAAGACGGCGAGACGTGCCACGTCAACAGCCGGCATCACCAGTCGGTGAAGGACGCGGCGAAGGGGTTCGACGTGACCGCAACGTCACCGGACGGCGTCGTCGAGGCGATGGAGAAAATCGACGCGCCGTTCTGCGTTGCCGTGCAATGGCATCCGGAGAATTTCTGGCGGACCGGCGAGTTCCGCGAGCTGTTCGAAGGCCTCGTGAAGGCCGCTAACGGGCGAAAGCGATAACCGTCTCGACGTGCGCGGTGTTCGGGAACAGATCGAACGCGCGCGCTGACGTGATCCGGTAGCCCGCATCGACGAGCACGCGCGCATCGCGCGCCAGCGTCGCGACATCACACGACACATACACGAAGCTGGGCGCGCCGAGCTCGATCGCGCGCGCGATCGCGTCCTTCGACAGGCCGGTGCGCGGCGGATCGACAATGACCGTCGCGGGCGGACCTGACTGGCTGCGGAATCTCTCGACCGGCAACTCCAGCACGGTGATCTCGCCTTTCGCGTTGCGCTTGAGATCGCGCACCGCGATCAGATCGCCTTCGACGGCCGTGATCGGGCCGGCGCCGGCCGTCCGTGCCGTCAGGCTGAACAAGCCGACGCCGGCGTAGAGATCGACTAGCGGCCCCTTCGCCACGTGCCGCAACACCCACTCGACAAACGGATGCAGCAGGTAGCGATTGCCCTGGAAAAATGATCTGACGTGGCGATCGAGCCGCACGCCGGAGATCTCGTCCGACACGGTCGTCGATCCGAACAACTCGATCGTCCGCGGATTGTCCGGATGGGCGCATGAAGCGCCGGCCACGCCGTCGACACGCGCCAATGCCGCGAGGTTCGATGGATCAGCGTCGGGCAACAGGTCGAGATGAATCGCCCGCTCGGTGGCGCCGATGTTCTCGGCAATCTCGATCTCACCGACCACTTGCCGTGATTCGCCGGCGAGAGACGACTCGAGGCGGCGGATCACGTCGATCGTGTCGTCGCGCAGCTGCCGCGTCGATGCGGCGTCGCAGAGCGAATGCGTGCCTTCCCGGAAGAACCCGATGCGCCCGTTCCGCATGTGCAGCCGCGCGCGCATGCGATAGCCGTCCACGGGAGAGGCGACGACGTCCGCGGGCGCATCGAGCGTGATCCGGCCGATGCGCCTGAAGGCGTCGTCGATGATCGCGCTCTTGATCTGCCGCTGGCGCTCGTAGGCGATGTGCGCGAACACCGATCCGCCGCAGGCGCCATCAGGCGCGCCGTCGATGCGATCGGGTGACCGCTCGAGGACCTCCCGCGTCGCGGCCCACGCCGTGCCGCGCTGGACCTTCTCGATCTCGGCGTCGACGACCTCGCCGGGGATCGCTCCCGACACGAACACGATCGCGCCTTCGTGACGCGCGATCATGCGACCGCCCGCCGCGGGCCGCTCGATCGTCAGCCGATACCGTTCGCCGCGATGCATTGATCAGAGACTCGGCAGGCCGAAATGTTGGCGCACCAGGCGCTGCAGCGCCTGGCGGCGCGACTGCCGATAGGCCTCGTCGGCCATGCGCGCGCGGAACGGCTCGAGCTCGGCATCCGCTTCCCGTTCGAGCGCCGTTCGTTCGGCGGGATCGAGCGCGGTCACCGCGGCCGCCGCCAGCGACTCTTCGATCGATGCGACGCGCCGCATCAGCTCGTCACGCGCCTCGCCGCGAGCGCGCGAAGCCTCGGGGCGCAGCGCATCGAGGCTTCGCACGGCGGCATCGAGCGCGGGACCGAGAATCGGGCCGGCCTGGTCGCTGCCGCGCAATACCGTCAATCGCGCGAGCGCGCCTTCAATCTGTGACGCCAGCGATCGGCGCGGACGCGAGGCCGGCTGCGGTTCTTCGACATCCGGCCCGCCGGCTGAATCAGGAACCACCTGGATCACACCGACGGCGCGACGCCAGTCATCGAAGGCATCGAGCACGTCGGCTTCACAGAATTCAATGCGAACGGGACGGCGGCGCGGGCCCTTGCGGTAGTAGCGCTCGAAATAGCGATCGATGCCGGCTTCAGCCACTTTGATCGGCACGCCCTGCGCGGCCCATCCCTGCACCTGCTCGAACGCGGGCCCGGTGATGCGAATCAGGTGACCGTCGTTCTTGCGGCAGAGATACGCTTCGAGCTCTCGCGCGTAGGATTCAACATCGATCACTGCTGGCGATCCCACCACAGGCGCAGACCGCGCAGCGTCAGCTCCGGATCGACGTGCTCGATCGTCTTCGACTCCGGCGCGACGATCGACGCCAGGCCGCCGGTCGCGACGACGACCGCGGCGCCGCCGAGCTCCGCTTTCATGCGGCGCACCAGCCCCTCGACCATGTCGACGTAGCCCCAGAACAATCCGGATTGCATCGCGCCGATGGTGTTCGTGCCGATCACCCGCGGCGGCTTGCGCACGTCGATGCGCGGCAGCTTCGCCGTGCGCTGCACCAGCGCATCGGCGGAGATTTGCGGACCAGGACAGATGACGCCACCCAGGTACTCGCCTTTTGCCGAGACGGCGTCGAACGTCGTCGCGGTCCCGAAGTCGATCACGATGATCGGCAGGCCTTTGCCGTAGGTCGCAAACGCCGCGATGCTGTTGACGACGCGATCGGCGCCGACTTCGGATGGGTTGTCGATCAGGATCGGAATGCCGCCGTTCACGGCCGGCTCGAAGATCAGCGGCACGCGGCCGAAGTACTCGGTGACCATCGCCACCAGCGTGCCCGTCAGCGGCGGCACGACCGACGCGATCACGATGCCGGAGATATCCGCCTGCCGGATCTCGTTGCGATCGCAGAGATCGGAGAGGAGGATGCCGAGCTCGTCCGACGTGCGTTCGCGGATCGTCGTGAGTCGCCAGCTGTGCACCAGCGTCTCGCCGCGAAACACTCCGATCACGATGTTCGTATTTCCTACGTCAATGGCTAGAAGCATGGTGCCTATGGTGCCTAAGGTGCCTGCGGTGCCTAGGGTGCAAGGTGCCAGCGAACTTCACCAGCAATAATCTTTTCAATACCGGCATTCGTCTTGACGAGCAACGCACCGCTGTCGTCGATTCCCGCAGTGGTGCCATTCTTTCCGTCCCACTCGACGCGCGTGCCGTTGGCGTTCGGCGATGCCGCGCGCCACGCCTGCAGGATATCACCGGGCCTCTGCGCGAGCCGATCCCACAGCGCCATCAGGATCTCCGACAACAGCAGGCCGCGATCGATCGGTCGGCCCAGCTCGCCCTCCAGTGACGTCGCCCGCGCCGCCACATCGGGCGGATACGCGGCCGGCTGCACGTTGACGCCGACGCCGACGATCACGGCTTGATCGGGCGAGCCGATCGCGATGCCTTCGGCGAGGATGCCGGCCAGCTTGCGTGGTCCCACGATCAAATCGTTCGGCCACTTGAGATCCGCCGCCAGCCCCGTCGCGGCCTGAACACCATCGCGGACCGCGACACCGGCCGCGAGTGTGATGAGGGATAGGGCCGGATTGTCCGGCCTGGCGATGAAAGACAAATAGAGTCCCGCCAACGGTGGCGATGCCCATGACGTTCCGCGCCTGCCACGTCCTGAGGTTTGCTCGTCGGCGACGATGACCACTCCATGCTTCGCACCTTCGTGCGCCAGCTTCGACGCAACATCCATGGTGGACGGCGTGGACGCAAGCCATCGCACGTCAAGCGGGGGCGCCTGTCCACCGAAGCGCGACGCGCGAAGGTGGACCGCGAGATCGTCGGGACGCATCACGCCGGCTCGAGCTCGAAGCTGAGATCGGCCGCGGGCGCGGAATGCGTGAGCGCGCCGATCGAGACGTACTGCGCGCCGGTCGTCGCGAGCTCGGGAATGCGTTCGAGCGTCACGCCACCGGAAATCTCGATCTCGGCCCGACCGTTGACGCGCGTGACCGCTTCGCGAATGTCGTAGGTGGTGAAGTTGTCGAGCAGGATGCGCGGGACGCCGGTCTTCAACACTTCGTCGAGCTCGGCAAGATTCTCGACCTCGACCTCCACGGGCAGGCCGCCGCTGTCCTTCAAGGCGCGAGCCGCGGCCGCGCCGACGCCGCCGGCCAGCCGCTTGTGGTTGTCCTTGATCAAGATGCCATCGTCAAGGCGCAGGCGGTGATTGGTGCCGCCGCCGCAGCGGACGGCGTACTTCTCGAGCGCACGAAAACCCGGAGTGGTCTTGCGAGTGTCGAGGATCGTGATGCCGCCGCGTGCCGCATCGACGAATTTCGCGGTCAGGGTGGCGATGCCGCTCAACCGCTGAAGAAAATTGAGCGCGGTCCGTTCGGCTTCGAGCAAGGCGTGCGCATCACCGCTCACGCCGGCGACGATTTCGCCCGCCTGCACCCTCGACCCGTCACCCCACCGCACTTCGAACACGGCTTTCGGATCGAGCTGCCGAAACGCTTCCGCGGCCACGTCGATTCCCGCGACGACGAGATCGGACTTCGCCATGATCGTGCCGCGGGCGCGAATGCCCTTCGCCACGGTGGCGGCGCTCGTCGCATCGCCGCGGCCGCGATCCTCGGCGAGGGCCTGTCGAACGAGGTCGCGATATGCCTCGACCGGAAGAGCGGAGACCATTTACGCCTCTGCGGGTTTCAGCGTGACTTCGACCGTGGGCTCGCCGGCCCTGAGAATCAGCGTCTCGGCTCGCGACGCCGCTTTCAGATCGCGCTCGATTAGCTTGAGGCACGCGATCGCTTCGTCAGCCGCCTGATAGACGACTTCCTTGACCGGCGTCCCCACCGAGATCTTCTGATCGGTCTTGCCTTTTCGGATCGCGTTCAACGCTTCGGTCGCATGGATCACGGCCTTCGCGGACGATCCGTCGGTGCCGGACAGCTTGATGAGCTCAGCCCGCGCCGGCCACGAGGCGCGATGGATCGATCCGCTGTTGGTCCACGACCAGACTTCCTCGCACGCAAACGAGAGATAGGGCGCCAGCAAACGCAGCAATACCGACAGGGCGAGCCGCATTGCCGTCGATGCGGACGCCGCGGGCTCCGGTCCGAAATCGCCGTAGCGCCGCGACTTCGCGGCCTCGATGTAGTTGTCGCAAAAGTCCCAGAAGAACGATTCGACCTTGGCGAGCGCCTTGGCGTACTCGTAATTCTCCAGCTCCGCGGTGGCCTCGTCGACCACGGCCGCGAGGTTTTGCAACATGCCGCGATCGAGCGGTTCGGTCACGGGCCCTTCAGGCTGCTCGCCGGCGAGCACGAACTTCGAAACGTTCAGCACCTTCATCGCCAGCTTGCGGCCGATCTTCATCTGGCCCGGATCGAACGCCGTATCGACGCCCGGGCCGCCGCGCGCCGCCCAATAGCGCACGCCGTCGGAGCCGTGCTCCTGGAGCAGCGCCAGCGGCGTCACGACGTTGCCTTTCGACTTCGACATCTTCTTGCGATCCGGATCGAGCACGAACCCGGAGATTGCAGCATTGGTCCACGGCACCGATTCGTTTTCGAACTGCGCGCGCACCACCGACGAGAACAGCCAGGTGCGGATGATGTCGTGCGCCTGCGGCCGCAGGTCCATCGGGAACGTCTTCGCAAACAGATCCGGATCCGTCTCCCACCCGCTCACGAGCTGCGGTGTGACCGACGATGTCGCCCACGTATCCATGACGTCGGGATCGCCGGCGAAGCCGCCAGGCTTGCCGCGCTGATCCGCCGTGTACCCGTCGGGCACGTCCGTCGACGGATCGATCGGCAAGCGCGACTCCGGCGGCACGATCACGTTCGAGTAGTCGACGCTGCCGTTGGCGCGAATCGGGTACCACACCGGGAACGGCACGCCGAAAAACCGCTGCCGGCTGATGCACCAGTCACCGTTCAGGCCCTGCACCCAGTTCTCGAAGCGCGCCCGCATATATTCCGGGTGCCAGCTGATTTCCTGCCCGCGCGTGATGAATTCGTCGCAGTGGTCGATCGTCTTGATGAACCACTGGCGGCTGGTAATGATCTCGAGCGGACGATCGCCCTTCTCGTAGAACTTGACGTTGTGCGTGATCGGTTTCGGATCGCCCTGCAGATCGCCGCTCTCTTTGAGCAGTTCCGCGATCTTCGCTTGCGCTTTCTTCGCGGACAGGCCGGCGAGTTGATCGTAGGCGGCCTGCGCCTTCGCCGCGTGCACGGATTCCCAGCCGGTGTGTCCCCAGGTCACGGGCCCCAGCGTGCCGTTGGCCTGCACGATGGCGCGCACCGGCAACTTCAGCTCGCGCCACCAGGTGACGTCGGTGGTGTCGCCAAAGGTGCAGATCATCGCGATG
>Ga0207428_10007098_pt1 | contig 10257 bp, 10 predicted proteins | sample RhiMethybrSRZTD1_FD_187600 | JGI IMG/M metagenome (GOLD analysis project Ga0207428, IMG submission 187600) | Populus rhizosphere microbial communities from Tennessee, USA - Rhizosphere MetaG P. TD hybrid SRZTD1 (SPAdes) (version 3) | ecosystem: Host-associated > Plants > Roots > Rhizosphere >... | reverse complement strand
TCTCTATACTTCGCCGCCATTGAGCCCTGATGGCGGAATTGGTAGACGCGGCGGATTCAAAATCCGTTTTCGAAAGGAGTGGGAGTTCGAGTCTCCCTCGGGGCACCAAAATTAAGAAAGGTCTTGCTTTGCAAGGCCTTTTTTTTCGCCTGCAGAAAAGCACCTGACACCCTGCTGCCCTGTAGGAGCCAGCTTGCTGGTGATGCTTTTTTGATTTTTCACCCCCTCGGTCAGTCAGACACTCATCAAGGACTTCACCCATGGAATCGCAACTGGAAACCGTCGCCCTCTTCTCTCTTAAGCTGGCTTACGAGACCGAAGGTTCAAGCCCGATTTTGCGGGATGATTTGGTGATGGGGGATTACCAACGGGATGTGTTTGAGTTGTTGGTGCGCAGAGGTGATATCGCAACCATCAAGGGCAAAATGGCTGAATGCGTGGAGCTGGCGCTTGAGGCGATAGGTGGGGCGGGCACGCCACTGGGCCGAGAGCTGAATAGATTGTCAGTTGAGTTCAACGCAGCGCAGACGCTTGAGCAGCTTGATACTCCGCTCAGCACGCTTAAGGATTACCTGAAAGATATTCTGTGAATTATTGAGTTGAGCGCAAGATGAGTGCCTCGATGCTCTGACTGATACTCGGCTGGGATTTGGCCATGGACCGTCCAATTTTCCATCGCGCCAGCAGACAACAACGAAAGACTTTTTCGGCATCACAAGGACGTATCAATGCGGCAAATCGCCCTCAGCAACAAGCCACTCAGAGGCATTCACCGTCGCTTTCGCGCTCTGGAACACTGGGCCTCCACTTTTCGCGACGAATTTCACCCGCGATCCGAGCGCATGGAGCGCTACACACATTGGAAGATCCCGGTGCACGAGGCCCTGGTCGAAGGAACCCACGCCAGGATCGAAGATCAGGCCTTCTGCATTCAGCAACTGCTTGAAGCCGCCAGCCACCTGTCCAACGCGGCTGACCGCTCACAGAGTTACTACCGCGTCGCTTGCCTGCTGACATGGCCATGGGTTCATCAGAGCGATGATCAGCATATTCTATGATCGGGACTACTATCTGCGCTTTCTCGGTGAGACCAACAGGCTTAAGCCAGAGCGGATCAGTCATGCACTTGCGTTGCACACGCCAGAGCATTTCATCGAGCATGGGCATGATGTAACTCAAGCTGATGATGAGGTCGCAGTGCAGTGGTAGTGTATTGGGGAACCGGCCTGACATTGAGAATAGGGAGAACAAATTTTTCTCTACACGAAGACTGACAGCAAAAAAAACAAATCTGTCCCCTTAAGACTGACAGAAAAAAAAGTAAATCTGTCCCCTTTTTCGGAAAGTAGGGTCCCTCGCCCTCCGCATTTGGTCTCGTTATCCCGCTACCAACATGCTTTATGCTGATCTCCAAATGTGATTTGCTCCGAAGCAGTAGCAATAGAAAAAGCCTCGGGCGATGATAGCCCGGTCAGCTAGGCTAAGCGTAGAAAATCAAAGGACTGGTCCATGCCGTACTCAGCCGAAAGCTACATGCCAAGATTCAGCTACCCGACCAATGGCTCTGTAAAAGACTTCCAAAAAAAACGCAACCAGTCCAAAAAAATGAAACAGGCACGCTTGATCACCCAGTTCCTATTTAAAGAAGAAACGCCGAAAATTCTAACGCTCTTAAAGCCAAGAATATTGAAAGCCTCCGGAGCGCTAAATGCTTGATCCTCAACTGAACGAAATGACAAACCATAAAAACTTCGCCAAAGAGGATTGGCGCGAACTGAATGACGATTCAGAACTCCTACTTCCGAAAATGGAGCAGCCCTGCTCGACTTCATTTGTCACAGACGAAATATTCCTACCTCAAACACGATATTACGGAAGTAAGCGTCGCCTAGCGAAGTGGATGATTAACGAATTCAAAAAATACAACTTCCTTTCAGCGGTAGACATATTTGGTGGAACTTCAACAGTATCGCTAGCATTGAAGCACCTCAACAAAAAAATTACCTACAACGACATCTTAGAATCTAACCGCATTGTTGCGACAGCCTTACTATCTAATGGACCATGCGCGACGACTGAACAAGATTTAGAATCATTCATAGGCAATGTACACCCGGAACGCGGCTTTATCTTTAGAAACTATAAAGACATCTATTACACAGAAAAAGAAAATGAATGGCTAGATGGCGCGCTAACGGCTCTTTCAAAAATCGAAAACCCATTGAAAAAGGCTGAGATCACTTACTGCCTGATTCAGGCCTGCTTACAAAAAAGGCCATTCAATCTTTTTCACCGAAAGAATCTATATTTAAGAATCAACAATAAAAAAGATACAAAGTTTGGTAACTGGGCAACCTGGGAAAGGCCATTTTCCGCATTAATGCTCCGCGCATTGAATGAAATAAGGAAAACGAGATACGACTCCGTACATGCGCCGATAATCATGCCATGCACTGACGCAATGGATGTACCAAATGCATACGACTTTGTCTATCTTGACCCCCCTTATGTCCCTCAAAAAAAACAAGATATATCTTATATGGATAGATATCATTTTCTGGAGGGGCTCTGTTCGCCTCAGCTATGGGACCAGCGAATTGATCACTCGAAGAAAAACCACCCCATACCAAGTCCTGAGGAAATGCTGAAATGGAATACCAAGGCGCACTTTAAAGCCAATCTATTTGATTTGATCGAAAAGCATAAAAAATCAATTGTTTGTCTCTCATATGTCCACGATGCATATCCGAGCATTGAAGAAATACAGAGTTTTTTTTCGTCAACCTTTAGAAAAACATCTTCACTAGAATATGAAATGCCTCATGCGCTTAGCAAAAAAACAAAAAAGGAAATTATAATAATAGGGACTCCACAATGAAACTATTGAAACACAACTTCGTAGTTAATACGCCTCGCCTTTACCTCGCAACACTTATTATTGGAGCTTTGTGTTTCAGTGTGGCGCTATATCTAACTGATGAAAAGGCAGATGCGCGGCTATTGAGTGTTTACAGCGGCTTAGCATCAGGCCTGGTGATAGCGTCGCTACAGTTCCTCACACAGTATCTAGAACAGAAAGCCTTATCAGAATACAAAGAATACGGGCTACTCGAGTTTCTAGCCAATAGAAAAGACACAGAATACTACCGAAAGCTTATAGACAACACTAAAGTTGGCGACAACATAATCGTTGCCGGAGTGACATGTAACAGATTGCTAGATGACTTCGCAAACATGAAGGTACAACAATCTCAAAATCTGTTAGAAGCACTAGCAAGAGGAGTAAAAGTTACATTATTACTCCCTAAAGTTTCTTACCTAGAAGAACCAAACCTCTCCGACTTCAAAAACAAAACATTGCCAAAATCTGGGGAAATCAAAAACAAACATTCAAACTTTGAAATACTCTACTATGACTTTGAACCTTCACACAGCATATTTTTAGCAGGCTCCCGGTGTCTTGTCGGACCAATTTTCAAGAACAAAAGCAGTAAAGACACTCCTGCCATCAGCTTCGACAAGGATGGCTTGTATATCAAGCCATACTTGGACTACATCCAAGAAACGTTAGCCGGGGCCTCTGTGAACCATGATTAAATCTCTTAGGATTACTGCCCCTGCCCGGCTGCATGTTAACTTATTCGATATGAGTGATCATGGTTATAGACAAAATGGCGGTGTAGGCTTTTGCGTTCAGGGGTTCGACACCGTCATTGAGTTTGTCAGCAGCTTAGACTTTAAGATAACTGACAACCGTAAAGTTGGTTTATCACACGAAGAACAGAAAGCCTTTATGCATTTCTTGCAAGGGCTTTACGAAGCGAATAATTATTCGCAGAAAATATGCGTTACGTTTTTATCTGGGCCGCCTCCCCATAGCGGATTCGGAACCGGCACGGCTTCAAAATTGGCGTGCGCTGAAGCTGCAAGTATTTTGAATCACGTTGCCTGTAGCCAGACTGACTTGATAACTGCATCAGGACGAGGTGGCACTTCTGGAGTAGGTATAAACACCTATTTCAAAGGCGGGCTGAATGTTGACCTTGGAGTGAAGAATGAAGGTTTACAGCTAGGGCCCTCCTCCTCCAGAACAAAAGTTTCTCAGCAACCGATCAATTTATTAAACATTAAACTTCCAGATCATTGGAACTTTGGCGTAATAATCCCGCCTGATGCTCATAGAATTTCCGCAAAAGAAGAAATCGACTTCTTCAATCGAGTTTGCCCTATTCCGGCCACCTCTGTTTACGAATCCATCTACCACGCCATTTCTGGAATGGCCTGCGCCGCGCTTGAGAAAGACCACTCTATTTTTTGCGCATCGATTAATGCCATTCAAGATACACGTTGGAAAAAATCTGAGTGGGATGCACAGTCGACTCCAGTTAATAGATTAAAGACAGAACTATATGCTGCAGGCGCACAATGTGTAGGCCTATCCAGTCTCGGACCCGCGGTTTATTTTATGACATCAGAATTTGAAAAGTTAAGAAATAAGCTCAACCTTTCAAACGACCACGTTTTAGCACACTGCTTACCAAACAACTCGGGAAGAGAGTTAGAAATTGATTAGACTCATTTTTTTATCATCTAACCTCACAAAAATCGCTCATTTTGAGTATTTACTCAGAGAGCAACCAATTTTACTGCTCCCACCACCAAATTACGGAAAACCCTATTACGAACCTCGTATAGAGGACAGAGAAAAACTTTTAGAAGAAAGCATATTAAGCGCCAACTTAAAATTAGCAAAAAACTTAAATAGCATTGACAAAGCAATTCAAAGTGGCATCTTCACCAACAACGGCATTGAAGACACTGCTCTTCTAGAACGATATGCTTCGATGCATCAAAATAAGCTCTTCTTTATTGAAGACACATCGATTGCTATCGAAGCACTCAGCACTGAGGGAGAATTCCCTGGGGTAAATGTAAAGTATTGGATGCGAGAAACATCTTTCTCCCAACTAGACGAACTACTGAAGGCGCATGGCAACAACAGAAGAGTTACCGTACGATCCGACATAGTTTTATATTTACCGCCAAACCTAAGAACCAACCCTAGCGAGACCTACAAAATTTTTGTCGGAAAAACTCAAGGCACGATAGTAGAAAAAGAAGAGCCATTCGAAACTAACAAAATTTATCCCTGGCTAGACAACAAAACATTTAATAAATGGTTTGTACCTAAAGGAGCAAAAAAACCAATAAGCAGACTGCAGATCAACACAGCTTTAAGGTATGACTTTAGAAACTTAGCATTGCAGCAACTTATAGAGTTCCTAAAATCCAAAGACCTTGTAGACGATAAGAAGTACCAAGACAAGCCCTTGCAAGGAGAGTTATTCCCTAGGAGAAACTACATAATATGCGGTTCAACTTGTGCTGGAAAAACAGTTTTAGCTTCTGCTTTGACTAGACTTCATGCTTATAGACACATTGAAGCAAGCGACTTCATGAGGTGCGCTCTGTATACCAGGCACGGATACTCTAGCAATATGAAGACACAAGACTTCGCAAAGAATGCTTTGGATACGGATCCGGGAATCGTAGCAAGGCAGATATCTGAATATATCAAGAACACCCCAAAAACAGGACTAGTAATAACTGGATTTCGATCGCCTAAAGAAATTGAAATATTGCAGGAGGAGCTATCAGAAATAGAACTTGAAGTTTTATTCATTGAAAGCAGCCTTGAAACCAGATATCAGCGTAATATAAAAAGAAATAGATCGGACGCACCAATTAGCTTTTCAGAATTCGAAGGAAAAAATGAGATCCAAAATGCTATGGGTTTGTCCGCAATAGCTTCCGAGGCAAAAGTCATAGCGAATGAGCGCGGCCTCATAACTTACATTAGATCAGCTGTCACTACTTTAACCAACGAAGCGCAACTCATTCCGTTCGTTTGCGACATATCTACAACGACTTACTTTTTACCACTTGAGCAAGCAATTCTTGTTTCAATGCTAATCGACCACAAAAATGGCGTATTACCTCTAACAACTACACAGATCGCAAAAAACATGAAAGACAACTTAAAAAACCTAAGACGTAAGGGCAACAAAACTCACCCCGTAGACAAAAACAACGTCAGTAGATTTTTCAACCAACGCTTCAGCCCTCACTTTGAGGCCCATGCAAAAAATGAAAAAATTTACTTTAGCCTGTCTCATACGGGTATAAGTGCAGCGATAGCTCTCATAAGAAAGATAATGAGCGATAATGCTTGAGTGACGCTTCGCTGACATTTCTGACTTTATTGACTCACCGCAAAAACACAACGAGCTAACCTCTCTTCCAACACCGATAACATGCCCTCAATTAAAATTAGCAAACCTTCCAGACAATCAATTTCAGTTGGCAATTGTTGGCCAGCAAGATTACGAGAAACTGAAACATGCAAATCTGTAGGAAATATTGGATAAACGCCACGAAAGCCCTTAGCTGCGAGATCCTCAAGTATTTCAATAACATTATTACCAGAGTATCCGACCTCGCAAACACCTGGTCGTAAATCATGCTCAATTCTTAGCCGCTTAGGAAGATCCCAATAAAGGGTCTTACAATCTAAAATCCGGTCATATGCTTCTCGCAGCCTCATTGACATTACGTCATGACTGGCTGTAATCATAACGTTATGAAGCGACGTCAAGTGAACATTTGTCAGGGCACATGCCTCACCAGCACCACTTTGGAAACCATTTTCCGCCAGCAATATTCCCCTATCAGCACCTATATCACTCACAATTTCCCGTAGTGCAAGCACATGCAACTTAGTCACTTTAGTACTCCAAAGCTTGCACTCGACTATCCAAGTAACTTCAAATCCCGCATGTTTTGATTTTACGAGCACATCGATGTCGTGCGTTGTTCTTACTCCTTGTACAGTCACATCTGTTTCAGCCTCTAGCCCTAAAGACCTGAAAAACATTGCTGCTTCCTCTTGATACTCTTTCCAGTTCAAATTTGACTCCTATTTACAAAATTTTTAATTTTCTGTCTATTTTACGGGATACCGTTATTTTCAGCGCGAACCATCGTAGCAGGTGCTTAAACGCTAAAAAATCTATCCTGTAACGGTAGGCCAAAACCTCTGGCCCAATAATTCGGGGTTCGACCACCCAAAAAATGTCTCGCCACCTAGTAGGTCCCTCCCATGAACGCGATCCAACTGACAGCTGGGAAGAATCGTAGGTATCTGCACATGGATCCATTGAATATTCAGGAACAGCTCCTCAGCATTCGGGCGATTGCTCAGCACGAGGCCGCACATTATGTGGCAGCTTTGGCACTAGGCTTTGAAGGAGCCGATATCGACCTACATGTTCAGCTTGAGCCCTACGCGCATCATGGGAAGGCGCGTGCTGATTACAGCGTACGCTGCGAATCAATTACTGAACTGCATGAGCTGATGACCAGCAGAGTCATAATCGTGCCGTCAGGCGCAATGGGAGAGGCGATTGATCGTTCCACCTTCAGAGTGAACGCCTCGTCGGCATACAAGATTCTCAACGAAGGTTCAACCGGGGCCGGCCAAGATTTAGCGATCGCGAAGGAGCTTGTCAATTTGATACACAACTCCTCGCCGATGAAAGCAGATCTGGAAATCGGAAGAGATCAGTCCTCTGGTGACCGACTCACCAGCCTTCTCGGCAATGCGCTCGCATTGGTAGAGTCGAATGCTAAACCGATTTGCGTTATCGCTGATGCTCTCGTAAAAAAGGTAGTGGAAGGCAAAGGCATCGGCGATGCTGAAAAGTGTCGACGTCGAAAAATTATTAGCGGCTACTGCCTAATGAACTATCCTAGCCTCCCGCTCCTTGTATCCCAGCGTGTATCCCAGGCTGTATAATCTTGCTGCAAGCCCCGTATTATATGGATCCCGACAGTCCCCCTCGGCACTAAAACTACGAAAAGGCCTTGCTTAGCAAGGCCTTTTTTCGCACACAGAAAACCACCCGCACCCACCATCCTGTTTAGAAACTACCGAATAAAAATGAGATGGATTTAATTTTTACTCAAAGTTCGAATACCTACACACCAGACAACCCCGCAAAAACTCCTGACTAAAACACCTATCGTCGATCAGGCAACACAAACCTCGCTTCTAGCCGATGCAACAACTCAAACGTATTCAAAAAAGGAACACTAAGTTCCTGACAAATATTCGGGATGATGAATTTCCGTTTAGCTTCGCGATTGAGTACTTCGTGAGTGACGACGGTAGCACCCGTAGTCATCGCTTTCGCAATCAACCATGGATCGGCACCTGCTAAAAACTCGTCCATAGCGCCGATTCTCATTTTGGGCGCTTGGTCAGCCACAAGCCCCGCAATCTGCGCAAATGCCCGTTGCGTCTCCTGATCGGTGATGGCGTGAAAAAAAACAGAGTTGTTCTTCACCCAACCAGCCAGATCGTCATTCCCTTTTGTCAGTTCATCCATGACAGGTGCAATGCTGGCTAAATCCAGTGCTTCATTTTTCAGCAGCAACCACTGCCAAAAGCCAGGACAGATAGCCATGCCGTAATAACGGTTCTTGGCTTCGATCAGTGTGTTCGCGTCGAGTAGATGATTCATTCCATGATCTGGCTGGCGAGGGTCCTTAATTTGGCAGGTTGCACGCCGAGCAAATGTCCCGCGTCACGCAGCAGCATCCGGCCACTCATTGCTTCAGTCAGCACTGCCCTGCTCAGGCGGGGGCTGTTCTTCGCAGTGGCGTTGCGGTAGTAGTCACCCGCTCCGCCTTTTTCATCCTGGAAAGCCTTGAGGATCGTTCGGTAATAAGCGCTGTATTGAGCTTGGCTTATGAATCCAAGATCCAAGGCACGGCGACCGATGGCCAATTTGCTGATGTGAAAGCGAGTGGCTAGAGAAGCTAAATTTCGCTCCCAGTCGACATCGGCGTTCCATAGGGCGCGGAATTGTACTTCGGGAGCCAGAAACTCACCTGCCACTGCATTGCAGAATCGTTCTTCGTCTCGACCATTGGTGGTATTTCCGTCAGACACTCCACTGCTACCGATCCAGATATGCGCCAGTTCGTGAAGCAAGGTAAAGAGCCTGGCAGTGGGAGCGTCGGAGCTATTAATGAATACGACTGGGGCGAAGGCATTACTGATCGCGAATCCCCGAAACTCACTCACTTCAAGCTTGCGGTGGGTGTTCCCAAGGGCAATACCGCTGCGCATCACCAATATGCCGGCCTTTTCCGCAGCGTCGATCAAGGCACGGCTGTATTTGTCGTAATCCAGCCGGGAAGCTTCGGGATTCACGTCGAGGGTTCGACGGATATCTTGCACCACCTCGCTGACGTGAGATCGGCTATTGAAGCGACCTACAAATGCCAGCGGCTGATTTTCCTGCTGTTGCAGATACTCCAGATACCAGTCCTGCTTACGTATGGCATCCCTCACGGTGTCCAGCAGTTCCAGGGTAGGACGTTGCGGAGCGATTCCACCGACAGTCCTGAGATCAGGTAAAGGCAGTTGCTCGACGGGCGGCTGCTGAAGAAACAGGAACCCAAATGGGATGTGAGCGACACTCGCCCACTTTTGAGCCTGAAGGAATGTTGGTTTGGCCTCGCCAGCCTCCCACTCCTGCACCCGATCAGGTTTCACTGGCAGCTTTTTAGCAACCTGCTCAGTGGACAGTCCTGCGCGTTCCCGAGACCAGGTGAGCAGGCTTGGATTGACGTAGGCAGCTTGACTCATAGGATCGTAGGCAAATCAGATGTGGCCGGCAGCCATTCGAAGGCATGCTTGGTGGATGCATTCAATTGACGCAGGTTCCAGCTATCTTGCATTGCCATTCTCCTTGGCTATTCGAGGTCTGGTGGCAGCGACTACAGATTAGTCGATAAGCAGAGCCAACAACGGTGGGAGCGCGCGAGTATGAGGTAAATCTGCAACGACTCGAAGCGTAAATATGTAACCCACTGACGGATGGCGTTGTCATGTTGAAGCGCCCCAAACAACGCGGTGACTAGCCACACAATCACCTAGCGCTCTCGAAGGTTGCGGGAAAAGGATCTGCACGATACCCTCCCGCCGTCGCTGCCAATTCAGCGACCGGGCTTGGTAACCCGAGGTAAATCACTGCGCAACAGTGCCATGCGTTCGCAGGCGCTTTTTTTCGCCTGCGATCTGCGTTATGGCGGCTGTGCGTGGGACGTCTTCGGACGTGCCGGTTTCCTTGATTTCCCGGTTTACCAACCTGCGCACAGCTGCCACCCATTCGCTTGGTAACGAATTGT
>Ga0207428_10007097_pt1 | contig 10258 bp, 5 predicted proteins | sample RhiMethybrSRZTD1_FD_187600 | JGI IMG/M metagenome (GOLD analysis project Ga0207428, IMG submission 187600) | Populus rhizosphere microbial communities from Tennessee, USA - Rhizosphere MetaG P. TD hybrid SRZTD1 (SPAdes) (version 3) | ecosystem: Host-associated > Plants > Roots > Rhizosphere >... | reverse complement strand
GTGGGGACGATACAGTCGTTCTCCTACGATCATCATTGACCCGCCTATATTCGGAGAAGTCAGCGGTCCCGCTTTGAACGGCGGTCAATTAGGAACGGCTCCGGGGTTGATTAATGTGTTTGGCCTTGGCGCTAGCTACACGTTTACCCCCACAGTCGTTCTGGATGGAAATGTTGGTTACACCAGGCAGCGATTAGGTGCTGAAGGATTCGATATCGTCTCGAACTTTGGCTTAGATGTCTTAAAGATCCCGGGCACGAATGGCCCCGATCGGCTTCAAGGCGGAGTCCCCTCGTTTCAGATTGGCGCAGGATGGACCAATATCGGCAACGACAACACGGGGAACCCGTTTCTATTCCGCGATAATCAGTACGTGGGCGCAGCGAACCTTTCCTGGCTCAAAGGCGCTCACTCGTTCCGCTTCGGCGGCGACTATCTAAACGCTCAGCTCAATCACTTTCAACCACAGGGCGGATCATTCCAGACCGTGCGGGGCACTTTCGGCTTCAGCGGGAACGCAACGGCTCTGCAGGGCTGCCCTGCAACTGCGACCGTTGCACAATGTGAAGGTCTGGGCTTTACCCGCAATCCCGCGGCGGCAAACCGGTTCAACAACTGGGCGGACTTCCTGCTTGGCCTGCCAACCTCTGCAGGTAAAGTTGACCAGCTTCGAAATCCGAACTCGGTGTATTGGAAACAGTATGCAGGTTACGCTCGCGACCACTGGCAGATTACCCGCGACCTTACGTTTATTTACGGGTTGCGTTGGGAGAGGTTTACCACTCCGCGAAAGGACAACACCGGCATCAATCGTTTTGATCCAGACACGGGGAAGGTCGTTACCGGGGGATTGAGCGGTCTTGATATTAACGGGGGCGCAGTGTCAGGTGTGAATCTGTTCCTGCCGCGTTTTGGAATTGCTTACCGCGCCAACGACAAGACCGTGTTTCGCGGCGGCTACGGACAGTCCTCTGATCCTCGGCCTTTCCAGGACGTCAGAAATGCTTTTCCGATCGCCAATATCTGGTCGATGCCTGCAATTACTTTCAACGGCGCTACCAACTCGTTCATCCCCGTTACTACGCTGCGGCAGGGGCTCATTAACACCAGCACTCCGCCGGATCTCAACCAGGGGATTATTCCTTTGCCTTCGAATACGGGTACCACGACTTTTCCGATTGATGAACCGCGCAAGAGGATTCACTCCTTCAACGCATTTATCGAACGTCAACTGCCGTGGAAGTTCGCCGCTCAGGTTGGTTACGTGGGCACACGAGTTATCGGACAGATGGGCTTCATCAATATCAATGCCGGTCCGCCGGGAACGGGGAACGCCGGCCGGCCACTGGCGGTCAAATTTGGTTTGGTGGCAGATATCAACTCGATCCAACCGTATGGCGACACAACCTACGATTCCCTGCAGGCGTTATTCACCAGGCGATGGGCCAGCTCGCTCTTTGGAGCCGCTTACACGTGGTCCAAGACGATCAACTTCGCCGACAACGATGGAGGTCCGAGAATCCAATACCTACCGGAGAAACAACGGAATCGAGGCCCAGCCAGCTATGATCGGACGCACAACCTGCAAATGTATGGCGTCTATGATCTGCCTTTTGGCAAAGGCGAGCGGTGGGCCAGGGATGGGTGGAGCAGCAAGGTTCTCGGCGGCTTCCAGGTCAGCGGTGTGATGAGTATTATGAGCGGCATACCGTTTTACGTGATTCAGGGCAACGCTCCAGGTTTACTGGCAGGAGGCAGCGCCCAGGTGCCGAATCAATTAATTCCTGATATCGCCATTCTGGGCGGAATAGGAATCTCCTCGCAGGTTGGTTCATCGGCGGGGCCATACTTCACGAATACGGTGCAGGGTAAGACCATACAAGGAGTGTCATGCACATCAAACTGTGCCTGGGCGGACGAAACCGGCGCACGCTTCGGAAGTGTGGGTCGAAACAATCTGCGCGGTCCGGGATTCTTCGAGACGGACTTGAGTATCTTCCGAACCTTCTCTATCTCGGAAAAAGTGAAGTTCCAACTTCGAGCCGAGGCGCTGAACGCGACAAACCACGCGAACTTCGCGAACCCCACCAGTGACACCAACAACGCTAACTTCGGATTTGTCACTGGGCTTTATGGACCGAACCAGTCGCGACAGTGGCGTTTCGGGATGCGACTTAGCTTCTGAACTGATGATGACAAGGAAAAACTATCCACAGATTACGCAGATCGTTTTACTTCTTCTGTGTAATCTGTGGATAACTGGTTCGGCCGTTGCCCAGACGGATCGTTGGATCGACTCTGCCCCCGTTGACTACGATATTCTTCCCAACGTCACCTATGCCAAAGCAAACAATCTAGAACTGAAACTCGATCTATATCTGCCAAGGGACAGAACGCGTCCGCACCAGACGCTGATTCTTTTTCATGGCGGTGGTTGGGTTGATGGACAGAAGGAACGGAATGTTCTTTACCTGCTGCCGTACCTGGAATTAGGTTGGGCTGTTATCAATGTTGAGTATCGGACCGGGCACCAGTCGCCGGCGCCCGCGGCGGTTGAAGACACTCGCTGTGCGCTGCGGTGGATAGCAAACCATGCGCGTGAGTATTCACTTGATCCGGCGAAGTTTGTGTTGACGGGAACTTCTGCCGGTGGACACCTGGCTTTGATCACCGGCATGTTGCCCGCGAACAATGTTTTCGATCGGCAGTGTACGGTGGATGGTGGTGGGCGTTGGAATACGTCGACTGTTCCGGAGTTGAAAGTCGCGGCGATTGTTAACTGGTTTGGTATCGGCGACGTCGCTGATATCGTCGAGGGTCCGAATGCGAAGAACTACGCGCGCGAGTGGTTTGGAAGTATGAGTAATCCCGAACAGCTTGCGAAACAGCTTTCACCGGTTAATTACGTGCGCGCGGGTTTGCCGCCGATCATTACGATACATGGGGAGAATGACGACGTTGCGCCATACGCGCATGCTGTTCGTCTGCATTCGCTGTTGGACAAGGCTGGTGTGCCGAATCAACTCGTGACGATACGCGGTCGCAAGCATGGTGGATTCAGTCGTGAGGAGATGATCGACAGTTACGCCAAGATCCGAGAATTCCTAAAGAAGCAGGGCCTGTTGTGAGCCACAAAAAGGCACATAAAGCACAAAAGTACGGATTTGTTCTTTTTGTCCTTTTTTGTGCCATTACATCTGTGAAGGCGGATGACGGGTATCGGTTGTGGTTGCGATACGAACGACTGCCGGCGCGATCGTTGAATTTGTATCGCGAGCGTATTCGAACGGTTTCTGTTCAGGGAACGTCTCCGACTTTTGATGCCATTCGTCGTGAACTGAGTGTTGGTTGTGCGGGGTTGTTGGGAATGCCGATCCCCGTCGGGGATCGCGACGATGCATCTGTCATTGTTGGTCTTCCACAAACGTCGCCTTTGATTCGCAAACTGCGTTGGGAAGCCGAGCTTAAAAGTTTGGGGCCTGATGGTTATCGTATTCGAACAGTCAGAGGTGTTGTCGTTATTGCTTCATCGACAGACATCGGAGCACTCTACGGAACGTTTCACTTCTTCCGTTTACTTCAAACTGAACAACCCCTCGATAATTTACAGTTGGACCAGGCGCCGCGTTTGAACTTCCGCGTACTCAACCACTGGGACAATCTCGACGGATCAATCGAACGTGGCTACGCGGGAAACTCTCTCTGGAACTGGTCTGAGCTTCCCGAGCGCATCGACCCGCGACTAACAGACTACGCGAGAGCAAACGCTTCGATCGGCATCAACGGCTCGGTTCTCAATAACGTCAACGCGAACGCGCAAATCCTGACTCCCGAATACCTCGATAAAGTCGCCGCCATTGCGAATGTCTTTCGTCCTTATGGAATTCGCGTCTATCTTGCCGCACGCTTTTCAGCTCCTATGGATATCGGGAAATTGCCGACGGCGGATCCGCTCGATCCATCCGTGGTTGCGTGGTGGAAAGCTAAGGCTGACGAGATCTATAAACTGATTCCTGACTTCGGCGGCTTCATCGTCAAGGCAAACAGCGAAGGACAACCGGGACCACGAACGTACAATCGCACTCATGCTGACGGCGCAAACATGCTTGCGGCAGCGGTGGCGCCGCATCACGGCATCGTCTTTTGGCGCGCCTTTGTTTACGACATGAAGCCCGGTTACGACCGCGCCGGCGCTGCTTATGAAAACCTGAAACCGTTTGACGGCAAGTTTGCGCGGAACGTGTTGCTGCAGGTCAAGAATGGTCCAATAGATTTCCAACCGCGCGAGCCGTTTCATCCGCTCTTCGGAGGCATGCCGCAAACGCAAGTGATCCCTGAGTTGCAGATCACTCAGGAGTATCTTGGCTTCTCGAATCATTTTGTGTTTCTCGCGTCGATGTGGCGCGAGTTTCTCGACTCGGACACGTATGCCGCTGGTCGTGGCTCGACTGTCGCAAAGGTCGTAGAGCACCAGCGTTTGACGGGTATCGCCGGGGTCGCAAACACGGGTTCAGATCGAAACTGGACCGGCCATCACATGTTACAGGCGAATTGGTACGCGTTCGGTCGCCTCGCCTGGGATCCGGACACACCGTCTCAACAGCTCGCGACTGAATGGACGAAATTGACTCTCACCCACGATCCGAAAGCCGTTGCGACGATTGTGCGAATGATGCTCGAGTCGCATGAGGCAGTGGTGAATTACATGACTCCGCTCGGGCTTCATCATCTGTTTTGGGGCGGACATCATTATGGACCGGCGCCGTGGTGGGACACGGAGAAACGTGACGATTGGAACCCGGTTTACTATCACAAGGCGGATGCTTTCGGTATTGGATTCGATCGCACCAGGACTGGCAGCAACACCGTGAGCCAGTATCATCCGCCGGTACGCAGAGTGTTTTCCGATCTTCAGCGCTGCCCGGAGAAGTTTATGCTTTGGTTTCACCATGTGTCTTGGGATCGCAAGATGAAGTCGGGCCGTACGCTTTGGGATGAACTGGCGTGGCACTATCAGCATGGTGTCGATTGGGTGCGAGCTACGCGCGCCGGTTGGGGGGAATTAAAAGGCGTGATTGATGAGGAGCGGTATTCAGCGATCGAAAGGAAATTGGAGATACAAGAGCGCGACGCCGTTTGGTGGCGGGACGCGTGTCTGCTTTACTTCCAGACTTTCGCGAAACGTCCGCTGCCTGCTGGAGTTGAAAAACCGGCGCACGCATTAGCCGATTACAAGGCGAAAGCGTTGGATTGGTGAGCCACGGATTTCACGGATGAAAATCGCTGATTTACGAGCAACGACGGTTACTGTTCCGCTTGAGGCGCCGTTGCGTCATGCAAACGGGTGTCACTGGGGGCGGTTCGTGCGGACGATTGTGGAAGTGGAGACGGATGAGGGATTGATCGGATTAGGCGAAATGGGCGGTGGTGGTGAGTCAGCGGAAGCGGCGTTTCGCGCTCTGAAGTCGTATCTGGTTGGACATGATCCGGCACGATTGGAAGAGCTGCGATTTCTGATCTCGAACCCAACTGCATCGCTTTACAACAATCGCACGCAGATTCTGGCGGCAATTGAGTTTGCATGTCTCGATATTCTTGGTCAGAAGTGGGGCGTGCCGGTTTCGGAAATTCTCGGTGGCCGTTTACGTGAGCGTGTTCCGTTTGCGTCGTATTTGTTTTTCCGGTATCCGCGGGATGGAAAGGGTGAAGTTCGCACCGTAGAACAACTCGTCGAATCGGCTAAGACACTCAAGAAGTGTTGTGGCTTCACGTCGCACAAACTAAAAGGCGGCGTGTTCCCGCCGGAATACGAACTGGAATGCTATCGCGCGCTCGCGTCTGCGCTCGAAGGCGATCGCTTTCGTTTTGATCCAAATGCTGTCTGGTCCACGGAAACGGCGATCTGGTTTGGGCAACAGATCGAAGACATTCGTAACGACTATCTCGAAGATCCGGTCTTCGGTATGAACGGAATGCGCCGCGTACGCGAGAAAGTACGAATGCCGCTCGCCACCAACACAGTCGTCATAAATTTCGAACAACTCGCCGCGAATGTTCTAAACACGGCAGTCGACGTCATCCTTCTGGATACGACGTTCTGGGGCGGTATTCGCGCGTGCGTAAAAGCCGCTGCCGTTTGCGAAACGTTTCAACTGGGTGTTGCGGTGCATTCCTCCGGCGAACTCGGAATTCAGCTCGCAACGATGCTCCATCTCGGCGCTGTGATTCCGAATCTATCGTTTGCGGCTGACGCTCATTATCATCATTTAACAGACGATATCATTGAAGGTGGTAAGCTGAAGTACGACCACGGTGCGATTGCTGTACCTACGACACCTGGTCTGGGTGTTAAGCTGGATCGCGATAAAGTTGCCGAGTATCGTGATTTGTACCAGCGTCTTGGATCGTATCCGTACGATCAGGATCCGTTGCGGCCGGGTTGGACTCCCACGATCCCGAACGATCGTTGGGCCGACCCTTCATTCACAGATTACACAGATTTAGAAGAGCTATTATGGTGACGTCAACCGAAAGTCGCACGAAGTTCGCTGATCTGCTCACGCGCAGGTCGGAGCTGCGCGCGCGGGTCGAGGATGTTGTGAGCTCAATGCCGGTCATGGATGTGCACACACATCTGTTTCCGTCGGAGTTTAAGGAATTATGTTTGTATGGCATCGATGAACTGCTGACCTATCACTACCTGACCGCCGAAACACTTCGCTCCGCGCGAATTCCTCACGATCGTTTCTGGCAGATGTCGAAAACGGATCAGGCGGACCTCGTTTGGCACACGCTTTTTGTACAAAACTCTCCCGCGTCGGAAGCGGCCCGTGGAATTGTGACGGTGCTCGATGCCCTGGGTCTCGATACACGCGCCGAGAATCTCGCCGAAGCACGCGCGTTCTTCAGCTCACGGCGGCTTGCTGAACATATCGATCACGTTTTCGACATTGCGCGTGTTAGCGGTGTCGTGATGACGAACGATCCTTTCGACGAAACCGAAAGTCAGATCTGGAAGAGTGACGTTAGTGCGGATCCACGTTTTAAGTCAGCGTTACGTTTGGATCGTTTGCTGAATACGAACCTGGTTACGGCCACTGTCACGGAATTGCGACGGACTCTCAATGAGTGGATTGCGCGGATGAATCCCGTTTACATGGGTGTATCGTTGCCGGCGGATTTCAGTTTTCCGGCGGAGGATACACGCGACCGGCTGCTGCGCGAAGTTGTTCTGCCGACAGCGCAGGAGCACGGGCTTGCGCTGACATTGATGGTTGGTGTGCGCCGGCGAGTTAATCCAAACTTGCGCGAGGCCGGCGACGGTGTGGGCCGAGCAGATGTGACTGCGGTCGAGAGACTCTGCGCTGAGTATTCGGACGTCAACTTTTTGGCGACATTCCTTTCGCGCGAGAACCAGCACGAGTTGTGTGTGGCGGCGCGAAAGTTCAACAACCTGATGCCGTTTGGTTGTTGGTGGTTTCTGAATAATCCGTCGATCGTGTCGGAGATCACGCGCGAGCGATTGGAGTTGTTGGGAACGAGTTTCATCCCGCAACATTCGGATGCGCGAGTGCTCGAGCAATTGATTTACAAGTGGAAGCACGCGCGGAAAGAGATTGCTGAGGCGCTTGCTGATTCGTACGAACTGTTGCTGAGTAGCGGACGCGCTGTTACCGCCGAGGAGATTTTGAGGGATGTCAGGCGGATGTTCGAGGGGAATTTCAGTGATTGGGTTCAGAGGTAGTTTTTAATCCTGTCTAACAAAACGCAAAAAGAGGACGCCTGCTTGAATAAATCGCGAACCATTGGAATCACGATCAGCATCACGTTCATCATTTCAGTGTTAGGTCTACCCGTGGCGCATATGACTTCGCAAGATGGCGCACGCCCGGACTACAAAAATCCGAGCCTTCCAGTCGACCGGCGCGTCGCCGACCTTTTGTCGCGCATGACGTTGGAAGAGAAGATTGCGCAACTAACCTGCCTGTGGGCCAATCGCCCGCAAGTCAATCCGCAAACGGATTTTGCCACGGATCGTGGCGACTTTTCGCCCACGAAAGCCGCGGAAGTCATGAAATACGGCATCGGCCAGATCGCGCGGCAGCGAGAACGAAAAGGTCCTCGCGAAGGTGCAACGTTTGCCAACGCGCTTCAGAAATGGCTCGTCGAGAACACGCGACTCGGCATTCCCGCGATTTTTCACGACGAGATACTTCACGGCCATATGGCCAAAGGCAGCACGAGTTTTCCGCAACCGATCGCGCTTGCCACCACGTGGGATCCGGAGTTCATCACCAAAGTCTTTACCGCTGGAGCACTCGAGACACGCGCCCGTGGTAGTCAACTCGTGCTTGGTCCAAATCTCGACCTCGCACGCGACGCGCGCTGGGGTCGCACCGAAGAAACTTACGGCGAAGATCCATATCTAACTTCGCGCATGGCCGTGGCCATCGTAAAAGCCTTGCAAGGGCCGGGACCTGGTGTTGATGAAAATCACGTCATGGCGACGGCGAAACACTTTGCCGCACACGGCCAGCCGGAAAGTGGCACTAACATCGCGCCCGTCAACTTTTCCGAACGAACATTGCGCGAATACTTTTTACCGAGTTTCAAGGCCGCAGTAACTGAAGCAGGAATAGCGGCCGTGATGCCGTCGTACAACGAGATCGATGGGGTGCCGTCGCATGCGAACCGGTGGTTGCTGCAAAAATTACTGCGTGAGGAGTGGGGGTTTGACGGTCTCGTGGTTTCGGATTACTACGCAATTCCGCAGATGATGGATCTCCATCATCTTGCTGCGGATAAGCCTACGACTGCGAAGCTCGCGATCGAAGCCGGTGTCGATACGGAACTTCCCGATCCCGATTCGTATCCGAGGCTTTTACAACTCGTGAAAGACGGCCAGGTTTCGGAAGCCTTAATCAATAAGGCGGTGGCTCGAAATCTGCGCGCAAAGTTTCTACTCGGCTTGTTTGAGAATCCTTATGTCGATGTCGAGCGGACAGTGCGCGTCACGAATTCGGCGGAGCATCGAGCGCTCGCGGCAGAAGCGGCGCGAAGATCGATCACGCTCCTGAAAAACGAGAACAATGTTTTGCCGTTGAATGCGAGTGCGCTGCGATCGATCGCGGTGATTGGTCCAAATGCCGCGGGGGTTCATCTCGGCGGGTACAGCGACGAGCCTTTGCGCGGCGTGAGTGTCTTGCAGGGAATTAAGGATAAGGTTGGTAGCAAGATCAGGGTGAACTACGCCGAAGGCTGCAAGATAACGAAAGAAGGCGGGAATTGGTTTGCGGATAGCGCTCATCTCAGCGATGCGGCAGAGGATCAAAAGCTCATTGCGGAAGCGGTGCAGGTCGCGAAAGGATCTGACGTCGCGTTACTCGTGCTCGGCGGCAATGAAGACACAAACAAGGAAGGATGGGCTGACAATCATCTAGGCGATCGCGACAGCCTTGATCTGGTCGGGCGACAAAATGATTTGGTCAAAGCTGTGCTCGAGACCGGCAAGCCAACCATCGTCCTGCTTATCAATAGTGGGCCACTCTCAATCAACTACATCGCGGAGAATGTGCCCGCCATTCTCGAGGGATTTTATTTAGGACAGGAAACCGGCGTCGGCGTCGCGGATGTTCTCTTTGGTGATTACAACCCGGGTGGCAAACTCACGATCAGTTTCCCGCGCTCGGTGGGCCAACTGCCGCTTTACTACAATCGCAAACCGACGGCCCGACGCGGCTATCTCTTCGCCAACAAGGAACCGCTGTTTCCATTTGGCTTTGGACTCAGCTATACGACTTTTTCTTATTCAAATCTAAAGGTTAATCCGGCGCGGATCGGTGTAGCCGGCGAGACGAAAGTCAGCGTAACTGTGACCAATACCGGAAAGCGCGCGGGCGACGAGATCGTTCAACTCTACATTCGCGATCTCGTGAGTTCAGTGACGCGACCAATAATGGAGCTCAAAGATTTCAAACGAATCTCGCTGGCCCCGGGCGAGAGTAAGACGGTTGAGTTTGTAATCACGCCTGAGAAGCTTTCATTTCTCGATGTCAATCTGAAGAGCATCGTCGAGCCGGGATGGTTCGACATTATGGTGGGAACAAGTTCGGTAAAGTATGAAACGGCTAAGCTCGAAGTGGCCACAAATACGAAGTAGCCACGAAAAGGCACAAAAAACACATAAAAGAATTGCTCTTGGCTTGGTGGTTCTTTGCGGTTTGGTGGTGTGTCTGCCGGTAGCGGCGCAAGAGAGAAC